>Ga0315272_10000536_pt1 | contig 19153 bp, 13 predicted proteins | sample C3_middle_MG_FD_203918 | JGI IMG/M metagenome (GOLD analysis project Ga0315272, IMG submission 203918) | Sediment microbial communities from Yellowstone Lake, YNP, Wyoming, USA - C3_middle | ecosystem: Environmental > Aquatic > Freshwater > Lake > Sediment | place: USA: Wyoming | collected...
CCGGGCGGGGGCTCATTGGGTAACCTCCGTGCTTCGCACTGCGGTGCGAGCCCCCTTCGGAACGGCCGGGCGGGGGCTCATTGGGTAACCTCCGTGCTTCGCACTGCGGTGCGAGTCCCCTTCGGAACGGCCGGGCGGGGGCTCATGCAGCGGGTTCCTGCGCGAGCATCTGCTTGAGCAATGGAACCGTGACGCCGCGCTGCTCGGCCATTGAAAATTCGTCAAGACGGTTCAGCAGATCGAACAGGCTCTTCAGATCGCGCGCGAACCGGGTCAACAAGTACTGCATCACTTCGTCGCTGAGCAACATGCCGCGCCGGTCAGCCTCGCGGCGCAGTTCGGCGCGAGCTTCATGCTCCGACAAAGGCTGCACCGCCATGACGTGGCCCCAGCCCAGACGCGAGCGCAAGTCTTCGCGCAGGTTCAAGTCCACCGGCGGAACGCGGCCGGCGGCGACGATCGTTGCAGCCATCGAAGCGGCTTGCACGAACAGCGAGAAAGCACAGTGTTGCTGCTCTGGGCCGAGCCGCTCGCAATCGTCGATGACGACGATTGCGCAATGCTCGGCCGCGGTCCACGGTGCCGCGACATCGGCACTGAAGCTCGCACAAGGCACGCCGTCGGCGCGGAAGCGGCCCATCACGGCCTGCGTCAGGTGCGTCTTGCCGCTGCCCGTGGGGCCCCACAGGTAGACCGGCGCAGCGCCCGGCACCAGCGCGCGCAGATGGGCGAGGATCGAGGCGTTTGCGCCGGTTGCGAAATTCTCGAACGTGCGCGCTGTCGCAGTGCCGATCGGCAGCGGAAGTTGTTTCATCCGCGCTTCATCTGCGGCACAAGGGGCTTTCCAGGAGCCTGCCGGGCTTTGGGTCGGGCCCGCGTTCGGCCTGTTTCGGGGCTGGGTCTCATGGCACGAGTTACGCTGGACCGCTGCTGCAGGGGTGCGGGCCTCACGCGTCGCTCAAAGTCGCGGTGTAGTGAGCGATCAGCGACAGCAGGTCTTCTTCCGAGTACGGCTTGCCCATGTAGTGGTCCACACCGAGTTCCGCCGCGAGGTCGCGATGTTTCTGCGCGATTCTCGACGTGATCATGATCACCGGCAGGTCGCGCAGGCTGGCGGCGTTGCGGATGTTGCGTACCAGTTCGAAGCCGTCCATGCGCGGCATCTCGATGTCGCACAACACAAGCTGCGGGCGCTCTTCGGCAAGCTTTTCCAGTGCGTCCAGACCGTCCTTGGCGAGCACGACACGATAGCCCTCGCGCGCGAGCAGCCGCTGCGTCACGCGCCGCACCGTCAGCGAATCGTCGACCACCATGACCATCGGCGCCAGCGCTGCTTGGTCAGCCGCCGCACCACCTGCCGCTGCTTCCGGTGCCTGCAGCGCCGTCAGCGTGGCCTGGCGCGCCGCAGGGCCATACAGCGTGGCCAATGCCACCGGGTTGTAGATCAGCGCCACCACCCCCGAGGCCAGGAGCGTGATTCCCGCCAGGCCGGGAACGCGCGACAACTGCGGCCCGAGATTCTTGACCACGACTTCCTGGTTCCCCAGCACTTCGTCGACCTGGACCGCGACGCGCTTTTGAGCGCTGCGGATCACGACCACGGTGCGCGTGCGCCCGACCGATTCGTCCGAGCGTGGGCTGAGCTCCAGCAGAGCCCCGAGCCAAAAGAACGGCATGTGGCGCTCGCCCATGACATACAGACCGCTCGTGTGCGCCTGATCGATTTCGACCGACGTCGCGCGCCGCACGATCTCGATCAGCGTCGACGGTACGGCCACCGCCGTGGCCCCGCAGCGCAGCATCAGCACCTGCGTCACGGCCGTCGTCAGCGGCAGGATCAGCTTGAACGACGTGCCTTGATTGGCGCGCGTCGCGGTCGCGATGCGCCCACCGATCGCGTTCACTTCGGAGCGCACCACGTCCATGCCCACGCCGCGGCCGGCGAGTTCGGTCACGCTCGATACAGTGGAGAATCCGGAGGCGAAGATCAGGTTCGCGAGTTCGGCTTCGCTGTAGGCCTTTGCGGCATCGAGCAGGCCCAGCTCGATGCCGCGTTCGCGGATGCGCGCCAGGTCCAGCCCGGCACCGTCGTCACGGAATTCGACAGCCACTTCGTTGCCTTCGTGGGTCACCGTCACGATGATCAGGCCGGTCGGATCCTTGCCTGCGGCACTTCGAACCTGCGGCATTTCAATGCCGTGCGTCACACAGTTGCGGAGCACATGCTCGAACGCGCCGGTGATCCGGTCCAGCACACCGCGGTCGATTTCAATCGAACCGCCGACGATGTCCAGGCGCACCTGCTTGCCCAGTTCCTTGGCCGCCTGACGCACCACGCGATAGAGGCGATCCGACAGGCCTTCGAACTCGACCATGCGGGTGCGCAGCAAGTCGCCCTGCAGCTCGCGCGTCACGCGCGCCTGCGCCACCAACTCGTCTTCCGTGCTCTCCAGTGAGCGCTGCAGCGTACGCTGCACCGTGGCCACGTCGTTCACGGACTCGGCCATCATGCGCGTGACTTCCTGAAAGCGCGTGAATCGATCGAATTCGAGTGGATCAAAGTTTTTCGAGGCGGTCTTCGCCGCTTCGAGTCGCGACGTCATCTGCGTTTCGGCCTGGAGTTCGATGTCGCGCAATTGCATGCGCAAGCGTTCGAGGTTTTCTGTCAAGTCCCCGACTGAACCCTTGATCACGTTGACCTGGGATTCGATGCGTGTGCGTGCGATGCTGACCTCGCCGGCCTGATTCACAAGCCGGTCCAGCATTGGCGTGCGCACCCGAACCGCCGACTGCGCCAGGTTCGCACTGTGGTCGACGGGGGCCCTGGTGCGTTGGATCCCGGTGTCGAAGCGAGACCAGTCGATCGCCCCGACACCCGCACCCGACCCTGGGCCAGCGGGCGCTTCGGCCTCGATCTCCGGCCGTGCCGGCTTGGCAACGATCACCGGTGCTTCGAACAGTGGCGGCGCCATCTCTACCAGCTGATCGAGCGGCTCAAGCATCTGCGCGCGGGTGATCGGGCCAGGCTCGGGTGGCGCGCTGCCGAGCGGCTTGTTCAGGGAACCAGGCTCGGTGCCGCGCGCCGCCTCGAATCGGGGCAGCCCGTTGATCGCCGCACCCGCTTCCGCATAGGCCTGCGCATCGCGATGGCGCAGCGCGTCGAACACCTGAGACAGGGCATCGCTGTGCGACTGCAGGTTTTCGATGTCTTTCGTCGTTGCCGTTGGCTGCGCAAGGATGCGCTCAATGCGCGTTTCGAGCCGGTGCGCCAACTCGCCCAGGCGCATCGCGCCTGCCAGCCGTGCGCCGCCCTTGAGCGTGTGCAAGGTTCGCTTGCAGGACTCGGCGTGCGAGGTGTCGGCAGGACGCTCGATCCACTCGCGCAAACTGCCCGCCAACTGCGGCAGCAACTCGAGTGATTCTTCCTCGAAGATCGGGAACAGTTCTGCGTCGACGGCGTCGATGGCGTCGATTTCGTCCACACCGTCCTGCGCGCCGGACGCGCCGGGCACGCCATGGCGCGGTGCCCGGCGCCGGTCGTGGGCCGCAGGCGCGGGCAGCGGCAGCTTCGTCTCGGGCGCGGTTTCGACGCTCGGTGCGCCGGTTGGCGCAAAGGTGAGCGGCTTCCACTCCATGACTCCCGAAGGCTGAAACCACGAGCGCAGTTCCTCTTGCGCGGATTCCTGTCCACCCTCGGTCGCCTGCGCGCTTCGTACTGCCACCTTGTCGTGCATGCCAACCGGTGCTGGCGAGGCCGGGCCTGGTACCGCAGCGGCTTCAACCTGAAGCGACCCGGCTGGCGCTGCGATGGGTACCGGTGGTGCTGCGCGCTGCACCGGTGGCACCGGGCTCGCAACTCGCGGCAGGTCAGGGGCGACCACGGCCTCGGGCCTCAGGCTCAGTGCGGAAGCTGCAGCCACTTCCGGCGCAGCCGATTGCGAATCGCCCGCCAGGGGCGTCGCGAACGAATCGCCAGGCGACCGGGTTTCGGAGTCGGCCGACGCGGCCAAGTCACCCGACGCGCTCGTGCGGGTCTGGGGCGGCGTGTCGGCGGCGGCCGTCTCAGCTTGGAGCCAGCGCGCCGAACTCAGTTCGTGTTCGTCGAGTCTGGACAGCAAGGTGACGGAGGGTTCCTTCAGAAAGCCAGCGGCAAATTGATGCAACAGTCGCCGAATCTCTTCGGCAGCGTCTGCGAACAAGCGCGCTTCCTGGTGCGTGCCCCGGCCAATCGCCTGCGAGCGCGTCAACGCGTGTTCGAGCGTGCGCGCCAGGTTCGACAGGTTTGCAAAACCGACCGTCGCCGAACTGCCGGCCAACGAGTGCGCCAAGGCGATCGGAATTTCGCCGATCGGACGGTGCAATTCCATGCCCCACTCCGCAAGCTCAGTGGCCAGGCGGCGCGAGAGTTCATCGGCTTCGTTCAGATAGATGTTGAACAGCGCAATGCTGATGCGCAGCGGCCCGACGACCTTGACCAGTTCCGCGTCGGTTTCTTCGGCGTCGCGGGCTTTCCTTTCCACCGCCTCGGGAGGGGGCATTGGACTCGACGCGACAGCCTTCAACTCGCTGGGCGCCGCTTCCACGCGTTCGGGCTGCGCGGGCGTTTCGAGTACCAGATCGGGAGCATGCGGTTCGGCCGATACCATCATCCGTGTTGGCGCGCTGGGTTCGGCTGGCGCAACCGCGGGAAGTTCCTGGTCCAGGTCGAGTTCGATCAGATCGAATTCGGTGTCGGCCACCGGATCGTCGATCGTCTGCGTCAGTCCGAGCACCTCGGTGGTGCTCAGGTCGAAGGGGTCATGCAAAGCCCCGACATCGGCTGGCACGGACCCGGCGCGAATTGCAGGCGTCGAACCCACAGTTGGACTCGGTTCGTCGCCAGGCTGGTGGTCGAGGGCGAACGAAAAATCCAGCGGCTGCGACGCCGGCCTGCTCGGCACGAACGCCGGGGCCTTTGCCGGCGCCGGCGCCGGGGCCGGGGCCGGAGCCGGGGCAAGCCTGCCTGGCGCGATGCTCGGCGCCTGCTTCGCGGCCCTGGGTTCGCTCAGGTTTTCGGCCCGCGATTCACGCCCCTCGCCCGCTGCGGCGTGGGCCTGCGCCCAGGCCACCACGGCAGCGGAGCTGTGCTCGTGGCCACTGCGCGCGGCGATTTCCGCAACCCAGCTGCCGAGGTATTGCAGCGCCCAATGCGTGAACTGCAGCAAATCCCGATCGGCAGCACGCTGCTCAGCCAGGCTTGTGTTGTACAGCTTTTCACAGGTCCACGCGGCCTCGGCGAAGTCCTTCAGCCCCACCATTCGTGAGCTGCCCTTGAGTGTGTGGAAGGCGCGGCGGATCGTTGTCAGGATCGACAGTTCGCCGGGAGCTTCGTTCAACTCGGTCAGAGCATTTCGCGCATCGCCGATGACTTCGCGTGCCTCTTCCAGGAAGACTTCCAGCAGATCGTCCTCCGGAACCGCCACGACCGGTGCCTTCGGTGGAGCTGCAGTGACGCGCGTTGCGCGTTTCGGGGCAATTTCGCGTTCAGGAATCGCCGCGTCGCCGTGCGGCAGCACGAATTCCGTCAAGGCCTTGGACACCTGCGCGCGCGCGGCAGAAACTCCAGCACCACTCGCGGCCGACACCAAGGCCTGCTGCGCGTCGCGCGTGGCCTGTGCCAAACCAGTTCGGTCTGCTGCGCTCGCACCCTGCGCCAGCCGCTCCAGACCGCGCACCAGTTCGGCAGGCGAGACCTCTTTCCTGGTGGCATCGCTCGCCAGCTGCCGCGCCTGGTCAACCAGTTTCTGTTCCAGCGCGTTGCCGGCCATCGCCGCGTGGGCCGACAGTAGCGAGCGGTGATCGCCTCGCCCCATGATCGGTCGCAGCGAGCCGGCCACGGCGTCGTAGCTGAACAGCGACTTGGCCATTTGCGGCTGCACGCTGAGCATGTCGATGAGGAAACCCATGGCGCCGAGATTTCCCGCCAGCCGATCAAATACGCCGGCCTGCGCCGCATGCGGCAAGTCGGCCTTCGCGGTCGCCAGACGATTCACTTCGTCGCGCATCTTCACCAGCGCGGTGGAGGCGTGGTCCATGCCCAGCACCGACAACACACCACGCATCGCCGCCAGGTGTTTGGGCACCTGATCCAGCGGCCGAGGATCGCTCGTATCGCGGAAGAACTTGTCAATGAGTTTTTCGGCCTCGGACAATGACGCGCGCAACTCCTGCACCACACTGCCCATGGTTTGTTTGTCCGAAACGCGCCGGTACAACTCTTCCATCCATGACTCGAGCGGCTCAGGCGCCTTGCCCTGGCGCACCTGGAACAGTCGCTGTGTCAGGCGCTGCACGCGCTGGGCCTGCTGCGGATGATCGAACTCGGCATCTTCGAGAACTGCGTCCACATACAGCAAACAAGTCGCCACTTCCATGGCCAGCGTCGCCGCCGGCGTGGCACCCGCTTCGAGAGTCATGGTGGCCGCGTCGTGCAGCCCCTTGGCCAGGGTTTCGCCCAACGGGAACAAGCGCTTGAGCGAATCGCCAACGAGCGAAAACTGCTCCGACAGGCCGCTCAGGCGATGCATCTCGCCTCCCGCCACGGCCGACCAGGTCTCCTTCGCCGCAGCCACGCGTTTGCGCGCCTGTGCCACCCACGCCGGGTCGTAGCGTCCCAGAGGGCTGGTCGTATAGTCGGCCGGCTCGCCCGCGCCCAGGCCATAGACAACCTGCACCGCGGCCAGACGTGGCGTGGCAGGCGTCGCGGTGCGCGACTGCGCGCAGAAGAACAGCAGATCCAGCGCCAGGCGTTCCGAGACGTCGATCTCGCCCTTGGCCAAGTTGCGAAACTGGGCCAGCAGACGCGAACCCAGACGCTTGGTGTAGACATCGAAGCGCAACAGGCCGTGCGCCTGAGCCTCGAAAACCGCGGCCGCGAGCTTCCAGCAGATGACGATTTGCCGATGTTTGGCCGCCTTCGCGATGCTGGCAAAGGCGTCGCTCAGGCGCTTCGCGGCGCCGCGCGCATCGTCAGCACGCACCAACACCAGCAGGTCCTGCTCGATTGCTGCGCGCATCGCAGCGTTCGGCGGGTGTGCCTGCACCGTCGGATCGGCCGGCAAATCGAGCCAGCGCAGCGCCACGCTCCATAGGTCGGCCGGGTGCACCCGGTCCGCCCCGGCGGCTTGCTGGACCGCCTGATACTGCGGGAACAACGACAGTGATGACACCGCCTTGCCGCCGAGAAGGCGGCCAATGAAGTCGAGCAGCGCGAAAGACGCGCGCTCGATGACTTGGACCGCCTTGATGTTGAGCTCGTGGGGCTTCGCGATGTAGCGCGCGACCGCCGCTTCGCTGGCACGCAGCAGCACCGCCAGCGGGCCCATGCCGACCAGTTCGAGCGCGCCAGCGCACTGGTGAATTTGGACGCGCGCCCCGCGCAGCACCGAAGGGTCGACTCTGTCGGCATTGGAACTCGCCGTCGCTTCGCTCTCCTTGACGAAGCGGCGCAGTGCCTTGTGCGCGGTGTCGAGAGAACGCCGCACGCCTTCATACACCCAGGCCAGGGAGCTCAAGTCGTCGGTGGTCTCGCTCATCGCTGGATATTCATTCCGCGGCAAGTTGCCTGGTTGCTGCGACGGCAGTGGCTGCTTCAGCCCACCTTGAATCGCGCGACGGATCTCTTCAGTTCTTCCGCGGTCTTGGACAGTTCGCGCACCATTTCCGCCGTTGAGCGAGTGCCCTCACCGGTTTGTTCCGTCACCGCAAAAATATGCTGAATGTTGGCCACTACAACGTTCGCCTGGCGCGCCTCGCTCAGCGCCTGCTTCGAGATTTGTTCGATCAGGTCAGCCAGTTGCCGCGACACGCGGTCGATTTCGCCGAGTGCGTTTCCGGCCGCGTCGGACAGGCGCGCGCCCTCGACCACGCCCTGGGTCGAACGCTCCATGGCGCCCACGGCGTCCTGGGTGTCGCTTTGAATCGTCTTGACCAGAGCCGCAATCTGGCGTGTCGCGTCGCCGGAGCGTTCCGCCAGGCGTTGCACCTCTTCGGCCACGACCGAGAAGCCGCGCCCGGCGTCGCCCGCCGAAGCGGCCTGGATGGCCGCGTTCAGCGCCAGCACGTTGGTCTGCTCCGTGATGTCCGAGATCAGTTCTGTGATTTCACCAATCTCCTGCGACGATTCGCCCAGGCGCTTGATGCGCTTGGAGGTGTCCTGGATCTGATCGCGAATCAGGTTCATGCCGCCGATCGTGTTCTGCACTGCACGCAGTCCGGATTCTGCAGCCTGCAATGACTGGCGTGCCACATGCGCCGTTTCCTGAGCCTGGGACGACACATCGTTGATGCGCCCGGCCATCTGCAGCACCGACTCGCCGGTGTCGCGGATTTCGCGCAGCTGTTCCGCCGACGCAGCGAGCAGTTCGGTCGACGTGGCACCAACGCGCGCGGTGGTTTCCGTCACCCGATCCACGGTGCCTTGCACCTGTGTCACCAGCGAGCGCAGCTCTTCGACCGTGTAGTTCACCGAGTCGGCAATCGCACCGGTGATGTCTTCCGTCACCGTTGCCTGCTGCGTCAGGTCGCCCTCGGCGACGGTTTGAAGCTCGTTCATCAAGCGCAAGATCGCCGCTTGATTTGCATCGTTGACGCGTTTCGCTTCCTGCTCCTGGCGTTCCGCCTCAAAGCGCCGGTTCTGTGAAAGCGACGCATGCGACGCCTGGTCACGGACGTACAAGCGCAGCAGACCCGCCGCACCGACCAGCGCCAGTAGCGCCGATAGCGGCAGGAAGATCAGGATCACGTCGCTGAACGCGGTTACCTTTGCCAGCTGCTCGCTGACCAGATTCAGGCCCTTGCGCAATGGTTCGCTGTCGAGCATCAGCGTGGTCTGGGCTTCGCGCGCGGCCACCAAACCTGGCAGATTGGTCATGATGGCCGAAGCGAGGGCGCGCGTCTCTTCGTACAACTTGAGCAAGGCCACGAGGCGTTCTTTGGTTTCAGGGTCGTTCGCTGCAGGCAGGCGCATTTCAGCCGCTCCGTCAACCAGCCCCTGTGCGATTTCACGGAACAGGCTCAAGTCCTTGCTGAGCAGGAACACGGCCTCCGGGCTCACGCCTTCAATCGTCATGAACTCGTTGGCGCTCTTGCCCAGACGCTGTGTCAACATGACCAGTTGCCCCACCGCGAACAATTCCGCGGGTGTTGCGTTTTGCTGCAGCTTCAGCGCTGAAATCGTTTCGGCAATCTCGAGCAACTCCGCCGATTGACGGCTGATCGACCGCAGCGCCTGGCCAACCGTGGTCAGGTTCTTTTCCTGCGCGATAACGCTGTTGGCGCTCTTCTCGGCGCGGTCGACCAGGGCCGACACCGATTCAAGGGTGGCCTGCACCTCGGGCGGCGCGGCGTTCACTTGGCCATCGCCGGTGCGCAATCCGCGCACGTTTTGAATCAATGCATCGACACTTTCACGCACTTCCGGAAATGCCTTCGGATTGCCGGAAATAGCCAGTAGCGTGGATTTGGCCAAACGCTGCGACTGCACCTCGGCCGAACCGCTCGCGCCCAGTTGCACCGAATTCTGGTTCGCATTGTAGAAGGCCAACACCGTCGTCAGAACCATCCCGAACAGGCCGACCTCGCCGATGCCGATGAGAATGCGGCGCTGCACAGCCGGCGCCTTGCGGCCAATGAACGGCAAGCCGCTGCTGACTTCCTCCGTCCCGGGCACGCGTGGTTGCAGATGGGTGTCCGCAAATTCCGTGATCTGCGATGGCGACGCCTCCGTAATGAGCGACGAGTCGAAGCTCGGCGCCTGAGGCTGTGTCGCAGCGGCAAAATTTGGGGCATGCAAGGGGCTTGATTTCGACGCCGAGGACGGGAGGTTGGACTTCGCGGGCTTGAGCCGATCAATGCTTGCAGCGGTGCCAACGCCCTTCGCCAAACCCACTTCCGGCGCCAACACGGCCGCTTTCCCGATGCCAGGCTTTTGGGCCGAGCCTTTGATCTTGTTCAGGAAACTCATAAAGCCCTCTTGAAATCCGTATCTCGTCGATGCCTACGCCCAGCAGAATCAGGCGGCGATTCTCAAGAAGAAATCGTGGCCTGCCAGTTCCAGCAGATTGAGCTCTTGCCAGATGCGCCCAGCGGCATCTCGGTAGCGCGTGCCCACGAATGGCGGGCGCGAACTCGCATCGTCTTTCTCTGCGGTCAACTGCTCCTGGCTGCGCAATCCAGACAGGCGGTCGACCAGGATTGCGCAGTTCAAGTTGCACTGCTGGTTGAAGCCCACCAGCCGCGCCTGCTCCCGGTTGGCCTGGCTCGCGTCGAGCCCAAGAAAGCGCGCCAGATCGACCACACCGTGCAGTTGGCCACGCAAGTTCGCGACGCCCAGGAACCAACTCTGCGAGTGCGGCACGGGTTGCAGACCGACCAGCGGATGAATTTCACCGGCCTCGCGCAACGGAAACAACAGGCCGCGCCCACCACATTCGACAGCCAGCCAGGATTTCCCGGTCTGCTGGGTTTGGACTGCCGACAGCCGCTCGGAAAGGCGGGTTTGGAGTTCACGCAGGGCGAGCTTGTTGGTCATTCAAATCGGTCCGTTGCGCCTCACGCCGGTCGGACGCATCAATCGAACGCGCGGATCTTCGCCAACAACAGGTCGGCATCGACCGGCTTGACGATGTAGTCGCGCGCGCCCTGACGCATGCCCCAGACTCTGTCGGTTTCCTGGTTCTTGCTGGTGCACATGATGACCTGCACTTTTGAGAAGCGCGGATCGCGCGTGATCGCACGCGTCAACTGAAAGCCGTTCAGGCCCGGCATCACGACGTCCATCAGGATCACGTCGGGCATGTCTTCGCCGAGACGACGCATCGCTTCATCCGCGTTTTCGGCGGTGCGAACGGCGTAGCCCTTCTTGCTCAGTAAATCCGACAGGTAGTGCAGTTCCGTCTTGGAGTCGTCCACCACCAGAATTTTCTGGACTGTCATGGTCTAGCCTCTTTGCAGCGCCACAACCGCGGCGCCTTTCGGTGGATTGCAGGCGCAGCGCATCAGGCTGCGTGCGTTCGGTCCGAGCGGCCGTACTGCACAACGGCAGCGAGCAACTGGTCTTTGGTGAACGGCTTCGTCAAGTAGTCTTCCGAACCCACCATGCGGCCGCGTGCCTTGTCGAACAGTCCGTCCTTGGACGACAGCATGATGACCGGCAGTGTCGCGAACTTCGCGTTGCGCTTGATGATGGCGCAGGTCTGGTATCCGTCCAGGCGTGGCATGAGGATGTCGCAGAAGATCAGATCCGGGTCGTGGTCGCTGACCTTCGCCAGGGCGTCGAACCCGTCCTCAGCGAGCAGGACTTCATAACCACCCTGTTTCAGAAAGATTTCCGCGCTGCGGCGAATTGTCTTGCTGTCGTCGATCACCAAAACTTTGATGCCGGCCGCACCGGTTGGGGCTTGGTTGCTCACCGAGCGTCCTCCTCAGTTACTCCGCGCCGGCACCGAGTTGGGCCGCCGCGGTTCCCATCAGATCTGCACCATCTCGAAGTCTTCCTTGCGTGCCCCGCATTCGGGACATGTCCAGTTCATCGGCACGGCCGCCCAAGCCGTTCCCGGTGCGATGCCATGCTCCGGGTCGCCCGCCGCTTCGTCATAAATCCAACCGCAAATCAGACACATCCAAGTCTTGGGTTCCGTCACGGCACCTTAGAGGGTTATTACAATGCAGGCCGATTGTAGCCACGCGGGTTGCCGCAAAATGAAGGTGCCACAGGCACCTGCGGCATATCCCTCACGTTTAGCCTGAGGTTCGCCGGGAGTTCGTCAAGCCCATTTTATGCGTCTTCGAGCCCGAAATTCATGCCCTCCGAATCGCCGCAAGCCGAAGCCGAAACCAGCCCGTTGCAGGAACAGCCCGCCCCGGCCTGCGTGATGAGCTTCAACGCCAACGACGCGAGCGGGGCCGGAGGTATCGCAGGCGACGTGGCGACGATCGCGGCGATGGGCGCGCACGCCTTGCCCGTGGTCACGAGTATCGTGATGCGCGACACCGCCGAGGTCTTCGACCACCACGCGATCGACGCCGAGATCATCGTCGAGCAAGCCCGAACCATCCTCGAAGACGTGTCGATCGGCGCTTGGAAGGTCGGGTTCCTGGGCTCGGCGGAGGGCGTCAGCGCGGTTGCCGAAGTGATCTCCGACTATCCCGATGTGCCGCTCGTGGCCTATCTGCCGAACCTGTCCTGGGTTGAAGAAGACGCACAGCAGGCCTACCACGACGCGTTTCGCGAACTCATCCTGCCGCAAGCCGAGGTGCTGGTGGGCAGCCATCAAACCCTGTCCGACTTTTTGCTGCCCGATTGGGACGGTGACCGACCCGCTTCGCCGCGCGAACTCGCGGTGGCTGCAGCCGCGCACGGCACCAAGTTCGTGCTCGTGACCAGCGTGCCCCTGCCTGACCAGTTTCTGGACAACGTATTGGCGTCAGCGCAGGGCGCGATCACCGGTGAAAAATTCGAGCGCTTCGAGGTCAGCTTCGTCGGTGCCGGCGATACCCTCTCGGCCGCGCTCGTGGCACTGCTCGCCTGCGGTGCGGAATTGCATGCCGCGGTGGGCGAGGCGCTGGCGTTTCTCGATCAGGCGCTCGACGCGGGTTTTCGCCCGGGCATGGGCAATGTGATACCGGATCGATTCTTCTGGGCCGTGCCGCCCGGCGATGGCGAAGACGGCGCCGAAGGGCCCGACACCGGGGAAGACGAGAAGGCGCCGAAGGGCACGCGTCACGTGCATTGAGGGCTCGAAGGCGACGTGAGCGTCGTCGCGCCACAGGCCAGACTGCAACATCACCCGTGCCATGAATCCCAGCAACAGCGAACTTTTCGAGCACGCCCAACGCGTCATCCCGGGGGGCGTGAATTCTCCGGTACGCGCCTTTCGCGCCGTCGGCGGAACACCGCGCTTCATCGCACGCGCGAGCGGGGCTTACATGTTCGACGCCGAAGGCAAGCGCTACATCGACTACATCGGATCGTGGGGCCCCATGATCCTCGGCCACGGTCACCCCGCCGTGCTCGACGCAGTGCAGCGTGCGGTGGCGCAGGGCCTGTCGTTCGGCGCGCCGACTAAGCGCGAAACCGAACTCGTCGAAGAAATCCTGGGCGTCGTGTCCGGCATCGACCAGTTGCGATTGGTCAGTTCCGGCACCGAAGCCGCGATGAGTGCGCTGCGCCTGGCACGCGGCGCAACCGGGCGCAGCAAGATCATCAAGTTCGAGGGCTGTTATCACGGCCACGCCGATGCCTTGCTGGTCAAGGCCGGCTCGGGCCTGGCGACGTTCGGCCATCCGACGAGTGCCGGTGTCCCCGCCGAAGTTGTGCAGCACACCTTGGTGCTGGAGTACAACAATCTGGCCCAGCTCGAAGAAGGATTCAGCCTGCACGGGCCGGCACTGGCGTGTGTCGTGATCGAGCCGATCGCCGGCAACATGAATTTCGTGCGTGCCAGCGTGCCCTTCATGCGCCGCCTGCGAGAGCTCTGCACCGAGTACGGCGCTCTGCTCATTCTCGACGAAGTCATGACCGGGTTTCGCGTCGCGCTCGGTGGTGCGCAAAGCATCTATGCGAAGCAGATCGATGGCTTTCACGCCGATATCGTGGTCTACGGCAAAGTCATTGGCGGGGGCATGCCACTGGCCGCGTTTGGCGCACGGCGCGACGTGATGCAACAACTTGCGCCGCTCGGGCCGGTCTATCAGGCTGGCACCTTGTCGGGCAATCCGGTGGCCACGGCGTGCGGCCTGGCCACCCTGCGCGAGATTCGCAAGCCCGGATTTTTCGAAGCTCTTGCGGCGCGCACGCGCAGCCTGGTCGACGGCCTGGTCGCGGCCGCCAGCGACGCCGGAGTTGCCATGGTCGGCGAATGCGAAGGTGGCATGTTCGGCTTCTTCTTTTGCAACGCCTTGCCGCAGAACTACGCTGCCGTGCTGGCCACCGACAAGGACCGGTTCAATGCCTTCTTCCATGCAATGCTCGAGCGCGGCGTCTACCTGGCGCCCGCACTTTACGAGGCGGGCTTCGTGAGCAGCGCGCACAGCACGGCCGACATCGCGGCGACCGTCGATGCGGCTCGCGCCAGCCTGCGGCGCTGATTCCAAACCGAGACCCCATGCACATCCACATCCTGGGCATCTGCGGCACCTTCATGGGTGGCCTGGCCGGGCTGGCGCGCGCCGGCGGGCACAGCGTCACCGGCTGCGACGCCAACGTCTACCCGCCGATGAGCGACCAGCTGCGCGCGCTGGGCATCGATCTGATCGAGGGTTACGCCGCGGATCAGCTGGCGCTCAAGCCCGACCTGTTCATCATCGGCAACGTTGTCACCCGCGGCAATCCGTTGGTCGAGGCAATTCTCGACGCGGGCCTGCCCTACACCAGCGGGCCGGCATGGTTGGCCGAGAACGTATTGCGAGGTCGCCATGTTCTGGCCGTGGCCGGAACGCATGGCAAGACGACGACGACAGCGATGCTCGCCTGGATCCTGGAACAGGCCGGCCTGAAGCCGGGTTTCCTGGTCGGCGGCGTGCCGCTGAATTTCGGCATTTCGGCGCGCCTGGGCGACCTCTCGACACCCCTGCCGGGTGGGACCAAAGCGCCGTTCGTCATCGAAGCCGACGAGTACGACACGGCGTTCTTCGACAAACGCAGCAAGTTCGTGCACTACGGGCCGCGCACCGCCGTGCTGAACAACCTGGAGTTCGATCACGCCGACATCTTCGACGACCTCGCCGCGATCGAACGCCAGTTCCATCACCTGGTGCGCACCGTGCCGGCGAAGGGGCGCCTGGTGGTCAACATGCGCGAAGAATCGCTGCAACGCGTTCTCGCCATGGGATGCTGGAGCGAGGTCGCGCTGTTCGGCGCGCACCGAGAGGAGCCCGGGGCGCTGCGCGCGCGCGGCGAGCCCCATGCTTTCGATGTGCTGCGCAGCAGCATGAAGATCGCTCGGGTCGAGTGGGCACTGCTGGGCGAACACAACCAGCTCAATGCGCTGGCGGCGATCGCTGCCGCGGAGCATGTGGGCGTGCCTGCGGCCACCGCCGCCAGCGCACTGGCGAGTTTCGAAAACGTGCGGCGCCGCCTCGAGTTGCGCGGAAGCGCCGCCGGCGTGTCGGTCTACGACGACTTCGCGCACCATCCGACAGCGATACGCACCACGCTGGCGGGCCTGCGTCGGCGCGTCGGCCGTCAGCGCATCCTCGCCGTGTTCGAGCCGCGCTCGAACACGATGAAACTCGGGTCGATGAAGGCCCAGTTGCCATGGGCGCTGGAAGATGCCGATCTCGTCTTTTGCCACGCCGGATCACTCGGCTGGGACCCGCGCGACGCGCTCGCGCCAATGGGTGAAATGGCATCGGTCTGCGACAACATCGAGTCCCTGGTGGCGCGCGTGAAAGCGAGCGCGCGCCCGGGCGACCATGTGCTGTGCATGAGCAACGGCGGATTCGGCGACGTGCACGCCAAGTTGCTGGCCGCGCTTGCGGCGGCGGCCTGAGAAGCGGCGCACCGCAGGGTCTGCTTTGAGTCGCCGTGCCGACGACGCACCTGCTTTATCTGCACGGCTTTCGCTCGTCGCCGTCTTCGACCAAGGCCAGGATTGTTGCGGCCTGGCTGCAGCGCAGCTGCCCCGGCGTGGTTTGGTGCTGCCCGCAGCTCGCGCCATCACCCCGGGTGGCGATGGACTGCGTCTTGACGCAGATTGCCGACTGGCCGGCGCGCAGCATGGCCGTGATCGGCAGTTCACTCGGCGGCTTCTACGCGACCGTGGTTGCGCAGCGCCTGGGCTGCAAGGCCGTGCTCTTGAACCCCGCCATCGAGCCGGCCCGTGACCTGCTGCACCACGTCGGCGAAATCAAAGCCTGGCATAGCGACGAGCGCTTCGAATTCCGCGCCGAATTCATTCAAGAGTTGCGCGCGATGCATCCGGCCCGCATTACCGATCCGCAGCGCTACTACGCCGTGATCGCGAAGGGCGACGAAGTTCTCGACTGGCGTGAAATGGCGGCGCGCTACGCCGGGTGCCGAATGGAGTTGCTCGAAGGCGGCGACCACGCCTTGAGCGACTTCACGTCGCACCTTCCTCGCATTGCACAGTTTCTGGAACTGCCCGGCTGAGCCTGGCTTGCGCGCAGGAGTTCCAGTGCGCCAAAGTCCGCACGGCCCGGCCTCACACCTTGGCGATCAGTCGTTCGATCGCGAGCACGGCGAAAAACACCAAGCCTGCGACCACGGTCCACGTCACCAACCGCAGTCCCAGGACGCGCCAGCTTGCCTGACGGGTGACCATGTACATCACAAAGCACACCAGTCCGGCCACCAGCAACAGCAGAAGAATTCCACGAAAGACCGGCATGTTGCGACGCTGGCTGCGCTACCACGCCGGCGCCAGCTCCGCCAATCCGGCCGGGGCCTTGTTCGCAGAGTCAAACGTGACGATCGAATAGGCGCTTGAATCGGCGAGCAGCGCGCGCAGCAGTTTGTTGTTCAGCCCATGCCCCGACCGAAACGCGCTGTAGGCCGCGAGCAGCGGATGGCCGGCGAGAAACAGGTCACCGATCGCGTCGAGGATCTTGTGCTTCACGAATTCATCGTCGTAGCGCAGGCCCTCGCTGTTGAGCACGCGATGCTCGTCGATCACGATCACGTTGTCCATGCTGCCGCCCAGGCCCAGGCCGCGCGAGCGCATCATGTCGACGTCTTTGCTGAAACCAAAGGTGCGGGCCCGGGCGATTTCGCGTTTGTACTGGCCGGAGCCCATGTCGAACTCGACCCGCTGGCCGGTGGAGCTGAGCGCCGGGTGATCGAAATCGATTTCGAAGCCGAGCTTGTAGCCCTCGAAGGGCTCGAGCCGCGCCCATTTCAGATCGCGGCCAATGCCTTCGCGCACTTCAATCGTGCGCTGGATGCGCATGAAGCGCTTGGGCGCCTTCTGCAACTCGATACCCGCGTTTTGCAGCAGGAACACGAAGGCCGCCGCCGAGCCGTCGAGGATCGGAACCTCCTCGGCCGTGATGTCCACGATCAGGTTGTCCAGGCCAAGACCCGAACAAGCCGACAGCAAGTGTTCGACGGTGTTGACCTTGGGGCCACCGGGCGCACCGTCGGCCGACAGCGTGGTCGCCATGCGCGTGTCGCAGACATTCAGCGCGTGCGCCTTGATCTCCACCGCCGTGTGCAGATCGACGCGCCGAAACACGACGCCGCTGTCGGGTGGCGCCGGGCGCAGCGTCAACTCCACGCGCTGCCCGCCGTGCACGCCCACACCCACGGCGCGCGTCAGGCCCTTGATCGTGCGCTGCGCAACCATGGGCCGATTCTAGGGGCCTGTCGGGCTTTGGGTCGGGCCCCTGGGCCCTCCTTCAGTCGGCCTGCTTGCGCAAGAAGGCGGGTATCTCGATTTCCTCCATGCCGTTGCTCGCCAGCGCGTCCACTTTGGCCGCCGCTGTGCGGCCGCTGCGCCAGACGCTGGGCGTGTTCATCGAGCTGTAATCCTGCATGGCGGTCGCTTGCTGCAGCGGTTGCGTCAGGATCGGCACGTTGTCGGTGCCAGTGCGCTGCAGCGCCGCGCTGTGCACGACGCTGATCGGCGTTTGCGCGCGGCGCACTCCGTTCAGGCCGGTGGCGATGACGGTGACGCGCAACTGCTCGCCCAACGACTCGTCGTAGGCCGTGCCGTAGATGACGTGGGAGTCCTCCGCCGCGTAGCGCCGGATCGTGTTCATCACGTTGCGGCTCTCGCTCAGTCTGAACGTATTGCGATTCGCCGCGATGAGCACCAACACACCGCGCGCGCCCGACAGGTCGATTCCCTCAAGCAGCGGGCACGCCACCGCCGCCTCCGCCGCCTTGCTGGCACGGTCCGGGCCGCCGGCGATTGCCGTGCCCATCATGGCCTTGCCGGGTTCGCTCATCACCGTCTTCACGTCCTCGAAGTCGACGTTGACGAGGCCCGGAGTGTGGATGATGTCGCTGATGCCGCCCACTGCGTTTTTCAAGACGTCGTTGGCGTAGGCGAAGGCCTGGTCCTGCGTCACGTCTTCGCCGAGCACGTCGAGCAGTTTGTCGTTCAGGATCACGATCAGCGAATCGACGTTCGCCTCGAGTTCGGCCAGGCCGGTGTCCGCCGCTTGCATGCGGCGCCGCCCTTCGAATTCAAACGGCTTGGTGACCACGCCCACGGTCAAGATGCCCATTTCGCGCGCGACGCGGGCAATCACCGGCGCCGCGCCGGTGCCGGTGCCACCGCCCATTCCGGCGGTGATGAACAGCATGTGCGCGCCGACCAGCGATTGGCGAATTCGGTCCATTGCCTCCTCGGCAGCGGCACGCCCGGCTTCGGGTTTCGCCCCCGCACCCAAGCCGGTGCTGCCAAGCTGGATGAGTTGGTGCGCGGCCGAACGGTTCAGCGCTTGCGCGTCGGTGTTTGCGCAGACGAATTCAACGCCCTGCACGTTTTCGGAAATCATGTGCGCGACAGCGTTGCCGCCACCCCCGCCCACGCCGATGACCTTGATTTGCGTGCCGAGGTCGAATTCTTCGATCAGTTCGATTGCCATTGTGTTTCTCCGGTGCCAGTTTCGAGGTGCTTTCGTGAACGGTGTGGCCCAGCAGTGGCGGGGCCTTGTTGCGGCAGGGGCAGGACGCCCGGCGGATCGCGCCCGCGCTGTCCGGCTGGCTCGGTGCCGAGCAACGTGACTTGAGTTGTGTTCATGTCTTTCCCCTTTGAATCGACATCAGAAGTTGCCGAGAAACCAGTCCTTGACGCGCCTGACCAGCGTCTTCACCGAGCCCGCCTGTTGCGAAGCACGCAAGCCGCGCGAGCGGCCCAAACGTGCTTCCTCGAGCAAGCCCATCACCGTGGCCGAACGCGGGTTGGCCACCATGTCGTGCAGCGCGCCGCTGTAGGTCGGGTTGCCGCGACGCACCGGCTTGAGGAAGATGTCCTCACCCAGTTCCACCATGCCCGGCATCACCGCCGAGCCGCCGCAAATCACGATGCCCGACGACAGCAGTTCTTCGCAGCCCGATTCGCGAATCACCTGGTGCACCAGCGAATAGATTTCTTCGACGCGCGGCTCGATCACGCCGGCCAGCGCCTGGCGCGACAACATGCGCGGT
>Ga0315272_10000538_pt1 | contig 19127 bp, 17 predicted proteins | sample C3_middle_MG_FD_203918 | JGI IMG/M metagenome (GOLD analysis project Ga0315272, IMG submission 203918) | Sediment microbial communities from Yellowstone Lake, YNP, Wyoming, USA - C3_middle | ecosystem: Environmental > Aquatic > Freshwater > Lake > Sediment | place: USA: Wyoming | collected...
TGGGAGATGATAGATCAGATAATTGTTTCAAAACAGCTTCTTTCATCATCTTCCGGTTTATATACAGAACCTGATCTGCTGAATATATTTAAACCTGATTTTCTTTTAAAAAAAGATCCTAAATATCCCGGGATGACACCTTATTCAACCTTCAGAGGATATAAGTACCAGGGCGGTTTTAGTGATCACCTGCCCATACTTCTGGATATTAAGGAACGATAGCCCCATCAGGAGGTGTAAGCCCTAACTCAATTCCCTTCTCAAGCATAAGCCTCCTTGCAGCATCATGCTCGTTTGGAATTATTCCGTCAAGAATCGCCTCTCGTATCGCGTTCTTTATTATTCCAACCTCTTTCCCTGGCTTTATGCCGAATGTCTTTATTATCTCACTGCCATCAACGGGAGGCTGAAAATTCCTTAGTGCATCTTTTTCTTCAATCTCCTTAAGCTTAATTCTTACCAGTTTGAAGTTTTCCAGATGTTTCGTCTTTTTGGCTTCGTTCTTAGAGGTGATGTCTGCTTCACATAACACCATCAAATCATCAATGTCATCACCCGCTTCAAATAGCAGTCTCCTTATGGCGGAGTCTGTTACTATCTCCTGGGTCAGCGCTATCGGGCGCAAATGCAGATCAACAATCTTCTGGACATATTTCATCTTTTCATTTAACGGCAGCTTCATCTTCCTGAAAATATCAGGGATCATTTTTGAACCTAAAAATTCATGCCCATGGAACGACCACCCTGTGTCAGATTGATATTTCTTTGTAAGAGGCTTGGCAATATCATGAAGCAGTGCTGCCCACCTGAGCCATAAATTATCGGTGTTCTTGCTTATATTGTCGAGTACTTTTATTGAATGGTGAAAATTATCCTTATGCGCTTTACCATCTTTTGTTTCAACGCCTTTCAGATTATCTAGTTCAGGGAAAATAATTTTCAGTAATCCGGACTTTTCAAGCAGGATAAATCCCCTGGATGGATGCGGACACATAATGATTTTATTCAATTCAGTAACAATCCGCTCGGGTGAAACTATTCTGATCCTTTCAGCGTTTTCAATAATTGAATTAAAAGTTTCTTCTTCTATTGTGAAATTGAGCTGAGTTGCAAACCTGATTGCCCTCATCATCCTCAAAGGATCGTCGGAAAATGTTTTATCAGGTTCCAATGGGGTCTTGATTATTTTTTTCCTGAGATCATCCAGTCCGCCGAACGGATCGAGGAATTCACCAAAAGATTCTTTGTTGATGCTGATTGCCAATGTGTTAATAGTAAAGTCCCTTCTCTTCTGGTCATCTTCGAGAGTACCATCCTCAACAACAGGCTTCCTTGAATTTTTGTCATATGACTCCTTCCTTGCACCGACAAATTCTATTTCATACTCCTTGCTGCGGAACATTGCAGTTCCGAAACTTTTAAAAACACTGACTTTAATCCCGGGATGTATTTTTTTTGCTGCTTTTCTTGCAATGTCAATACCACTGCCAATTACCACTATATCTATATCCTTTTCAGGATGATCTCTCTTCAGAAGACAATCTCTTACCCAACCCCCTATAACGTATGCCTGAACATTCTCAGATGTTACTACTGATGATAGTGTTTCGAAGATTTTGTCATTAAGACATATATTCATATTTAGATATGACAATTTATTTGTTACTCCTGACAAAGTTACAATTAATACTCAATTTCAGGTAAAATTCAATTTTCAGGTTCAATTGGCACAAAGCTTGACAGTTGAGTAAACATTCAGCAATTACTTATGTTTATTAAATAAAAAAATATGATAGAGCATCTCACAAAAGAAACATTTTTGGATAAAGTATTCAATTATGAAAAGAACAAAGAGTGGAAATATGAAGGTGAAAAACCCTGTATTATCGATTTCTATGCAGACTGGTGTGGTCCATGTAAAATGGTAGCTCCCGTGCTGGAAGAGTTAGCCAGGGATTTTGATGGGAAACTCAATGTTTTTAAAGTGGATACTGAAGCAGAACAGGAACTTGCATCTGTCTTTGGTATCAGAAGTATTCCTTCATTTTTGTTTGTTCCGGCAGACGGTCAGCCACAGATGGCAATGGGAGCTCTCCCTAAAGAAACATTTGTTAAAGCATTCAAAGATGTGCTTGGTGTAGAAAAATAAGCCATTCATCAAATATTGTATGATTTTTTTGAAAAAAGTTATGGAAAAGTGAAACATTTTTTGAATCACAATCGTTTAACCATCAGATGTTAGAAATTAGGTTATAAGGGTTTTTTTCATGGATTTAGGTTTAGGGTAGTAAAGAAGTAAGTCAGGACTGCGGTCCTGATTTACTTTTTTATGACATATCCTTAAAAATACTGTTAATCTCCTCTTCAGTTGATCTGAGTTTTTTCTGACATTGTTTGATCAATTCTGATGCTCTTTTTACCTCAACAGATAATTTATCTACATCAAGGTCCCCGTTTTCTATATTATGCAGGATTTTTTCAATCTCGGCAACTGCATCACCAAACGAAAATTCCTTCTTAGTCATAGCCTAATTGTTAAAATGTATTTTGTAAAGTTATAATATCCATCTTCTTCATACTAAAATATAGTCTTCTTTCTTTTTTAGTAAGATTTACTAATTCTCTTCTCCCTAGTCATCAGGATTAAGAGAATTGGCTATGGATCTTTTTTCATCAATAACCCTGCTCCTGATAATTCCGTCAATAAATTGGGTATCAATTATATCATCAGATTTTATACTGTATTTTCCTTTGAGGACTTTACCATTTATTGAAGTGATAGTATATCCTCTTGAAAGCACATTTTCGGGATTAAGAAGCTGCAGATTGCTCTCCATTCCCAGCATTCTTAAGTTAGTGGAAGAAAGGATACTAAACGCCATAGTTCTCAGGTTCTGATTATACATATCCAGATCTCTTTTTTCAACTGATAATACTGATCTTACCTCTGAAATAAGTCTTGAATGAAGACCTGATGGAATGAGAGAAGCCTTATAAATAAGATTTTTACCTTTATTGTTTATTTCAATTGTTGTTGCTGAAAGATTCTCTCTGACAGCTGTCAGCATAATCCTGGTAACCGGATATATTTTAACCGCTGAAGTCTCGAGCCTGTTTTTATACCTCTCAATTATTTTACGCGATGCATCTATAATATCTGTACCCTTTTCAATAATGTAATTTTCTGCTTCTGCTACTGAATTGATAAGAAAATCAGCAACCGCAGTGGGCGTTTTAAGTGATTTGCTGGCCACGAGGTCAGTAACGGATATATCTTTATCATGCCCTATACCTGTCAGTACGGGTAAAGGGAATTGTGTAACATGATATGCGATGTTATAACTATCGAACCAGCTGAGGTCGGACTGAGAACCTCCTCCTCTGATAATAACTACCAGATCAAATAAATGATAGTTTAAGGCAATCTGGTCGAGTGCATTTATAACACCTGATTCTGTGTCGGTTCCCTGCATGCTGGTTTCGACCAGGGCGGTATAGAAAACATATCCAAAAGCATTCCCTTTAAGCTGTCTGATAAAATCGGTATAGCCGGCTGCATTTTTTGATGAAATTATAGCAATTCGCTGAGGTATCAACGGTATTTCAAGCTCCTTATTCATTGAAAAGACACCATCTTCTTCCAGTCTTTTTATAATAAGCTGCCTTTTCATCGCCATATCACCTATGGTAAAAGCGGGATCTATATCTGAAATTATAAGACTTAATCCGTATAATTCGTGGTATTCCACTTTTATTTTAACCAGAATTTTCAGCCCTTCCCTGAGCGTTTCGTTTGTGGAATTTTCGAAGAAAGCTTTTATAAATCTGTAACGGTTACTCCAGATAATGGCTCTGACTCTTGCTCTTACATTTTTTTCGTCGGGATTCTTTTCAATGAGTTCTATATAACAATGTCCTGCGCTATTTTCTTTGAGTTCAGATATTTCCGCAGTCACCCAATAAAAATCAGGAAGCGAAACATACAGGGAATCCCTTATGATCAGTTGTAATTCAGTCAGAGAAACCTTTTCAGTCATGATCAGTCTTAAATTTTGAAAATTTTGCTGACAATATTACCCGAACTTACTGATATTTTCAGAAAATATATGCCTGGTTCGCTGTGAATAAGATCAGTAATTGTGACAACCCTTCCGGCATAACCAATAAAGCTCTTTTTATACAGTGTTTTGCCTGTTACAGTTATTAATTCCAGGGTAAAATTCCCCGGAGGTTCAGTAAAATCCACTTCAATGCTTCCTGTAGTCGGATTAGGAAATACCAATACTGAGCTTTCAGGCATTAAAGTATATTTTTTCTGGAGTGCATCGAGCGCAGAAACAATATCCGGTATTCCATAACCATAAAGGGAATCCGGAAAATTGTAGCGATCTGCGCTGCTGTGTAGTACTGAAATAATGTCATTGCTGGTTGCTGAAGGAACTGCCTGCATAAGACAGGCAGATATTCCGCTTAGTATCGGGCATGAAAAAGAGGTCCCATTAGATCTGAATACCTCGGTACCAGTTGTCTGGGCAGGTACATTAACGCCCATTGCTGAATTATCAGGTTTGACTCTTCCGTCTGAAGATGGCCCTGCAGATGAAAAAGAAGAAATTATATTGTTCCCGTCAACTGCACCGACTGCCAGTACACTATCCCCATCAGAGGGGAAGATAATTTTTTTCCAGTCTTTGTTTCTCTCATTGCCTGCGCTGTTTACTACCAGAATTCCTTTTGAAGCGGCAATATCTGCAGCTATTGTAATGAATGCGGTATTCCCGTCCAGGTCAGTTGGTTTATAATTGAGTGAAGGGTCATCAAATGTGAAATATCCAAGTGAGGAAGAAATTATATCAGCTCCGGTACTGTCAGCATATTCTGCGCCAGCCACCCATAAATCCTCTTCACAGGGGAATTCCGACTCAACATCTTCTGTCTTGATAAGCAGGAAATCGGCTCCGGGAGCAGTACCTTCGATCTGCCCTGAAATCTGCCCGGCCAGAATCGACAGAACAGCAGTTCCATGAGTACTGGAATTATAGACAGATCTTGTTTTTTTAACAAAGTCAAAGGTGCTTTTAATTCCCCTTCTTGCTCTGAGATTATTCAAAGAGGAAATGGCATCAGCATTCATAAAGCCGCCATCAAGAATAGCTATCAGAATATTCTTGCCGGTATATCCTGAGTTGTGCATCGCGATGCCATTAATCATGGTTAACGGACGGGAATAGGGCGGAAGATCACTTTGTACCTCCTGGAAACCGAGTTTATCATTATGCAGACTCTTTGTACCCGGTCTTTTTACGATTTTTACATCTCTGACAAACGGAAGTTCAAGAAGTGAATTTATGTCAAATGACACCTGGGACTTGAACAGGGCTGTATTCATCCATTTTGATGAAGTGTGAAATGTCAGGCCAAGCGAGGCTATTCTGTTGAGATAATTACTGTTAACATGGATATCCCTGTAGTCAGGAACAATAATCCCCGCTTTATCTCTTCGTTGTATTGCCCTTAGCGAGAGCAGATCATTTGCTGAATACACTGATGTTGAGTTTTCTCCTTTGTCGCGGAAGTAGATTCTGTAAAAATATGGATAAATTATTGCCTGTCCATTTGACCTATAAGTGACGGATAAGAGGAGCAGAAAAATTATGAATCCGGCTCCAGTGCGTGAAGAGATATGCAGGATATTCATTTTTTGATAATTCCTGTTTTTTCAGGATCAGCTATTTTCCCTTTGTTATTTTCAAGGGAGTCAATAAAATGGGATTCATCTATTTCCATCTGTTTATTTTTTGTAAATCCCAACTGGTATTCCAGACTGTATTTTATACTTCCATCCTTGTTGTAGATGGTCCAGAGCCCATCTTTCAGATCATTTTTATATTGTCCGGAATATTCGATACCCCCGTTTTCATACCATACCTCAAATTTGCCATTTACCTTCCCATTGAGAAAGTTCGATTTCAGGCTCACCACACCCGATGGATAATACTCAATCCACTCTCCCTGCTTCACATCATCCGTGTAGTTAACTTTTTCAGCAATTGCACTGTCGGGATAGAATTTTACAGATATGCCGTTTTTTAAATTCTTTTTGTAGTATTCTTCAGAAATTCTGTATCCTTTTACAAATTCAGAATAGAATTGCCATTTCCCCTCTTTTAATTGATCAGTGTAAGTTCCTCTTGCTGATATATTGCCATTTGGATGGTAGATTACGGCATTAGCTGTCTTTCCGTCATCACTGTAAGTCAGTATTGATTTTATTGTCTGGTTTTCATAGTATCTTTTGAATTCGCCTATGGGATGGTCATCCTTGAAATAACCATCGTAAACAACAGATTCCCCTGGAAATTTCTTTATCCAGTGACCCTGTTTCCTTCCCTGTGTGTCAGTTTGATTCAATTTCTGATCAGATTGTGCTGTCGCAGAAGGTGAAATAATAAGGAAACAAGCCAGGTATACGATTCTGAGATTCATTTTACAAAAACGCGGAATAGTTGGTAAAAGTACATAAAATTTCGTTGAAGGTTATACAGATTCTGCCGGAGATGCGAAAGGAGATGTGAATGCATTTTAAAAAAAAAGAGGCTGGGAATACTCCCAACCTCTTTTTATAAAGCGTTTTCTGAATTATTTAACCTCTTCAAAGTCAACATCGGTAACTTCTTCATTACCCGATTTTGAGTTATTGCCTGAAGGCTGCTCCGGACCAGGCTGTGCCTCGCCGGGATTCGGTCCCTGTGCAGTTTTATACATCTCTTCAGAAGCCACCTGCCATACTGAATTTAATTCTGCCAGAGCTTTGTCTATAGCTTCAACATCCTGAGATTTATGTGCTTCTTTAAGTTTTGCAAGAGCGCTTTCAATAGCAGGTTTCTTATCAGCTGGAAGCTTATCACCGAATTCCTTAAGCTGTTTTTCAGTTGTAAAGATCATACTGTCAGCAGTATTTATCTTGTCAACTTTTTCCTTAGCCTTATTGTCAGCTTCAGCATTTGCTTTTGCTTCCTCTCTCATCTTTTTAATTTCATCCTCATTAAGGCCTGAGGAAGCTTCTATTCTTATTCTTTGTTCTTTCCCGGTACCTCTGTCCTTAGCTGCAACATGCAGTATGCCGTTTGCATCTATATCGAAGCTGACCTCAATCTGAGGAACTCCTCTTGGGGCAGGAGGAAGGCCATCGAGATGGAATCTTCCTATTGTTTTGTTTCCTGCTGCCATAGGTCTTTCACCCTGCAGAACATGAATTTCAACTGATGGCTGGCTATCAGCAGCAGTGGTAAATACCTCTGTCTTTTTGGTAGGAATGGTAGTATTTGATTCAATAAGTTTGGTCATAACACCGCCCATTGTTTCGATTCCAAGTGATAAAGGGGTAACGTCAAGCAGCAGAACATCTTTTACTTCTCCTGTAAGTACACCACCCTGTATTGCAGCTCCTACAGCAACTACTTCATCGGGGTTAACACCTTTGGAAGGAACACGTCCGAAGAATTTTTCAACAAGCTGCTGAATCGCAGGAATACGGGTTGATCCGCCAACAAGAAGTACTTCGTCAATTTCTGTGACTGACAAGCCGGAATCTTTAAGTGCAATCTTACATGGTTCAATACAAGCCTGTATCAGTTTATCGCATATCTTCTCAAAATTTGCACGGGTTAGTGTTTTTACAAGATGTTTTGGAATTCCATCGACCGGCATAATATATGGGAGATTTATCTCGGTTGAGGTAGAACTTGAAAGCTCGATTTTAGCTTTTTCTGCAGCTTCTTTAAGACGCTGGAGTGCCATCGGGTCTTTCCTGAGGTCAACACCTTCTTCTTTGAGGAACTCATCCGCCATCCAGTCAATAATAAGATGGTCGAAGTCATCACCGCCTAAGTGTGTATCTCCGTTTGTTGATTTTACTTCAAAAACTCCATCGCCGAGTTCAAGTATTGAAATATCGAAGGTACCTCCGCCAAGGTCGAATACGGCAATCTTAAGATCCTGTGATTTTTTATCGAGTCCATAAGCCAGTGAAGCTGCTGTAGGCTCATTGATTATTCTTTTCACGTTCAATCCGGCAATCTCACCGGCTTCTTTAGTGGCCTGGCGCTGGGAATCGCTGAAGTAAGCAGGAACAGTTATCACAGCATCAGTAACTTCCTGTCCAAGGTAATCTTCAGCTGTTTTTTTCATTTTCTGAAGAATCATTGCGGAAATCTCCTGAGGTGAATACTGTCGATCGTCAATTTTGACCCTCGGAGTATTATTGTCACCTTTTACAACTGTATAGGAAACCCTTTTAATCTCTTTTGTGACCTTATCATAAGTTTCACCCATGAATCTTTTAATGGAGAAGACAGTCTTTTTTGAATTAGTGATTGCCTGTCGTTTAGCAGGATCTCCAACTTTCCGTTCGCCATTCTCAACGAATGCCACAATTGAAGGTGTTGTCCTCTTGCCTTCGCTATTAGGGATTACAACAGGTTCGTTGCCTTCCATTACTGCAACACAAGAGTTTGTTGTTCCAAGATCGATTCCAATTATTTTTCCCATCTTATATTAATTTAAAAATTTTAATTTTTCTCTTTGCAAATTCAGCTTCGTTTAACTGAAGCTTTTTTAATCATGTTCAAAATTTCAATACTATGTTGTCTGAGCAATGATTATGCCACAAGTAATTTTTGTCCGTTACAGGAAAAAATGGCACCGGCAAACGATAATATTATTATCAGGTGTGACAAAACGACATGATGAATGAAGGAAACTGCCAGACAAAAAAGAAGATGAAATGAAGATGCATCATCCAATTCAATTCTGTAACTTTGGCCGCAGTAATTAACACATTTATTATTATGTCGATACATAAATCTGTCAGGAGAGTTACAACTCATGTATTAAATGAGATGAAACTTAAAGGAGAGAAAATCGCCATGTTGACTGCATATGATTATTCAATGGCGAAAATTCTCGATGAAGCCGAAATTGACGTGATCCTGGTCGGAGATTCTGCATCGAACGTGATGGCAGGTTATGATACAACTCTGCCTATCACACTTGATAATATGATTTATCATGCAGCATCGGTGGTGAGAGGGGTTAAAAGGGCGCTGGTTGTTGTAGACCTGCCTTTCGGAACCTATCAGGGTAATTCAAAAGAAGCTCTCGTTTCCTCTATAAGAATTATGAAGGAGACAGGAGCTCATGCCGTCAAACTTGAAGGAGGTCAGCAGGTTGTCGAATCTATTGAACGTATTCTGTCAGCAGGAATTCCTGTTATGGGGCATCTTGGACTCACACCTCAGGCTATTCATAAATTCGGAACATATGTGGTCAGGGCAAAAGAGGAGGAGGAAGCCCGCAGATTAATGGAAGATGCAAAGCTGCTGGAACAGACAGGTTGTTTTGCAATTGTCCTGGAAAAGATACCGGCAAAACTGGCAGAAGAGGTTACAAATTCTCTGAAAATTCCTTTAATAGGTATTGGGGCAGGAGGAAAAACTGATGGCCAGGTTCTTGTAATTCACGATATGCTGGGAATAACACAGGAGTTCTCCCCAAGGTTTTTAAGAAGATATCATAACCTGTATGCAGAGATAAAGGGAGCTGTTCAGTCGTATATTACGGATGTCAGATCACAGGATTTCCCAAACGAAAAGGAACAGTACTAAAAAACCCGAAATGGCCGAAATATTATACGAAGACAATCATATAATCGCTGTTTATAAGAGATCATCCGACCTCGCACAGGGAGATCGAACAGGAGATGAACCTCTTGAAGTTGAAATTAAGAAATATATAGCTGAAAAGTACAAGAAACCCGGAGATGTTTTCCTGGGTGTGGTACACCGGCTTGACCGGCCTGTGAGCGGAGTAATGCTTTATGCCCGTACCTCAAAAGCTCTTTCAAGGCTTAATGAAATGTTCAAGACCAGGCATGTAAAGAAGATTTATCTGGCAATTGTTAAGGATCGCCCGCCTGAGGATGAGGCAACCATAAACCACTTTCTGAAGAAGAACGAAAGCCAGAATAAGACTTATGTTTATGACACTGAAGTTAAAGGTTCAAAGGAGGCTTCATTAACTTACAGACTTAAAGGAAGATCAGAAAAATACTATCTGCTTGAGGTTGAGCTCCATTCAGGCCGACATCACCAGATACGTGCCCAGCTGGCTAAAATAGGATGCCCGATAAAAGGGGATCTGAAATATGGTTTTGCCCGCTCCAATGAAGACGGCGGAATCAGTCTTTTCGCCCGTAAACTGGAGTTTATTCATCCTGTAAAAAAAGAACTGATAACCATTATAGCCCATTTCCCTGAAGGCGATATCTGGTCGCATTTTGTGAATTCGGTGAAATAAAAAATGAGCCGTATGCCGGCTCATTCTTCAGGAACGAAAAACTAAATTGCGAAATTGTTATTTTCTGATTGCCTTCCAAAATTACTTCACACAGTCAAATGCTGAGTTAATATTCAGTTAATAAGCGTTAATGAAAAGTTAAATACTTCTTTATTAACGACTTTATGATTTATTTTTGTAGCATGAACAAGAAAAAATTTACGGGCCTGATTATAATGATGGTACTTTCCATCATTGGTATCATATGGGTACAATCAATCTGGATCAGAAATGCTGTGGGAATGCAGAATGAATATTTTAACAGCGCTGCCAGAATGAGCCTTATCAATACAGCAACTTCAATTGAGTCGTCGAGGAAGCTGAGTTTTTTTAATAATTTTATGCCAGCAGATCCTGCTCCCTTCAGTGATTCATCTGCAGATGTTACAGGTTTTCTGAGCATTGGCGGATATGCTTCAAACCCTGATAGTAAATTCAGCGTGCGTATTACCAATCAGTCAGTTACAGGAACAGGAAATGGGAATGTAACTACTTACAACAATTCTTATACTATTACCAATGATACATCAGTAGTCGCTGATTCATTGACATACGTGATTTCTCCTCCCGACAAGTCGGGCAAAATAAAAATTATGAAAAAGGGAGATAATTCAGGCAGCAATCCGGGAGTAGCTTATATCACTCAGGACCAGTTTGTAGACCTGGTTAAGAAGCGGTCAAGCGAGTTCCAGAACATGAGCGACCAGATGATAAATGAGATTTATCAGTATGAAAAGACTCTGCAGCTTGATAATAAAGAGGTTGATTACACTTTGCAGCAGACACTTGCGTATAACGGGATACATACCCCCTATGAGTTTGCAATCATTAAGAATGGTGAAGTTCAGGGGGGAACATTTACAAAATCACACAAGAGCGATTTTCTCAAAAGCAAATATCAGGTTGGTCTGTTTCCTGACAATATAATAAAGCAAAACATGGTTCTTTCTGTAGTTTTCCCTGAAAGAACTGATTATGTGCTGGGTTATATGAAATGGATCCTTGGAGGTTCGCTTTTATTCTCGTTGTTTATCCTTGCAACTTTTGCTCTCAGTCTTTATTTCATTATCAGACAGAAAAAGATCTCAGAGATGAAGTCAGATTTTATTAACAATATGACTCATGAGTTTAAAACTCCCATTGCTACCATTTCACTGGCAGCAGATACAATAACCAATTCAAAGGTTATCAACGATGAAGCAAGTATCAGACATTTCATCGGCATGATCAAGAAAGAAAACAGCAGGATGAACAAAAAAGTAGAAACAATTCTGCAAATTGCTTCCCTCGACAAAAAAGAGATAGAATTTAAGTTTGAAAATGTATCGCTTCATGATGTCATTGAACATGCAGTTGATGCAATTGAGATTCAGGTCCATCAGCGGAACGGAATCATTAACTTGAATCTTAATGCCGCCGACCCTTACATTTATGGTGATTTTGAACACCTTACGAATCTGGTTAACAATCTTCTCGATAATGCCATAAAATATTCGCCGGAACAGCTTGAAATCAATGTAACTACTGGTAATTTTGAAAAAGGTATAATTTTGTCAGTTGAAGATAAGGGCATTGGAATGACGAAGGCTGTGCAAAGCAAAATATTTGAAAGATTTTACAGGCAGAGCTCAGGCAATGTTCATGATGTTAAGGGATTTGGACTTGGACTGAATTATTCGAGGTCGATTATTGAGGCACATAAAGGCAATATAAATGTTTTTAGTGAACCAGGTAAAGGAAGCCGGTTCGAGATATTTTTACCATTTAATTGGGAGAATTAGAGATGAGCAACAAACCTGTTAAAATATTTTTGGTTGAAGACGACCTGAGTTTTGGATCAGTCCTTAAGTCTTACCTTGAGATAAATGATTACTCAGTTGAGTGGGTTGATGACGGGAAATATGCTATCGACCATTTTCGGAAAGGGGTGTTTAATATCTGTATTCTTGATATTATGCTACCACACGTTGACGGATTTACATTAGCCGGAGAGATACGAAAAATCAATACAGATGTACCGATAATCTTCCTTACTGCCAAAAAACTTAAAGAAGATGTTCTGAAGGGCTACGGATTAGGCGGTGATGATTATGTGACAAAGCCGTTCGATACTGATATCCTTCTCGCAAAAATCCGTGCTATAATTTCAAGGCGCGATTCACAGGCTGGAACAAAAGACTTCTATGAAATCGGTAAATTCGTATTTAATTCAAAACTCCGGACTCTGACGATAGGCAGCGATGAGAAAAAACTCTCACCAAAAGAAGCACAGTTGCTTGAACTGCTTGCTATAAATCCAAACGCATTAATAAGCAGGGAGATGGCCTTGAAGAAAATCTGGGGTTCTGATGACTATTTCACCGCCAGAAGTATGGATGTCTATATCACAAAGCTCAGAAAATTCCTTTCGGAAGATCCTGATCTTAATATTAAAAACATCCATGGAGCTGGATTTCAGCTCATTGTAAAGGAAGAATAGTGCCAAAATTATTACGGTTAAATTGTAATGGCAGGAGATCTGCGACACTGCTTACAATAACTGTCTTGTTTTTCCCCGAAAGAATTAATTTTATTTTATTGCCGGTTCTGGCTTCTTCTTCAGCTATTACCTGACGGCAGTTTCCACAGGGAGACGGAAAATCTACTGTAATTCCATCATCATTGAAGGAAGCAATCGCAATAGCTACTGGTTTATCGTTTGGGTGATTGGTAATTGAATTTGAAAGTGCGTTTCTTTCTGCACAGATGCCTGAAGGGAAGGCAGCATTTTCAACATTTCCCCCCCTGACAATAGTCCCGCTATCAAGTCTTACTGCCGCACCAACCTTAAACCTTGAATAGGGGGCATAAGCATGCATAGCAGACTCCCTGGCAGAATTGACAAGTTCGAGATCATTTGGCTCAAGCTCGTTTGTATTTTCATATTCAATATATGAAAACGATATATTTTTCGTTCTAATCATAACATTCCAGGTCATTTTGAGTCATAAAGGTAGCAAAATAATGCTTGCTGACACTCTCTAATGGCCATGATTGGAGAATTTGACACTCGTAACCATCTGAAAACACCTGTTTTAAATGTTCCGTTAATGAATATCTTTATGAACCACACATCACCAGATCGCTACAGGCATCAATTTTTTCATATTTTTGTCAAAAATATTATTTAGATGTTCAATCGCCTCGCCCTGCTTCTTTCTCTGACTCTATTATTATTTTTCAGCTCGTGCAGAGTCTACAAGCCCATTGTTGCTAAATCACCTTCCAATTCAACTATAACCCGCGATCAGTCGGTACAGGAATATATAAACTCATATAAAGATCTGGCTGTAAGTGAAATGAACAGGACTGGCATACCTGCAAGCATCACGCTTGCCCAGGGTATTATAGAATCTGACTGCGGACGGAGTCCGCTTGCCCGTGATGCTAATAATCATTTTGGCATAAAATGCCATGATGACTGGACGGGTCCATCTGTTCGTCACGATGATAACACAAGGAATGAGTGTTTCAGAAAATATGGCAAGGCAGCAGATTCATATTATGATCATTCGGATTTTCTGAGGCAGGTACCACGTTATAAATTTCTTTTCAGTTACAGCTCATCCGATTACAAGGCCTGGGCAGTTGGTTTGAAAAAGGCAGGATATGCAACAAATCCGGATTACTCAAATATGCTGATAAGAACAATTGAGGAAAATAATCTCTCGCAATTCGACAGAGCAATGCTTGTACAAAATCAACCCGTTGTGCAAAGTGTTGTGACAAACGATCAGGTTAAGAATCAGTCCGCAGATAGTTCAAAGAAAAAGGTTGTTCAGCAGGTTGCAGTTATGGCGGTTATGGCGCATCCTCCCAGAGTAATGGAGAATAACAGGATCCAGTATATAATTGTAAAGGATGGTGATACCAGGGAAAAGCTTGAGAACGAGTTTCAGTTACTCAGGTGGGAACTTCCGAAATATAATGAGCTGAAAAGCGATTTTCAACTTTTTGCCGGACAGATTTTATATCTGCAGCCAAAACGCGATAAAGCAGAAGCCGGACACGATTATTACAATGTTGCAGAAGGCGATACCATGTACCTGATTTCGCAGAAATTTGGAATAAAACTGAAACGTCTGTATGAAATGAACAGGATGGAGCAGGGAACAGAGCCGGAACCGGGGAAAAGGATCTGGTTAAGAAGTGCTAAGCCGGTTGAGTGATTCGGATAGTATAATTGTCAATCCGGAAACCTCTGAGAAATTCAACGGTATTCATCCTTTTCTTACCTTCCAGCTGTAGGCTTAAGATGTTTAAAAACCCATCTCTGCAGCTGATCCTGATAAAATGCTTACCGTCTGAGACTATTGTGCCCGGTTTAAATGAATGATTCCCGATCTGCGGCTGACTTTCATATATTTTAAATGAAACGGAAGAACTGTCGTTCATAAACCATGACTTTGCACCGGGAGAGGGCGACAGTCCCCTTATCAGGTTATGAATTACAGTTGTATCATTTGCCCAGTTTATTATACAATCTTCAGGATGTATTTTTGGTGCAATTTTGACGCTTCCGGAATCGCTTAAAAGTTTATTCTGAGATACCTGTATAATTCTGTTTTCAGATATCTCTGAAAGAGTTTTAATTACAAGTCTGGCTCCCAGTATCATCAGCCTGTCATGAAGATCACCGGCATTTTCAAACGGGAAGATCTGAACTTCCTCTCTCGAAAGAATGTTACCTGTATCAATATCTTCGTTGATAAAGAAAGTTGTTAATCCTGTCGTTGTTTCACCATTCATTATCGCGCGGTTAATTGGTGCTGCTCCGCGATAATCGGGAAGGAGTGAAGCATGCAGATTTATCGTTCCGGCAGGTGGTATTTTCCAGACACTTTCAGGAAGCATCCTGAAGGCAACTACAATGAACAGATCAGCGTTGAATTGTTTAAGCTGGTTAATAAATTCAGGATCTTTGAGATTTGATGGCTGTAAAACGGGAAGATGACTGAATTCAGCAAATTCTTTAACCGCTGATTGAGTAATTTTTCTTCCTCTTCCTGCAGGTTTATCAGGAACTGTTACAACACCAACAACATTAAAGCCATTCATCAACAGTGAACCCAATGTAGCTACTGCAAACTCAGGGGTGCCCATAAATACTATCCTGAGATTTTTCATAAATGGTTTAACATCATGTAAATTAAGTAAAAAAACTAATCTTCCGAAATATTTTTGTAGCAGGCGAGATCGTGTCCCATCTTATTCGCTTTGGTTTCCAGATAGAACCTGTTATGCGGATTAGACTCAATTACGAGCGGAATAGTTTCGACAATCTGAATACCATAACCCTCGAGTCCGGCTCTCTTAACAGGGTTATTTGAGATCAGCCTTACTTTTCCCAGACCGAGTTCCCTCATTATACTCGCGCCCACACCATAATCTCTCTCATCTTCGCCAAAACCGAGTTTAATGTTAGCTTGCACCGTATCCATTCCCTCATCCTGAAGCCTGTAAGCTTTGATCTTATTCAGCAGACCGATCCCTCTTCCTTCCTGACTCAAATAAATTACTACCCCCTTACCTTCAGCTTCAACCATCGACATAGCTTTTTGTAATTGCGGTCCGCAGTCGCATCTCATCGAACCAAAAATATCACCGGTAAAACATGAAGAATGAAGTCTGACAAGAACAGGTTCATCCTTGGTCCATGATCCTTTCACAAGAGCAGCGTGTTCAATGCCATTGGATGTCTGGCGGAACGGAATAAATTCAAAATCTCCCCTTGTGGTTGGAAGCTTGACACGATCGCCTTTTTCTATAATAGAATCACGTTCAAGAGTATACTTAATAAGATCCTTGATTGTAATAATCTTGATATTGAATTTTTCCCTGATCTTAACAAGATCATTCATCCTTGCCATTGAACCGTCATCGTTCATTATCTCAACAAGTGCTCCTCCCGGACGAAGATTTGCATAACGGGTCAGATCAACAACAGCCTCAGTATGTCCTGCTCTTCTGAGTACTCCTTTTGACTTAGCTTTTAACGGGAATATATGTCCTGGTCTTCCAAGATCTGAAGGTTTGGTAGTAGGGTCAACAAGAGCCTTGATAGTCATCGCACGGTCAAAAGCAGAAACTCCCGTAGATGTCTTTTCACTAAGCAGGTCAACAGTAACAGTGAATTGTGTTTCGTGAATAGATGTGTTATTTCCAACCATAAGATTGAGATCAAGAGCTTCGCATCTCTCTTCAGGCAGAGCAGCACAAATAAGTCCGCGGCCATGCTTTGCCATAAAATTGACAATTTCAGGGGTTATCAGTTCCGCTGAGCATATGAAATCACCTTCATTCTCCCTATCCTCATCATCAACTACTATAAGCAGTTTCCCGAGTTTAATGTCCTCAATCGCCTCTTCAATACTATTCAGAATTATATCATTCATAACTTAAATTTTTAGTCTTTTGCAGCTTTGCTGCCTGAACCATTAAAAAATATTTTATAAATAAAATCTTTAACTTTTTTGAAGAACATCAGATAAGTTTCAATGTTCAGAATAACTGAATCGGTAGTGGCTTTATATGTAAGGAAGACTCCGATTGGTAGTAAAATGTATGTGGAAGCCCACATGCCGGCAAATGCTCCTACTACATCTTCCTCTACAAGTTTCTGGCCTGATATTGAGATAACATAATAAACAACAAAGAAAAAGATCGATATAACAGCAGGAGTTCCTAGTCCTCCTTTCCTTATAATGGCACCCAGCGGAGCTCCGATAAAGAAGAATACCAGGCACGCGAATGACATTGTGAGTTTTTTATTCCATTCTACCTCATACTTCCTGATTGCCTTTATTTCATACTTCTGGGAGTCGTTTTTCTCAACAAGTATGCTGATCTCATCCTTAACATTTTCAATGGCTTTTATGAGCACTGCCCTTTTGTCTGTAACTGTAAGTGAATCAAACAGCACCCTGGCATCAAATCTCCGATTTACTCCCGCACTGTCGGGACTGAGAGACTTATCAGTTGTATATGGGATCATATTTCTTACGGCATATACTTTTATATCTTTGAAATCCCTGAACTGTTTATTGATCTTTTCTTTATACTTCCTATTCAGCGAGTCAATAGTAAAAGTAAGCTGTGATATGTTTAGCATTGCTGCGCTTGATTTGAAAAGACCTTCTTCACTTCGCTGAAGGTCAAATCCTGTAAGCGGAATAACTATTGATTGCTCCTTGAAATAGTCAAATCGGGAGGGGTACTTCCTTTGGCTTGATATTACATTTTTCTCTTCAAGGTCGGTATATCCATGACCATTATAGAGAGTCATAATCAGACCGGTTTCGTCCTTTGTCAGACGCATATATCCTGAATCAGCAATTATTACGGAGTAATTGCCTCTTCTCTGGCGGTGGTCATATATAATAAGGTTATCAAGGCGGTTTGTAACAGGATCTTTTGTTGTGATCTTTATACTGAAATCGGGAACTCCGTTATAGAAAGTACCTGCCTGAATATTTATATCGGGTTTCTTTCGGCGAATATCCCACAGAAGTGTTCTTGCCTTGTCAGTTGAATAGGGTAGAACATTGTTTGAGAAAAAGAAGGAGACAATTGAAATAACTCCAATCAGTATCATTAAAGGAAGCATTATCCTCTGGAGAGGGATCCCGGATGATTTAAGCGCAGATAGCTCACTGAATTCTCCCATATTACCGAAGGTCATAAGCGAAGCAAGCAGAATGCCGAGGGGAAGTGCAGTAGGGACAAATGTGAGTGCGAAATGATATAGCAGTTCGCTGAGTATTTTGAAATCGAGTCCTTTCCCTGCGAGTTCGTCGACATACATCCACAGGAACTGCAGTATGAGAATGATAAGCACAATAAAAAATGTGAATATCAGAGGCCCAATAAAAGATTTCAATAAGAATTTATCAACCTTCTTCACTTCAATTGCAATTGAAGTGCAAAACTACTTGATTTTTTCTTAATTTGACCTTTCTTTTAACGCAAAAGAACAATTAAATCCCCAGTGCTCTCTTGAGGTCGTTGATCTGGGAATCCCAGAGATATATTGAATCTTCCTTTTCTTCTGCCTCGGCAAAATCAATGATGATCAGGGCAAGCTCATTTGTCAATTCTTCCATGTTGATTCTGAATTCGAAGTAATTCGAGTCCTCATCACCGATGTCGGTCCATTCAAATCTGACCATTTTATTTTCTTTCAGAGCTGCCAGTTTAGCTTTGGTTTCTGTATTGTTCCAGAAAAATGTGAAGAGATCCCCATCGACATTTACCTGCTCGGCGAACCATTCTCCGAGTCCCTCAGGAGTACTGAGCCTGGAGAAGAGCACCTTGGGGGAGCAGTTAAGATTATATTCCAGTTCGAACTTTGATCTCATAACAAATGAATTTCTCCTGAACCTTTACTATTCCTGCAATATAGAAAAAAATCTGAAACTAAAAAACCTTATTGCTAATTTGTAACAAACTCATTATATTTGCACCCGCAAAAAGGATATATCTTTTGTATTGTTGGCGAGATAGCTCAGTTGGTTAGAGCGCATGATTCATAATCATGAGGTCCCGAGTTCAATTCTCGGTCTCGCTACACCGGAAAGCCCTGCACGAAGTGCAAGGGCTTTTTTGGTGTGCCGTGCATAGCGATTAATTTGAAGGTGAGAGTCCTTTATGGGGGTTTGTAGTTACCAACCATTAGCCAAGAGCAAGGGTGTCCA
>Ga0315272_10000541_pt1 | contig 19111 bp, 12 predicted proteins | sample C3_middle_MG_FD_203918 | JGI IMG/M metagenome (GOLD analysis project Ga0315272, IMG submission 203918) | Sediment microbial communities from Yellowstone Lake, YNP, Wyoming, USA - C3_middle | ecosystem: Environmental > Aquatic > Freshwater > Lake > Sediment | place: USA: Wyoming | collected...
GCGGTGTGCAATACCCTCGGGCTAGCGGCACCGGTCATGCCTTTGTCGGCAAGGTTGGCATGAGGGAACTGGCGCTGGGCGGTCTCCTGCTGGCTCCGCTTATCTGGTGGAATTGGTCGACTGGACTGATTATCCTCGGTGCAGCACTGCTGCCTGCCTTGTGGCTCCGGTTTAAGGCGAGTAAGGCACTAGGCGGTGTCACCGGTGATGTGTTGGGGGCGTCTTGTGAGTTGGGGGAGGCCTGCGGTTGGCTGGTTGCGGTGGTTTTCCTTACTGTCTGATTTGGTCCTCACTATTTTTTCCGACTATCGTTACGAGATACCGTAAAATTAATGGGCGCGCTTCAGCGCGTCCCTCTTGAATGCCGGGTGAGATGCGATTCAATTAAGCTGGCAAGAGATTGAGGGTCGCGCGGAAACAGCAAGTATGAGGAATTAAGCCCTTGCAGCCTCAAACGAACGCCAAGAGAATAGGGGGCTCCGAGGCTTCGATTTAACGAAACTTCGGTAATGTTCTTGTATGGAATGACCGTCCGGGTAAAGAAGCCTATTACCATAAACTCAGGATACAGGGCGACATGCGCGAGAGGAATGTTGCCGCCAGCTGTCATGCCAAACCGCCCAAACTGAAACGAACATCGTTCCTGGGATATTGGCTCCAAACCTTTTTCGGCAGGAATTCTACGGCAGCTATTCACGACAGGCCAGAGTAGCACGCATGCCAACACAAGAAGAACCGCAATGAGACCGAAGAATGGATCCATACTATCTAGCATTAATATTATCCAGACTGTATATTTCGCCTTGTTTTTTGAGTTGCTCAGCAACTATGAACGTCGCTAGCAATTCTCATCCAATATCAGAATTTTAAAAACATCTCATCCTTTGGATAGGTTGTCAATAACGAAAAAAGGGAGGGAGTCGATTGACTCCCTCCCTTTTTTTAACTCAATAATGTGACGGCTTGAAACGGGAACAAGCCCCGTTCCCAGCCGCCATACTCTTACAGATTAAACAGCAAATCGCTATAAGTCGGCGCCGGTCAGAGATCAGCCAACAGAATGGCCTCAATCGCATCGATGTCGGTACGCAGATCGGTCGGCGGGGAATCCTTATCGCGGTAAGCAGCGTCCTGCTTATCCACCGCGCTGATGGCCTGGACCTTATTATTTTCGTAGTTCTTTCTTTACCGCTAATCCAAGTTTCTCCAGGGTGTACGGTTTTCTCACGTACTGACCGGCACCGAGCCGTTGAGTTTTTCGAACTTCTTCGGTTTCGGAGAAGCCGCTGGCGATGATGGCCTTTTGTCCGGGTTGGTGGGCTATGATTTGTTCATAGGTTTCGCGGCCATTAATGCCCGGGGCCATGATCATGTCCAAGACAAGGAGATCGACCTTGTTTTTTGCAAGAAAGCAGAGCGCTTTTTCCCCGCTTGCCACGCTGACCGGCTGGTAGTTCAGGGCGGTCAGCATCCTGGCAGCGATGTCGCGCTGGGTGGGTTCGTCATCAATGATCAGAATTTTTTCCCCATTGCCGCGCAGGTCGGCAAGCGTTGTTTTCTCTCCTTCGGTCAGCGAGGCCTCGCGGCAGGCGGGAAAATACAGGTCGAAGATGGTTCCTGCAGAGCTGCTGGTGACGTTGATATAGCCATCATGCTCCTGCACCGTGCTCCAGACCACGGCCAACCCGAGACCGGTGCCGCTTCGGCCTAGAACCTTTTTCGAGTAGAATGGCTCAAAGATGTGCTCGATGTCCTTTGGGTCTATCCCGGAGCCGTTATCCCGCACCGAGAGAAGTACGTATTCTCCTGGACGGATGTCGGCGTATCCCCGCAGGGGCTGGTCCACGTAAAGGTTGTTTGTGGAGATGGTGATGGCCCCGGTCTGTGGCGCGGCTTCCATGGCGTTTAAGACCAGATTCATGAGGCATTTTCTGAGATGCACCGCCGAGCAGCGGATATTGAACAAATTTCTTTCCAGTTGGGGCATGATGGATATCCCTGAAAAACGGCGGCATTTCTCGTTATGTTCTGGCGATTGCAGGTACTCGGTGATGATGGCATTGAGGCTGAAAATCTCTTTGGCAGAGGCAGCGCCACGGGCTATGGTCAGCAAATCCGCCACCACTGCGGCGGCCCGTAATCCTGACTCGTGGATAGTTTTAAGCGGCATGTGCATCGGGTGTTCCGGGGCAAGATCAAGCAGCAGCAGTTCCGGATAGCTGACGATGCCGGAGAGGATGTTGTTCAGATCGTGGGCTACGCCGCCAGCCAGCAGACCAAGGGCTTCCATCTTTTTGGCCCGGTGAATCTTCTGACGCAGTTCTTCTTTTTCCTGTTCTACCCGAATCCGGTCGGCAAGTTCCTTCTGCAGCGCAATGGTCCTTGCGGCTACTTCCTTGCGTAGTGTTCTGTTCCAAAGCACCACGGCGGCAAGAGTCATAAAGACGAGCAGGGAAAGGAAGAGCAGGATATTTTCCCTGCTCGGCCGCCAGGAACCCTGCTTTAGCCCGACCCACTTTGAGGAAATCTTTCGGTGCTCTGCCGGGGTCATGGAGGCGATGGCCTTGTCCAGGATGGAGGTGAGCTCCGGCCAGTCGCTGCGGGCGGCGAGGGAAAGATCATAGATGAAACCGGAATCCTTGTAGACGCGAAGGTTGGTGATGCCCTCTTTTTCTATGAAATAGCTTGCCGAGGCGAGGTTGAGGATCATGGCGTCCACCTTGCCGAAAGAGACCAGTCGGAGACCGGAAGAGATATCCGGTACCACCTCCAGAGGCACCTTGGGGTAGGAGCGTCTCATGAATTCATGGTCGGCATAGTTGGAGACCACTGCGACGCGAAGCCCTTCAAGATTGGATACCGTGGGAGGAATCTCCCGGCTGTCACGGACCAGGATCACGGCAGGAAAGGTAACAAGGGGTTTGGTGAAGCGAAGGTATTCCAAGCGCTCCGGGGTTGGCACTGCAGCGCCCAACAGGTCTATTTCCCGGCTCTTGGCCTGGCGCAACACCTCGTCCCAGTTTTTGAGATGGACCACTTCAAAGCGGATGGGGAGTTTTTTGGCGAGGAGTGTGATGTAGTCGGCGGCGATACCCTGGTAAATGCCGTGGGCATCAAAATATTCCATTGGCGGAAAATCCGGGTCGGGAGCGATGCGCACCACAGGATGTTCGCGCAACCAGCGCTGTTCCTGCTCGGTTAGGACAAACGGAGTAGGGGTATCGGTTTTTTGGGTATCACTGGCAAGGAGGTTTTGGTGCCAGACAGAAAAAAGCATTATGGCAAGAAACGCAGCCGTAGCGGGCGGCAGCCATTTTTTTGAGCAACAGCCTTGGAAAGCCAAGAGTCGCACGGCTTCTTCCTTTGAACGATTTTTCTGCGTTAGGCCCGTTTTCTGTATGCCCTTTTTTCAAGTCAACAAAGACTGCGGTTATTGTACATCAGAAAAATATAAAAGTGGTAAACGGAAAAGCCATGCCCTTGCAGGTCGTTTGATTTTTTTTAGGAATTGGGCAGCAGAATGGTTGCAAGACAGGGATGCTGGCGGCTCTTGTCGTTTTCAACAACAAGGTGGGGGAACAAAAAAAGGAGGGAGTCGATTGACTCCCTCCTTTTTTTATAGATCAGCAGAGCAACGGCGCGAGACGAGAATAAACATCCCGGCTCTGCCGCAGGACTGTTAGAGCTTGAAAAGCAAATCGCTATAGACCGGCACCGGCCAGAGATCAGCCGGCAGGATGGCCTCAAGTGCGTCGATGTCTCCGCGCAGGTCAACCATGGCGGGGAATACCTTGTCGCGGTATGCAGCACCCTGCTTGTCCACCGCAGTGATACCCTGGGCCTTCACGGTTTCCGACTCCAGCTTGGCCACTTTCTTGCCTGCAGATTCAAGATGCTTGCCAACTTCTGCCAGCAACCCCTTCTGCACCGAGCCGTACTTGCCGGCTGCGGCCAGGGAAGCGCCAAGCTCTGCGACAAACTGGATGGCCGCCGGGATGAACTGGCGCTTGGTCATCTGGATGGCGGTCAGAGCCTCGATGTTGATGTTTTTGGCGTACTGTTCAACATAGATATCGTAGCGGGAATGCAGCTCATCCTTGGAAAGCACGTTGTACTTGCCGAACAGCTTGATCGCCTTGGGGGTGACAAAGGCTTTCAGCGCGTCCACGGTGTTGCGGGTGTTGGGTAGACCGCGCTTTGCGGCTTCCTTGGCCCACTCGGCGGAGTAGTTGTTGCCGTTGAAGATGATCCGGCCATGTTTGGTCATGACTTCCTTGAGGATGGCCAGGATTTCTTTGTTCACGTCCTTGGCTTTTTCCAGCCGGATGGCGATCTCTTCCAGGGCTTCGGCGGCGATGGTGTTCAGGGCCACGTTGGGACCGGCGATGGATTGAGAGGAACCGACCATGCGGAACTCGAACTTGTTGCCGGTGAAGGCAAAGGGCGAGGTCCGGTTGCGGTCGGTGTTGTCCTTGGGCAGTTCGGGAAGGGAGTCAACTCCGATCTTCAGGGTCTGACAGGCACCTTTCTTGCTGCAAACTTTTTCGCCCTTGGCCAGCTTCTCCAGCACGTCGGAAAGCTCCTGACCCAGGAAGATGGAGATGATCGCGGGGGGAGCCTCATTGGCGCCCAGGCGGTGGTCGTTGCCGGAGCTGCCGCAGGTGGCGCGCAGGATGTCGGCATGGGTGTCCACGGCCTTGATCAAGGCAGAGATAAAGACCAGGAACTGGGCGTTGTCCTCGGGGGTTTGGCCCGGATCGAGCAGGTTGATGCCGTCGTCGGTGGAGAGCGACCAGTTGTTGTGCTTGCCGGAGCCGTTGATTCCGGCGTAGGGCTTTTCGTGCAGCAGGCAAACCATGCCGTGGCGCAGGGCCACTTTCTGCATGGTTTCCATGACCAACTGGTTGTGGTCGGTGGCCATGTTGGTGGTGGTGAAAACCGGAGCCATTTCAAACTGGGCCGGAGCAACCTCGTTGTGTTTGGTCTTGGAGGAGATGCCCATCTTCCACAGCTCGATGTCCAGATCCTTCATGTAGGCGGAGACCCGGTCCTTGATGGCGCCGAAGTACTGGTCTTCCAGTTCCTGACCCTTGGGGGCGGGGGCGCCGAACAGGCTGCGGCCGCAAGTCATCAGGTCGAGGCGTTGCAGGTAGTATTCTTTTTCCACCAGGAAGTATTCCTGCTCCGCACCCACAGTGGAACCAACGGTCTTGGAGGTGGTGTTGCCCATGGCCCGGAGTACGCGCAGGGCCTGTTTGGCGACCACGTTCATCGAACGGAGCAGGGGGGTTTTCTTGTCCAGAGCCTCGCCCTTGTAAGAGCAGAAAGCGGTGGGGATGCAGAGGGTCACATCGCCGGATTCGTCTTCCTTGAGGAAGGCAGGGGAGGTGCAGTCCCAGGCGGTGTAGCCGCGGGCCTCGAAGGTGACGCGCAACCCGCCGCTGGGGAAGGAAGAAGCATCCGGCTCGCCCTGGATCAGTTGCTTGCCGGAGAACTCCATGATTACCCCGCCATCATCGGTGGGGGAAATGAAGGAGTCGTGCTTCTCGGCGGTGATGCCGGTGAGGGGCTGGAACCAATGGGTGTAATGGCTGGCGCCCTTTTCGATGGCCCAGTCTTTCATGGCGTTGGCTACAACGGAAGCGACATCCGGAGGCAGGGTTGAACCGGTGTTGATGGTTTTCTGTAGCGCTTTGTAGGTTTCCTTGGGCAGCCTTTCCTTCATGGTTTTGTTGTTGAACACATTGGTGCCGAAAAGCTCTGGCACGGTCATCATGGTCTGGTCGTAGTCGTTGCCGCAGTTGCAATTGTCACTCATTGTGTTGCTCCTTATTTTTTGGGTGCTGAAGGGTAAGGTTGAAAACCTCCCACACCCCATGCAGAAGGGAGTGGGCATCCGTTAAAGCCAACCGCTGTCGGCTGGCGTTGTTCCCGTGCCAAAAGTCTTACCATTGCAGTCTTGCGCCCCCCGTCCCGGTCTCGGGTTCCGCGACATGGAGAAGGGCCTTTGAAATCTCTTTCTGAAAAGCAGGGTTGTTGATCTTGGTGGCAAAGCCGTCAAGAGTATAAAAAACATCCACCACCTGATCGCCATCCGAGCTGATTCTGGCCCGGTGAATGTTGAGTTCAAAATCGGCCAGGGTCCGAGTGATATCGTAGAGCAGTCCTGGCCGGTCATTGGCAAAAACCTCGATGATCGTATACTGCTCCGAAGCCTTATTGTCTATAACAACCCGCGGGGCTGCCTGCACGTTTTTTTGGCTGGGGCTGCGGAAGGCGGTGCGGAATTTTTCGACCAACCGGTGGCTGAGGCCCAGCCGGTTTTTCAGGGCCAGATTGAGATCCTCGCCAAGCGCCTGCCAGTCTTGTTCCGCGTAAGTTTGCTCCGCTGCGGGGCGGACATTGAGCACATCCACCACCGTGCCGTCTTCCCAGGTGAAGATCTGGGCGCTCACCACATTGAGGCCATGCAGAGCCAGGGTTCCGCAGATTTTTGCCAACAGGCCGGTGGAGTCCTGGGCCATTACCAGGACCGACCAGAACAGGGTATGATCGGTGGGTTCGGTGATGGCCTGCCTTTCGTTTTTTAGCTCAGCGCGCAGTTTGAGGTGGTGGGCCACCTCTTCCGGGGGAAAGCTCAGCAGGTATTCTTCCGGAAGAATTTCGCAATCGGCCGGGGCAGCCTTCCCCATCAGCGCACGAACCTGCTCAAGCATCCAACCGGCCCCCTGACTTTTGTCAGGAAGAACCGTATCCTTTCGTTCCAGCAGATGGGCAATCTTGAGGGATATCTCCAGAAGGAGGGCAGCTTTCCATTCAGTCCAGGCCGTGGGGCCGGTGGCCTTGGCATCGGCGATGGAGAGCAGGTAGAGCATGGTCAACCGCTCCGGACTCTGGATCTGCTCGGCGCATTGGCGGAGAAAGGTATCATCCTCAAGGTCGCGGCGCAAGGCGGTTACGGTGAGGAAGAGATGTTTTTCCACAAGAAAGCTGAGGCATGCTGCCTCCGCCTCGGTCAGTCCCAACCGTTTGCCCACCCCGGCGGCAAGTTTGCTGCCCCGCTGGGCGTGATCTTCATGGTGGCCCTTGCCAATATCGTGCAGGAGCGCGGCCAGAGCGAGGACATGGGGAGATTCGACGCCAGCGAAAGGGGTTTTGCGTAAGGTAAGCTTTTTTAGCTCCACCACGGTTTGCAGGAGGTGCCGGTCAACGGTGGAGATATGGTAGACATCGTGCTGGGCCAGGGCGCGGATCTGTTCAAATTCCGGGATGTAGGCGGTGAGCAGCCCGGTGTCCAGCATGACCGAAAGGACGGCCATTATGTCTTTTGCATTTTCCAGGACATCGAGAAAGGCCTTGGCCATGCGTTTTGAGTGGCGAAGCTTGTCGTCCACCAGATGGAGATTGGCGGTGACGATCTTCCTGCTACGATGATGGATTTCAAGGCCCGTCTTCCCGGCATGGGAAAAGAGGCGCATCAGCAGGTAGGGGCGCTTCTCGATCAACGCTTGGTCGGTGAGGTGCAGGCGGTCCTGACGCACCGTGATTCCTGGCTCGATGGCTTGTTCGATCGGGTTGGGTCGCGATGAGCCCAGGGTCTCATCGACATGTTCAAAAAACAGATCGGTGGTGGTGGCGATGGTTTGCAGATGCCGGTAGATATCCTGCATGAAGCGTTCAACCCCCAAGGTGCCTCGGGTGTCGGAATATTTGAAGGCCTTGGCCATCTCCACCTGATATTCGAAGAACAGCTGGTCGTTTTTCCTGCCGCTGAGGTAATGGAGCTGGTTGCGGATCTTGATCAGGGCATCCCAGGCCTGGGCAAAGGCTTCTCTTTCCTGGGGCGAGATCAGGCCTGCTTCTTCGATGCCATGCAGCTCCTGTAGGCCGAAGAGGGCGTGGCTTGTCCAGATCATGGCCTGGATATCGCGGAAGCCGCCGCGGCTTTCCTTGATGTGCGGTTCTAGCTGGTAGCTGTGCATGCCATACCGTTGTTGGCGTTCGTTGCGGTGCTGCATCATGTTTTGCAAAAAAATCTGTCGGTGTCCTGCGATTAATTCCCGGTGAAAGGTCTCCCGCAGGGAGGTAAAAAGCGGTACCGAGCCTGCCAGATGGCGAGCGTCCAATAGCGCCACCTGAAAAAAGAAGTCCTGCCTGGCGTCAGCCAAGCAGGCATCCAATGTTCTCACCCCGTGCCCTACCTCAAGACCCGCATCCCACAGAGGATAAAACAGGGCCTCGCTCACCGCCTCGAGGCGATTCTCGGACTTGGGCGTATGGAGCAGGAGCAGGTCGATGTCCGAATAGGGAAACAGCTCTCTCCGTCCATAGCCGCCAAGGGCGACAAGACTCATTCCCTCTTGTGCCTCCGGGCAATTGGCGAAGCAGGAAAGGAGGTAGTCGTCGATGAGCTGCGAGTTTTTGTGGAGAAGGGCCTGACCGCTCAGTCCCTGACGCCAGAGGTATTCCAGGGCGTCACGTTTCGCCCGCAACTCAACATCGACTACCACCTAGATCGCCTCTTTGCCGGTTTCTCCAGTGCGGACGCGGACAACTTCTTCCACCGGCAGAACGAAAATCTTGCCGTCCCCGATTTTGCCGGTGTTGGCGGTTTCCCGAATCTTTGTGACCACAGCTTCCACCATGGCGGCTTCGACAATAATCTCGATCTTGACCTTGGGGATAAAATCGACGATGTATTCCGCGCCGCGGTAAATTTCCTTATGTCCTTTCTGGCGCCCGTATCCCTTGACCTCGGAGATGGTCATGCCCTTGATGCCCATTTCGTTCAAGGCGTCTTTGACCTCGTCGAGTTTGAACGGCTTGATGATTGCCTCGATCTTCTTCATTAAATTCTCCTTTTCTTGTAACTGTTCAGCAGCACCGCATCTGCGTTGTCATCGGCCTGCTCATGTGCAATAGCACACTTCGCGGGCCTCTTCCTAGCAGCTACAGCACTGCTGAACAGTTACGCTTCGTGTTTTTTCTCACTTTCCGGCTTCAAGCTGGATAGTTGCCTTTTTTTTCTGTGGCAGCGGGCAGCAGCGGGGATGGTGCGTTTGTCCCCGCACCGCTGATGCTGTTAGAGTGAGTAACCGATTTCGCTGTGTTGGGTCAGATCCAACCCCTGTTCTTCTTCTTCCCTGCTTACTCGGAGACCGATCACCAAGTCAACAAACTTGAGGATGATGAATGTTACCACAACCGAGTAGGCAATGGTTGTAAAGGCATCCATGGCCTGGATTCCCAAAAGTTGGGGGTTTCCGAAAAAGAGGCCGTCCTTGCCTGCAGCATTAACGGCGGTGGTGGCGAACAGGCCGGTTGCCAGCGCACCCCAGAGACCGCCCACGCCATGGACCCCGACCACGTCAAGTGCATCGTCGTAACCGAGGCGGCTCTTGGCGAGAACCGCGAAGTAGCAGAGGGCGCCAGCCACCAGGCCAATGATTATGGCCGAGGTGGAGCCGACAAACCCGGCTCCGGGGGTGATGGCGACCAGGCCGGCGATGGCGCCGGAGGCGGCACCCAGGGTGGTGGGTTTGCCCTGTACCAGCCATTCCGCGATCAACCAGGAAAGCAGGGCCGCACCGGTGGCGACCTGGGTGGTGAAAAAGGCGTTGACCGCGACGCCGTTTGCCGCCAGAGCGCTGCCTGCGTTGAAGCCAAACCAGCCGAACCAGAGAATACCAGCGCCCAGCATGGTCATGGTCAGATTGTGCGGATGAAAGGATTCCTTGCCCCAACCCTTGCGTTTGCCAAACACCAGGGCAGCAACAAGAGCGGCTGCACCGGAGTTGATATGGATGACGGTGCCGCCTGCGAAATCAAGGCCGCCGTGGCCGCTGACCCAGCCCCCGCCCCAGACCCAGTGGCAAACGGGCAGATAGACCAGGGTGCTCCAGAGAACGGTGAACAGAAGGAAAGCGGGGAATTTGATTCGCTCTGCAAAGCTGCCGGTGATCAGGGCCGGGGTAATGACGGCGAACATCAATTGAAACGCGCAGAACAGCAAGTGGGGGATGGTTGCCGAGTACTTGCCGGGCTCAAGGCCGACCCCCGCGAGACCCGCCCAATCCAGGTTGCCGATCAGGCCGTTAACGTCAGGGCCAAAGGCCAGGGAATAGCCGAAGACCACCCATAGTATTGAGACAATGCCAAGGCAGATAAAACTTTGCAAAACCGTGCTGAGAACATTTTTTGAGCGAACCATGCCGCCATAAAAAAGCGCTAGGCCTGGGGTCATCAGCATGACCAGGGCCGTGGCAATCAGCATGAATGCGGTATCACCTGTGTCCATAAATATATCCTCTCTCTAGTGCTCATTGTATTGTTCGGAGTTGTTCATTTGTCAAAGGGTAGCTATGCATGCTGGGGGAAGATAAAAGCAAATGTCGTGCCAGTGAATAATTTTCGCGTAACATGCCGTAATTGCATTGATTTAACGTTTGTTTCTGGCGTGAGCCGAGAATAAGAAAATAACAAAAAAGTGGAAACTTTTTAAATTGCCAACAAATTTGTCATTTTTAATATCTTTGGAAGGTGGGGTCAGGAGAGATGGTACTGGTTAAATATGATTGATTCGATGGGAGCCTCGGGCCACTGTTTCACGAGCCAAGCCCGCAGTTCCTTGTTCATTTCGCCACGGGCCAAGGAAAATCGGCGCAACTCCTCAAGAGGCCTGTTTTGGAAAAATTGATAGATGATGTCGCGGACAAAGATCTTTTTATCGGCAGGGGGCTCTTCTTGCTCATCCAAGGAGGCAATAAGGGTGATGTCAACAAGGACAAAGGTCACGGGCTGATCACTGGCCGGGTTGTTCACCGGAATAATGAAAGCGGGGAAGGCCCATTTTTTTCTGACCTTTCCAGGATGAAGCTGGCTGGCTTGGCTAAATTCCTGGGACCCGCCTGGGCTTGTGGTTTTGTCAGGAGGAATACCGGTGGTGCCCGGATGCTGGGTTGTCTGGAGAAGGGCTGGGGGAGGCTTTGAGGTGCCAATCAAGGCAAGCACGATGCCGATTACAAGAAAAGGGAGGGCATACAGGGGGATGCGGACAAAAATGGGAAAAGACTGGAGCCGGGTGAACTGTTTTTGCGCGGCTATCTTGACGGAGAGAAGGAGGGCAGCGAGTGCTCCGGCACCGATAAGGGATTTTGCCGGGGCGAGGCCTTGATCCGGTATGCCGGCAAGGGCATCTTTCAGAGAGGAGTCAATGTCTTGCCCAGCCGCTCCGGCAGTGGCTGTCGGCTCGTTTTCCTCAAGGAAGAAATTCTCTTCCTCTTTTTCGTCGGAGAAAAACGCATCATCCTCGGCCTGGAAGGCGGATTCCCAGTCCTCGCCCCAGTTTGTTTCGTCTTGGTCAGCAGGAGTTTCCGTGCTAGCGAATTGGTCAACAGACTGGGGGCGGTCGTCAGCCATGTTTTATGTCAGAATATTTTGTTGAGTTTTTCGGACAGGGTTTCGGCGGTGAAGGGTTTAACAATGTACTGGCTGACCTTGGCCTTGACCGCCAAGATAATATTGTCCTGCTGTGCTTCCGCCGTCACCATGATAAATGGCGTATTGGCCAGGCTGGCGTCAGCCCGCACCGCTTTCAGCAGGTCCAGGCCGGTCATCTTGGGCATGTTCCAGTCCGAAACGATAAGGCCGATTTTTTCTGATTTCAGGACATCCAAAGCGGTTGTGCCGTCATCCGCTTCTATGATGTTTTTGAAGCCAAGCTGGGTGAGGATGTTTTTTATTATGCGGCGCATGGTGGCAAAATCATCAACCACGAGAATTTTCATATTCGGATCAGCAGCCATATTTCCTCCCTAACAGCTTTATGGTACGAGTGACTTGGGTATGTTCGCAGTGTAGGTAAACAACCGCATCTTTTTTATTGTAACTGTAACATTTGGTTTTGGAAATAAAAAAAGAGGATTGCAGAAAGTCGGTCCATACTTCTGGTTTTTCCTCCCCGGCCTGTGCATAAGAAAACGGCTGTATTTTTTGCATGGATCAACTTGCCAGGGTTTTTTTCAGCTTGGCGCGGAGGCGGAACATGGCCTTGCTGTGCATCTGGGAAATGCGCGACTCCGTATAGCCCATCACTTCGCCGATTTCCTTCATCGTGAGTTCGTCTTGATAATAGAGCGAAACGGTCAGTTTTTCCTTGTCCGGCAGATCGGAGATGGCGTTGGCGATAAGCTCCCTGATCTGGGATAGATTGATGGCCATGAAGGGGTCGCGGTCGTCCATGGCAAAAGTCTCGGCCAGGGTGGGATCGTTCGCCTCCGTTGTTTTTTGCCGGAGAAACTCAATATCCATGAAGGTGACGGATTTGGTTTCATCGAGCAGTTTGTAGAAATCATCAAGGGCAAGGCCCATGGTCTGGGCTACTTCCTCATCCGTGGCTGGTCTGCCGACCTGTTTTTCGATGTCGGCATAGGCTTTTTCCAGGTCGGTTGTTTTTCGCCGGATGGAGCGCGGAACCCAATCCAGCGCACGAAGTTCATCCAGCATCGCCCCCTTGACCCGAAATTCCGCATAGGTTTTGAACTGGACATTTTTGGAGATATCAAATTTGTTGATGGCGTCAATGAGGCCGATGATCCCGCAACTGATCAGATCATCGAGCGACACCTGTGCGGGGAGGCGTGCCGCCAGGCGTGCCGCGATATACTTGATCAGCGGGGTGTAGGTCAGGATCAACTCGTTGCGTTTTTCGGCGCTGAGCGGTTCTGCCTGGCTGAAAAATGTATTCGTATAGTCTTTGAATTTAGGTGACGGCTGTTTGTTCATACCGGGTCGGCCCGCAGGGGCAAAGGAGATTGATGGCCTGCAATATGAAAAAGTATATTACAGATCAACAAGTCCCTGCCAGAAAAATTTAATGTTTCCATCGGCTTTCATTTCGGGCTCTTCCTGAAAAATATTTCCGGCCAGTTTACTGAACATCTTGCTGGATGGGGCATCCGGGAAGATGTCCGAGACCAGACGTTGTTCGCGAACCGCAGTGGGCAGCTTGCTGTCATAGGGGATATAGCCGAGATAATCCAGGGAAAGAGAATCAAGAAAACGGTCTGCCACAATGCTCAACTTCCGAAAAACGGCCAGGGCCTCCTTTTCGGAACGGGCGAGATTGACCAGGATGCGAAATTTTTTTACGTCATGCCTGCTGGAAAGCACCTTGATCAGCGCATAGGCATCGGTCAGGGAAGTTGGTTCCGGGGTCAGGATGATGATGCGTTCCCGTGCGGCGAGATTAAAGTAGATCACATTGTTGTTGATGCCAGCGGCGGTGTCGATCAGCATGATGTCGATTTTTTGCGCCAGGGCGGACATTTCCGAAAGGAAGTACAGGCGCTGCTGTTCCGTGAGGTCCGCCAGTTCCATGATCCCGGAACTGGCCGGCAGGATGAGCAGCCCTTCCGGGCCTTGCACCAGAACCTCGGCAAGCGTTTTTTCGCCCATGAAGACGTGGTGGAGGTTGTAGCGCGGGGTCAGGCCCAGCAGGATATCGACATTGGCCAGGTTCAAGTCCGCATCAAGGATCAGCACCTTCTTGCCACCCTTTGCCAAGGCATAGCCAAGGTTGGTGACGATGTTCGTTTTGCCGACCCCGCCCTTGCCGCTGGTCACGCAGATAACCCGTGGCTGGGGGTCGGTGCTGTTTCTGGGCGCCGCCATTCTTTTCTTCTGGGGTTGCGAGTGGGTCATGATCCGTTCCAGTGTTTCCGCCTGATTCATAAGGGTTCCCCGTTTTTACTCATTGGGTCCATGTGCATTGGGCCTCGGTGGCTAACTCACCTGCGGCCGCCTGCCATCCCTGTCCGAACAGGGTCTGCAAAAATTCCCGGGAGGCAAGAAGGAAATCCTCCGGCACCCTCTGTCCGGTACACAGGCAGGAAATGGGCAGGGCAGTCCCGGCCAGCAACTGGCACAAGGTGGCGTAGGCCCTGGTTTCATCGAGCTTGGAGAGAATAAGCCCTTTGATCCGTAGGGGCTCATAGGTAGTAAGGATCTGCTGTAGGTCTTCCTTTTTGCAGGTGGCGCTGAGGATAAGATACGGCTCAATTCCGCTTTTCAGGGAAAACCATTCGCCCAGCTCCCGGATGTGATTTGGGTCATACGGGCTTTTGCCTGCGGTGTCGATGATGATCAGATCTTTGTCTTGGTGGCGAAGCAGCGCCATTTGCAGATCCTTTTTGCGCAGGGCGATTTCGCAGGGCAACCGCATGATCTTGGCATAGGTCCGCAGTTGGTCCGTGGCGCCGATCCGGTAGCAGTCCATGGAGAGAAGCGCCACTTTCATTCCTTCATGGATGCTGGACCAGGCGGCGATTTTTGCGGCGGTCGTTGTCTTGCCCACTCCGGTGGGGCCGATCAGGGCCACCACGGTGGGCGCTTTGCTGATGCCGATGGATAGAGGGGTTATCTGCAACTGGTCGATGATCTTATCCCGCCACTTGGCGACCTGTTTCGGGTCGGGCCGTCCATTTTTCTGGGCGGTTTTTCCGGTGGAGGTGGTGCGGCTATCAAGCTCTTCCTTGGCGCAGTATTGACGCCGGAGAAAATTGGCAAAACGCAGCCTTAGATCGTTGGCCTCAAAATGCACCTGGGCGGCTTTGGTTGCCTTGCCGATCTTCTCGGCGGGCAGGGTGCGGGCGGAAAGCTCGGCGGAAAGCTTGCTGTCGAAGCCCGGCTGCGGCGTGGCCGGTTTCGGTGCTGTCGGGCGTGTCGCGGTCTTTGGCTGGGTTTGACGCACGGACTGATATCCGTACCCCACCGTCTTTGGTCGTCGGCCTTCCGTGCCGGGGGCTTCCGGGGGCGGCAGGGTAATCTCCGGCTCCGGGTCATATTCCATGGCCGCCACGACCTCAATCCTCGGTCCGCCGCCTCTGGATGAGCCGCTTTTTCCGGGAAGGTTGCGGGTCGAAAGAATAACCGCATCCTCGCCGAGTTCTTCCTTGACCATGGCCATGGCGCTGTAAGTATCCGAGGCTTCAAAACGTTTGATTCGCATCGCTGCTCCTCATTCCTATTTCTGTAACTGTTCAGCAGCACCACATCTGCTTTGTCATCGGCTTGCTCATGTGCAACAGCACACATCGCAAGTCTCTTCCTCGCATCTGCGGCACTGCTGAACAGTTACATTCCGTGGTTTTCATTTAATTTCGGCATCAAGCAGGGTAGTTACCTATTTCTTGGGGTTGAGTTCGATTGTCCCCAGGGATTGCAGTTGGGTCTGCGCGGTCAACTCGTTATGGGAAAGGACCATGACGTGGGGCATGAACCGTTCCAAGAGCCGCCGGAAATGGCGGCGGATAATCGGGGAGCAGATGATGATGGGCTGATGGCCGTCCAGCGATACTTTTTCCACCATGGTCTTTGCCGAGGCAAGCAACCGTTGGGCCAGGTTCGGTTCCAGATTGAGAAACACGCCCTGGTCGCTTTTCTGGAGCGATTCGCGGACCATATCTTCAACCTGGGTGGACAGGGTGAGGACCGTGAGCGTTCCCTGATCATCGGTGAAGGAGCTGATAATGGAACGGGCGAGTTTCTGGCGCACATATTCGGTGAGGATGTCTGGGTCCTTGCCCAGGGGGGCAAAATCGGCCAGCGTCTCGCAGATGGTCAGCAGGTCGCGTAGCGACACCCGCTCCCTCAGGAGATTCTGGAGCACCTTTTGGACCAGACCCAATGGCAGCAGCCCGGGCACCAGCTCTTCCACCACCTTGGGCTGGGTTTTGGCCAGATTGTCCAGGAGCTTCTGGGTGTCCTGTCGACCCAGCAGCTCGTCGGCGTGGGTGCGTAGTACCTCGGTGAGGTGGGTGGCGATGACCGTGGAGGGATCAACTACGGTGTAGCCCGCCACCTGGGCCTCGTCTTTTTTCTCCTGGTCTATCCAGAGGGCGGGCAGCTGGAAGGCGGGCTCCATGGTGGGAATCCCTTCGATCTTACGCTTGGCCATGCCGGAGTCCATGGCCAGCAAATGGCCCATCATGATCTCGCCCTTGGCGACTTCCACCCCTTTGAGGAGCAGGACATACTGGTCGGGTTTGAGTTGGAGATTATCGCGCACATGCAAGGGCGGGATAATCATGCCCATGTCCATGGCGAATTGCCTCCGGATGGCCCGGATCCGTTCCAGCAGATCGCCTTCCTGGGTCTCGTCAACCAAGGGGATAAGCCCGTACCCAACTTCGAGCTGCAACACGTCAAGGGGCAACAGGCTTTCCACCGTTTCCGGTGCGCCGGGCAGCGGGGTGGCCGCTTTCTTTTCTTTTTCTTCCTCGGCTTTTTTCTCTTCTGTGTCAGCCGCGTTTTTATTGAAGGCCATCAGAGAGATGGCGCCCATGGCCATGCCCAGTATGATAAAGGGGAGATGCGGCAGACCCGGCACCAGTCCGAACAGGATGATGATCCCGGAGGAAACCGCAAGGGCCTGGGGCTGGTGCCCGAATTGCTTCATGAATTCCTTGCCCATGCTCACATCGGAGGCGGCCCGGCTGACAATGATACCTGCGGAGGTGGAGATGACCAGGGCCGGGATCTGGGAGACCAGTCCGTCGCCGATGGTGAGCAGGGTGTAGGTTTCCGCCGCCTGGGCAGCGCGCATGTTCTGCATGATGGCGCCGATGAAAAATCCACCGATGATATTGATGACCATGATCACCAAACTGGCCACGGCCTCGCCGCGCACGAATTTGCTGGCGCCGTCCATGGCCCCGTAGAATTCCGATTGGCGGCCCACTTCCGACCGGCGGCGTTTTGCCTCCCCTTCGTTGATCAACCCGGCGTTGAGATCTGCGTCGATGGCCATCTGTTTGCCGGGCATGGCGTCCAAAGTGAAGCGGGCTGCCACCTCGGCAATACGGCCGGAACCCTTGGTGATAACGATGAAGTTGATGAGCACCATGATCAGGAAGATGATGATGCCCACGGCGAAGTTGCCGCCCACCACAAAATTACCAAAGGACTGGATGACGTGTCCCACCGCGCCCGGGCCTTCGTGGCCGTGCAGCAGGATAAGCCGGGTCGAGGCGATGTTCAGCGCCAGCCTGAACAGGGTGGTGATCAGGAGCAGCGAAGGAAAGGAGGAAAAATCCAGCGGATTGGTGTTGTACATGCTCATCAGTAGGATGAGCAACCCGATGGTGATATTGAAGGAAAGCAGCATGTCGAGCAAAAAGGGCGGCAACGGCACGATCATGACCATGAGAATGGCCACAACCCCGAGCGCCACAAAGAGGCCCGACATCTCGAAATTGACTGCCTTCAGTCCTGTTGCGGCGCCGGTGTCATCTGCCATGGTTGCGCGGCTCGACAGTGATGGTTGCCCAGGCTGATTGGCAAAGCATCTGTGATGGTGCCGTATTCATTGCCATCATGCCCTCTTCCGTTTGACGCTGTACACATAGGCCAAAATTTCGGCCACGGTCTGGAACAGATTTGCCGGGATGGTCTCGCCCAACCCCACGCTTTTGTACAGGGCCTGGGCCAGGGGCTTGTCTTCGACCAGGGGGATGCCATGTTCTTCGGCGACTTCTCGAATCCTCTGGGCGATGACTCCTGCGCCCTTGGCCAGCACCGTGGGCGCTGCCATGGCAAGGGCATCGTAGCGTAGGGCCACGGCCAAGTGGGTGGGGTTGGTGATCACCACGTCGGCCTTGGGCACCTCGGACATCATGCGTTGCCGGGCCATCTGCATCTGGATGGAACGGATGCGCCCCTTGACGTGGGGGTCGCCCTCGGTCTGTTTGGCTTCGTCCTTGATCTCCTGCTTGGTCATCTTCATTTTTTCCATGAATTGCCAACGCTGGAAAGCATAGTCCATTGCTGCGAGGATTGCGATGATCAATGCCGATTTCAGAAAGATCCAGAAGGCGACCCTGCTCATAAAGGCCAGAATGGGTAGGGGTTCCTGGTCCATGAGCGGCAGGATGCCGGGCAGCGCTTTGATCACCTCCGTGTAGGAGACGTAGCCGATGATGAGCAGTTTGCCCACGGACTTGACCACATTGGCCAGGGCCTGTTTGGAAAAGAGGCGGGCAAAACCCTGAATCGGGTCGATTTTGTCGAATTTCGGCGCCAGTTTTTCCGTGGTGAACAGAACGCCGACCTGGGCATAGTTCGCGACCAGGGCTGTGATGAAGATGGCCCCCATGACCGGAGCGACGAGCATCCCGGTCTGGGCCATGGTTTCCCGTGTAAGCATGGTCATGTTGTTCGGGGTTATGGAAATGGTGTGCAGGTTGCCAAGGTAATACCTGAGCAGAAGGAAGAATTGCCCCAGCATGAAATCGCTTGAATAGTACAAGGTGAGCAGGCCGACGAGCAGGACCGCGGCGGAAGGCACTTCCATGCTCTTGGCCACATCCCCCTTCTTTCTTGCCTCCTGGATGCGGCGGGAGGTGGGGGCCTCACTTTTTTCTTGGCCGGAGGATTCGTCAGCCATGTGTCAGCTCCCCATGCCCATGGCCAGCCTGGGCAGAAGCCGGGCCAGCATTTCAAAATTCGTGATCATCAAAGGCATCAGGTATGCCAGGGACAATCCGGTAAAAATCAGGCCAACGGCAAGGGTGATCGGCAGGCCGACAATCATGATCGGAATCTGGGGAACGGTTTTGGCGACGATGCCCATGGCCACATGGGTAAAGAACAGGGCGGCTCCAGCAGGGGCCATGATCTTGACGGAGAGGACGAACATGTGGGAAGCCCCCTGCATCAGGCCCTCGAAAGTGGCCTTGGTAATGGTGGCCGCGCCGGGTTTAATCCATTCAAAGCTTTCCACCAGGGTGGAAAAAAACATGTGGTGGCCGTTGATCCCGAGAAAAATCAGGATGGCGGTGAGGTTCCAAAGCATGCCAATCAGCGAGATCTGGGTGCCGAACTGAGGGTCCATGACGCCGGCCATGCCCATGCCCATCTGGACGCCAACCATCTGGCCGGCAATCTCCGTGGCGGCAAAGACGCACCGGGCAAAAACGGCCAGGATCGCGCCCAGCATGACCTCGGTGAGGACAAGCACGACAAAACCAAGGGGCGCTCCGGTTATCAGGCGCGGGTTCACCCGAACCACGGGCAGCAGGACCAGGGCGGTCATCAGGGCCAGGAGGATTTTGAC
>Ga0315272_10000542_pt1 | contig 19101 bp, 24 predicted proteins | sample C3_middle_MG_FD_203918 | JGI IMG/M metagenome (GOLD analysis project Ga0315272, IMG submission 203918) | Sediment microbial communities from Yellowstone Lake, YNP, Wyoming, USA - C3_middle | ecosystem: Environmental > Aquatic > Freshwater > Lake > Sediment | place: USA: Wyoming | collected...
ACCCTCTCCGCAGTAGGCAGACGCCTCCTCAGGCTCCGCCATGTATACCTCCTTCAAGAGATATACACCGCCGGGGGGTAGCCCCCACTGCATTCTCCAGCCCTCGCCTAGCCGCGCCTCCACCTCTTTGAGCACCGATGCCATGGCCCTACGACGGTACGTACAAGACTTCGGCGGCTGACTTTTTTGTACGGAGCGATGTTTCGTACATACGGCCGAGGGCCGCATCTATGTGGGGCATCCTCCCCGTGTCGAGCCAGTAGAGCCACTCCGCCAATGCTCTGTTTCGCCTATCTCTCCACCTAGTCCAAGCCACCCATGCGTAGCCGCGGCTTTGCGCCACCTCTCTAAGCCACGCCGGAAACGCCACTCTAAACACCTCAAGAGGCTTGCTCCGCGGCACCGCAGACACCCACTTGAAGAGAGAGGAAGCCCTGTTCCTCCACACGTAGTTAACCTCTCTGCTCAACGAAGCCAGGAGGAAGCAGGGCGAGATTTGGATGCGTAGGCCTAGCTGTTCTTCGTTGGGCATGTAGGGCCACCTAGTCCTGGCGCCGGGATCCACGTAGCCACCTTCCGCAAAGAGCCTCCACTCATCGCGGAAAGGTCCGCCAAAGACGAGACCTCTAACCGCTATACCAGCCACGCCGGGGTTGTCGAGGATGTACCGCACCACCTGGTCTAAGTCGCCAGCGACGTGTTTTAGACGTCGTATCAGCTCTTTTACGAAGTCCTCTCCCAGGAGGAGCCGCCAGTCCTCAGGCTCGCCGTGGAGAAATATACAGGGATCCGTCTTAGGCTTCAACACATATGTATAGGGTTCTTTTAAGCAGATTAAAGCGAGTAGCCCGGCGGAGTCACGCGTTCTGTCAGCGCCGCCTTGTAAAATAAGAGAGATAGGCGTTGTGGTGTGAATAACCCCTTTTTCTCAGGGTATTATAGACGCGCCGCTTCGATGTACAGCCTCTTTCATGATTTTCTTACAAAAAAGACGGTGTGCGCCTATGGTTCAACGAAGTGAATCAATAACTGCAGGTACTCGTTCATAGGTGTAATTACACCTATGAGTCTGCATCTGTACATCTACCTGTGGAGAGAAGGCTTATATGGCTAGGCAAAAAAAAGACATAGATAGGCTCACAGCTCAACATGCGCCGCGGCATTTACCACGTCATGGATGTAAACTAAGTTAAACAACGTCTAGAGCTCGCGCTGAGGCTTGAGAAGCCGCCGGCGCTGGAGGAGGTGCTTGATCAAGTTTCTAAACGCGGCTTCTTGAGGGGGCCTGTGGACTGGGTCTTCCCGGCGTGGATGCTTTACGTCGAATACGCAACGCAGAAGATCGCCGAGACGTTTCAACTCACAGAGGAGGAGAGGGAGCAGCTCTTCCACTTCCGGGACGCGCTGAAGCAGTTGTTGCTGGAGGCGTGGAGACAAACAAAAGCCAAGCTGGCCTCTATATACAAAGCCGTCGTCGACGGTACCCACAGGGTAGAGGGGAGCAGGCTGTACGCGCCGGACGGGGCGTGGATGCACGTAAGAGATAACTTCACCCCATATGTTCCAATCCACGGCATATCGGCTAAGGCGTACTTTCCCGACATACTGAAGCTTCCGCGCGAGAGGCTTGAGTTGCTCCAGCTGGGCTGGAGGGCGAGCGATGAAGGCGAGGTGGGCGGCCGGCCTGTCATGTACACCACACAGCCCTGGCAGGTGTTCGCTTGGACTGCGGCGAGATATGGAGAGCTTCGCGCGCACGTCACTTCGGTCAACTTGACGCACGAGGGTGTGAGCGTGTCAATGCGCATCATCGCAAGAAGCTGGAGGCAGAAGTGGAGCAAGGATGAAGCTGTAGATTTGGTCATAAGCAATTTCGGACGCAGAGAGTGGGCGCCCATGCTCACCATGTGGCTGGGAGATGGGAAGGTCAAACGGAGGAGGATGTTAAACGGCAAATACGAGCTTGTTATTGCGGCTAGGGAGCCCTGGAGGCTGGGCTTAGTCGCAAATACCTACGAGGCCCTCGTCGCCTCCGGCAGAGAGGCGTTTGAGAGGCTTAGAGAGGCGGCTGGCGTATACGGCGTATTGCTGGATCTGCTGAAGGCCCACAAGTGGATCGACGTGAAGCTGGCCACGGACGACGGCTTCAGGGCCGCCTTCAAGCTGAATACGGAGAAGAGGAGCATAGACGTCCTTAGGGAGGCGCTCGGGCAAAACGGCGTCGAAGCTTCTGCCGAACAGCTAGGCTACGTAGAGAGAAACAGCAGACGGAGAGGCGCCGTGGCTGTGGCGGGTGTCGTGATGTATCTGCGTCTCGTCAACGGCAGAGGCGGCTCGCTTCTGGCTGAGCACTACACCCGCGACCCAGAAAAGGCGCTGGAGGTCGCCGACAAGCTCAAGGCGGCGGAGCTGAGGCCCAACATTGTGAGGTCCGGCCCCAACTACGTGGTGTACATCACCACGGCCGACCTCCTAAAGCTTGCAGAGCGAGACGGCGAAATCAGAAGGGCCATAGCGCTTTATCTCGCTGAAAAGGTGAAGAACGGTACGCCGAGGCAGAGGGAGATCGCGGAAAAAATCCTGAAAAGACACCCTCTTTTCCACCGATCTATCTGTGTCAGAGATTAACGTTGAGCGAAAGATGAAGAAATAGTAGCCCGGCCGGGATTCGAACCCGGGCCACGGGGTCCAAAGCCCCGCATCCCAAGCCGGGTTTTCCTTTGGCCGCTAGACGACCGGGCTCGTTGGGTATTTTCCACTTAGCTTTTAAGCTTTTTGACGCTCTGCACCGTCAAGAGAAAATTTATATACATGCACTGAAATGGTATATATGGAGAGACGAATCTCTATAACCGTATCTACGCCTCACGTAGCTGAACATCTTTATCGACGAATTATAGGCGAGATAAAGACAAGTAGACAACCTACAGATGTCTATATAGAAGGTGACACAATACGTATCCGCTACTCTAGTGACATAGAAGAGATCGTATGGCGTATTGTTAAGACCTCGCCTCTTTCTGCGTTTTCTAGCATAGATTTAAAAATAGAGGAGGAATAATTTTGTGCCTACTCTAGCGAAGCCCTGCCTCTTCGCAGGTTCTTGTCCAGGCGATTTAGGTGACACAGAGGTCTTATGGTTCGGTAGACAGCTATGCGTCTCAAAGGCCTCCGGCGTTATTAAGGTTTTCGGCGCCTTGGAAACCGCACTAAGTTACATAAACACGGCAGCTATTGTGTGCAAAAGACAGAAAAAATGTTTGACAAGAGCATACTGGGCCCTTTTTAATCTAGGTTTCTACCTCTCCACGGGACAAGACAGTTACTATAACACAAGTCTTCACCTCCTGCGAAAGGCTTTGAAGTGTCTCTACCCTCTTCTCGCCGATACTCCGCTGGGGTGGGTAATCTGCCTCGACAAATGTTGCGCCTTAATAAACACCGCACGGGTGTGGGTGAGATGGGCAGAGAGAAGACTGGCGGCGGTTGAGGAAGGTAGAGAGGCCATCTTACTACTTAACCACGTCGGAAACCTGCTGTTTGAACTCATGAGAACAAGCAGACATGGGGTAAAAACACGAGAAAAATACATAGTCACGTCTCCGCGGCCGCTTAACCCCAGCATACCGAGTTGGTGGGATGAAAAGATTTAAAGCCATGAAGAACATATGATGGGCCGGTAGTCTAGCGGAAGGATAGAAACCAATTCCCTCAAGCCCGCCTTGCATGGACACATCCCAAGAGCGCGGGTGATCCCGGGTTCGAATCCCGGCCGGTCCACCATTTTCTTTATACATATGCGGCGAGATATGCCCTTTTGAGAGATTAAGTATACCTCATTCCTCATTATCTATAATTTCCGAAATGCTTATTTATACGAACATAGATCGACTCATGAAGGCAGAGGTTGTCGCAAGAAAACCTCCCATTACCGCAACGCCGGAGACAAGAATCAAAGATGTCGCTAGATTGATGGCAGAGAAGAAGATAGGCCTTGTAGTTATCGTTGATAAGTCTCAACCTGATGTGGCAGTCGGCGTAGTGTCTGAACGCGACATAGTGAAGGCGGTGGCCAACAACATAGATTTGAATCTTCCAGTCAAAGAGATCATGACTTCTCCCGTAATCACCGTGGAGGGGGATGAACCAATATGGAACGTGGCGAAAATAATGCGTCAACACAACATCCGTCACGTAGTGGTGACCAGAGGGGGCAAACTCTTCGGGGTTATCTCAATACGTGACCTCGTGTCTGAAGAGTCTGTGCTGAAGAGTTTGGTAGAATACGGAGTGCCAGAGGAGCACAGGCCTAGCGCAGACTAATATATATAAACCAGATTCACGTCTTTTTTATGGAACGTATAGTGGTAGGATACGATGGCTCTCCACAGGCTAAGAAGGCTCTTCAAAAGGCTAAGACGTTGGCTGAGAAATTCAACTCAAAAGTCTACGTAGTCCACGTAATTGACACAGCAGTCCTCTCGTTGTCAGATATGTTCTCCTCGCCCGCCGTGCTTGCAAGCCTTAGAGAAAAGGCTGAACAACTTGTAAAGGAGGCAGTCACCTTCCTCGGCAGAGACGCCGAGGGGAAGGTATTGGAGGGAGACCCAGCCCACGAAATAATAAAATTCTCAAAAGAGGTTAACGCATCGCTCATAGTGCTGGGCGCAAGGGGCCTCTCCACCATACGGCGCATATTAATGGGAAGCGTCTCCTCAAGAGTGGTACAGGAGTCACCTATCGACGTCCTCATCGTAAAGGATCAGTAGCTTCAGCGCGCCTGGAGAGCGCTCCGGGCCAGAGGAACTGCCGCAAACAACAAGACTGCGCCTGAGAAGATAAAGGCTAGGTGGGGAGATGCAGAGTAGATATAAGCAACTAATATGCCGCCTGCGATGGAGCCTAGATATTCAAGGGCAAGAGTTGTGCCCATAACTCTTCCTCTGTTTTCCGGCGTTACGTAGTCGCCTACCAACGCCCTACGTATCGACATGGACACTTCAGAGCCTATCCCCACGAGGATTGCCGCCGTGACGAGCGCCACCACATTTGCCCATGTCCCCACCATGAAGTAGCCGACCGCCATTAGGAGAAGACCTGCGAAGAGAGCCGACACACGAGGCGCCTTGTCTATGACAGGCATGAGGACGAGGCCGAAGAAAATGCCGACAGCCGTCGTAGCGCTTTGAACCACGCCCCAGGACGTGTTGTCAAGCCCCACCACGTTGGTGGCGTAGAGCACTCCGAAGGTCTGAAGCGCAATGCCTGCAAGAGACATCAAAAAGCCTAGAAGAGTTATATACGCCACAAAAGGCGGAATAGAAAACAGACCCCTCCAGAAGAAGTAAGAGTGGAGTACCTCTCTAGCCAGCTTTCTCCTGTCCACAGGTTTCACCATTATGGTCTCTTGAAGAGCCCGCATCCTGAGCAACGCCACGGAGACCGATATGAGACCAGATATCACAAAGGAAAGACGCATACCCAGCAGACCTAGGTGATCCAGCAGATAGCCTCCCACAGGTGGCAGAAAGAGCCAAGGGACTTGGGGGAGGACCGCCGTGAGCATCATGCCGCCGCCTCTTTTCTCTGGCGGAAGAGAGTCCAGCAAGATTGCAGTGAGGGCGGGCTGATAGAAGTGGAGGGCCCAATCCACCACGTAGACCATTGCGAATTGTCTCCAGTCCTGCACAACAGCGTAGAGAAACTGCACCACGGCGATGCCCCACGTCCCTATGACGATAGACCGCTTCCTGCCTATTACGTCTGTCAAGACGCCTCCTGGCAGAATCGTCAGAAGCACTGCAAGAGAGCCTAGAGCCCTCACCACGCCGATCTCGATATCGGAGGCGCCCAACATCTGAAGATATTTTGAGAGATATGGAGAAGTCAAGGAGCCTGAAATAGCGAATAAAAACCAGGATATGATCATAGCGCCGACGTTTCCCCTAAGCCAAAACGAGAGACCCACGACGCCGCCGATGTTTCGTCGCTTTATATACATTAACGACAAATTTAAAAGAGGGGATCAACCACACCGCGATGAACAACTGGCTCATCTTTGCCATAGCGCTCGCGGTGACTGCAGGCTTACTACTAGCCACAGTGGCCACAGGGATGTACGGAAAAGAACCGATATCCAAACCGTATTGGGAAGACGCAGCCAAGAGAAAGACTATACTGGCCGAGGCCTCCTCCGTCGGCATATTGGCGCAGAAAGGCCCGCAGGGCGTGGTCGTGGTGGGGTACCGCGACCAGCTCAACGCCACCTACCGCACAGAACTACTCTCCGTCCTCGACCAATTACTAAAGACGGCGGAGGGGTATACTGTGTATATAGCCCCCTGGGCCACCGACAGCGCCACTAGAAGCTATCTCGCGCTACTTTACAACGGCCAACTCGCCCTCAACGACTACCTAAGAGGCAAGGTGATAAACGGCACAACCGCATCTCCAAAGGTCGACTTGGCATGGAGGCTCGCCAACATGACCGCATATACATACGGCCCCTACCGCCCACTGGGAGGCGGCCCAGTTGCAGAGATCCCCCCCATCTACGTTGTAATATTTCGAAATGACACAACCTACGTAGTTTATGAACCCTTCACATTAGGCAGAGACAGAACCTTCACAGACTGGTTCCAGTGGGTTAAGACGGCGTTTGAGAACTTAAAGTCAGGCCAGGGCAAAGTAACTCCATAGGTAGTAAAGCCCCACAAGGAATACGTAACTGACAAAGAGTTTCCTTACAGACCTCGAGTTAAGCCTCGGCATTATGTATCTACTAGATATGAAAGAGCCGATGAAGCTACCCACAGCTATAGAGAAAGCCAGCGGTAGATTCAATACGCCGAACGCGGCGTACGTCAACGTCGAAGCTAGAGCTGTGGGGAATATAATACCCATGCTCATGGCAACCGCGACCTTGGGATCTAGGCCTGCCACGAGTATCAACGCCGGCACAAATACCGTGCCGCCCCCAATGCCGAAAAGAGATGAGGCGAACCCCCCGACGAGAATTAGTAGATATCCAAGCCAAGGCAATTGTCTTCTGGGTCTCGCATCCTTCAGCAAAACCATGCCTATGGATATTAGATAAATTCCGTAGGCTAGTTTAATCCAAGCCCCCGAGTACCTCACTGAAACTACGGCGCTTATGATTGAGGCTGAGAGCGAGACCGCGGCGTATTTCCCCAACATCTTAAAATCGATAATTTTTCTATAGTTGTAGACGGCGGTTACGGCGGTAATTACTATAGAAAAGAGACTAGCCGCCGCGGCTGTTTGAAACAAGACCCCAGAGATGTTGAGCATAGGTACAATAATCACGCCACCGCCGACGCCTATAACAGGGCCGAGAAGACCTCCCAAAAGCCCGGCAACCACTGCAACCCAATACATAAAACCACAAGATCTGTGATGTATAAAATGATGAGCAACCCCGATAAGCAGAGGGGCCGCACCGTGACGAAACTCGCATGGCCTGACCCATTTATTTAAAACCGCTGTCGCCTCTCTCCAGCGCCCGGCTACTCCGACATAAAGAGCAAAGCCTTGTAAACAAAGACGACTGAACTTATAAACCCACATATTGATGCACATATGGCACGTAGAAAGAAATACGAAGGTCTTAACCCCTTCGTGGCCGCCGGACTTATAAAGTTCAGCGAGGAGGGCGAGTTAGAAAAAATAAAATTCACGCCACGGGCAGCCATAGCGATCTCAATAGTAGTCATATTGGCAATATTAGCACTAAACCTAGTCCTCCCACCTATATAAGGTAGCAATTCATCACAACCCGGCATCAGGAAAAGCTGCGTCTTGAAGCCGCATGAACCCGCCGGCTTGGCTTTGGGTTGGCTTCTTTCTCCACGCGGCGCCGCGCGTTGAACTGATAACAGCCCAACGTTCAGTATCGCGGAGGCCCGCCGCCGTACGCCCATACAAGAGTTAAGACATAAAGACCGACCCCGACCTCCTAGGCGCTGAAGAAGCTGGAAAGCTGAGACACATTGACGACGAGAAGACGACTAGGGGATAGTTGCGCCGGCGGTCCTGTTGCCGTCCGCCGAAAGACTCAGCGTGGAGAAATCGCTTATACATATCGGCACGGCCACAGCAACGGCGGTACAAGGAGGTGAGGCCGTCGACGCCGCAGCGAGGCGGATTATACTCACCGTGGCCAAAAACAAAGCCGCCGTCTTGTAGGCGGCGATGTGGGCCGTGGCAGGCGTTGAGACGAGGGTAGTTGGGCGCGAGTACCTCCGCGTAGTCGCCTCCGGCGACGCGGCCGTGAGGCTGTCAACGCTGTATACGCCAACATCAACAACTTGCGCAGCTCTCAATACACGGCGAAGAGGAGCAGAGGGCAGAGGCGGCCGGATTCCTTAAATTCCTAGAAGATAGGCCGGAAAGGGCAGACAACGCCCTAAAGAAGCCTAAGGAGCTTGTGGAGGAGGGTAGAGACAAGTGGACAGCCCACCTCGTGGGGCTGGAGGAAGAAGGCGTAAAGATCCTTGAGGCAGGCACAGAGCTTCGAGATGACAAGCTCTACGCCACGGTCAGAGCCTTGGTAGATGAATTGGAGGAGGCGTACAAGATCGTCTTCTACCGCCTGAAGAAAGGCGCGAGGATTTTCGAGCCATGCGTGAGAGGCGACGACGCCGCGGCGAGGGCTGTGAAGCTAGTAGGGGTGCTGACGGGAAAACCCCCATCACGCTGACGTCCGACGGGAGGATTAGAGGCTCCGGCAGACATGTAGACGCTATGGCGCGGTACGAGGAGCTGAGAGAGGCGACAGAGAAGTGGAGCGATCGCAAGTAAGCCCCGGAAACCCAAAAAACTTTTAAACAAACACGTTACGGAAGTCGGCGGGGGTGCCCGAGCCAGGTCAATGGGGCGGGCGGCTACCCGCCCGGCTAGAGGGGCAGGGTTTAGGTCCCTGTGGCGTAGGCCTGCGTGGGTTCAATGGCGGGAAAAGCCGCCGGACAGATCCCACCCCCCGCACCACTTCTCTCATATGGTTGACTGCGCGGTAGACGTCGGCGGCTATTTTTAAAAATAATAAGAATGTGGATTTGGTGAAGATTACAGTGAAGATTTTTGGGCCGAAGTACTTTGGTTTGGACACTTATGATGTAATTACGATGGTTCTTGAGGTAAGAGATGGCGCTACGGTGGCCGAGGTCGTGGACGCGCTCGACCGTATATACCCTGGGCTGAAAAACAAATTGTTAAGAAACGGAGTCATAATTCCAATGCACGACATATGGATAAATGGCCGCTCTATAGACTTTCTTCAAGGTTTAGCTACAGTTTTGAAAGAAGGAGATGTGGTCCAGATAATTCCGCCCTTTGGCGGCTAACGGGTCCAATACACTACGTCTTTCTCTATACGTCTAACGGCGCCCTGCTCCTCTAGGTAGAGCAGGTGGCTGTACGCCTCTCCTATTGCAAATATTTTGTTATACACATCAAATTGTTCAAAAGGCCCGGCGTCCCACGCCATCCTCTGGGCAATTTGGTAGGTGGTCATCGGCTCTTTTAATATTTTTAACACATCGGCGAGCCTCTTCTTGTGATGGCTTAACAACTCGGCGACGCGTGTGGACAAGTCCGGTATCTCCTCACCGTGCGCCGGGAAGGCTCTTATGTTCCATGCCACCTTTCTAAGGCTTTGTAGATATTCCTTGAGGGGGTTGAAGTCAGGTATTGGGTACCAGGAGATATTAGGCGTGATTTTAGGTAACACGTGGTCTCCGGTGAAGACGCCGAAGTCGGCTACATAAACCACGTGCCCGGGGGTGTGGCCAGGCGTCCACACAGCCTTGAGTCCGCAGTCAAGTAAATCTCCGTCTTTTACAGACCTCCAGGGCAACTTCCATACGTCTTCAAAGGCCTTTCTAAACCGAGCCATGGGATGAACCTTTAGAAAGGCCTCAGCCACATCCGGAGGCGCCCCATGTCTCTTGTATTCCTCAACGTAGATTTTTGCATGTTCTTCAAACGAGGTACCTATATCCATTAGTTCTCGTTCTCCTATGTAGAAGTCGGGAGAGGCTACCTCGGCTAGAAACTGCGCCAGAGTTATGTGATCGGCATGGAAGTGGGTAACGTAGACTTTTGTTATCTCCGTCAGTCTTATTCCCAGCGCCTTAAGCCCCTTCACAAGCGAAAGCGCTCCGTCGTAGGTGGCAAGGCCGACGTCTACAAGGCCGTAGCCGTCTTTACACCTTAAGACGTAGACATTGACATGCCCCAGTTCCATGCCTGGCAGAGGAATCTTAAGCCTGGAAAACAACATATACAAACTGAGTGTGGCCGGTATATGTATTTTCCCATCGACCCTCCTGACGTAGAGGGCGTGTTTATAAAAAGACTCAATAGATTCCTCGGCCTGGCCACAGTCGGCGGACGGGAGGCGTTGATACACATACACGACCCCGGGAGGCTACAGGAGCTCCTCTACCCAGGCGCAAGAATTTGGGCGCGGACTAAGAGAGGCGGCAAGACCCAGTATTACCTCGTTGCCGTGGAGCTAGAGGACGAGCTCGTGTTGGTAGACTCGGCGTTGCATAACAAAATCGCCGCCTGGTTAATAAAAAACGGCGTATTGCTACGCGGCTACAAAGTCCTCAAGTTCGAGCCCAAGTTTGGCCACGGCAGGTTTGACCTACTTCTCGAGAGCCCCAGCGGCGGAAAGGCGCTGGTGGAGGTTAAGGGGGTGACTCTCGAAATAGGCGGAAAGGCGCTGTTTCCAGACGCCCCCACTTCACGCGGCGCCCGACACATGGAGGAACTCGTAAAGGCGGTGGCGGAGGGCTTTGAAGCCCATGTGGCGTTTCTTGTGTTGAGGAAAAAGGCCAGAGCTTTTGCGCCAAACTGGGAGATGGACCGTAGGTTTGCAGAAGCTCTGCAACGCGCCTCGCGTCACGGCGTCTTGATACACGCCGTGAAGCTTGAAACGTTTAAATGGGGGCTACGGCCAGTTGAGACGTTGCCTATCAACCTAGAGCCGCCTAGATAGCTCCTTTAGGTAGCGATACACCGAACCCCATATCTTGTCGTCATTTCTTATCTTATTTTCGAAGTTCTCATAGCCGGCCCACTCCCTGAATGCCTTCTCGGTCTCCTCGTCCCACGTGCCCGTCACGTCGCCTCTGTAGAAGCCGAGTCTCCTCAATATGGACTGAACCTCCGCCGCGACGTCTTTCTTAACCACCACGTCGCTGGGGTCGTCTCTCTGCAACAAGGCTAGTTCCCATATCTTGAAGATCCTGCGGAGCTCGGCCACGGGCTCCGGGTGGTCGTCTACCCTAATGTCCACATACACGTCGCTGAGCCCTAGGTAGCCGCCGTTTGGTCTCAACACGAGCACCGCCGCAGACTGCTTGCCTCTTCTGTCGCCTCCCGCCTTTTCCCCCGCCTCAAGCGCCGCAAGTAGCTTATCCACCAGCTCCCCCCTCTGCGTCTCAAAAGCCCTGGCCATAGCCTCGACAACCTGCGGACCTGCGAGAATGTTGCCAGAGGCTACGAAGCCGCTTCCAATTACGTGGCCTGCGTGCTCTGGGCATTCCCCGCCGGTGAAGCCGTAGGCGTTGCCTCTTATGTCAACCGCGCCTATCTGCCTCTGCTCCTTACCGGGGTCCTGCGCCAGGGCTTTCTCCACGGCCTCCCTCGCCGTCAACCCCTGTCTTATCAATGCAAGAACGGCCTTGCCCAGTCTTGGATTGGCATAACATTGAGTGGCCACGGCGCCTACCCCCGCCTCCCCGTGGGGCACAAATGCACCTACTGCGACGAATTTAGAGGCAACGGCCACACCCACGTCGACGCCGTCTGTAGCTACGATAGAAAATGTCATGAGGTAGGCATAATCCCCAAATAAATATATACTGTCCACGATGCCGACATATGGAGCTGAGGAAGGGAATAAAACTCCTCCGTGGGTCGCCCAATACCTTAATCGCCGGGAGATACGTCGTCGACCCTGGCCAGCCGGCGGAGAGGGCGGCTGAAATCGTCGCCGAGGTAGGCAACATGCCAGTCGTCCTCTTGACGCATTTTCACGCGGATCACCTCACCGCCACGCCTGAGGGCGCCGAGGTCTACGCCCCCTGGGGCGAGGAGCTGTTTGTCTCCAGCGTCAAGGCGCGGCTCTTCTTCACACACGGCGTCTATGTGGAAAACGCGGTGTATAAAGGCAACGACTTGAAGGTCGCCGGCTTGGTTAAGCCAGGCGACAGGGTAGGCCCCTTTGAGGTCGTGCCGTTGCCGGGACACACCTTCGGCCATGTGGGCTTCTACGCCGAGGGGGTCCTCTACGCCGGCGATGCCTTGTTTGGGGAGAAGGCGCTGGAGAAATACGGCGTGCCCTACCTCATGGACGTCGACGCGTTTCTGGCGTCGCTAGAGCGCATCAGGTCGCTAGAGCCCGAGATGCTGGTGATGGGACACGGCCCCGTGGCGGCTAGCCGCAGGAGGATCGTGGAGATGATAGAGGCAAACAGAGCGGCTGTTGAGAGGGCGGTTGAGCTGGTGGTTAACGCGCTACCGGGGGACCTAACCGCCGTTTCGGTGAGGGTGATTAAGGCCGTTGCGGCTGAGCATGGATGGGAGAACGTGTTGCTGACGATGACCACGGTGAGGGCGGTGTTATCAAAACTGAGTAGAGAGGGTAGAGTTTACATTGATGAAAACGGCATATGGAGAATAAATTAACATTATATATAATGATAGAATTAATCTCGTACATATATTTATATTGCTCTTTATCTATACTAAATCTTCTTTAAATTTTTATATGGGATAAATCTTTAAATATATAACTAATTTCACTAGTATATGCATAAGTACGTATACAGCTTCGAGGAGGCTGATTATAAGAACAAGAAGTTGTTTGGCGGGAAGGGCGCGAGCCTTATCCAGATGGCCCAACTAGGCCTCCGGGTGCCGCCTGGCTTCATCGTCACCACTGAGGCATGTAAAAAATTCTACGAACCAAAGAAAGAGGAGATTTCACAACTTGAGGCAGTTCTTCTCAAAAACCCCCCGCCTGAGGTGAGAGACGAGACGATTAAAAAACTACATTCCGTCATTGACAGCCTGGAGCTACCAGAAGACATGTGGAGCCAGATAGTGAAATACATGAAGGAGCTGGAGAGGAAGACCGGCAAGAGATTCGGCGACCCCGAAAATCCGTTACTTGTGTCTGTTAGAAGCGGCGCGGCGGTTTCTATGCCGGGTATGATGGATACAGTCCTCAACCTAGGACTCAACGACGAAACCGTCAAGGGCTTGGCTAAACAGACAGGCAACGAGTGGTTCGCCTACGACGCCTACCGGAGATTCCTCCAGATGTTTGGGAAAATCGTGCTTTCAATAGATGAGAAGCTCTTCTCCTCGACCTGGGAAGAGATAAAGAAGAAGTACGGCGTTAAGGACGACCCGGATGTCCCCCTAGAGGGCTTGAAGGAGGCTGTGGAGAGGTTTAAGGAGATCATAAGGCGGGAGAGGGGAGGCTTCCCACAGGACCCGTGGGAGCAACTGCGTCTCGCTGTCAAGGCGGTTTTTAGGTCTTGGATGAGTCCACGGGCCATCTTCTACAGAATAATTGAAAAAATCACGCCGGACATCGCGGACTGCACCGCCGTCAACGTGGTGACGATGGTCTTCGGAAACGTGGGATGGGACTCGGGGACCGGCGTTGTGTTTAGCAGAGACGTGGCCACGGGGGAAAACAGGCTCTACGGCGAGTTCCTGCCGATGGCACAAGGCGAAGACGTGGTGGCCGGCATAAGGACCCCCATGGATATCGAAGAGTTTAGAAAGAGGTTTCCACACCTCTACGAGGAGCTTTACCGCGGAGTGAAACTCCTCGAAAAAGTCAACAAAGACGTGCAGGACGTGGAGTTCACGGTTGAAAGGGGGGTGCTCTACTTCCTACAGGCAAGAAACGCCAAGATGACGGCGTTGGCCAGGGTTAAAACAGCTGTGGACATGGCAAAAGAGGGGATAATCACAAAGGAGGATGCCCTCCTCTACGTAAGTCCCGACCATGTGTTGCAGTTGCTGTACCCGCGGATCGACCCCAAGGCTAAGGCGAAGCCCGTGGCCCAGGGCCTGCCCGCGAGTCCCGGCGCGGTTTCAGGCCAGGTGGTGTTCCACCCAGACGACGCCGTTAGGTGGGCGGCGCAGGGCAGACGCGTAATACTGGCTAGGGTAGAGACCAAGCCGGATGACGTGCACGGCTTCTACGCAGCTGTGGGGGTCTTGACGAGCAGAGGCGGGATGACCAGCCACGCTGCTGTGGTTGCCAGGGCCATAGGCAAGCCTGCCGTGGTCGGCGCGGAGTCCGTCGAGATACATGAAGAGGAGAAGTACATGAAGATAGGCGATATAGTCATAAGGGAGGGGGACTGGGTCACAATCGACGGACATACCGGCAACATATACGTAGGCACTGTGCCGACCATAGAGGCTGAGCTCATCCCGGAGCTCGAGGAGCTTTTAGGTTGGGCCGACGGCTACAGACGCCTGGGGGTCAGGGCAAACGCGGATCTACCGGAAGACGCCGCAATTGCGCGGAAATTCGGCGCACAAGGCATCGGCCTGCTCAGGATAGAGCGTATGTTCCGAAAACCAGAGCGCTTGGAGCTTCTGCGGAGTATCATATTGGCGGAGTCCCCGGAGGAGAGGAGGCCCCATCTGGAGAGGCTCTACAAGATGTTGAAAAGCGACTTCAAGGAGGTATTTAAGATAATGGACGGGCTACCGGTCATAGTGAGACTTATCGACCCGCCGCTTCACGAATTCCTGCCTAAGCCGGAGGAGGTCTTGGAGCAGATCTACCAGAGGAAGATGCGGGGTGAAGACGCGTCGAGCCTGGAGAAGCTGTACCGCCGCATAAAGACGTTGCAGGAGGCAAACCCGATGCTCGGCCACAGAGGCGTGAGAGTCGGCGTGACGCATCCAGACTTCTACTACTACCTAAACAAAGCCATTCTGGAGGCCGCCGCCGAGTTGAAAAAAGAGGGCTACAGACCCGTGGTGGAGATCATGATCCCGCAGGTCTCCGACGTGAGAGAAATCATCTACGTAAAGGAGAGAGCTATACTCCCCGCGCTTAGAGACGTGGAGAGGGATTTCGACGTGAAGCTAGACGTGAAGATCGGAACCATGATAGAGACGGTGCGCGGATGCTTAACGATAGACGAGATAGCTAAACACGTAGACTTCATAAGCTTCGGCACAAACGACCTAACTCAGGCGGTGTTTAGCTTCAGCCGCGACGACGCAGAGAACAAGTTCATACCGCAGTACCTAGAGCTGAAGATCCTCGACGCCAACCCCTTCGAGACCATAGACGTCAAGGGCGTCGGCAGGCTTGTGGAATACGCAGCCGCCACCGCCAAGGAGGTTAACCCAGCTATAGAAGTCGGCGTCTGCGGGGAACACGGCGGAGACCCCAGGTCTATACACTTCTTCCACAAGACAAAGGTGGACTACGTAAGCGCCTCCCCCTTCAGAGTCCCACTGGCAAGGCTGGCCGCGGCTCAAGCCGCCATATTGGCCAAGCAGGGCAAAACTAGCTAGGCACAAAATGCACCTAGAAAAACCCTTTTATTAAACCGGCGTCTTCTACACACATGTGGACTAAGTTGAGAAATTTCATAACCAGTATGTGCCTCGTCCTTGCGCCTTATATAGACGTGTGTAGATTCGGGGCGCCCAAGGAGAAAAGCGACTTAAAACAAGAGAGAGAAAGCCGCTGTACCAAAATATAGTTTTTTAACCCCCCTACAAAAACCCTTCCGTGAACCTGCTTGATTTTATAGGTAGCTTCCGCGCCGAGGTCTCCAAGATGCTTGACGCCGTAAATAGCCAGGGCGAAGCAGGCGGCCTCATGGAGTGGGCAAACGGCAAGGTGGGCCACTACGAACTCTACTTCTTGTGGTTTCCGAAAACTCGGCGCCTAGCCTACGTCGTGAAGGGGCCCGGCATAAATAAGATGGAGACCGTGGAGGTTAAAAACTCCCTAGACGCCATAGCCTTCGCCGAGCAGGTCATAAGGCGCCTAAGGAGATGAGAGTCGCCGTCCTCTACACAGGTGGGAAGGACAGCCACTACGCCCTGCTCAAGGCCCTCGATCAGGGACACGACGTGGTATGCCTCATAACGGTTGCCGCCAGGAGAGAGGACTCCTATATGTTCCACACAGTGAACGTCAAGTGGAGTCTCCTCCACGGAGAGGCCATGGGGATTCCCCAGCACCTTGTGGAGGTGAGCGGCGAGAAGGAGAGAGAGGTGGAAGAGCTGGCGCTACACATGGAGAGGCTAGTCCAGAGGTGCCGGCTGGAGGGCCTTGTCACAGGCGCCGTGGCGTCGGCGTATCAAAAAAGCCGCATAGACAAGATCGCGAAACGGCTCGAACTAATCCACATAGCGCCTCTCTGGGGCTACGACCAAGAGAAGCTACTAAGAGAGGAGGCTGAGAAACTGCGGTTTATCATCACCGCCGCCATGGCCATGGGCCTCGGACCGCAACACCTCGGAAGAATCGTGACGCCAGACGCCGCCGAGGAGATAATCACGTTGAGCAGGAGGTACGGCTTCTCGCCGGTGGGAGAAGGCGGTGAATTCGAGACGTTTGTGGTGGAGAGCCCCCTTTTGGCCCTTGAAATCGTCAGCGGAGAGGTTCACTGGCACCCAGGCGGGTGGGGCTACTACGAAATTAAGGAGGCGAAAATAAGAAGAGGACGCTGGACGCCTCAAGCCCCGGCCGGGATTTGAACCCGGGACCTACGGGTCTGCAGCATCGGTGGACCCGGCGCCTCCGGGTCCTCCGCCGCTCTGCCGGACTGAGCTACCGGGGCCTTCAGACGACTACAACTAACCTTTTAAATTTTTAGCTATACGCCCAGAAGACGTGATGCTACTTGGGAGTCTGGTTGAGTAGGTAGTAAAATGTTGGCGTTACGTATTTAAGCTTGGCAAGTTTTTGAGTCTTGGGGGGCAGAGGCTTTGCCAGCTCTTTTATTTTTTCTGTGATTATGTATTTTTTTATCTTCTTTGTGAGGTCTAGCGTCATTTCTTCATATTCCGCCAAGTAGCCCTCTTCTGCCAGTTGCCGCAGAGTCTCTTCAACAGCTATGGGGGAGATTTCAAGCTTGAGGCCCAACTCGTCTCTGGCTACAAGCGCTAGCGCATAGACGGTGCTGGCGTCTCCTGTGGTGATGGCGGCAAGTATAGACGCCGTCAACGTCTTCAGATCCACCGTGACTCCTATGTTGTCTCCTTATAAAAATTGTGGTGGTGTCTACTCAAACCACCGTGAGCGGGTTACTCTCCTGAGTTCTTGAAGGAGGTACTCCGCCAGTTTAGTTACAGGTTTTGTGTAAAGCTGGCCTCGTCGGTTGTAGTAATCTAGAGTGGCTGAGAAGGGGATTTTTATCGTGGCGCCGTGGTATTCGATGCCTCTTTCATGTTTGTTTAACACGGTGACTACTTTGGCGTCGAAAAACTTCTTCACCAGAGCCAGAGGCTTCCCGCAGTCTTCATATCCCTCAACTACTAAAACCACTATGTCCGCCTTGTCTAACCCGAAGACCTCAATGGGGGTGATTCTCGACAGTTGGTACATGTCGAGGAAGACGGCATCTATGGAGTACTTTACTATGTTTTTTCTCACAGCCTCTGTTAAGTTGTTAAAGATCTCTTCCCAGTTCTCTATACGCCACACAGAGGCGGGGTCCACGGCAAGGGGTATTACGTGGAGGTTCTTCGTCCTCTCGTCTTTATACGCCTCGATGTCCGGCATGATTTTTTCGATGTCTATTGGAGTGACAGGGAAAAACCTAGAGGCGCCGCCGCCGAGATCTATCAAGAGGACGTTTATGGGGAGCGCTGCGGCGGTGTTTACAGAGAGAGTAGTCTTGCCGGCGCCCCCTTTACAGCTTGTAAAAGCTACTGTGCCGGTTTTTATCATCTATCACGGAGTCGGCTGGGGTCTACACTTCTCGGCCAATATCGCTATCAAAGCAGCAAGTTTTGAGTTGAACTTCTCGGCGAGCTTAACCAAGTCCTCAGGAGACATAGTCTTGCTGAGGGCCTCTATGTGGGGCTCCTCCAGGAGGTCGATGTTTTTGTAAATTACGTCTATCATCCTGTCGTTCATCACCAACGGAGTAGCCTTGGGGGCTATTAGAAACCTCACAAACGTCCTCTCCTCGGGGGGCAACTTCGCAATCGTAGAAGCGACAAACCGCATGAATTGACCCACGTCGGTGCTCTCTTTGGGGAGCGGGGCCTGTTCTTGTTGTGCCGGGGCCGACTCTGTCGCTTGGATGATCTCTGCCAACTCTCTCCTAGGCTCCTCCCTCTTAGGCTCCTCTTTCTTCTCGCCGACTATAGTCCTAAACTTCTCCATGCGTAGTCAATAGGCTAAGTTTATAAGTATTGCGAAGATTATGTAGTCATGAGCAGAAGAGGCGAGAGGTCGCTGTAGAGACTAGAGTAAAATTTGACAAATCTACTTGTAATATCCCACAGATCGTTAAGTTCTTTCACCAAATCGAACACCTCGTCGAGGGTGAGATACGTGACTTTGTCTTCTCTCATCTCGTCGAGACGGGCGCGGAGCTTCTCTATAACTATTTCAGACTCTTTGACCACCGCGGCTAGTCTCTCCTCCACGTCACCTAGTCCCAGTTCTTTAAACTCAGGCACCTTGGCCTCCAGCTTTTCAAGAACCGTCATGAGCCTTGTAGACTCGTTCTTTATGTACCTCTCAACAGCTTCCACAATCTGGCGCAGAGAATCTGCGACCTCCGCATTGAAGAGAGACTTCGCCTCGTCATGTGCATAGACGGTCTTCGTCAAATCGGCAACGAAAGCCGCATCGCCGTATTTACGTATATATCTCTCCACATAAGTGGGCTTTAGGCTACTTTAAATAGATTTACACACCTCGTGGGGCTTATAGCGGTTCACCACGTCGCCGTAGCCGGCGCCTGCAACAGCTATCTCCATCTGTTTCAATGCCAGACATGGGTTTTGTTGAGCCAACCGCGCCGCAGAGGCCACAGCCGCCTCCACCACAACGTC
>Ga0315272_10000543_pt1 | contig 19096 bp, 15 predicted proteins | sample C3_middle_MG_FD_203918 | JGI IMG/M metagenome (GOLD analysis project Ga0315272, IMG submission 203918) | Sediment microbial communities from Yellowstone Lake, YNP, Wyoming, USA - C3_middle | ecosystem: Environmental > Aquatic > Freshwater > Lake > Sediment | place: USA: Wyoming | collected...
GCACGGGCATCCCTTTACCTTGGTGGATACGGGGGGGATCGGACTGCTGCGCGGGGAGAAAACGGGGGATGTGCTGACTCAAGCCGCCTATGCGCAGGTCCAAATTGCCATCGAGGCGGCGCAAGTGGTAGTTCTTGTGGTCAACGTCCAGGAGGGTTTGATGCCTTTGGACCGGGAAGTGGCCATGCGTTTGCGGACTGCGGGGAAAACGGTTCTCGTGGCGGTCAACAAGACGGATCAAGCCGGTGTGGAGCCAAACGCGGCCGAGTTTGCGGCGCTGGGTTTTCCCCAGGTCATACCGGTCAGCGCGATTCATGGGCGCGGCATTGATGCGTTGATGGATGCGGCGATGAAACATTTGCCGAAGGAGACCCGGATCAGACCGTCGGAGGAAAACGGGACCGAACCCGGGACGTGGCCTGAAGGCCCGCTAAAGATAGCCATTGTCGGACGGCCCAATGTGGGGAAATCCTCCCTGACCAATGCGCTGACACAATCGGAACGTGTCATTGTCTCGCCGATTCCGGGCACGACGCGCGATGCGGTGGATGTGCCATTCGAGGTGGAGTGCGATGGGGTGAAGCAGAAATATATTTTGATCGACACGGCGGGATTGCGCAAGCGGCGGCATGTGGATAATTCGATTGAGTTTTACAGTGTGACGCGCGCCGAGGAGTCCGTGCGGCGCAGCGATATTGTGGTGTTCGTGCTGGATGCCGAATCGGGAATCATGGAGCAGGACAAGAAGATTGCCGATTTGATCGTGACTGAAAAGAAGGCCTGCGTGGTGGTGGTCAACAAGTGGGACCTGGTTTCGAAGGATGTGGATGAGGCGCGGGCGAAGGAGAGGGAGCGGCGCAAGGGTACAAAGCGCCGCGAGGGGGCGCCTGAACTGATGACGACTCTGGCGGCGTTTGCCGAATGGGTGCAGGGGGCCATGTTTTATCTGGATTACGCCCCGGTTATATTCACTTCGGCAACGGAAGGTTTTCATTTGGACCGTCTGATTGAAGCGATCCGGTTTGTGGCCGCGCAATTGTGCCAGCGAGTGCCCACGTCGCTCTTGAACAGGGTGATTCAGCAGGCGATCGAATCGCGCCAGCCGGTAAGCGACCAGGGCCATTTTCTGAAATTTTTTTATGCGACCCAGAAAGCGATCGCCCCTCCCACATTTCTGCTCTTCGTGAATCGAAGGGAGATTTTCTCGCCGCCTTACGCGAAATATCTGGCGGGAGCGCTGCGGAAGAACTTTGGATACGAGGGATGCCCCATCGTGTTGGAAGCCCGCGCCCGCCCGCGCACTGTGGATCCCAAGCGGACAAGAACCAAGCCGGGACAAGGGGGGAAGAGCGGCAAGTGGGACCGGTCAAGGCCGGGAAATCAGCGGGACTGAACCGCTTCAATGAACTGCCGGGCCAGGCTGGTCAGTTGCGGCCAATCGTCGGTCTGAAGGATTGTTGGGGAGACGAGAGAGCCGCCCACGCCCAGGGCGGCGCTGCCCGCGCTCATGAATTGGGCGGCATTTTTCAAATCCACGCCCCCGGTGGGGACCAGGCGCAGATGGGGCATGGGGGCCAATAGGGCCCGGATGAAACGCGGGCTTAGATTGTCCGCCGGGAATATTTTTACAAAATCGGCGCCCGCCTCATGGGCCGTCTGCGCCTCCGTGGGGGTGCAGGCGCCGAGCATCACGGCGCGGCCGGCTTTCCGAGCGGGGCCAACCAGTTCGGTTTTGCAGATGGGACTGACGATGAATTGCGCCCCCGCAGCCAGGCATTCAAGGCATGAAGCGAGGTTGAGAACGCTGCCCGCGCCGATCAATGCCCGGGCGCCAAACTGGCTTGTCGCCGACCGAATGGCCTCCACCGCGCCCGCTGTTGTGAGCGTGATTTCCACAGCCACCACACCGCCTCGAATCAAGGCTTCCACCAGCGCTGGAATTTGATCGGCGCTCCGGGCGCGCACGACGGCGATGATGCCGGGTTGGCAAAGCTGGCGACAGATTTCAGTGCGGGAGATCATGGAATCAGGGTGCTGTGAAGCGGTTGCTTTTTCTCATACGTCCGGCGCGGGGCCCCGTTTTTCAGGCGGGACGGCGTTCCCGGTGGAAACACATTGCCTTCGGGGTTGAAGCCGGGGCGCTTCCCGAGCGTTGGCAATTGAAGGCCGACCCCTTGATCACGAGACATCGTCCGCGCTTTTTGGTTCCAATATGGATTCATGGCGAACCATTTTGTTTTATCAGGCGGGGGAGCCTATGCCGGTCAACTTGCAAAAGTCAACAGGAAGGGTGTTCGCGCAAGAACGATCACGGGCATTTCAGACCGGCGAAGCCAATGCAATGGGCGGGGGACGGAGTAATAAAAAAGCGCCCCGCCGTTTGACAGCGGGACGCTTTGTGTGAATCAGAATAAATCAGATTTCCCAACCGGGGCGGCTGGTGCGACTGACGAATTTGGCCGCTTCGGCCAGGTTTGGTGACATCATGTTCGGGCCGTCCCAATCCATGCGATTGCCTTCGCCCATGCGCAGGGCGACGCAGCCGAGCAGAATGATTTCGGTCAGATAGGCGGCGACATCGAAGTTCGAGTAAGCCGGTGTGCCTTCCTTCATCATGCGGAACCATTCCTGCATGTGACCCGGAGAGCGGGGAATGGTTACAGGGATGTCTTTGCAGGCTTCATGCTTGTCCCCTGAGACAAAGTCATCCTGGCCCTTGAGAGCGATGTAGAATTGGGCTCCGTAGTCATCGGGCGAGAAGAGTTTGCCTTTATCGCCAACGATCAGGGCACCGCTGCCTGGGAGCTTGCCCATCATGGTAATGATTTCCTTGCTGACCTCGGCATCGGGGCGCAGAGGTTTCAGCGGATCGCCCGGATTGCCATCATACCACCAGAATTTCAACGGGGGCAGACCTTCGCGCTCAGGAAACTCAAAGCGGATGCGGGAAGTCTTGGGGAAGGTCTCCGGGAAGAACTTGGAGGCCATTTCCAACTCGACCACGTTGGGGAAACCCAACTTGAGCGCACGGAAGGGCATGTTGACGGTATGGCAGGCCATGTCGCCAAGGGCACCGGTGCCGAAATCAAACCAGCCACGCCAATTGAAGGTGTGATACACGCCTTTTTTGAAGGGACGCAGAGCCGCCGGTCCGAGCCAGAGATCCCAATCCAGATTTGCGGGAACGGGATCTTCACCCTGCGGGCGCTCAAGGCCCTGGGGCCAGACGGGCCGGTTGGACCAGACATGGAGTTCCGTGGGTTTGCCGATCACACCCGATTGAATGACTTCGACCGCGCGGCGGAGGCCGTTTTCGGCGCTGCCCTGATTCCCCATCTGGGTGGCGAGTTTCTTTTCCTTGGCCAAAGCGCGCATGATGCGGGCTTCCTTGACGGTCTGGACGAGGGGTTTCTGGCAGAAACAGTGTTTGCCCATTTTCATGGCGCGAATCGCCGCAATGCCATGGTTATGGTCAGGGGTGGAAACGGTGACCGCGTCGATTTCACTGCCCATTTCCTCGAGCAGCTTGCGGTAATCCCGGTATTGTTTGGCCTTGGGGTATTTTTTGGACTTGCTGTCGAGTGTGTTTTTATCGACGTCGCAGAGGGCAACGATGTTGCCGCCGCAGGAGCCGGCGTCGTTGCTGTCGCTGTCGCCTTTGCCACCCACGCCGATGCAGGCGATGTTGATGCGGTCATTGGCGCCCAGGACATTTCCCACATAGGGGAACGCGAGAGTGGAGGCACCCAGGGCCAGCGTTGTGCGGCTGAGAAATTGCCGACGATTAAGAGCATTCATATTAGCCATGATATCCTAAGGTTTGTTTTGATTCGTATAAAAGTGCTATTTCTGAAGTTTCTACGCCGGACGGGGGGATTGGACAAGTTTTTTCGGAGGCCAATTTATTTTGTTGTTAGTTTTTGATGTCCAACAAGATAATTGGGCTGTGAACTCGCCGGGCTAAAGCGCGCGGCCTTTTCCGGGGTCTATTCGTCGAAACACTTTCGACCTGGCTTGCAACAATCCGGGTGGACCGGATGATCGTCCGGGCCTACTTCCGTGAGTGTCCGGTTGCACCAGAAATGGCTGGAACCGCCGGCGGGTTCAATGGAAGGGGTCTCGGCTCCCAGTTCCGGGTGCGGTATGAACATTTTCTTCGTCCGCAGGTTTTTACAGGGTTCGGTCATGGGATCAGGCGATGAGTTGGAGGAGCGTTCTTTGGATCAAAGCGCGCGTCATGGGGATTTTATAGGCGTTTTGGGAGAGTGGTTCGGCATCGGCGAGGAGGCTTTGAGCCACTTGTGCGGCAAGGCCCGCATCGAGGGTTTTGCCCGCCATCCCCTTTGTGACGGCAGGCACCGTGTATGGAACGGGCGCCACGGATCCCAGATAGACGCGTGCGGCGATGATTTTCGCGCCGTCCATTTGCGCGGCGACGGCGCAACTGGCCAGGGCCCAGTCGAAATCGGCCTTCTGGCTGACTTGCATGTAGGCGCCGCGCCAACTCGCATCCTGATGCGGAATTTCCACACGGAGGATCAAGTCTCCGGGTTGCAGGGAGTTGTGAGCGGTGGGATTGTCCCATGCCCTGGCGTAAAGATCGGCGATGGACCAGCGCAGGGTTTCAGTATCGCGTTGAATAATGATCCGGGCATCCAGAGCGGCCAGGGCGATGCTGAGGTTGGAAACCACGGGACTGATGCAGGGATTGCCCGTGAAGAGGCTGTGGTATTGGTTTTCGCCATCCCGGGCGTAGCAGGTGGTCCCCCATTTTTTGAGGCATTTGATGTCCCTGTGACGGAAATACCAGCAGCGCGAGTGCTGGGCGAGGTTACCGCCCAGGCTGGCGACATTGCGAATCTGGCGTGATCCCACATCGGTTGCCGCCTGATGGAGGACGGGAAAGGTCTTTGACAGATCGGCGTGGTCTTCGATCTGGGCGACGGTGACGTTGGCCCCGATGGTCCAGAATTCCGATCCCGGTTGAACCGTGTTCAAACCGGGCAGGGATTTGATATCCACCAGAATATCGGGTTCAGCCAGGTATTCTTTCATCAGGCCCAGGAGGTCGTTGCCGCCGGCGAGATAGGCGCCTTTCTTTCCGGCCAGTTCATGGGCGCTTTCGATGGTTTGTGCGGTGGCGTATTGGAAGGATTTCATGCGGCTTTGATTTTTGCAACGGCGGCAAGGACGCGAGCCGGGGTGATGGGGAGGTTGGGGACGCGGATGCCGATGGCGTTGGCCACGGCGTTGGCAATGGCGGAGGCTGTGGGAATGGTGACGGGTTCCCCCACACCGATGACCCCGCGCTCCGGCATGTCGAGCAGAACGATGTCGATTTCGGGGACATCGGCAATGCCGGGGAGTTTATAAGTCTCGAAATTTGGGTTGAGGACCACGCCGCTTTCGCTGTCCATGATCCGTTCTTCAAACAGGGCGTAACCCATGCCCATGATGATGCCCCCATTGACCTGGCTTTCGCAGGTCAGAGGGCTCATCACCAGACCGCAGTCCTGAATGCAGGTCACCTTTTTGACCCGCACCACTCCGGTGCCGGTGTCCACTTCGACTTCAGCAAATTGAACTCCGCCGACACCGCTGGAAGAGAGGCCCTTGACCCACTGACCGGAAACCACAAGCGGATTGACGCCCAGTTTTTTGCAGGCCTCAAGCCAGTGCGAACCGCGGGCGTCCGGGATGCCCGTCTGCGTTTGCAGCTCCTGCAGGGCGCGGGTGCAGGTGTCCAGGACGGCAGGGGAGACGGAGGCGCAGGTGGTGCTTCCCCCGCTGCCGCCGGAGGGTGGGTAGCGGGTATCGCCGATGCTCGCGGTGATTTGCCCGGGCCGCAGTTGAAAAACCTCGGCTGCGATGATCGCAATCACCGTTTTTGTCCCGGTGCCCAGATCTTGTGTGCCGCAGCGTATTTCGACACTGCCATCGGGGTTGATTTGGGCTTCGGCTTTGGTGCCTCCACCACCTCCGCCCCAACTGGCTCCGGCGCAACCAATTCCCGTCTTGACGATGCCCGTGGAACTGCCCGGTTTCCTGTATTTTTCCTTCCAGCCGCAGCGTTCGCGTCCCAACTCGTATTCGCGCCGGCGAACGGGTGAGGGATCGTTTTGGATGCGGAATTCAACCGGGTCGATGCCTAATTTAACGGCCAGATCGTCCATCATGGACTCCATGCCAAACGAGGCTTGGGGATGTCCCGGGGCGCGGAACGCGCGGGCGGAACCGGCATTGACGGAGACGCCGCTGTGTTGGACGCGGGTATTGGGGACCTGGTAAATATAGGGGGCTGGAAATTCGGCCCCGCCGCCGCCGCCCTCAGTGGAAGAGCCGCTGCCGATTCCCGCAGTGCCGTAGGCGTCGAGTTCGAAGGCTGTGAGTTTGCCGTCCGCCGACGCGCCCAGTTTGACGCGTTGGAAGCTTGAGGGGCGATTTCCCGCCGCCAGCGCTTCGTCGAAACGTGTCAGCATGATGCGCACGGGCGCTCCGGCCATTTTCGACAGGCGGGCCGCGAGGGAACCCTCGACGCCGGGTCCGAATTTGGCGCCGAATCCGCCCCCCATGAACTCGCTGATCACCTGGACTTTGCTTTGCTCGACATTGAGATTTCCGGCCAGCCCTTCACGCACGCTGAAAATCCCCTGGGTCGAAGCCCAGGCGATGACGCCCTCATCGGTCCAGGAGACGGTGTTCCCGTGGGTTTCCAGGGCGTGATGCAGTTGAACCGGCGTGCTCAGGAAATCCTCAACCACCGCGGCTGCTTCGGAGAAGGCCTTGTCTGGATTGCCTTTCTCATTGACCTTGGGTTTGGAGAGATTGGGGGAATTTTCCCAAACCGCCGCCGCCCCCGTTTTTTTAGCTTCCTTCTCTTTGACCACAAAAGGCAGGGGGGTGGCCTCCACTTCGATGACCCGCAGGGCGTCGAGGCAGGCCTGCCTGGTAAGGCCGGCCACAGCGGCAAGTTCCTCCCCATAATAGCGAACGGTGCGGGAGCCTTCGCGCACGACCACAGCCGCTTTGACGCCTGGAATCTGGAGAGCCTTGGAGAGGTTGATGCCGGTAATTTTGGCGGCGGGCCATTTACTGCGCAGGATCATCCCATGGAGGCAGCCCTTGGGCTGGACATCGGAGGTGTATTTGGCGGCGCCGGTGACCTTGGCGCGGCCATCCACGCGTAGGGTGCGTTTGCCGATTTGGGTGGGTTTATCAGGCCAGGCTGGCATAGGGAATCACATCGAGGTTGCTGGTTACGGTGGCGCCGGATGCTTTTAACACGGCTTTAATAATTCGGGGATGGGTGCCGCATCGACAAATGTTTCCGGCGCATGCGTGACGGATCTCCTGGGCTGTGGGGTGGGGATTGAATTTCAAAAGGGCGGTCGCGCTCATAATGAAGCCGGGAGTGCAGTAGCCGCACATAAGGGCATCCTCTTCCAGAAAGGCTTCCTGAACCTTGTTGAGCTTTCCTTCCAGGCTCAGCCCTTCGACTGTGGTGATCGAATGGTTTTGCGCTTCGATGGCCAGCTTCATGCAGGCGTAAACGGGCTGGCCCTCCATCCAGACGGTGCAGGCCCCGCAGGTGCCACGGTCGCAGACCTCTTTGGGGCCGGTGATGGATAAGTTATTGCGCAGGACATCGAGGAGGGTGACTCGAGGCTCGACTTCAAGATGGAATTCGCGCCCATTGACGCGCAGGGAGATGGGCACAGGCCCTGGACCCAGGATTTTTTCCGCGCGGGTCCGCTCCAGTTGTTCCGCAATGGTCTGGGCCTGGGTCGCCGCAGTGGCCACCGCAGTGGTGCCCAGACTTTTTAGAAAATCTCTCCGGGTCACATGGCCCGCCCCGGCATCCGGTGTTGGTTTGTTCATCGACGGTTTTTTTTCATGCCTGCTGACTTGAACACTTCCCCAGGGACGACCCGCGTGGTCGCCCGCCCCAGCTAATCTCGAGGATTAGGGTAATTCATTCCGGAGGTTATGCAAAAAATATTTGGGGATGGGGGACGGCGGGCATCGAAGGGCCGCGCCGGAGCCCAAAATGGAAAAAACGACAAAAAGAAAGCGACTCTGGGCACCGGACCTCGGCGTTTTACGCCAGCGCGGCAAGTTCGGCCCGGGTCATTTCGATGATCATCTCATCGAAGGAAATAACCGGTTCCCAGCCCAGGATTTGTTTTGCCCTGGCGGCATTGCCCGCCAGGTTGGAGGGTTCGGCCACGCGCATGAATCGGGGGTCCAGGCGGACATATTCCCGCCAGTCCAGTCCGACGGTGGCAAAGGCGCGTTCGACAACGTCCTGCACGGAGTGGAGCTGGCCGGTGGCAAAGATGTAATCGCCGGGCTGGTCATGTTCCAGGGCGAGCATCATGCCGCGAACGTAGTCGCGGGCGTGGCCCCAGTCGCGCCTGGCCGAGGTGTCGCCCAGGGGGAGTTCCTTTTGAAGGCCGCGCTTGATGGCGGCGGCGGCATGGCAGATTTTGCGGGTGACAAAGTTTTCGCCGCGCCGGGGCGATTCATGGTTGAACATGATGCCGTTGCAGGCAAAAAGCCCGAAGGCCTTGCGATAGACTCCGACCATCTGCGTGGCAAAGGCTTTGGCGCAGCCGTAGGGATTGACCGGCGCGCAAGGGGTGTTTTCGTCCTGGGGACAGATGGCCGGCTGGCCAAAAATTTCACTGGAGGAGGCATGGAACAGGCGGACCGGTTTGGGAAGGTCGCGAATGATTTCAAGCAGGCGCAGGGTGCCCATGGCGGTCATTTCGCAGGTGGATTCGGGTATTTCGAAACTTAATCCGACATGGCTCTGGCCCGCGAGGTGATAAATCTGGTCGGGCGCCACTTTGAGCAGGACGCGGCGGAGAGTGGTCGGATCGTCCAGATCGGCGTAGTGGAGGAAGAGTCGGCGCCCGTAAATGGCGGGATCGGAGAAAAGGTGATTCAGACGGGAGCGATCCAGGCTGCTGGTGCGCCGGACCAATCCATGAACCTCGATATCCCGTGACAGGAGCAGTTCGCACAAGTAGGAACCGTCCTGGCCGGTGATGCCGGTGATCAAGGCGCGGGGCATCGGTTTAGTGGTTGGGTTTCACCTTGCCGGCGAGCTGGTCGCTCAGGGCCTGGACGTCCGAATCGACCATGAGTTTGACCAGGTCGATGAATTTGGTTTTGGGTTCCCAGCCCAATTTGGCTCTGGCCTTGGAGTAGTCCCCGATGAGGAGGTCCACCTCCGCGGGGCGGTAGTAGCGTTCGTCGATGGCCACATGGTTTTGCCAATCCAAGCCGGCATGGCTGAAGGCGACCTCGAGGAATTCGCGCACGGAATGGGTTTCATTGGTGGCGATGACGTAATCATCGGGCTGGTCCTGCTGGAGGATGAGCCACATGGCCTCGACATATTCCCTGGCGAAACCCCAATCGCGTTTGGCGTCGAGATTGCCCAGGAAGAGTTTGTCCTGGAGTCCGGCCTTGATGAGGGCCACGGCGCGGGTGATTTTGCGGGTGACGAAGGTCTCGCCCCGGCGCGGGGATTCGTGGTTGAAAAGGATGCCGTTGCTGGCGTGCATGCCGTAGGATTCGCGGTAATTAACAGTGATCCAGTAGGCGTAGGTTTTGGCGCAGGCATAGGGGCTGCGCGGGTAGAAGGGGGTGGTTTCGGTCTGGGGCACCTCGCGGACTTTGCCATACATTTCGCTCGAGGATGCCTGGTAAAAGCGGGGGCGTATGCCGGTTTCCCGGATGGCTTCCAGGAGGCGGATAACTCCGGTGGCGGTGATGTCGGTGGTGTATTCAGGACTGTCAAAGCTGACGCGCACATGGCTTTGGGCGGCGAGGTTGTACACTTCCTCGGGCTGGATCCGGCCAATCAGGCGGGAAAGGGCGCTGGCGTCGCTCAGATCGCCGTAGTGGAGGAATAGGCGGCTTTTGGCGGAGTGGGGATCGGCGTAAATGGCGTCCAGGCGTCCTGTGTTGAATGTGCTCGCGCGGCGGATGATGCCATGTACTTCGTAACCTTTGGAAAGCAATAATTCCGCCAGATAGGAACCGTCCTGGCCGGTGATGCCGGTGATCAAGGCTTTTTTTGACATATTCGATTTGTAAAATGACACCCGCTTCTCTGGTCGGGCCGGGCATGAGCATGACCCTAAAAGGTGAGAAAAGGCGAGATGATTTTTCTTGCGGCCCTTGCCAAGGGGTATGGGGGGGCGCGCATTTTCATTGCAATCGGCCCCGGGTCCTGTTCAATGTCGCGCATGATGATGAATCCGTTGAATTTCAGGGCCCGCCTGGCGCGCCCGACCTGTGTGGTTTTGGGCTTTTGCTGCGCGGTTATTGTCGCGTTGGCGGCGGATAGCGCCAGGGAGCCGGTGGCGGTGGTTGCCGGCGCCGCAGGCGGTCCTCCGTCCGATGCGGTGGTGCTTTTTGACGGCAAGGATCTTTCTAAATGGCGCGGGGAAAAGGGGGGTGCGGCGCAATGGGTGGTGGCGGGGGGATGCGCCACGGTCAACGGCACGGGCAGCATTTTCACGAAGGAAGAATTCGGGGATGTGCAATTGCATCTGGAATGGGCCTCTCCGGAAAAGGTCGAGGGCGAAGGTCAGGGCCGTGGGAACAGCGGGGTGTATTTTCAGGGCCGGTACGAGATTCAGGTTCTCGATTGCTACAACAATAAAACCTATTTCGACGGGATGACAGGAGCGTTCTATAGCAACTTTGCTCCTCTGGTCAATGCGTGCCGCAAGCCGGGCGAGTGGCAGTCTTACGACATTGTGTTTCACGCGCCCAAACCGGCTGCGGATGGCAAAAGTGTGGAGGCGGGTTCCTTGACGGTGTTTCTGAACGGGATACTGGTGCAGGACCATGTGCCGGTCAAGGGATCCACCACAGCGGCGGCGTTCACGGGAGCGGTGACCAAGGCCCCTTTGATGCTTCAGGATCATGGCAATCCGGTGCGTTATCGCAATGTCTGGCTGCGCCGGTTGAACTGACCAGACCGGCAGGGCAGGCGCGCCCGGTTGAAATTATTTTCAATACTATTCTGAATATTGACCCATCGAACCATGTCCAAATCATCTGAGAGGTTCCAGGCGGTTACGGTTGTCGCCAAGGCCAACATTTATTTCGATGGCAAAGTGGTGAGCCATACCGTCCTGTTTAAGGATGGCGCGAGGAAGACCCTGGGGCTTATTTATCCGGGAAAATACCATTTTGGGACGGAAGCCCCCGAGCGGATGGAATTGATCGCGGGCGCGTGCGAGATTCTGATCGACGGGCAGAAGGTCAAGGCTTTGTTTGGAGCAGGCCAGGCATTTGAAGTGCCCGCGCTTTCGGGCTTCGACATTGAGGTGCGTCAGGGTATTTGCGAATACATTTGCTCCTATCTACCCTAGCCCCGGCGGCGGGCCCGGGGGGAAGGCCGATTCGGGCTGTGTGGGTCTATTGCCTTGCATGGAGAGCTGAAAAGCACAATAAATGCGCGCGGTAACCTTCGTGGCGGAAATGGAAAAAATATTGGTCATCGACGACGAGGCGCCGTTACGCCAGCTCATTTTGGCGGCGTTGCGGTCCAGGGGTTTCGCGGGTCTGGAGGCGGAGAACGGCCAGGCGGGGGTCGATATGGCCCGCAGCCATCTTCCCGACTTGGTTTTGTGCGATGTCATGATGCCGTTGATGGATGGTTATGCGACGGTTGCGGCGCTGCGCAACGATCCCGCCACGGCGCTGATTCCGATTGTTTTGATGACAGGGCGGCCGGACAACGCGGGCATGCGCCAGGGCATGACCATGGGGGCGGACGATTACCTGCCCAAGCCCTTCAGCATCGGGGAGCTTTTGGCGACTGTGACCGCCCGGATCAAAATGCAGCAGGCCATACGGCGGGAGGCCGAGAAAAAGCTATCCGATCTCAGGGCCAATATCAGCCTGGCCATGCCCCATGAATTATTCACGCCCCTGAGCGGCATCATCGGTTTTGCCGACCTGCTTTCCGGGGATTCGACGGGAATGCAACCGGAGGAGATTTCCGAGATCGGACGGGCCATTGCCGTATCCGCGGAGCGGCTGCACCGGGTGATCGAAAATTATTTGATTTACGCCCAGATTGAAATCCTTGCGGCCGACATGGAAAAGGTGGCGCAACTCAAAGCAAGCGTGACGCCGGAAGTCCGGGAAATCATTCAATTGGAGGTCGCGACTCTGGCCACCAAGATGGAACGGGCGGCGGATTTGCAACTGGACCTTGCGGAGGGCCGGGCGGCCATGTTGGATGTGTATTTGCGGAAAGTGATCAACGAGTTGACCAACAACGCCTTCAAATTTTCCGAACCCGGCACACCGGTCGTGGTGCGCGGCAGTGTCGCAGAGGGTGGATATTCGGTGTCGATCGAGGATCGAGGGCGGGGGATGGCCGCCGCGGAAATCGCGCGTATGGGGGCTTTCACGCAGTTCGAGCGCAAGATGTATGAACAGCAAGGTTCCGGACTCGGCCTGGTAATTTCGCGGCGCTTGATGGAGATTCATGGCGGCACGATGTCCATCGTGAGCGTCCCCGGGGGGGGGACGACCGTGACGGTGTTTTTTCCAGATGTGGTTTCCTGATTTTGTCCGCTGGAAACATCCCAAACGTTCCGATTGTCGCGTCATGAGTGGAGGCTGATTTCCAGGTTTTCGGTGGACTCCTTTTTATTCGACTCCCGGGATCTGTTCCGTTTTACTGTGCTCGAAACACCCGAACTTTTGTTTATGAAATCACGATGGATTTTCTCCCTGGCTTTTTTGAGCGTCTGCATGGCCGTCCATGTTGCCGCAGGGCCTGCCCAGCCCGTGCCTTACCGGGTTCCTGATCGATGGCCGGATGCGGCATGGTCCGCTGAACCGGATGCCGTGCAATTGGAAGGCTGGCTGGGCGGGCGGGTGGGGGCCAATGAAACGAATCGCCTCCTCAAGGTGGATTTGGAGCCTTTGCTGGCGGGATTTCGCAAAAAGCCGGGAGTCCATCCCTGGATTGGCGAGCATATCGGCAAATGGATGCATGCGGCCACGCTGGCATGGGTTCATACAGGGAATGAGGCCTTGCGCGCGAAATTGGATTACGCGGCGGCCGGGTTGGTGAAGGCCCAGGAACCCGACGGCTACCTGGGCACGTATGTGCCGGGGAAACGCTTCGGCCTGTTTCCCGATGCGGATTGGGATGTGTGGTCGCACAAATACAACCTCATTGGCCTGCTGACTTATTATCACTACACGGGCAATGAGGCGGCGCTTCAGGCGTGCCGCCGGATGGGGGACCTTTTAATCGCCAATTTCGGACCCGGTCAGAGGAGCATTCTAACTGCGGGAACGCATGTGGGCATGGCGGCGACAAGTGTTCTCGAACCGATCGTTTTGTTGTATCGCACAACCGGGGATGCCCGGTATCTGGCGTTTGCGCGGCATATCGTGAGCGCGTGGGACGAACCGGGCGGCCCGAAGATCATCGCCACCCTGCTAAAGGAGAAGTCCGTGGCCAAGACCGCCAATGGCAAGGCCTATGAGATGCTGTCCAACTTGGTCGGGTTGTGCGAACTGGCCCGGGCCACAGGCGAGAAGGAGTGGCTCGCGCCGGTGATTATTGCCTGGGAGGATATTGTGGCCCGGCGGCTTTACCTGACCGGTTCGGCCAGTTACGGGGAGCATTTTCATGCGGATTACGATTTGCCCAACCAGCCCGGCGCGAACATCGGGGAGACGTGTGTGACGACCACATGGATTCAGCTCAACTCCCAGTTATTGCGGCTGACGGGCCAGGCGCGGTTTGGAGAACAACTCGAGAAAACGTTCTACAATCACCTGGCCGCGGCCCAACGACCCGATGGAGCCCAGTGGTGTTATTATACGCCGTTGGAGGGAACCAAGCCCTACGGGCCGGGGATCAGCTGCTGCGTTTCCAGCGGGCCCCGTGGCATGGAACTGGCGCCTCCGAATGCTTATTTAACGATTCCAGCCCGGGATGGCGAACCGGAGGGCCTGGTGGTGAATTTGTATGAAACCTCCCGGTTTTCGACGCGCATTAATGGTCGGACGGTGGTTTTGGAGCAAAAAACCGATTTCCCAAAATCGGGCGTCGCAGGGTTGCGGATCGATGCGGCACAGCCTGTGGTGTTCAGCTTGCGATTGCGCGTCCCGGAGTGGTCGCGGACAATGACAGTTTCAGGCAAGGGCATTCGCCAAAGCGCGCTCCAGAGGCAAAATGGCTGGATTCTCATTCCGGCGCGGACATGGAAATCCGGTGACTCGGTGAAAATCACGCTGGCGCCAGAGGCTCGCCTGGTTCCGGGCGGGCACACGAACGCCGGTCGGGTCGCCCTGATGTGGGGACCGTTTGTTCTGGCCTATGACGCGGCGATGAATCCGGGACTGCCCGCGCCTGGAGTTCTGACGCTTGTGGATCGGAAACCAGCCTTCACGCCCGCGTTCGGCGGGGATGGGAAACTGGTCTTCGCGAGTGAGGTGACGTATCCGCGTCAGTCGCAACCGCGACGGGTTGTTTTTGTCCCCTTCGCCAATGCGGGCGAGACAGGTTCCCGTTTCATGGTCTGGATGCGCGCGCCGGGAACGGAGTTCAGGAATGGCGGCTCGTTGTTCTCCATGGCCAATGAAACCCGCTCTCGCGAGGGAAATCTCAATGGCCAGATCGCCGACGATGATTTTGGGACCGCAGTGGTGACTTTCGATGGTCATTCCGCAAAGGAAGATTGGTTTGCTGTGGAAACGGACCGGCCCGTGCGCGTGGGACGCGTTGTGTTTGGGCATGGCAAGGTCTTCCATGATGGCGGCTGGTTCGACGCCGGGACAGGTAAACCCAAAGTGCAGGGGAAACGGACCCCGGGAGCGGCTTGGGAGGATTTGGGGGTGTTGGAAAAATATCCTCAAACCACCGCCGCAGATTCGAAAGGATTGAAGGATGGGCAGGCATTTGCCCTGGTTCTGGACACCCCGGCAACCGTGGTGGCCCTGCGCGTGAAGGGCAAGCCCGCTTGTGGGGATAATCCGGGCCAGGCCTTCACATCCTGCGCGGAATTGCAGGCCTACGAGAAATAAACCGGGACCGTGGCGGGATGTTCCAGACCCGACCGAATATTGACGGCTAAAACGGGAACCAACGCGACGAATTCGGGAGGGAGCCGCCGGACTCGGGGTGGCCGCCAGGGAGCGCCATCCATGCCGGGGCGAGCCGGATCGGGAGTTTTTTTTCCATATTATGGGTAAAAGTATATCCTATTCGTAAACAATAATCACTGTTAAAGTTAATGTCCATGCGCCACCCGTTTAATTGATTTTTTGACGATGCAACGGTTTCCGGTGTAGTGTCACGGGCGCACATGTGAGGCCCTTATGATTCAAAGCAGGATTGAGGAATTGGAAAAAAAGATTACGGGGACCGCCAACGTCAACGAGGAAACCAGAGGGGAATTGTTGAGGCTGGTGTCCGAATTAAAGCGGGAGATTTCCAGTCTGCCGCAGGCCCAGGCCGAACAGGCGCAAAGCATAGCCGGGTTTGCCGCGGTCACGGCCCATGAGGCGGTGCGCGCGGAAAGGGACGCGCAACTTCTCCGCCTGTCCACGGAGGGACTCAGGGCCTCGGTCGGCGGGTTTGAAAACACGCATCCGGGTCTGGTTCAGGCGGTCAACGCTTTTTGCCGGACGCTGTCCAATCTGGGGATTTAACGGCGCTGGCTTCCGCGGATTCGGCCAGGGAACCGCACAGGGGATGTGAATGGGCGGCGGGGTCCGGGCGGCTTGGAAAATGATACTGGCAGGAAACGGCGGGAAGAAGCGCGCCGTGGAACGATAAAACAAGACATGAAACAGCCTTTTAAGATTACCGGGAAGGTGCGGATTAAAAATTTGAGTCCGGATTTTCACGATGGCATGGACAAGGCGGACGCGCGCGAAAAAACGGAGCAATACGGCAAGCGCATTGGCGATTTGCAGACGCTTCTGTACGCCAACGCCAACCGCGCGGTCGTTATTTTATTTCAGGGCATGGATGCCAGCGGGAAGGACGGCGCAGTCAGGCGCGTGCTGGAGTTCGTCAATCCGGCCGGGGTGCAAACGACGAATTTCAAGGCGCCTTCCTCCGAGGAACGGGCGCATGATTATTTATGGCGTGTGCATAAGGCGGTGCCGCGATTTGGGTATTTCGGGGTGTTCAACCGTTCGCATTACGAGGAGGTTTTGATCGTGCGTGTGATGCATTTGCAGCCTGAGAAGGTGTGGAAAAAGCGGTATGACCAGATCAATGCGTTCGAGCGTTATCTTGCGGAGAACAACGTTGTGCTTCTCAAGTATTTCCTGCATATCAGCAAGGAGGAGCAGGCCCGGCGTTTTGAGGAACGGTTGCGGGATCCGCGGAAAAACTGGAAGTTTTCCGAGGACGATCTGAAAGTGCGCGCCCATTGGGATGCCTATCAGGCGGCCTTTGAGGAGATCCTTAACCGTTGCAGCACGTCGTGCGCGCCGTGGCATGTGGTGGCGGCCGATCATAAATGGTATCGGGATTTTGTCATCGCCCGGCATTTGGCGGAAGTTTTGGAGGGGCTGAAAATGAAGTGGCCCAAACCGATATCGGACCCATCGAAAATCAAGGTGGTGTAGATCAGGCCCCGGGAAATGGGGCTTTTTCGTTGATTTGTGAAAGTGTCCCGGGCAGGGTGCGATGCATCGCTTGAGGGGCGCCCCTTGGGGGTGTCACGCGTCTGTTTTTAATTGGCGGGAATCGTCTTTTATCTGAATTTATGTCGATCGACCGGGAAAACTTTATTGAGGACATATCGCGCCAGTTTCAAATCTACGGCGAAATCCTCCACGCCGAGCCTTGTAAAATCGGCCACATCAATGAGACCTTCGCGGCCACATACGCCCAGGGAGGGACGCGAGTGCGCTACATCCACCAGAAGATCAACCAAAACGTCTTCAAAGATCCGGAATCGTTGATGGATAATGTGACCCGGGTCACGAGCCATATCCGGAGCAAGCTCGCCAAACGCGGGGAGAGGGATGTGACCCGCAAGGCGCTGACCTTGGTGCCGGCGCGCGACGGCCGGCCTTTTCACCGGAATGGAGACGGGGATTATTGGCGGACTTTTTTCTTTGTGGAAGGGGCGCAAACCTATGAGGCGGTGCAAACAACCGCGCAGGCTTTTCAGGCGGGTTACGCTTTCGGCAATTTCCAGAGTTTGTTGGTGGACCTGCCCGGCGAACGCCTTGTGGAAACCATTCCGGGTTTTCATAACACGCGCAAACGCTTCGCGCACTTCCAACGGGCGGTCGGTGAAGACCACTGCAACCGGGCCCAGAGCGCGACCCGGGAGATCGAGTTTGCGCTGCGGCATGAGGGGATTGTGGATGTTCTACTAAAGGCGCTGGCGAGCGGTCAAATCCCGGAGCGGATCACGCATAACGACACAAAATTCAACAATGTCATGCTCGACAACGAGTCGGGCAGCCAGATTTGCGTGCTCGATCTGGATACCGTCATGCCCGGCGTGGTGTTATACGATTTTGGCGACATGGTCCGTACCACCACCAGTTCCACCCTGGAGGATGAGCGGGATCTGACACGCATTCAAATGCAAATGCCGATGTTCGAATCGTTGTCGCGTGGTTACCTTGAGGCGGCCGGAAATTTCCTGACTCCGGCGGAAAAGGCGCTTCTGGCCTTTTCAGGCAAGTTGATCACTTTCACCATTGGCCTGCGGTTTCTCACCGATTATCTGGCGGGGGACAAATATTTCCGGGTGCATCGCCCGGGGCATAATCTCGACCGTTGCCGCACGCAGTTCAAGCTCATGGAATCGATCGAGCAGCAGGAAGAGGCCATGAAAAACCTGATCGACCGGATTTGAGCGGGTTGGCAGCAGCGTTTGAGGCGCTTAAAAAAGCTCCGAAATGCGCGGGAGTATTTTGCGGCGAAGCCTCCGCCGCCCGGATCAGTCGCCCCCTATGCGTCCCCGCTTGCGGGCCATCAGGCGCGAGAGGCGGAAGGCCATTTCCAGGGCCTGCTCGCAATTAAGCCGGGGATCCACCGGTGTCAGGTAGGCGCGCCCCAGGTCGGCCTCCGTGATGCCACTGGAGCCGCCGACGCACTCGGTCACGTTTTGCCCGGTCAGTTCGAAATGAACACCGCCCAGATGCGATCCGGATTGCTGGTGAATGGCGAAGGACTTTTCGAGTTCGGAAAGTATTTTATCGAAACGCCGGGTTTTAATGCCTTTGGAAGTAACCTCGGTGTTTCCATGCATGGGATCGCAGCACCAGAGAACGACTTTGCCCCGGCTCCGGACCGCTTCGATGATGGGTGGCAGGAGTTTCTCCACATGATCCGCGCCGAAGCGGTGGATGAGCGTGAGTCGGCCGGGTTCGTTGTGAGGGTTGAGAATGTCGCACAACGCCAGAACCTCATCGGGTTCGATCGGCTGGCCGATTTTGACGGCGATTGGATTTTGGATGCCGCGAAAATACTCGATGTGCGCGCCGTCGATGGCGCGTGTGCGGTTGCCAATCCAGGGGAAATGAGAGCCAAGGTTATACCAGCCGCTGCGGCGCGGCACCTGGCGGGTCTGGGCCTGCTCATAAAGCAGATGCAAGCCTTCGTGACTGGCGAAGAAATCGACCCGGTTCATCTGGGCCAGGCTGTGGCCGGTGAGCGTTTCCATGAACCGGACCGATTCCGTGATACTTTCGACCATGCGGGTGTATTCCGCGGCCAGCGGGGATTTTTGGACGAATTCCAGATCCCAATATTCAGGATGGTGAAGGTCGGCGAAACCGCCATCGATGAGCGCGCGGATGAAATTGACGGTCAGGGCCGCATGCTCGTAACCGCGCAAAAGGCAGGCGGGATTCGGCGTTCGCGAGGCGAGGTCGAATTCGGGCCGGTTGATCAGATCGCCCCGGTAAGGCGGGAGGGTGATCCCCATCCTGATCTCTGTGTTCGAGGAGCGCGGCTTGGCGTATTGGCCGCCAAAACGGCCCACGCGAATCACCCGTCTGCGTCCGCCCTGCGCGAGCACGAGGCTCATTTGGAGGAGCACTTTTAGCTTCGCGGTGA
>Ga0315272_10000544_pt1 | contig 19095 bp, 13 predicted proteins | sample C3_middle_MG_FD_203918 | JGI IMG/M metagenome (GOLD analysis project Ga0315272, IMG submission 203918) | Sediment microbial communities from Yellowstone Lake, YNP, Wyoming, USA - C3_middle | ecosystem: Environmental > Aquatic > Freshwater > Lake > Sediment | place: USA: Wyoming | collected...
GGAAATATGCCGTACAGTCGAGTGCTTCAAGAGGTATATCCCTTGGCGGGAAAGATCTCTGTGCATCTACATAGCAATCCAACTCGAAATTCAGACAGCATTTCAGCTTACTGCACTGACCGGCAAGCTTCTGAGGATTCAGCGACAGCTCCTGGTATTTTGCATGAGTTGTTGTAACCGAGATAAAATTTGTGATATGAGTTGCACAGCAAAGCTCTCTTCCGCATGAACCGATTCCGCCTATTCTGCCAGCCTCCTGGCGGGCGCCTATCTGCCGCATTTCTATCCTGACCCTGAATTCGTCGGCGAGCACTTTGATGAGCTGACGGAAGTCAACTCTCTCATCAGCGATATAATAAAATATAGCTTTTGTCTTGTCACCCTGATATTCAACGTCTCCGATCTTCATGTTAAGCCTGAGTTCTTCAGAGATCTTTCTCGAGCGCAGCATAGTGGTATTCTCAAGCTTCTTAGCTTCTTCCCATTTCTGGATATCTACTGCTTTAGCTTTTCTATAAACTTTTTTCAGGTCATCTGGAAGAGGCTGAACCTTGAGGCGCTTCAGCTGTTCGCTTACCAGGTGGCCGGTCATCGACACTCTGCCTATATCATGTCCAGGGGATGCTTCAACAGCGACCACATCACCTATTTCGAGTCTTAATCCGTTTACATTCCTGTAAAACCCTTTGCGGGTATTCTTAAACCGGATTTCAATTATGTCATTTTCTTCCGGAACTTCAGGAAGGTCCTTCAACCAGTTAAAAGAATCCAGTTTATTGTATCCGGGTTTATATGTTATATCAGGCATCCGGATCTCTTCACCGGGTTGCCCTTGAATATCTTCATTTTCTGTCATAAAAAACTTTAGATTCAGAAATTACTCCGCAAAAATAGTGAATAAATGAATCAATTTCAACATTGTGACTTTTGATCACCTGATAAGCCTTATGACTCTGAGTGCAAGATCGAGGAAAATGATTTTGGCATTTCCGTTTGATTCGATATGAGAATAAACCAGGTTTAGTTCTTCATTTAGCTGGTAAATATTATTCTGGTTAACCGAAGGATGAAATTTTGAAGAAAAATCAGCTTCCTGTCCGGTAAGATAGACCAGGCTGTTTTTCTTCTGGCCAAGCGACAGCATAAGGTTTTCTCTTAGTAGCCTGAGAGAAAATGAGATAAAGTTTTTCTGAGATTCCCTGCCTGTTGAGGCAATTTCTTCCGACCAGTTGATGAGTGAAATGACATCGCGTTTCCATGCGAAGCGCATCAGGCTTTTGAACCGTTCGAGGTTCATGACCGATGATTCTTCATTTTCACAAAGTTCGATTGCCCTGTAAATATTCCCGTTTGATACACGCGCTATGTCGGATGCCTTTTCTCCCGTCAGGCCGAACCGGTCATTAAGATAATATTCTATATCCTTTGCGGTGAAGGAAGGAATTTTAATAAGCTGGCACCTTGAAAGGATGGTGGGAATAACTTTATCGGGCTCTTCTGAAACAAGGAGGAAAAGTGTTTTTTCGGGTGGCTCCTCGATCATTTTGAGCAGTTTGTTAGAGGTTGCCTGGTGCATTTTTTCGGGCAGCCATATAATCATTATTTTGAAGTCAGATTCAAATGTCTTGAGGCTGAGTTTTTTAATTATTTCAGCTGCCTCTGAAGCAAAAATCATTGCCTGAGCATTGCCGACCTCGATTGAATCCATCCAGCTGTTCAATGAAAAATAGGGGGATTTATTTACGAATTCCCTCCATTCTTCAATATAGTTGTCGCTTACCGGATCTGTGGTTTTTTTCCCTTTTATAACGGGGAATACAAAATGGAGATCAGGGTGGATCATTTTTTCATATTTTACACACGATTTGCATGTACCGCATGAATCATAATCCGTCCTGTTCTCACAACTTACATAACGGGCATAGGCCAAAGCCAGAGCCATGCTGCCGCAACCTTCAGGACCGGCAAAAAGCTGTGCATGGCTGACTCGTTCTTCTTTAACTGACCTGAGAAGCTTGGATTTAATCTCCTGCTGGCCTGGGATCTTTGAAAAATTCATCTTCCGTGGACCCTTATAAGGTATAGAGAATTATATGTTATTCCTGGTTATTATAAAACTGCGAGTGCTGAATCATAGTCAGGTTCCTGTGCAATCTCAGGAACAAGCTGTGAATGGGATACAATCCCTTTTTCATCAACTATAACTATCCCTCTGGCATAAAGACCCTGGAAAGGACCGTCGATGAGTTCGGCACCATATGACTTACCGAATGATGAATCGCGGAAACCCGAGAGAGAGATGACATTTGTAATTCCTTCAGTTGTGCAAAAACGACCCATGGCAAACGGGAGGTCTTTTGTAATTGCCAGCACAACAGTGTTGGCTTTCCCTGCAGCCATCTGGTTGAATTTCCTGACAGAAGTCGCGCAAATTGACGTATCAAGACTTGGAGAGAAACTCAGGACAACTTTTTTGCCTTTAAGCTCACTTAGAGTGAGGTTAGACAGATCGGTTTTAACGAGTGTAAAATCAGGTGCTTTGCTTCCTGTTTTTGGCAGATTGCCAGATGTATTTACAGGAGTTCCTTTAAATGTAATTTTAGCCATAACTTTTTCTTTCAAATTTAATCATTAATTTATGAAGTGTAACATTAAAAGGGCTGGTTCTGTTCAGTCTTTGGAAAACATAACTCCTCTGTGGTTCTCTGTGCTTCTCGGTGGCTCTCTGTGTAACCTGAATTATTAAGGAACTGACACAGAGTTGCACAGAGGTTGCACAGAGAACCGCAGAGGCGAAAAAATAGCTATGCCGGGGCAAACGATTATTTGCAAAAAAAATGTAGGTTTGTAAAAGAGAATTTCTTGTGTAAAATATTAATATTTGATCTATGAAAATGATTCAGGACTTTAATTTCAAAGGGAAGAAGGCAATAGTCAGGGTTGATTTCAATGTACCCCTCGACAAAAAAACTTTTACAGTAACAGATGATACCCGCGTCAGGGGAGCATTGCTGACCATTAATAAGATTCTTAATGATGGCGGATGCTTGATTCTCATGTCTCACCTTGGAAGGCCAGAGGGACGTATGGAGAAATATTCACTTAAACCTGTGCTCCCGGTTCTGGAAAAACATCTGGGTAAGAAAGTGCTTTTTGCAGATGATTGCCTTGGCGAATCTGCGGTAAATATGTCCGCCGCCCTTAAGCCAGGTGAAATTCTTCTTTTAGAGAATGTTCGTTTTTATCCTGAAGAGGAAGGAAAACCTATACTTCCTGAAAATGTAACCGATGAGGAAAAGAAAGCTGCAAAAGCCGAGATGAAAGTTAGACAGAAAGAAATGGCCAAAAAGCTTTCTGGTTATGCAGAAGTATATGTAAACGATGCATTCGGAACTGCTCACCGTGCTCATGCAACAACTGCAGTCATGGCTGACTATTTTGATGCTGAACATAAAATGTTCGGGTTCCTCATAAACAGCGAGCTTGCTGCTATGGATAAAGTGCTCAAAGATCCGCAGCGTCCGTTTACAGCAATTATGGGTGGTGCAAAAGTATCTGATAAGATAATGCTTATTGAAAACCTTTTGAGCAGGGTTGATAACCTTATCATTGGCGGCGGTATGACATATACATTCATCAAAGCTATGGGAGGTAAAATAGGTAAGTCACTCTGCGAAGAAGATAAACTTGACCTCGCCCTTAAACTCATTGAATCAGCCAAGGCTAAGAAAGTTAATCTATATCTTCCTGTTGATAGTCTCAATGCAGATAAATTTGATAATGATGCTAATACAAATGTCACTGCTGCTAACGCTGTTGAAGATGGCTGGCTGGGACTCGATATTGCTGAAAAAACCATTAAGGAATTCTCGACAGTTATTGAGAACTCAAAAACCATTCTTTGGAATGGTCCGATGGGTGTATTTGAAATGGAAAAATTCTCAAAAGGTACCACAGCTGTTGCAAAAGCAATCGCTGCTGCCACGGCAAAAGGTGCTTACAGCCTCATAGGCGGAGGAGATTCGGTTGCCGCAATTAACAAAAACGGCCTTGCCGACAAGGTAAGCTATGTCTCAACCGGTGGTGGCGCTATGCTTGAATATATGGAAGGAAAGAAACTTCCGGGCATCACTGCAATACGAGGGGAATAGAAGGACAAAGAGACTTAGAGACAAAGGGACAAAGAGAAGTGGGAGAGAGAAAAGGAGAATGGGGAAAGAGAGAATATTTTCATTGATTCTTCCATGAGTCTTGGGTCGGGCGTCCTGCACCTCTGACAATCAGGAATTATAAGATTTTAGAATTATAAAAGGCTGCATTTCGGTGCAGCTTTTTTCTTTACAGCAGATATTATAATATTTTATCAGTCAGACTGCATGAACAACTACCGGTTACTTCATGTTAATAATGAATGAATTGAATTCATAATATTCTTTATAGCGGAATCGTTTATATAGCATCATTTAAACAATTATCTTTGTACTAATTATGAAAAAGTCAGCTTTGATATTGATCGTCCTAGTAATTATGTTGCAGGGCTGCACAAAAAAAGAACCGACCCGCACTTCCGGAACCGATACAATTGATAATATAACTTACTTTTCCACTACCTATTATAATTACGGTTTCTCATTCTCCAGCGCAAAGCTGATTTCAACTAACCTCAATCCTGGTCCGGATATAACTATTTTTGTTTACTCGGATAATGCAGGTACTCCCCGGTTAACTTTGCAAACAAATAATCTTAAGCCGTCATTTTTCAAGGTCGGGGATTTTACTGATGCAACCGCAGCTAAAGCCGCATTCGATAATCTTAAAACAGTGTCTGTAACCCAATGGATAGATATGGCAGATCCTGTTGCTGCTAACCAGGTATGGATTTACCGGTCAGGAAAGGACACCTATGCTAAATTCGTAATTGTAAGCACCGTTAACGAAACCAGGCAATCCATTCCATATGGAGAATGTACTTTTCAATGGGTATATCAGCCTGACGGAACAACAACCTTTCCGTGAAAATGAGTAAGGAAATTGAATATCTCAGGGAGAGGATATTCCGGATTAAAAACAGCAGCGACTTTGATGATTGTGCGTTGAGGATATTTAATTATCAGTTCACCAATAATCCTGTTTATCATAGCTTTATTACAAGTCTTGGGAAAAAACCATCTGAGATTGTTTCACCTGATGATATTCCATTTCTTCCAGTTGAATTTTTCAGAAATCATAAAGTAACAACCGGCAATCTTCCCGTAGAGATGATCTTTGAGAGCAGCGGAACTACTGGATTTTTACCAGGGAAGCATTATATAAATGATCTTAGCCTTTATGAAGAGAGTTTTTTGGAGTCCTTCAGACTCTTTTACGGGGAACCTGAAGAATTTCTGATAGCAGCATTGCTTCCTTCGTATACAGAAAGAGAGGGATCGTCACTTGTCTACATGGCAGATAATCTTATCAGTAGAACCAATGATCCCTTGAGTGGGTTTTACAAAGAAAATACCTCCAGCCTTCTCAATGTTATTAAACAAAGAAGATCCGAGAAGCGGAAGATCTTACTGCTCGGTGTCAGCTTTGCCCTGCTTGATCTTGCCGAAAACAATGCACCCGATCTTTCTGGTGTTGCGGTTATGGAAACGGGAGGCATGAAAGGAAGGAGGAAGGAACTGACGCGTTCAGAGCTTCATTCAATACTTAAGCAAAAGTTCAATGTCAGTTCAATACATTCGGAATATGGTATGACGGAACTGCTTAGTCAGGCTTATTCAAAGGGAGATGGAGTATTCTATTCCCCGCCCTGGATGAAAGTTAAATTAAGAGACCCGCAGGATCCTCTGTCACTTTTTGATGAGACAGGAAAAACCGGGGGTATAAATATTATTGACCTTGCAAATATTAACTCCTGTTCCTTCATTGCCACAGGCGACCTGGGGAAAGTTCATCAGGATGGCGGTTTCGAAGTACTTGGAAGGTTTGATAATTCCGATATCAGAGGATGTAATCTGCTTGTAGAATAGTAGACACATTCTGGTTGCCCCCTGCCCCCCTAAAGGGGGGTTAAATTCAGGAGGTTAGGAAATTTCCACAGGAAAAACGAGATTAGCCCCCATTTAGGGGGGATGGGGGGCTAAAGTCCCAGTTTTGTTTTAATCTCTGCGGGGACCGCATTTTTATGAACCATAATTGCAATGGTTTTTGCCCTTACATATTGTTCCGACATATTGAGATAACCGCCGAACGGATTTCTGTCAGTTCCCCATGAATTCTTTGTAACATAATATTTTGTGCCGTTCTGGTCTTTTACAATGCCTGTGAGATGCATAAGATGGTCATCGGTTGTAGCTTTGCTGTCGAAGCCTGCTTCTCTTGACTCCTGAGTCACCCTGACTTCAGGGAAAGGTTTGCTGAATTTATAAGCTTCAGCTGTGCGATCTTCCTTAGTCATTTTTCCGAGTCTGGCTTTATCAGCAGTTGAATACTGGTCAACATTATCAAGTTCGGGAATTATTGCAACTCCCTTGGAATGAGAAAATCCCTTCTCACTGACGTCGCCGTCCCATGCCACCGTATAGCCGGTGCTCAGGGCATTATCCATAATTGATATAAGTTCATCGAGAGGCACATTGTAATAATTCACTTTCCTCCAGTTGTCGGGAATAGGTACGAGTCCCTGCGTGTAAAACGGAAACAATGTAAGGGATGTGATTTCAATATAGTCGTCGGGGTTGATACCCAGGCTTGCCGTAAATGATTTTGGGGTGTATCCCACACCCTTATACGTAAAGGACTGCGGAACTTTGCCAAGATAAGTATCAAGAACTGCGTCGACAATTGTAAAATACTGGTCGCTCTCCCTGTTTCTTTTAACAGGCACTGTGGCAACTGCATTGACGAACATATTGAGTTCTGAGTGGTTATGGTTCGTCATACTGTAATTTAAACCGGTGTAAACCTCGTCAGGTACAATTCCGTTCTTTGTAAATTCTGTCATCCAGTCATGACCGACACTTCCCTGTCCCAGGTTTCCCTTGCCCTGTTGTACAAAATTATCCTTAAGCCTGTCTACATAGTTATATCTTACTATATACATTTCTGATAGGTCATATTCCCCTTTCCCCATACGGAGCAATTCGGACTCAACGAAAGAGGTGGTTGCGAAACACCAGCAGGTTCCGGTTCCGGCCTGGTTTTTTACAGGGGTTGCTTTTAATTCGACCACAGGTGTGAATTTATAGCCCACATCAGCTTTCTGAGACGGAGTATTATTTTTCTGTGCAAACGAAGGCGCTATAAAAAGAGACAACACAAATGCCACAAGGATACGGGTTCTCATATTGTAAGTATTTATTAAGAAATTAAAATTTATGTTTTTGTCTGGAAATATTATGCAAGCTAGAAAAATAATGGAGAAATAAAATTGAATAATAACAGATATGAATATAATCTGTTCCGTAAATCAGGCATCGCTGGAACGTGGTATGGTATTTGCCATTATCCCTTCAGAACAATATAAACAGGATAAAAAAGTTATAATTTATAAGCTAAATTTAATTTTTTTAAACAATGAATATCAATAATATACCCCCAACAGGGTTCATTTTAGCAGTAATTATCGCTACTTTAGCACTGGTGTGCGGGAATACAAATGCCCAGCAGGGTTATCGTTACGTTCCGCGGATGCGTGTGCCGATCTATCGTCCGGTTACAGTTCCGGATCCGCCGGTGCAAAACTACCGGCAGGATTATAACTCAAATATTCAAAACAATGTTAATCAGCCTTTTATAAACTTCAGTATACATTTTGACCCTCTGGTCAGCTGGTTTACAACCGACAGTTATGATACCCGGTCCGATGGAATAGTTCCGGGATTTAATTTCGGTATTTCGTATAATAAATATTTCAGTCCCAACTATTCTTTTTCTTCAGGTATAAATATCATTAGTGCCGGAGGGACACTAATCAATAGAGAGACCTCCCATTTTGAGATGAAAAATTATTACAATACAATCTTTACTGTGGCTCCGGAAGAACCAATTACATACAGAATAACCTACCTGTCGGTTCCACTGGGTTTAAAGCTTCAGACAAACCAGATTGGTTACGGCAGGTTTTTTACGGATGCGGGGATCGATCCGAAAATCGTTATTGGGGCCAGGGCTGACATACCATCACTCGACATAAAGGGAGGTAATGCTGCCAATGAAATTAACCTGTTCAACCTTTCATTCCATATAATGGCAGGGATGGAATATCCTCTCGCAGGGAATAACAGTGTCATTGTTGGTATTGGATTTGAAAAGTACCTTTTTGACGTTACCAGAGATAACGGCGATCAGCCGTCGAATGTGGTTAACCAGAAAATGTTTTCATTCCGGATCGGGATGACCTTCTAGAAGATATATTCCCTCTAATGGCGGTAATTTAATGTTTCCCGGCAATCAGGTCAAATGAATGATCGATCCATGTGAAGATCTCCCTGTCGGGAACAGAACCATTCAGCATAATGGTGTTCCAGTGCTTTTTATTCATATGGTAGCCCGGAGTAACTGAGGAGTATCTTTCCCTGAGCTCAAGTGCAAGAACCGGATCACATTTCAGGTTAATGCTCAGATCACCGTCAAGGTTGACAAGAGCAAAAATTTTGCCGTTAACCTTGAAAACAAGTGTGTAATCACCGAAAGGGAAGCTTTCGGTTGATCCTTTTTTTGAGATGCAATAGTCTCGGAGTGTTACGATATCCATGTTAAGTTAAATAAAGTGCCCAGAGTGCCTCCTGAACTTTTTGCCCCCCTCCCTTGCTTCGCCGCCTGTGTCGGCCGCAGGTCGACTTTGGCGACCGAAGGCGAAGAAGGGGGGTAAAAATCTCAGTTGAAGTCAATTTTTACTTATCACAAAATTGTTCAGGGGGAACCCGCTTTAGCGGGAGGGGGTTTCATCTCAGTGTCGGATAAAACGCGTCTTCAATATGATCGATCTCAAAAGAATTACCGGTTTTAATTAATGTGATTACATCGAACCGGCTTTCTTTATCGATTTTAAATCTCTGAAGATAGCCATCTGCAGCCCTTATAATTGCCTTTTGTTTTTCCCTGTTAACAGCAGAGGCAGGTGACATCCGGAAGTCGTCGCTTCTGGTCTTCACCTCGGCGAATACAATGAAATCTTTATTTTCAGCAATAATATCAATTTCATGTCTTCCCCATTTCCAGTTACGAAAGAGTATTTTATAGCCTGTTTTTTTCAAATGTTCCTCAGCCAGCTCTTCTCCAGTCTGGCCAAGATTATGTGATTCAGCCATAAGGTAACACTAAGGTAAATAGCGATTTAAAAGTCTAAAATGAATACTATATCTCGATTAATTTATTTCTGATAGCGAAGAGGATAAGACTTGCAGTGTTCTTTGAATTGGTTTTTCCAAGTAGGTTCGCCCTGTGCTTGTCGACTGTTCTTTTGCTTATAAACAATGTTTCGGCGATTTCCTGGTTTGATAAGCCTTCACAGATTTTAAAAAGTATCTCCTTTTCCCTTTTCGACAGGTTTGCCGATTTACTTTCGAGTTCCCGATACTTTATTTTCTGAATGACATGATAGAGCAGCTCCTGCGAGAAGTAGTTACCTCCCTTTCTGACAGTAAGGATTGCTTCCTTAACCTCTGAAATATCTGAGTCCTTAAGCAGGAATCCTTTTGCACCCGCATCTACCATTTTGTAATAATACTCCTCTTCTCCATACATAGAGAGGGCGATGATGTCGATTTCGGGACAGATTTTAAGTCCTTTTCTGGTGGCTTCAATGCCATCCATCTCGGGCATATTGATATCCATCAGTACTACATCGGCATTGCTATTTTTCAGAATCTTAAGAAATTCCTCGCCGTTTGAAGCTTCTCCTGTCACTTCAAATTCAGGGAAGGCATTGAGAAGTATTTTTAATCCATTGCGAAAGAGCTGGTGATCATCGGCAATAATAATACGTGTTTTTTCCATTTCAGCAAATTCGGAATTTAGAAAGATTATTCGATCATCTTGATCAGAGCACTTGTCCCTTTTCCGGGGGTACTCTCAAGAATAAATACTCCTTCAACGGTTTTTACTCGTGTTTCTATATTTGATAAGCCCATACCTTTTGTGTCTTCTTTGCTAAGGGAGGATGTATCAAATCCTCGTCCGTTATCATAAAACTGCAAGGTAACAAATTTTTCGTGTTTGTTTAACTCGATCTCGATCCGCGAAGCACCGGAATGAAGAATCGAGTTATTAATCAGCTCGCATACAGCACGATAAATAACTACCTCCTTGTCATTATCAAGTCTCTGAGCTTCCATATTCGACTTAAAATCTATTTCTACAGCTTTAGTCTGATTGATTTTAGTGGTAAATGCGCTTATTGCACTTGCCAGACCGAAGTTGGTAAGTACATGCGGACTCAGGTTATTCGAAATATCTTTAATGGTGCTGATCGCTTCATTGACCAGGTGATTGGTATTATTAAGAATGACTGAACCGGCGGGATCCTTTATCCTGTCAGTCAGGGCTGAGAGTGACATTTTTACAGTTGAAAGAATAGGGCCAAGACCATCGTGAAGGTCTTTGGCGAACCGTTTTCTTTCATTTTCCTCAGTGTTAATAATAGCATTTATTACTCTTTTTTCAGAGCGTACCCGTTCATTATCAGCCCGTTTAAGGGAGTAGAACAATTCCCTGATCAGAATAACACCGCCTATTATCATTACAGAAATCAGTACGCCAATCCAGTCGTCGATCAATTGCCATGTAATAGAAGGAGTGCCTCTGAAATTTTCGAAAAGTTGTATAATCTTATGGACAGCCATGAATACAAAAGACAGGGAAAGCAGAATCCATGAAAGCCTGTATTTGGTAAGCTTCATGAACCTCAGCGCGATAATCGCTGCAATAATCTGCAAAGGAATAGATATTATGAGAGCAATGAGGCGGACCATAACAGAGAATTATTCTGCAAAAGTATCAGTTAATTCAATTTCCTTGTTATTATTTGCGATTTTATATCCGGCAGATAGTCTGAAGCGGTTAAGCAAACGGGTGTTAATTCTGTATTTTAAATAAGCAGAGTTACAGAATATGGATTTCTATCAGTTTTGTTAACTTTGCGAATTCGAAAAAAACCTGATGAGAATATTATATAATCTTGGAATCCGGATCTTTGAGCTTGCAGCACATCTGCTTGTACCTTTTAATTCGAAGGCTTCGCTATGGGTAAAGGGCAGGGAGAGATGGGCAGAAAAAATTGCTGAAAAAATCAGGCCAGGGGCGCGGACAGTATGGATACATTGCGCCTCGCTTGGTGAGTTCGAGCAGGGACGGCCGGTAATTGAGGCAATCAGGAAGGAGGATCCGTCGGTAAAAATTGTGCTTACATTTTTTTCCCCGTCGGGATATGAAATAAGGAAGAATTACGACAAGGCTGATTATGTTGCATACCTCCCGTCAGATACTCCGCGAAATGCCATAAAGTTCATCGGACTGTTAAGTCCTGAGTATGTTATATTTGTAAAGTACGAATTCTGGAATAACTATATATCAGAGCTTTACAAAAGGAAAATTCCTCTTTACCTGATTTCCGGAATCTTTCGTCCAACGCAGCATTTCTTCAGATGGTACGGTTCTTTTTTCCGTGATATGCTGAGAAAATTTGAAAAGATCTTTGTTCAGGATCAGAAATCAGTTGATCTTCTCTCGGGAATTGGCATTGAGAAGGTTGCTCTGGCAGGAGACACCAGGTTTGACAGGGTGGTTCAGATTGCCGGTTCGGCGAAAGCTATCCATGTGCTTGATCAGTTCAGGGGAGACGAAAAGCTTTTTTTGGCAGGTAGCAGCTGGAGACCTGATGAAGAGATAATAGCAGAATATATCAATGCATACCCTGATAGAATGAAATGGGTTTTTGCTCCTCATGAGATTGACAAATCCAATATCGACAGGCTTGAAAAACTTTTTAAAGCAAGTACTGTGAGATTCTCTGAGTTCAGTGAAATATCAAAAGATGCTAGGGTGTTGATAATTGACAATATTGGTATGCTTTCTTCGGCTTACAGGTATGCATATATTGCTGCTATTGGAGGGGGTTTTGGGAAAGGCATTCATAACCTTCTGGAGCCGGTATGCTGGGGAGTACCGGTGGTATTTGGCCCGAATCACGAAAAATTCAGGGAAGCGATTGATCTTAAGGAGAATGGAGCGGCTAAATCATTCGTTACATATGATCAGTTTAAGGCTATAATTGACGACTGGCTTAATGATGAAAAAGTATATTCTTCAGCAGCGGACGCAGCAACAGAATATGTTAAGGCAAACACAGGCGCAACTGAAATAATTATTAAAGAAATAGAGCAAAAAGATATTAACAGACACCGCTCATAATTTGTTAAAAACTAATCTTTTCATATTTGATCATGTTCATTTAAGAACATTAAATTGTTCCACCGGATTTAACATTTTCTTAACTCCGATGTAACCTAATAACCAAGTATTTAAGATAACCTTGTCGAAAATTTATTAATCCTTAATCCTAATTTTATGATAAAGCAATTCAAACGTATGTTGATTTTGTTGACCTTTCTATTCATCACTGTTGCGATGTTTGGACAGGCAACAACTACATCAGGAATTAATGGCAAGATAGTTGATCCGAGCGGGAAGCCGCTTCCGGGTGCTACTGTTGTTGCCGTTCATGTTCCTTCTGGCACACAGTATGGTGCGGTTGCCAATGCAGATGGTTTGTTCTCCATACAGGGTATGCGTCCGGGCGGACCTTATTCAATTGAGGTTTCGTTCATCGGATATACAAAAAAATCACTGACTGATGTATCATTATTACTGGGCGAAACTTTTGTTATCAATACCGCTATGGAAGAAGCAAGCACACAGCTTAACGAGGTTGTGGTTGTAGCGGCAAAAGCACCGGTTTTCAACTCGGAAAAGAATGGTTCTTCAATAAATATCAGCACACGTCAGATGAACATCATGCCGACTGTAAGCAGGAGTATCAATGACCTTACACGTCTAACCCCGCAGGCAAACGGTAACCAGATCGGTGGCGGTAACTATCGTCAGAACTTCATCACTGTCGACGGTGCACAGTTCAACAATGCTTTTGGTATCGGAACTAACCTTCCCGGTGCCGGTTCTCCTATATCTCTCGATGCTCTCGACCAGATTTCTGTAAACATAACTCCTTATGATGTTCGTCAGAGCGGATTTATCGGAGCATCTGTAAACGCTGTGACCCGCTCAGGGAGCAACGAATTTTCAGGTTCAGTTTACACATATATGCAGAATGAAAGATACAAAGGCAATCTGGTAGGCAAATCAAAATTTGTCAGGACCAAATCTGATTATCTGATGGAAGGTGTTCGTCTTGGTGGTCCAATCATCAAGAACAAATTATTCTTCTTCATCAACTTTGAGAAAGAAAAAACAACTGTTCCCGGGCCTTCACGCGTAGCTGCAACTCCAGAAGCTCCTGCTGATTACAATAATAACATTGCCCGTCCGACGGTTGCAGATATGGATATGATCAGTGCATACCTGAAAGATACCTACGGTTATGAAACAGGTCCTTACCAGGGTTATTCATTCCAGAGTCCTTCACAGAAATTCCTTGTACGTTTAGACTGGAACATTAACAAGAACCATAAATTCAATATCCGTTACAGCGCGATGAAGAGGAAAGATCCCACTTCACCGAGTACTTCAGTTTCTCCCTTCTCAAGTATCTATACCAATAACCGCCAGAGCATGGACGCCATGTGGTATAAAAATTCAGGATACTATCAGGAAAGCAACTTCAAATCTCTTTCTGCTGAGTTGAACTCATCGTTTGCAGGCGGAAAATTTATGAATACCCTTCGTGGAACATACTCGTTCCAGGATGAGCCAAGAACCACTGATGGCAAACTCTTCCCATTTGTTGACATTCTGAAGGCTGGAAGTCCATACGTTTCTTTCGGAACCGAACTTTTCTCATACGGAAACCTCCGTCAGGTTGCTACAGTCACATTCAATGATGACTTTACCTGGTCAATGGGTATAAATAATTTCACAGCCGGATTGCAGTATGAAACCGATAAAACTAAAAACGGATTTATGCGTTTTGGTTCAAGCTTCTATGTATTCAATTCATGGGATGATTTTGTAAACGGAGTAAATCCAAAGAACTTCGGTATTACATTCTCAAATACTCCTGGATACGCACAGGCATTTCCAACATTTAACTTCGCTCAGACTTCAGCCTATCTACAGGATGAGATAAATGTAAGCTCAAAGCTTAAAGTTGTTGCCGGTCTCCGTTTCGATCTTCCTACATATCCCGATCCCCTACCGGAACATCCGATTATTTCAAGCCTGACTTTTGGAAGCAATCAATACAGCACTGCAACTCTTCCACAGACAAAAATGATGTTGTCACCAAGACTTGGATTTAATTACGATATCAATGGTGACCGAAAGTATGTTATCCGTGGCGGTACTGGGATCTTCACAGGTCGTATTCCTTTCGTATGGATTGTAAGCCAGGCAGGAGATGCCGGTATGTTACAGACTACACAGACATACTCAGCAGGTGTTGGAACAGGTGTTCCCGGACCATTCGATCCTTCAGTAAGTGCATATTATCCTGCAGAACAGCCGGCAGCCGGAACAATAGTACCGGGCACTTTCACTATTATCTCCAAAAACTTCAAAATGCCTCAGTCATGGAAAAGCAGTTTTGCTTTCGATGCGAAACTCCCATGGGGTTTAAAAGGTACAATTGAAGGAATCTATAATAAGGATATCAACACAGCGTTTTTCGTTAATGAAGGACTTACCGCTCCGTCAAATATGAACATTGATGAGGCTAATACTTCAAGCTATCCTGACGGAAGGCTTATTTATCCGAACGCAAACGCTGACAAGTACTATAACCTTCAGACAAATGGTGTTATCACCGTAGGTTCAGGTTCAGGAGTATCTCCGATCGTTCTTGAAAACAGAAAAGGCGGATACTACTGGTCATTGACAGCTAAACTTGAAAAAGCATTCGATAACGGTTTTGCCGCTATGGTCGCATTCACCCACAGTGATGCAAGAAACCTTGTAGACGGCAGCGGTGATCAGGCTTCTTCAGCATGGAACGGAAATGCAAACGTTAATGGTGCAAACAGTCCTGCGCTCAGCTATGCAAGCTATGTTACACCTAACAAACTTATTGCAAATGCATCATACAGAATTGAGTATCTGAAATCAATGGCAACTACCATTTCAATGTTCTATGAAGGCGGTTCCACTGGCAGATTCTCATATGTATATTCAAGTAACATAGTACGTGATGGTGCAGGTTCAAATAACCTTATTTATGTTCCAAGGGATCCATCTGAAATAACCTTTGTAAACCAGACAGTCAATACATTCGTATGGACAGCCCAGGCACAGAGCGATGCTTTCTTCAACTATATCAATCAGGATAAATACCTCAGCTCAAGAAAAGGTAAGTATGCTGAACGTAATGGCGCTCTCATGCCTTGGAGAAATCAGATTGACATGAAGATTATGCAGGATTTCTTTGTTAACGTAGGCGGGAAACGCAATACAATCCAGGTAAGTCTCGACATCCTGAACTTTGCTAACCTTGTGAGCAGGCACTGGGGTCTGGCACAGTTATACAGACAGAATAATATTCTTACCCAGACAAACATAGCAAACATTGTTCCGGGTGGTGCAGTGAAACCTACTTACAAGCTTAATCCATATAACAATACCATGCTGACAAATACTTTTACCAATAACATCAGTTATTCCTCAACATATTCGATGCAGCTTGGAATCCGTTATATTTTCAACTAATACAAATTAATCATCATACCAGGGGCTGTCAGATTCTGGCAGCCTCTTTTTTTCAAACAAAGATGTGTTTTATAATTCTCAGTCTTTAACATTCTTTTAACTGCTTTGTAACGGAATAACAAAGTATTTGAGATAACCTTGTCAAAATTTTGTTATGCCAGATTTAACATTCATGGAAATAAAAAAAAAGCAGGTTAAGGATTGCAGGAAAGTCTATATCGATACTGAATCGACGAAAGGGATTTAGCCCGGGGTTATGAACAGAGCACAAGAAGAGATGATAAAATCAGGGCACAATAAATTTTCATAATGGAAACTTTCAGTCAGTTTTATATTTAAAATTTAATAAAATCAAAAAGTATGGTAAAAATCAAGATTCTGATGCTATTGATGATAACGTTCCTTTTATCAACATTAGCTTACTCTCAGGAAACTACCTCTGAAATCTTAGGAACGGTGACGGATTCCAACGGTGGATTACCTGGGGCAACTGTTGTTGCCGTACATCTGCCCAGTGGTACAAGATATGGTACTACTACACGTCCCGATGGAAGATATAACCTTCCAAACGTTAAAATTGGCGGTCCTTACACAATCACTGTATCTTTTGTTGGCTATGCAGCTTCAGAGCAAAGTGATATAATGTTGTCATTAGGACAAGCCTATACTGCTAACTTTAAATTGCAGGAAAAAAGCTCTCAACTGCAGGAAGTTGTTGTAACTGCCACACAGGACAAGGTATTCAATACCAACCGTACTGGTATGCAGGAAACAATGAACAGAGAGCAGATTACATCGTTTCCATCAATTACACGTTCATGGAAAGATGTTGTTAAGTTAGTTCCGACACAGAATAACTTATCCTTCGGTGGAGTTAGTTCACAGCTGAATAATGTCACGGTTGACGGAGCTAACTTCAATAACTCATTTGGACTGGGTGATGGCACATTAGGCGGTCAGACCGGTGCTCAGCCTATTTCCCTCGATGCAGTAGAGCAAATCCAGGTCAACGTCTCACCTTTTGATGTGAAGTATGGCGGATTTAACGGAGGAAGTATTAACACTGTAACCCGAAGTGGGAATAACAAGTTATATGCTTCTGTTTATGAATATTTTAAAAACAAGAATCTGCAGGGGTACAAAGCTGGAGACATCACCGTCCCAAAACAGGATTACACATATCACCTAATAGGAGCTACTGTAGGCGGTGCCATTGTCAAGAATAAATTATTTTATTTCCTGAATTTTGAACAGGAAAGCAAGACAACCCCTGGAACTATCTGGACTGCTTCTGACGCCAGCAATCCTCCGAACGGAACAACGGTATCAAATGCAAATGCACAGCAATTGAACGACCTGGCTTCATTTTTGAAGACAACTTATGGATATGATCCGGGACCATACCAGGGTTATTCATATACTTCAAAATCACAAAGATTATCTGCAAAAATTGACTGGAACATTAATGAGAAGAACACATTTACCTTTAAATATAATATGCTTCGTTCTTCTGCACAGATCCAGGCTTCAAACAGTGGTGCCGCCAACACTTCATACGGCAGGACACCCGGACAGTATGCAATGCCATTTTATGGATCCGGTTATGTAATTAATAATAACGTTGATATGTTCATCGGTGAGTTGAATACTCACTTCTCAAACACGATCAGTAATAAGTTACAGATCGGGTATACAAGATTAAGAGACTTCCGTACACCGTTAACATCATCAGCATTCCCATTAGTTGATATACTCGATGGTAACGGTCAGCCTTTCACTTCATTCGGTTATGAACAGTATACCTATCATAACCTCTTAAACACCAATGTTTATCAATTCAATGATATAATTACAGTGTATAAAGGTTCACACGAAATAAGTTTAGGAACTCAAAACTCTTATAAGACCTATCAGAATGGTTTTTCACCAGCTTATGAGGGCGTATATCGTTTCAATAGTCTGGCAGATTTTTATGCATCGGCAGCAGGAACAAAGGCAGCTGCAAGATATGACCTGTCATATACTCTTGGAGGTGGCTCCTTTCCGCTTGTAGGGCCAAAAACATTGGAACTCAGCGCTTTTATAAGGGATAAATGGAAAGTTACTGAAAAATTGACAGTAAACTACGGCGTCAGACTTGATTATACTCATTTCTATAATACTTTCCTTTACAATCCTGTTGTTGATACTCTAACCAGATTCTATGAAGGTATTCATGCCAACACAGGTGCAGCTCCAAAATCAGCACTTCAGGTTTCTCCAAGAATTGGCTTTAACTACGATGTTCTTGAAGATAAATCTATGCAGATCCGTGGTGGTGCCGGTTTGTTCCAGGGTGCTCCACCGTTCGTTTGGATCAGTAATCAGGCTTCAAACAGCGGTATGGCTCTCTTCGGTTCAATTTCAAACGGTCAAGGTTATATGTTCTCACCCGATGTTAACGCATATCGGCCTACTGCGACTGCTGGTCTCAGCAAGTCATATTCTATAAACGTTACGGATCCTAATTACAAATTTCCGCAAGTATTAAAAAGCTCCTTAGCTGTTGATAAGAAAATCTGGGGATTCACGATTACAGCAGAAGGGTCATATACAGCTAATATAAATGCTTCGGTATTCCAGAACATCGCACTTCCTTCAACAGGTTTAATTACCCTGAGCGACGGCAGAATCAGATACCCGGTTAAATCAGTTTATCCGATTTCGGGTGTGCCACAGTCAGAGTCCAATCCTGCAATAGGCAATGCAATTTACATGACTAATGCAAATGCCGGTTATGTATGGACAGGTACTATACAGATTCAGAAACAAATTAATAACTTTTATGCAAGTATAGCTTATACACGCCAGGTTGCAAAAGATGCAGCAGTTAACGGTTCAACTGCTTCCACTATGTGGGGATCAAGGCCAACAACCGGGAACTCCAATGAATTTGCTTTAGGTTATTCAAACAACTACTTACCTCATCGTATCATAGGTACTATCAATTACAGAAAAGAGTATGCCAAGATCCTGGCAACTTCTATCGGTATATTGTATGAGGCTTCACCAAACACGGCATATAACTTGTCCTATCTTTATAATGGTGATCTGAATAATGACGGTTTTAACAATGACCTGATCTATATTCCGAGAGATGCAAGTGAAATCAAATTAGTAAATGCAGCTGCTGTTGGTGGCGTGGCAGATACAAGAACTCAGGAAGAATTATGGAATCAGTTGAATGCATTCATT
>Ga0315272_10000545_pt1 | contig 19091 bp, 34 predicted proteins | sample C3_middle_MG_FD_203918 | JGI IMG/M metagenome (GOLD analysis project Ga0315272, IMG submission 203918) | Sediment microbial communities from Yellowstone Lake, YNP, Wyoming, USA - C3_middle | ecosystem: Environmental > Aquatic > Freshwater > Lake > Sediment | place: USA: Wyoming | collected...
CCACTGTCCCAATGCAGACCCCCAACGGTATACAGGAAGCGGCGTTGATCCTCTACGATCAAACAAAGGAAGGTGCTAAATGAAACATAACTATAAACACAAGGTTATTAAATCTACTTTGCATCAAGCGCAAATTAGATTGTTCAATAGGTTAGAAGATATGTTGGATCTTATCGAACCTACATTCAAAGTCCCGCCCGTATCTCCCCCCTCAATGGTTGGATTCGTCATGCCGAAACTGTCCAAGTGGCAGCGGATCCAATATCCCCTGCGTTGCACCTTGGTTGAAATTGCCAAGGCCCTTTGTTATGCAGCCGCCTTCAAACTAATGAGGGTGATCTAATGGCTTGGCGTGTTGAAGTCCAGTTAGAGGAAGCAGACGATAACAAGGTGAAATATCAGATCCTACTTTGGCGCAAAAATGCAGGGGATCCCAAGTCAATGGAAGTGGCGGCGGCTGGTACGCAGCCCTTCGCCATGGCAGGATTGAACATAGTCCAGACGATTTCCGCGCTTGTAAAGGATCTCCAAAGGGGAGGGCCAAAATGAAAATCTCTTGGGAGAAAATTAAATATCAATTTACAGACGGCGTATTACTTCCCGTTACTATGATTACCCTGATAGCGGGAATTGGTATAGCTGCCATGAGCGTATTAAAAATATGGTTTGTCTACGCTGCCCTAATGGGATTCAAGCCATGAGCGCCGTAAAGATCACCCCCACTGATCAAGATAAACATGGCTTGCGGGAAATGTGGGGCTTGTACTTGATGGATCACCTTATGCTATTGGCATGGAGCCGTGAAACGGCTGATGAAGTCCGGAAGGCCGGTATCTTCCTTGAATTCCAAAAGGAAATGACGATCAAAAAGGTGAAAGTTAAAGTTGTCTGATCTCAAGATCTGCCAGATCTGCGGGTTAGTGATTCAGGATGATTCGGACATCCTGATCACTGATCTTTTTCCTGATGGACACCCCGCCATGTGCCTTCACTGCCATCTAGATCTAGTAAGGCGGGATAAGTGGTATGCAGCGCAGTGGACGCCTGCCAAGGTAAAAGAATTTTTCACCGCATTGAACATTGAAGCAGCATTAGCGCGGCGACGTACTATTCACATGCAGGCCATGGAGATCGTTGAATTGGCTAAAAGGAAACGTCTTACCGGGAAATCATAGGTTCATCACCGGCTTCATCAGTTATATCATCAACAGTTTTATCAATTATTTCCGCTACCTTGTCCCACAATTCTGCTAAATCTTCATCCCCGCCTTCCGCCACATGGGAAGCCTTGCCGGTACAAACGGTTGATAACGCTTGTAAGATCTTGGTAACACTTCCTTTGCTGCTGTCCATGGATCCTTCCAATACATTTGCTATTTCCGCTTCGTCCGATCCGATTTCATGCAGGCCATAATCATATGCGTCTTTCATTTTGATCCCCCTTTCAAGAATTTTTTCCAGACAATGTAGCCGATAATTCCAGCGGCAAGCAGGCCGCCCACGGGTATTGCAATACCCGCATACTCACGTGCAAGCGCCGACAGTCTTTTTTTTTAATCTCCGCCATGATGGATTGCACCTGTGCCGTGTCCCCATTAAAATCAGCGCGGTACAACGCGGCATAGGACAGCACCTTATCGACATAAGGCTGATTGGCGTAAACCCAATTGGGCGGCGGCGAGATCTTCCACGCCTGCCAATTTTTCGCATATCCGGGGTATCCCGTTGCCGCTGCCACACTGTCATAGATGGTAGCGATCTTTTGGGTAGTGGCCTTTATGCTGCGGGGAAATCCCATGTTATAGGAAGCGACAGCATCAGCCACACGGGGCATGCCTGTGGCTGATTGCTGGATCCGCTGCTTGCGCAATTCCGGATCATCCTTGGAATTAGTCAGGGGATCGTCCAGATACTTTTTTAATTCCCTAGCCCCAAAGTCTATTCCAATTTCAGGCTGGAAAAGATCGGTGAAGGGCCGGTTGCGGTCAAAGCCCCCATAAACGGCGGCGCTTTTCAAGACTTGCATCAGGCCCATGGAAGCATCCTGTTCCCCGCGTACAGGTGTCTTATCCCCTTCCACCAGTATGGAAGTGGGATCAAAGGCGGATTCAGCGGCGGTGATCCCCTTCAACAGCGCGGGATCAATGGCGTGTTTCTTCCCCATGAAAAGAAAAAGGGAATCAAATTCCTTATCGCGGGTGAACATCAGGCCCATTACTTCATCCCCCCTTCCGCGTCAATCTTTATTTCAGACGCATAGTGCTTTTCCATTTCCCGCGCAGCGGCAAGGCGGGTGGGAACGTTGAAAAGGTCAAACCATTTCCCATCGTAGCGGCCTTCCTTGTGGTACTTTTCCGCTGCGCTATTGGCAAGATAATTCCACAGCCTTACCGCTTTTTCAGTGTCATAGATCCCCTTGCGCCACTTGCGCTGTAAATTAAGCTCTATGGGCTTGCGCTGCTGCCGATACAAGTCCGCGTCATTCCATGCGAAAAGATACAGGTCATGGGCCAAAGTTTCATCAGCGGATCCCCGCATGGGATTGGAATACATATGGCCTATAACATCAAGACGTTTGTATGCGCCGTTTCTGGAAATATCAGGATGAATTTTTGAAAATTCATCAGCGGCCCACTGCGCCCGTTTATGCCAAGATGTATCTCCGCCGGAAAGGGCTGTTTTGGCAAGGTGCAACAGGTTCACCAATTCAGAATCTTCCTCATGGGTAAAATTATGGGGCTTTAACATTTACAATAACTTCGCCCTGTTCATTAAGTTTTTGTAGCGCATGGAAAGGAATATTTGACCGTTCAAGCTTTCCATTATGTTCATATTCGACATAAGCATAATTATTTGCGACAGTGTTTACTATCCCTATATCTCCGGTCAATGTTACAACCTTATCCCCCCTCTCCAAGTAAGTTACCGGATTAGATTTCCTAGGACTTTCCCCTTCCAGCCTAATACGTCCAGAATTAACAAGATAATTCACCAGCTTGAAGGGATCCTGAAATATGTCTTTTTCCTCGTCCGTTTTCGGCGTCCATACCGTCCTACCGGAAGCAGTGATAACCTTTTGTTTTCCGGGGCCATCGTCCCATATCCGGTAGGCATGATGGAAAGCATCCATGCGCTGCGCCATGCGCCATTGGGCGTTTGTCCCCTCAAATCCCCGCGTATCCAAGGGATTAGGTCTAGCCGATCCATACCAGCTTGATTCTATTTCACGATCCTTCCTTTCCCCAATTAATATTCCATCTTTTGCCAGTTTACCTACTAGCCAATGTTTCATAAAAGCATGGAGCTTGTCCCTTCCAGCATTGTTCAATTTAAAATTTTTCCAAGGCTTGTAATTCTTTATCGTGGAAGCAGCACGATCAGTCAAATATTTAACCATTTCATTACGATCAAAAGAATATTCAGCGTATTGATCCGTAATTACACGGGCAATAATGGAAATGAATTCCATATCATCCCCTTTAATCGGATTTTCCTCGCCTTCATCAATCCGTTCCTGATCCTCATTCATTCCTTGCGCCACTTCCCAAGCGGCTTTTTTAGTTGGATAGGATGCTACAACAGGCGGCTTCCTCCCCGGAAAAATACGCTGAAATTCGTCTGGTGAATAAACATCGTATCCCATAGGGCCTTTTACAATCCTATAAACATCTTTAATCGGATTGGAAACGGAGTCCAATCCGGAAGTGGGAATATTCAATCCGACAGCAATATTCCTAACCGCTATTTGCGGATCAATATTTTTGTACCTCGCCCAATATCGCGCCATCTTCCTTATTTTTTCCAATAGCTTGCGATCGCCACTGTGAAGATAATAATGAATTGAATTGGAATGAGATTTTTCCAATGCTTCCATTATTTGATCAGTTTTTGAAATCGGATTGGAAAGAGCGATCGTCCCCCGGCCCGGAAGGATCCTTACATGCTGATAATCCGCCGTCTGCTGTGCCTTGGCGCGTGTGGCATACGGCCCCCATCCAAGCCCAAAGCCGGTATGACGCCAATAAGTTTCATCAGGCGTTTCCGCGAGATTGACTATAATCCCCGTATTCTTTTGGGTATGCTTCATCACGTACCAGCCAGCGCCTTTTGACATTTCCTTCCTCCTGTTTTATGAATCCTGCCCCGCCTGCCGTCCGCAGGCGGGGCTTTTTATTACTTGGCTACCGTTTCAAGGATTTTCACGGCCCATCCCAAAACCACCAGCCAAAATTCACTGGTTTTCCATCCGGGCTTTCCGCCCTCACCCTGCGCCTTCGTATAGCTGCGGCCTATCGCGTACACAGCGGTTACGGCGGACGCGGCAATCGTAGTTATCAATTGTTCGTTCATATGTTTATCACCTCCGGATCCATTGTATCATTTGCCATGGCTTATCAAAAAAGAGGTGATTAACTGGACGTTTTTATTGATTTCCGCGATCTGTCCCGGCAGGCTGGACACGTCAAGGCAGGTTTTAGTTACCCATCCCGCCCAAGCCAGCCCCGCAAAAGTGGCAAGGGAAAGAGTAATCATCAGGAACCATCGGGGCGGACGGATATCACCGTTCATGTTCATTTAAAATCCTTTTCCAGATTTATTTTAATCCGTTGAATAGCGTCCCAAGCGCGGGATAACAGGGGATAGAATTTCCAGAATAGGGGGGATAGCAAAAGCTTCAACACGGTCATTGTTCCAAGTGGAGCATTACCGACATTGACTTGATCGCGCCCTGCTGTCCCGTCTGGTTTGCGCGGTAGGAAACAGACAGGACATTACCAGCCGTCAGGGAAAGGAATCCCGAAACACCATCACAATTGATAACGTTATTGGCGGAAGTCCTAGGACAAGTAATGCTGGAAGGAACGCCGTCTACCATCAAAGTGGCTTCGATCAGGGCGCTTGCTATATTTATGGAATAGCAGGTATTCAGCACCACTTCATAAACGCCTGTGGTAAGGATCGTCATTGTTCCCGTAGTCCCACAGGTAATCCCCTGACAGCCCTGTGCAACGGATCCATTTGAATAGGGGTAATAAACGCCGGTAGTGGTGTAAGTAAATCCGATCCCCGTCTGTGTTGCCGTGAGATTCAGGAATATATTTCCCCGGATCGCAGTGGTGGAAGGCGTTGTAACACTGGTGGAAAATCCAGCAGCGGCGATCAGGATGAAAAGGCAGGCGATCAGGGGGCGCATCAGTTACGCCCCACCTGTACCAGTCTGGTAACAGTGGGATAGATCCCATAGAAACGCCCTGATTCATTTTCGATGTTATCAATCAGCAGGGATCCACCTGCCGGAATTGGCGTCCCCGTCCATGTCCGGGTATTGGATCCCCCGATGTATAGAGGTTCACTGGCTGGATTGAAGATCCACAGCCGCCGCGCCGTCCCGGAAGGCGGTGCTACCCCCGTCAATGAAGTGGGGGACGTTCCCACACTGACTTGATAATCAGTGGTGGTAGCGGGCGTCCCCGGTGTTATCGACACACTTCCGGTAACAGTGAAGGTGGGGAATATATTCGACACCGCGATTATTGAGGCAGAATTTGCCGGGCCATGGGACAATTCCGCAGCGTTCACCGTTCCAGTTATGGTGAAGGAAGGAAATATATTCCCCGCAAAAATGATGGACGCGGAAACAGCCGGGGCGATCGACACGGGCATGGTATATCCGCTTGGGGTATACACTGAAACGCCGGGGCCGAATCCCACCAGTGCCGTAAGGGATCCCGTAACAGTCAGGGTAGGAAATACATTGGCGATATTTATGATGGACGCGGATACAGCCTGTCCCACCGCCATTTGCCCCGTAACCGTAAGTGTGGGCCACAACGGAATAATTTTCCATGACGTACCCGCTGCGGGGCTGACTTGGCCTTGGATGGTGAGGCCGAAACCGATCCTTTGAACGTCAACGGCCCACAGGAGGGGGCCTTGCCAGACTTCAAAGGAAGTATTGCTGATTGGGGCTGCGGGGGCAGGGAATGACGGATCAGGACGCGTCCAGATATAGCCGCCGCCGATAGTGCTAGTCCAAGGAATAGTGTCCTGCCGCGCATAGATATAACCCCCCTGAATTGTTTCCGTCCAAGGCATAGTCCCCTGATTGGAGGTAACAGTGCCGTGGATCGTTGCAGACGGATATGACACGCCCATGACGATCACAGGTTGAGGCCATGACGTTGCCATGGCAGCCGAATGTCCGATCGCCGGTATCAACGCGAGTATCAACGCAATTATTTTCATTTAATTTTGCACCATGGAAACATTTACGCCGTGGACTTTCAGGGTGTCCAGCGGATTGGCACAGCGGATCTTCCCCCACCGTGGATTGACCATCATATTATCAATCATATTGGATCCCCCGGCCTGCCCCGCGACAGTGGACAGGGGAACGTCTAAAAATTTTACCGGGGTAGCTTCATCACAGATCGAAAGGATCAAGGTTTGCGCCCCGTCCGTAAACAGATCCCCCACGCCCTGAATTGAAACCTTTCCAGTGCCAAGCATGGAAAAAGCTTCCGTTTCCTCCCCGTCATAAAGGATGGTAACAGCCTTCCTTCCGGGATTTAATATCGAAACGCAAGGATCATCAATTAACCCCTGCGATCCAGCGGGGGCTGCATTACATCCAAAGTGAATGAAATTCAAGGGGGCAGGTGCTACCAATGCTTGAACGGTAAAAGCAAGACCATCTATATTTATGGTAACAGTAGCACCTGCAACGCTTGTTATTACTTCGATATCATGCACAACACCCGCAATCACACTTCCGGCAGGAAATATCACGGGCGGATTGACGCTATCCTGATAAACACATCCTCCTAATCCATCAACACCGAAATACCAAACAAAGGGAGTAGTTAATTGATCATTCGTCTCACCTAGGAACATATTGATATAAGTAGTCCCCGTTGCCTGTATCCGCCATGTAACACGGTAACTATCGCTAACAAACAATCCAGTCGGGATTGCCTTGGCGGAATAACTGAAATTTGCCCCGCCATCCGTTGATATATCAAGGGACTTCAATCCGGTCAAAGGCGCTGCCAATGAAACATTGCGGGATCCGCCGCTTACTCCTGAAATTGTTGAATCAAACCACCCGCCCTGCCCGTCAACACTGCCTGCAACATACGTTTCAAATCCGTCAAAAAATAACTGATCGTAAGTCCTGTTTGTAATAAACAGGGGTGAAAACTGCGGCGGATAAAAAGTATTGGAAGCGGGATCCAACAGCCCTGTAAGTGTCATTACTGGTTGCCCTCCACAGATTGCGCGTAGACGTTCATACACCCCTGCAACTGGCTTAATCCGGACGGAAGCAAAGCGCCGCAGTGGAAATAGATCGGACGCCCTTTTGAAAGGAACATCGTCCTGCCATGGGCGAATTCCCGCGATACGTCCAGACCGCCCCTAGTGGAAAGACCCCGCGCATAAGCTGTCTTAAATGTAACACCAGTGCGGCCCAAGTTTTGCCCGCTTTCCCAGAATCTTTCATTAGGCGTTATCGCCATGAAAACTTCGCACCATGCGTTAGGGCCGATTATGTTTGCAAACAGGTCAAACCCCGTCATGGCATAGTCCTGATCCGGGATCCACGTTCCCATTAATGTATCCAATGTCCCGCTAATATTCTGTGTATAAATAAAACTGCAATTTATCACAGATATTTCACCGGTTTGGACATAACGCTTCCGCGCCTGAATATCCGTCCCTTCCACGCGGGGAAGGGCGCGTAATTCCTGCGGATCCACGCGGTAAGCAGGGGCCTGCGGTGAATAGTTAGGATCTATCCGGATAATCCCGCTGTTTGACGGGGGCATGGCTATCGTACCTTCATCCCGTCAAAGGCAAGCTGGATGGAATTCAGCGCACCAGCTATGTTATGCACCCGCGCCGTGATCTTGGAATCCGAAATCATCAGCTTGGGCTGCGCAAGCCGGGAAGGAAAGTAGGCATTACCCCACCGGTTATCACGGCGAATCAGATCCAAGCTCCATTTTTCCCTAGGATCCGAAAGCTGCGTTTCAAATCCGCCGTTTGCCGTTGCAGTGGCAAAATGGCGGAAATTGAAAATGATGAAATTGCTTCCCCGGTCAAGCACCAGCGGAAAGATATTATCATCACCGGCTGCCATGGTGGGAACGTCTAGCCCATACATGTACCAGTTATCCCGGATCGGCTTTTCACTTCCATCCTCACGGGTAAGCCCGATTTTGGGCGGGCGGGACAGATCCTTGTGTTTGTATCCGCAGACACAAAGCTGTACCGCATTGGGAGCGCCGGTCATGTCCTGCAAATCAAAAAGCAGGTTTGTCGCAGGCGGGATCACCAGTGGAAAGGGAAGGGCGAAAGGCTGCGCATAAGGCGCGGCAGCGGTAGGTTCTGATCCCCACAGAATTGCATCCTCAATCGCAGTGTTCATAAAGGTGTTCCCACGGGAATCCTTTATGAAAGTCTTAAACCGACCTGCGCGACTGGCTTTCAGGTGGGTAACAATGAAAAAGGAATCCGTATCAAACCGCAATTCCTGTGTTGGATTGGCAGTGGATCCCGGCGCGACAGTGGCGGGGATGGTATACAACAGCGGATAGTCGTACACGGGGACATTAGGGCTTACAGTGATCATTTTCGGCATTTTCGTTTACCTTCCTTTTTAGTGTTTGCACTTCCGGGATCGGTGGGCGGCGGATTGTATCCGCCGCCCCCTTTCCCTCAATTTTTACTGGCTACTGAACCTGACGGACGCAAGGCCCCGCGATAATCACCCTAACATACATGTCCGACACGCTGTTAAGTGTCATAGCGACAGGGTGCTGATTGATCAGGTCAACACGGAAGCGGGTCTGGGTAGGAACCAGAATAGAGATCCCGCAAAAATTGGAGATCGCAGGCGTTCCCCATCCGATCGTCCCGGAGTAGTCCGGGGCTGCGGCAGTACCAGTGGACGCGAGAATGCCCACAGGCCCCGCACCAGAAGGAACCAAGCTGCCGGGATATTCAGTGTAATCCTTGTCAATGATCCCGGTTTCAATCGCGAACAGCTCATGGAGGCGCTTCGTGTCCTGCATGATCGCGGCATCAGACGCGCTAGTGAACATGGCAGGATCCGAGGGGAGTACCTGCATCCACATACGCTTGAACACTGCGCGATAGGGCCTTTCCAGCTTGCCCGCATCCCGCATGTTAGTGTGCCACTTCGTCAATCCGCCCGTCCCGCCGAAAGTGTCCTGAAAGAAATTCAGGGTAGCAGGCACAAGCACGTTTTTGACGAGCTTGATGGTTGACCACCGATAAAGAGGAAAGCCTTCCTCTTTACTCCCGGCTTCCTGAAGGAAGCGGGCTTCCGTTCCTGAAAGTCCCCACTGATTCATTTTCGTTACCTCACTTTATTGGTTTTAAGTTTTTGGTTAGCGATCAGCCGAAAATGTCCGGGGACGATCCCACGGGTTCCGCGTCTGAAGCTCCCATCGATTCATCTTCACCCTGTCCAAGCCAGTTATTCAGGTTATCAGTCCCTTCATAACCGCCGATCCGGGGCGCGGGGGCCGTCCCACCGGAAGGCAGCGCGACAGGAGCCGCGCCAAGCATCATGTCAAACAGCGACTTACCGGCCCGGACAAGTCCGCCGGTCATAAAGTGGCCCGCAAAAGGCCGCGTCATGGGAAGCATTTCAAGCAGCTTTCCACCGCCCCATGCAACCAAGCCCTGCGATACCACAGTACCTATCGGGGTAGTCAGAAAACCGGCAGCGGCCCCCGGCAGCATCCCCACAAGGCGCGGCGTCCCGCGTTCAACCACCTGAAAACCAACCACCGCGACACCGATCGGAAGCAGGCCCCGTCCCAGACCGCCCAAGCCAAGCCGGGAGATCGGGTTATGCCTGCGGAATCCGCGCCGGTAGCGCCTTATCGGATTGGCCCGCCGTGAACGCCTTGCCCTTGCAACCCTCTTAATCGGATTATGGCGGCGAGCTTTGCGGCTTCCACGGGCCTTGCCGACAAACCGCCCCTTTTTGTTTCTGCGCATCTTCATCGTTTTTCCTCCGGAAATTTGTTCTATCGGATTGAATACCAACAGGGACGGATTAGACCTTATCCCACCCGCAGAATTTACAGACCGCCTACGCACAGACCGTCCAGCCGCACGCTTGCGAGAATGTTTCCCACGGGCAGGATGGTAAGCGGATCTTATGGGCTTGATCCCGTTTACCATCATCGGTTCTATCGCCATTTCATTAACTCCCACCGGACGGTAGGTTTTTCGCCGCTGGTGCGGCTGGACGGTTACTACATTAAAATTGTATCAAACCAGATCACCCCATGTCAATGCTTCAATTCCCGGCCCGTTGATAGATTGGTAGTGCCGCATATCAGCAGTGAACTTGTGGTGATCCTATGCCGCATCCCATCGGGTGTTTCTATATACGATCCCTTTGGGACAGAATAGCAGGGAGGTTTAGTGGGAAACTTGTGGAAAAACCTATCCCCTATCAATTCAGGATTTTGGGCGTTTTGGCCCTTTTCCATTTCAATATGAGTAACACGGTCATACACTATATGGATGGATTTTTTACTATACCTTCCGCTATATTTCACTTGGGTTTTCCAAAGGAAGCCAGCAGGCGCGGCAGGACAAGATAAGCCGCCAAAACACCGCCCGCCACATAAAGAATCTTGCTGGTGGAAATACCCAAATTTTCAAAAGTCTTTTTCAATTCTCCCGCTGCCTGCTGTGTTACTTCCCCGGCTGCGGAAACAGTTTCCCTTGCCACTGCCTTGACCGCCCAAGGAACGGCCCTAGGGATCGCCGTTACCACTGCAAAAGCGGTAACAAGGCCCTGTTTAAATCCCGTCCAATCCCGGCGATAAACCAGATCTTCCAGTTTCAAAACCTGATCATGGAGCTTTTCCCCGGAGATCGCCAAGGCCAAGGCTGCATCTTCCCACTGCTTTGCATCGGCAGTGGACTTCCGGGCAATAATATCCTTCCATTGTTTAGTCCAAAGGATCAGCCCGTTTTGGATCTCATTGGCCTGCCCGCCGTATTGGGATTGGATCTCCGGAAACGTCCCCACCGGGGCCATAACCTTCATGGAAAAATTCAGGCGATCTTCATTAACCACGCGCTTGGCGGCTTCATTCAACCTGTCCGATACCGCGTCCATTGATCCAAGGTATGCCATAACCTATTTCCTCCGGAAAACCAGATAGCCAACACCGGCAACGGCAAGCACGCCCGCGCCGATCTTTACCGGGGTGGAAATTGAGGAAAGGAATCCCATGAAATCTTTTTTAGATTTTTCACGGGGTGCAGGCGGCGCGGATTCAGCCGTTTCCTGTATGGTGGGCGCTACAGCCTGCGCCACTGCGGGCGCGGAAGGCGTTGCAGCACCACCAGACGGCGCGACAGTATTAAGGGCGGCATTGGCCTGTGCTTCCACCGATTTTATTTCCTTGTTTATATTCAAAAGATTTTCCTGCTGCGTAAGACGCGCTGCCTGTGTAGGCGCTTCTTTAATCGCCGCCCGCGCCGCCGCTGCCTTGGCCTGTAAATCAGCTTCCGCCTTGTCCGCTGCTTGAGTAATCGCCTGCGAAACCTTTTTCTGTTCAACGGCGCTCATGGCTTTTTGCCCCACTTCCGCTACCTTGCCAATCACAGCAGCAGATCCGGGAAGCACCACATTTAATGCAGTTTTGAAAATACCGGAAGGCTTGATCTTGGCAAAAGTTTTTGAAGTTACCTTAAACGCCTTTTTGAAGCTGAATTTTCCCAATCCGGTGTCATAGTCCCCCATGGCTTCCGGAATATCCATCATGTCCCCAAGCCCTTTTTTCATTCTAAATTTCCGGACAGGCTTGGGACTACGCCGCATAACCGCCCTGCGATTTTTTCTTTCCAATAAAAGGGAAGCGCCGCCAGTCATGGAAGCTGCGCCAATACGCAGCGCCCCGCGTCCAATGGATTTTAAGGAAGGCCGTTTGAACCTGAATTTACCCAAGCCCATTTCAATATCATTTTCGCCTAGATACATTTCATATCTCCCATGCTGCTGTTCTAGACGGTATGCGACTACCCGCAGGAAGGAAGTCCATAGATATATATACCCCTTTTATAAAGGCTTGGCAACCCACATGGGTATACTGGACAATTCCCTTGGAATCAGGCTTGAATCCGCTTACTTGGAAGCGGGCGGGGATCCCCACAGCCCGGACAAGCGCAGCCAGTAACATGGAAAGATCATCACAATCCCCGATCAGGTAATTCCGATCTTCCAGATCCCGCAGCATAAGGATTGGGGAAACTAATTCTTCAACGCCTGCGGTATCAGCTATGAAATTGAAGCGGGACTGGACAAAGGATTTTATTGCTTCAACCTGTCCCGCCTTATCCGCTACCCGCAGGCCCATTACCATTTTTGCAGCCCAATGTTTCACCCGCCGATCCCGCATGGCCTCATGGACAAGCCCGATCATCCTGTTTATCGTTTCATAAATTCCCTGATCACCGCCTGAAATGCTGGAAACTACTCCGGGCGCGGAGGAAAATGGGGACGGTGTTTGCCCTTCGTCCCCTAGGTACATTTACCCGCCCGTGCCCTGTACGCTTACCGGCTGATCATCAGGGGATTCAATGTAATCTTCCATGGCAGCATGGACAGCCCTTATCCAATCCGCCAAGGCGGGATCCCCGCCGATCAACGCGGGTTCAAAACGGACAAGGAAATCAACGATTTCCTGACCCCCCAAAAGATCTTCAAACTTATCCAGCATGATCGGCGCGGTACTGTCAATTATTTCCTTCGCCATTTCCTTGGGATCCGTCCCGGCCTTATACATGGCGTGGATCAGGGGAAGATTAGCGGCATACGCGGGATTGGATTTTATTTCCGCGATCTTTTCCGCAGTCAGCATATCTTCCACCACTTCCGGGGCGGCAACGGTGTCATGCCCGTTTCCACCAGTGGCGGACGGGGTATCGCGCAAGCCGTAGACCTGATTTTCAATACGGGGCGCGGGCTGAACCGGTGGGCGTGCGACAGGCGCAGGGGGCCTGTGGGGAGGGGACGCAGCTTCAACCGTAGCAGCGGTTGTGGCGGAAGCAGGGCCGCCAAGCCCACCGGGATACTTGTCCAGCAATTTTTCCAGCAGCTTGATCCCCAAGGAAATGGGGGCGGGCAAATCGGAAGTATCAAGTTTCCCTTCCGCATCCTTTTGGGAATTGATCATGTTCATCAGTAATTCTTTTGCAAAGGGATCAATCCCCGCAGGCGCGGCAGCAGGCTTCAATACGCCCATTAATTCCGCCATGCGCTGCATCATTTCCATGGGATCCGCCTGTGGCGCGGCAACCGGCGCAGGCTTGGCAAGCGCGGCAGTTACGATTTCCACCAGCCGGTCATTGGCCTTGTCCATCCTAGCCGCATTTTCAGTGGCGGTGGATTGCATCACCTGTAAAACCTGTGTCAATTTATCATCGGCAGGCGCGGACTTCGATCCCGGCTTGGGATATGCTTCCTCGTCAAAATCAAACTGCCTGCGGAATTCCACAGTGCCATCCGGACGGCAAAATTTGAACACGTACAAACCGCCACCAAGTTTCTGTGCAATAAATTCCGGTTCAAGATCGTCCCCCAAGGTGTCGCGCCCAATCGTAAAAACAGTCTTTTCCCCTGAATCAGTTATTTTTACGATCCGGAGCTTTCCTTCGCCCTTGAATTGTGAAAGTGGTGCATCTTCCGGGATTCTTTCCGGATCGAATTCGACTTCCCTTTCCTTGATCTCACTTAAAAGCATCCTGCTGCGTGGTATTGACGGTTTGTTTTTCATGCCCTAATGATACCGCCTAGGACGGGGCGCGGTCAAGGTATTCAGGGGGATTCAAAACAGCGGGGATTTTAACGAAATCCAGCGCCGCCATGCGCTTTCCCCTGCGGCGTCCTAATACTTGGCGGACAGTAAAGCAGTGGCGGATAAAATACTCAAAACGTTTTCCCTTTAAGATCAATTCGGACGCATCCAAAAGATCCTGCCACTTGGCGCGGAAGCCATGCAGTGCCGCCTTGGGCTTGCCTTCCTTGCTGCGGGGATTGAATCCCTTTTTATAATGGATATACAGCTTGGGACGGATCAGCAGACAGTCCCCATAAACTTCCAGATTCAAGCCGCCTAATTCCTTGTTTATATCGCGGGGATCGGGTTTCATTAAAGTCTTTACGGCGTCCGTTGAAGTATGGATGGAATCATACTTGTGTTCAAACTTATGGATCAAGGCGCGGACGGCCCCGGTGATCAACGTACCAACAAAAGGATGGTAGGAAGATCCAGCCAGATAATATTCGTTCACCCCGATTTCCCTCTCCTCATTTACGGTAACACCTTCAAACTGCCTGATCTGCTGCAACCATTTTCCATAAAGGGAATTGCAGATCAGTTTGGGGGTATCCGTTTCAAGGCATTTTTTACCGTAAATTTTTATCTTGGCTTTTCGATCTTCCCAAAAATGCTGCGCGAAAGCCTTGATCGGATTATAATCAGACTTGGAAATCCAAATATATCCCTTGCACTTATCGACTTCCAGATCCCCATGCTTCAACGCGCTTTCCAATTCATAGGTAGTGATCCATATATTCCTGAATTTCCCGTTGATCCTTTTGAAATTATGGGTGAACACTATGCCGTATTTACACTGGACAGTCCCGGAAACACAGACAATCCCATGGCATCCCTTTTTAGGGATCCCCTGTACCCGGACATATTCCCCCTCAAGGAAAGACGGAAGCTGCGACATGGCCCAAGTGTAGGCGGAATTCAAATCCAATTCGGAAACATTTTTATACCATCCGGGCTTTACCGACATTTGATTCTTTCCGCCGTGGTAGGACAATTCGGCTGCAAGGCGGACATGATCGGGCGGGACTTCCATCCGATCCCCCGGACGCAGGAAACGATGCTTGAACACCCTGCTTGCCAAATGGGGAAGGCTTACACTTAATTGAACGTCCTGATCCTTGTGGATCTTTTCGATTGCAGCGCCTAAATGCCACTGTGCCAAAACGTCCGCCCGGATATATTTTTGAAAATACCTGTCTTTCAATCGGCGTTCCCCCAATCCCTTGGGACGTTTGAGCTTGGCAAAAGGGGACTTCACCAGCTTGGCGGCTTTTTCCAATGACGTATGGAAAAATGCCAGTGAATCCAGCACGTGAACCATGCGATTTTTGGAAAATGTTATCCGGGCAAACCAAGTCTTATCAGTAAAACAGTGGTAAAAATGCCAGTGTCCGCAGGACAGGCAGCGGACACGGATATGAAAATCCCTTTTCAGGGAAGAAAAAAGCTGCTGATGATTGTAAAGAATTGCCTGCATGTCAAAGGAAAGCCGGTGAAAAAATATGGCGTTTGTCGCGCCCTTTTGCGCCCACTTACATAATTCACTGGTAAAGATCGGAAGGATATTTCCCCGGTGAACATATTTAACTATTGGGGCTTTGCCGTCAAAACATAACTGCAAAGTATAAGGCTTGCCGTGGACGGTTTCAGTATCAGCGGAAGCCAGACGCCACGGCCCCTTGTACCCCTTTTTGCAGTGTTCAATCCCCCCGTCTTTCAGGTAATCCGGAAGCACCACTTTTTTAATCATCTAATCGCCTAAATTTTTATAAAACCATTCACGCTGTCCCGAACGAACCCAAATTATTCTAAAATTATTACTTGGTAGGAATTCTTTAATCATTCTTTTAATATGTTCCTTGGCTTCCTGACTAGTATCAAACTTCCTCGTACTAATCCCCATCCCACTACAAGAAAAAATACCAAAGTATCTTTCGGCTTCCCAATTACCATCCTTAAGATATTTATTAGGTTCTATTATCATATGAACATAATAATGAACACCTGCTCCCTCGTATTTATCTACACGAACTTCGACATTCCTTTTTAATTTTTTATTAGGAAATAACCATTTCATTTTTCCTTCCTCCTAATCTCGCCGGTAAAACACGCCTTTTTCAAAACTTTTTTATTACTTCCCCAACACTTATACAATTTACACTCGCATCGAAAACCATTTGATTCGATTATTTTTGCCTTCATTATTTTTTCCTCCTAATCGGATTTTGGATGATCTCACCATGCAGGCCCAAGGTATCCATTGTAAAACCTACAAACTGGACAGGCGCGACATTGGCATGAACGTATTCAGAATAAAATTCCACTGTTTCCTGCCAGATAGTGCGCCGCGTCTTTTGATTCTTGGAAAGCAGGAAGGCATGGGCCTGTGGGATCGTCAATACCGGCTGCTTGCGCCTGCGTCCATGCTTGCCCTTCCGGATCCCTAGGACGGGCTTCCAAGTAACAGGCAGGCCCATGAGGGCATAAAAATAAGTTTTATCCTTATAGGATTTTTCCATATCCTCACCACGGGGAAGGTAAATCCGCCCGCGTGTAACATATTGCTTCAACGATCGGGGGACTTGTGCGATCACCCATATATAAAGCTGCGTCCCGGTCAATGACTTGGAGATCTCACCATGCCCGATTTCATCTTCATCTATTGGTTCATCGAAAAAGAATTGATATTTTGGATAAGCCACCTGTCCCGCAAACTGGAAAGGGGTATTTTGGACACTTTCCTCCCACGCCGTCCGGGGAACATCGTATTGATCAAGGAAAGCCCGGACATAAGGGGACAATTCAATCCAGCGCCCGCGCCTGCGTTCAACAGGAATTTCCTTCCGCGTTTCCTTTTCAATCCGCTTTGCCGTTGCCTTTTGCTTCCTGTCTGCTGCCTGCTGCCGCCCACGTGTCGAAAGGATTTCATGGCCCTGCTTGGTAACACTGAATTTAAAAAGATAGCCATACAATTTTTTACGGGATGAAAACTTGGCGGGCTTTCCCTTTGCATCGAATAAAAAATACCTAAATCCCTTGGACGCTTCCAGCGGTGTTTTGCGCTTACGATATGAAAGCTCTTTTATCTTTTTATATTTGAATATCGCCACATTCCCCCCTTAAAGGAATGTCCGGGGCGGCTTGCGCCGCCCCGGACGGTGTTCCGCTTTTTACAGGCTGATGATCTCCCAAATGTGCGCTTCCTGCTTCGTCTTTTTCCCGTTGCGCGTCATGGGCTGGATCCCGCCATACTTAATACCAAACTTCGTACCGTTTTTCAGTTTGGTAAGGTGCTTGTCCAGCATGCCAGCGCCGAAAAACTCGTAGACCTTCCCGGCCTGCATCTTCACACGCGGCCCGCGATCCTTCCCGGAAGCGGTCTGGAAATCGCCCTCATGGGCCTTGACCTTGTAAACGTTGCTGTGGAATTTCCCCACGTTTTCCCGGAATCCCATCATGGTGAATATCCCGTATTGCCCTTCCTTGTCATTCACCACCAATGAAGCGGGAAAGTCCCCGCCACGCGATACCAACTGCTTGCCCTTTTTCGCTGCTTCCTTCCATGCCATCTTTAACTACCTACCTTTTGTCCTGTTTGGACGGTTACGAAAGGGATCCCGCGCAGTGGTGCGCGGGGATCCCGGTAAGGGGGGCAGGCTGCGGGCATGTACCCAATATCCACCTTGGAAACACGCCGATCATTCACGTCAATTTCCTGCCTTTGGATCTTCAACGGAAACTTCCGCCCCCGCGATCATCTTGTCTGCCATCTGCCATGACAGCTTTGCTAATTCCACCATGGCTGCATCAGTCATTTGCTGGTTCATCCTTGACACCATCCCGGACATGCACATACCCGCATACAACGTCCGGACGGAAATACCGGGATGCAGCTTCGTCCCCAATGACGTAGGAATCTGAATTGGGAACACAGGCGCGTCCATAACTTGTTCCTGCCCGATTATCTTCCCGCCATTTTCACCAGCCATTTTTATCACCTTTCCTTTGCGCCTTGGGACAGCGGTTTAACAGTCTGCTAAACCATCCCCGCTGCCTTATTGTCAATTCAATGACGCCGCCAAGCCTGATCAAATCATCGGGGGACATGTAAAGGCACAACGGCCCGATCCGCAATTCCACTTCATTGGTTAGCCGCTGTTCCATCACCTTCATGGATTCACCCTCCCCCATTTCAAAAGAGGAAAACCGGGTAATCATCGGGGAGCTACCGGGAAAAGGATCTGTCCGATCAGGGCGCGGCGATCAATGAAAAGACGGGGACGCCATGCGCGGGGACGCCTGCGGGGTTTTTCTCCGGAATACAGTAAAGACTTTTCATCTGCGTTAATTGCTTGTATGCCCCATCCCGCCTGCCTCAAATGATAACGCTGCCTTGAATTCCATCGTCCCATTTTGGTTACTATCCCCAATCCGCCTTTAACTTCCCCCACAATCCTTGCTATATATCTATCCACATTTCCCCCTTACCTTCGATCTCGTCCATGCCTGCCAGCTTGGACGGTAGCTAATCTTTTAATCTACTTTTTCACCTTTGTCAAGCCATCCAACAGCTTATCGAAAAATTTTTCCAATGGTTCCTGCGCATACAATTCATTAAACTGTCCCCGTTCAATACTTTTATCGACTATGCGCAGGACTTGAACCACACATTTTTGAACCGCTTTAATGTCTGCCATCACTTCCCCCTTATTCTTGCAAATATTGTAATACGATAAGACCATAAGCAAAAATTTAATGAAAAAATATGGAAAGCATAATATAAATTTTGTATTCCACATTGTTCAAATTCAGTATCTTTACCAATATAAATGCCTATTTTCCTTTTATAACCACGCCTAACCACATAATTAAAGAATTTCATCACTTCCCCCCTTTAATGGTTATGGCATACACACGCCACCACAGGAAAATCCGGATCATCCAAGTCCCCCGAAACTTGAAACGCTGCTGCAATTTAACGTACTTCATTTCAATCCTGCCAAACCTGACAAGGCACAAACCGATTTCCCTGTCAAACTTCGTAAGGTAATACCTTTGGATTTTCATATCCGTTCCCCCCTTTTAACATCGGCAACCATGTTTTTCAAGGATTCTGACAACACAGCGGCTTCCTCCAAAGTCATATGGCAGGAACACATAGACCCGCTTCCATTGGTTAGAATCATTGAAATACAT
>Ga0315272_10000548_pt1 | contig 19059 bp, 16 predicted proteins | sample C3_middle_MG_FD_203918 | JGI IMG/M metagenome (GOLD analysis project Ga0315272, IMG submission 203918) | Sediment microbial communities from Yellowstone Lake, YNP, Wyoming, USA - C3_middle | ecosystem: Environmental > Aquatic > Freshwater > Lake > Sediment | place: USA: Wyoming | collected...
GCGGTCGGGCCATTCGGCGCAGCAAGGCGCTCCATCATCATGTTGGTGATCACGTTCTGGACCGTGCCGAATCCGAGATTGTCCATCTTCGTGGCATCGTAGGGGTTCCAGCCGGTTGCCATGACCACGGCGCCGACCTTCACGGTCACGGTCTCGGACTTCATGTCGAGCTTGATCGCGTCATAGGCGCAGGCCGCAACGCACTTGGCGCAGGATGCGCCTTTGCAGGTCTTCTCATCGATCACGTACTGAAGGGGGAATGCCTGATTGTGCGGCAGGTAGGCCGACTTCGTTGTGCTCATACCGAAATCAAAATCGTTCTTCCGCTCGGTCTCGCACGCCTCTGCGCACTTGTTGCAGCCCGTGCACTTTTCGTTCACGAACCGGGGCTGCGTCTTGATGGTGACCTCGAAGTTACCCTCGCTGCCGGAGATCTTCTCCACTTCAGCCATCGTGTAGATCTTGACCTGGCCGTTGTTCTTGATCCGCTTGTACTGGATCTCGAGTCCGCAGTTCGGCGGGCACATTTTCCAGAAGTACTTGTTCAGCTGCGTCACCCGGCCGCCGAGGTAGGGGTTCTTTTCCACAATGATGACATCAGCTCCCGCTTCCGCGGCTTCCACTGCTGCCGTAAGGCCGCTGAAGCCTCCGCCGACAACCAACACCTTATTTTCCGCCATGATATCTTATTCCTCCTTAAAACAATAAAACCGTTCAATGGTAAACTGAAAATTGAAGCTTGGAAATTTAAAATTTACGAACGAAAAAGCAGGAGTCACTTCCATCGTTTTTCAATGTAAAATTTCCAAATTCCAATTTCCAATAAAATCCGGGGAGAGCATGCGCTCTCCCCGGCATGATGTTCAATTACTTAACAAGCTCTACGTAGGGAACCTTCTTGACGATCCAGGTGTTCTTCTCCTGATCGTAGACGGAGTTCACGAAGCACTTCCAGTTGACATCGTCCACAAGGTCGAAGTCACCGCGATAGTAGTAGCCGGGATACCGCGACTCTTGACGGAACAGGATGTGCTGTGCATGGGCTTCCACGGAGAGGATGCGGTGATAGTTCTCCCAGCAGCGCATCAGCTCGTGCAAGTTCGAAGCGGCCATCTTGGTCGTGTCTTCCTTGAGCATCTCGAGCTGCTTGAGGCCTTCGTCGAGCATGGTCTTGGAGGTCATGTACCAGGTGCCGATGCCGCCAAAGTACTCGTCGGCGATCTTCTGCAGACGGGTCTGGAGCATCTTCGGCTTGATGTAGTTCGGGTTGGTTGACGTATCGGTGGTGTAGGTCTTGTACTTCTCATACACCTCGAAGGGCAGATAGAGCTCGGCCGAGATCTGGTCCACGGTCTCCTTGATGGTCGGCTTGTAATCCGGGTGATCGAGCATGAACGCGATGGCGCTCTTTGCCGCGATACGGCCCTCAGCATGCGAACCTGAGGAGAACTTGTGGCCTGATGCGCCGCAGATGTCGCCGCACATAAAGAGGCCCGGCACGGTGGACATGCGGTTGTAGCTGCCGCCCGGCCATTTCTTGTTCCACTCTTCCGGCGCGCCGAGGTCCTCGGGACCGCAGCACCAGAAGCCTGCACAGCCTGCATGTGAACCGAGGAGATAAGGCTCGGTCGGCATGATCTCGGACGGGGTCTTGTCCGGCTCGATGTTCTTGGAAGCCCAGAGACCGGCCTGTCCAATGCACATATCGAGGAAGTCTTCCCATGCTTCCGCCTCGAGATGCTTCACTTTCTTCTTGCCTTCCTTCTCTCCGAGCTTCTCGGCGAAGGACTTGTTGATGGCGTCCATGGCGTGATGGGTGTTCATGAGGATCGGGCCCTTGCCTGCCTTCATGTCCTTCATCATCAGGTGGTTCCGGATGGCCGTGCCGAGAACATCGACATACTTGCCGTACTTGGCCTTGGCTTCTGCCAGGTATTCCGGGTTCGTGCAATAGTCTTCACCGAGGCTGTTGGTCGCCTTGGCCTTGAAGAACAGGAACCATGCGCCCACCGGTCCGTAGCCGTCCTTGAAGCGGGCGGGCACGAAGCGGTTCTCCATCATGGTGAGCTCTGCGCCGGCCTGCATGCCGAGTGCATAACCGGAACCGGAGTTCCATACCGGGTACCAGGCGCGGCCCTGGCCTTCCTGGGTCGACCGGGGACGGAACACGTTCACTGCGCCGCCGGCTGCCAGTACCATGACTTTTGCCTTGAAGATGTAGATCTTGTTCTCACGGACGCTGAAACCGGCCGCTGCTGCTACGCGCTTCGGGTCCTTGGCGTCATGATAGAGCTTCACGATGAACACGCGCTCATAGTGGTTGGTCTTTTCGCCGGTTGCTGCGCGGTTGGTCTCAAGGGCCTTCTTCGCGGCTTCCGCCACGATGACCTTGTAGGACTCGCCGTTGATCATGATCTGCCACTTGCCTGAACGGACCGGCTTGCCGCCGTCCTTCAGCATGACCTTGCCTGCTTCCTTTGCCTGGAAACCGTCGAGGGAGAAACCATCATCGCCCATCTTCCAGATCGGGAGGCCCCATTCCTCGAAGAGGTGCACGGAATCATCAACGCAACGACCGAGGTCATAGACCAGGTCTTCGCGGGTGATGCCCATGAGGTCGTTGCGCACATATTTTACATAGTCAGCCGGATCGTTCTCACCGCAGTAGGTGTTGATGGCCGACAGACCCATGGCAACGGCGCCGGACCTATCGGTCGCGGCCTTGTCAACCATGGTGATCTTGATTTTCTTGGGGTTCGCCCAGCGCGCAGCTTCGAACGCCGAACCACAGCACGCCATGCCGCCGCCGATGAGGAGGAGATCGGTCTCGATCTCTTCTACTGCCGGCTTCGCGCAGAACGAAAATGTACAGGTTTCTTTTTCCATTTATCTATTCCTCCTTATTTCTTGATTGTCGGCATGGGCTTCGTGGTGGTGAAGAAGCCAACCTTCTTGAGATTTGCGAAATCTGCTTCAGGCTTGCCCTTGTAAGGGTCGACCGAGCCTTCGGGCGTGGTCCGGATCGGGAACTTGAAACGCTTCAGGATCCCGTTGCGGAACTTTACGGTCCACATGATGGAATCCGTGCCGCGCATGGGGATGATGTTGCCGCCCATGGGGTTGAAATCCTGGTAGCCGCGGATCTCGATCGCCTGCTGCGGGCAGATCTTAACGCAGTTGTAGCACTCCCAGCACTGCTCCGTCTCCTGGTTGTAGGCCTTCATGAGGTCCCTGTTGAGGGCCATGAGGTCGTTGGGGCAGATATACTGACAAGCAGTCTTATCTTGCGCCTTGCAGCCGTCGCACTTCTCGGTAATTACATAACTCGGCATGTTATTACTTCCTCCTGTCTATGGAATATAGTTAACTGCATTCGCAGTCTTAAACCTTCGGCTACTTATTCTCCGTATGCGTACCTTCCGCATGGGCGTGCATCTTGATTTCCACCTTCTCGGTGAGACCGGCATAGTACTTCTTGAGGATCACCAGCACCTCGGGGCGGCTGAAATGATCTGCAATGTCCTTGCCCTCGGAAAGCAGTTTCCGAAGCATGGTACCGGACACCATGACCCGGTCTTCTTTGCCGTGAGGACAGGTCCTCATGGAGGCCATGCCATCGCACTTATTGCAATAGAACGTATGGTCGATCTTGAGGGGCTGGGTCTCGAGCGCGCCCTTCGGGATCTCATTGAAGATCTTCTGCGCATCGAACGGGCCGTAGTAGTCGCCCACGCCGGCATGGTCGCGGCCGACGATCAGGTGGCTGCAGCCGAAGTTCTGGCGGAAAAGCGCGTGGAGCAGCGCTTCGCGCGGCCCGGCATAGCGCATTTCCATGGGGTAGCCGCACTGGATGGCGGAATCCTTCACAAAGTACTTGTCCATGAGCGTGTTGATGGCTTCGGCGCGAACATGTGCCGGAATATCGCCTTCCTTCAGCTTGCCCAGGATCTGGTGGACCAGCACGCCGTCCATGGTCTCGATGGCGATCTTGGCGAGATACTCATGGGAGCGATGCATGGGGTTCCGGGTCTGGAAGGCCGCGATCGTGCTCCAGCCCTTGTCTTCGAATATCTTGCGGGTCTGCTTCGGCGTCATGTAAATGCCCTTGAACGTCTCGGGGAAATGGGCCTCGGAAAGAACCTTCACCGGACCGCCCAGGTTCACATCAGGCTGGCCCATGACCTTCTGTACGCCCGGATGACCGGCTACGTCATTGGTGCGGAAGATCATCTTGCACTCATGTTCCTTGTCGGACTTCGACATGGCATATTTCTCGGTCACCTTCATGGTGGCCATGATCTCGCCCGACTCTTCGTCGACCAGCGTGATCTCTTCGTTCTTCTTGAGCGATGCGGCGAACTCGGTCGAAGCCGAGAGCGTCACCGGGACCGGCCAGAACGTGCCGTCAGCCAGCTTGAACTTGTCGCTACAAACGCCCTTCCAGTCCTTCTTGCCCATGAAGCCCGTGAGCGGGGTGAATGCGCCGATGCCCATCATCACGAGGTCTGCGGTCTCGCGCGAGGAGATCTTGAGCTGCTTCAGGGTCTTGGCCTTCTTGATCTCTTTCGCAAGAGCCGACCCTTCCAGAAGAAGCGGCATGAGCTTCTTCTTTTTACCGTGCGGCTTTACCAGTGCCATAACTAGTTCCTCCTTAAAAGAATTGTAAATATATTTTCCACTGTGGCTGGAGGCCACAACTCTGTCCGCTTTTGTCTAGCCGAGAACGGCCGTCACCTTGTTGAAGATATCGTTGATGGAGCCGACACCCATGACGGTCTTCATAATGTTCTTTTTGGAGTAATAATCGATGAGCGGCGCGGTCTGCTGCGTGTACACTTCGAGCCGCTTCTTGATGGTTTCTTCTTTGTCGTCGTCGCGCTGGAACAGCACCCCGTTACACTTGTCGCAGGTTCCTTCTTTTTTGGGGGCTGAGAAGAAGATATTGTACATCTGCTGGCAGGATTTGCAGGTCCGGCGGCCGGTGAGCCGCTTCAGGAGGTCGTTCATATCAACGTCGATATTAAGAGCAAAGGTAAGGGGCATGCCCATGCCGGAAAGGATCTTGTCGAGGGCCTCGGCCTGGGCCGTGTTGCGCGGGAATCCGTCGAGGATGAAGCCGGCTTTGCAGTCGGGCTGCTTGATGCGCTCTTCGACAAGGCCGAGCACGATCTTGTCGGAAACGAGACCGCCCGAGTCCATGATCACCTTGGCTTCTTTGCCGAGCGGCGTGCCGTCGGCAACGGCCTTGCGGAGAATATCACCCGTCGAGATCTGCGGGATCTTGTACTTGTCGATCAGCATCTTTGCCTGCGTGCCTTTACCAGCACCGGGAGCACCGAGCAGCACAATCCTTTTCGCCATCGTGGTGAATCCTCCGTTATAATTATTTTTACAGAGAAAGAAGGTGCAAAGGCACAATAAATCTTACGCGCCGTTTTAACCGGCCTATAATCGTTGAAATCGAGTTAATATTCAAGTTAAAAATTATAATTTGAATATTAGTTTTGTTTATAAATGAGTTCGCCCATGGAGAAATTCTGCCAGTTTTTCAAGCGCTTTGCCCCTATGGCTGAGGTTGTCTTTCTCTTTTCCGGTCATTTCGGCAAAGGTCTTTTCAAACCCCTGGGGCAGAAACACCGGATCGTAGCCGAATCCCGTAATCCCTTTAGGTTCCAGACCGATACGGCCTTTGGAGTAGCCAAAAAAAGTCTTTACCTGCCCATCGGGGAAGGCCAGTGCCATGCAGCAGACAAACCGGGCGCCCCGTTTTTCAGTCGGGACATTTTTCAGTTCATGGAGCAATTTTTCGTAATTTTTTACATCATTCCCGCTGCCGGAACCGCCTGCATACCGGGCGGAATAGACGCCGGGTGCGTTGCCGAGAGCATCAACCTCAAGACCCGAATCATCTGCCAGAGAGGGTTTGCCCGTACAAGTGCAAACCTCGACCGCCTTTTTGATCGCATTCCCTTCAAAGGTTTCCTTATCTTCCACGGTTTCCGGACAGCCGGGGAAATTATCGAGCGAGAGGATCGTGATCGGGAGCTCGGCCGTGATCCGTTTGATCTCTTCAATCTTTTTTTTATTTCGTGTGGCGAGAACGATATCCATTTTTCTGTTTGCCATTCCTGATGAAGAGGACGGCCTCCTGCCCTTCTACCTGGAAATGAGCGGCAACCCTATCACAAAAGACCGGACTTTGCAACCGGAGGATTTGAAATGACCTGCGCTTTTTATCCGGAGACAGGCACGGCTTCATGGAGAGCCACAAGGTACCGCCGAACCCTGATAGGGCGCACCGAGATGGTGCCGCTTATATGTTATGAAGGAATACTTGCACGGGTCCTCGAACCATAAATTCAGACGGCTTTCCGGACCTCTTGCGAAAACAGCACAACGCTGTGAAAATAATATATTGACAAGCCTTTTTTTCTGCGGTATATTCAGATCATTCAGAGAGTCCTGACACCTGACCAAAAAACCCCAGTTATTACCTAACCCAGCATAATAACCAGGAATACATCTACCGTTCTTTCTATAACGAACCAAAACAGAAAGGTCCTACATCCTTCTTTAACATAACACACGAGCAGACTGAGTCGTTGTTACAAACCTCTCATCCTTATCTCGCATTTTAATGGAATATGCTCGCCTTCTGACAGCACAACTACCGCAATGAAAAAACTGGACCATCCTACCATCTATGCCTCATCTGCCCAACAAACCACGGGCCAAGGAGCAACCACATGAATTTAGTAGAACTGAAAGGCAAGGAGATCTCCGAGCTTACCGCCATGGCGGACGAGCTGAAGATCGAAGGCATCAGCGGCCTGCGCAAACAGGAGCTGATCTTCGCCATACTGCAGGCCCAGACCGAAAAGAACGGCTTGATCTTCGGCGAAGGCGTACTCGAGATCCTTCCGGACGGCTTCGGCTTCCTCCGGGCGCCTGATTACAACTATCTGCCCGGCCCGGACGACATCTACGTATCGCCCTCGCAGATACGACGGTTCAGCATCCGCACCGGCGACACCGTCTCCGGCCAGATCCGTCCGCCCAAGGAAGGCGAACGCTACTTCGCGCTGCTCAAGGTCGACGCCATCAACTACGAGGACCCGGAGATCTCCCGGTCCAAGATCCTTTTCGACAACCTGACCCCCTATTATCCTGAAAAGAAGATCAAACTCGAACATTCTCCGACCGATTATACGACCCGCGCCATGGACCTGGTCACCCCTATCGGCATGGGCCAGCGCGGCATGATCGTGGCGCCGCCGCGGACCGGCAAAACCATGCTGCTCCAGGCCATTGCCAAGGCCATCCTGAAAAACCATGCTGACATTAAGCTGATCGTGCTCCTGATCGATGAACGGCCCGAAGAGGTCACGGACTGGGCGCGTCAGGTAAAAGCCGAGATCATCAGCTCCACCTTTGACGAGCCGCCGCAACGGCATGTGCAGGTTGCGGACATGGTGAGCGAACGTGCAAAACGCCTGGTGGAGCACAAGAAGGACGTGGTGATCCTGCTCGACAGCATCACCCGCCTCGCCCGGGCGCATAACGCCATCATCCCGGCCAGCGGCAAGGTCCTCTCGGGCGGTCTGGATGCGAATGCGCTCCAGCGGCCGAAACGGTTCTTCGGCGCAGCCCGCAGCATCGAGAACGGCGGCAGCCTCACGATCCTCGCAACAGCGCTCGTGGACACCGGCTCGCGCATGGACGACGTGATCTTCGAAGAGTTCAAGGGCACGGGCAACATGGAACTCCACCTCGACCGGAAGCTCGTTGACAAGCGCGTGTTCCCGGCCATCGATATCAACGCCTCGGGCACCCGCAAGGAAGAGCTGCTCGTGGACAAGGACGACCTGAACCGCATGTGGGTCCTCAGGAAGGTGCTGAACCCCCTGTCCACCGTGGAAAGCATGGAGTTCCTGCTCGAGAAGCTGAAACAGAACAAAACAAACCGGGATTTCCTGGATTCCATGAACAAGTAGATTTTACTTGAAATTCCCCGGTGGTTAGTATATTATTCCCGCTCTCAATCAACGAGGGCCAAGGTTTTCGGCTTTCGCAGTAATTCTCAGGAGGATCAGGTCATGAAAGAAGGCATTCATCCCGACTACAAGGTGGCATCAGTAAGCTGTGCCTGCGGGGAAAAGTTCACCACCAAGTCGACGAAAGAGACGCTCCGTCTTGACATCTGCTCGGTTTGCCATCCGTTCTTCACCGGCAAACAGAAGCTGATCGACACGGAAGGCCGCGTCGACAAGTTCCGGAAAAAGTACGCAAAATAGCATCGCCCAGAGGCGGCCGATTGGCCGCCTTTCTTCTGGAAGAACAAGCCTTGTGAGGTTTCTGCTTTGTCTGAAAAAGTGCAAATAGGCGGCCAGGCGGTTCTCGAAGGCGTCATGATGCGCTCTCCCCATGCCTATACCGTTGCGGTGCGCAAGGGGGGGAAGCCCGACGCCGAGATCGCCATCTTTCGCCAGACCATCCGGCCCATCGGGGAGCGCTTTCCGTTCCTCAAGACCAGGATTGTTCGGGGTTCGGCCGCGCTCTTTGAGGCCATGTGGCTCGGCATCCGGGCGCTCAACTTTTCGGCGAACGAAGCGCTCGAAAGCGAAGACGGTAAAAAAGAGGAGATCGGGCCGTTTGCCATGGCAGGCACCATGATCGTGGCGCTCGCCTTTTCGCTCGGGCTGTTCCTGGCGCTTCCGCTTCTGCTCACCAGCCTGCTCGGCGCCCAGTATGCGGCGGTCAATCGGCACAGCATCCTGTTCAACCTCACTGACGGCGCGTTCCGCGTGGTCCTGTTCCTGGGATATGTATCCGGCATTTCTTATATGAAAGACATCCGCCGGGTGTTCGAGTATCACGGCGCCGAACACAAGGCCATTGCAACCTACGAAGCCGGGGTGGAACTTACGGTGGAGAACGCCAGGCCCTACTCCCGCATCCATCCGCGCTGCGGCACCAGCTTTCTGCTGACCGTGGTCGTGATCTCCATTGTCCTGTTCTCGCTCGTCCCCGGATCCTGGCCCTTCTGGGCAAAAGCGGCTTCACGGATCGTGCTGCTTCCCGTGATCGCCGGTCTGGGCTACGAGTTCATCAAATACAGCGCCAAACAGTGCGACAACCCGCTGATCCGGAAGCTGATGCAGCCGGGCCTCTGGCTGCAGCGACTCACGACGCGGGAACCGTCGGATGACCAGATAGAAGTGGCCATCACGGCGATGCGTGAAGCCCTCGCCATGGAACCCCGCTAAGGCGGGGTTTTTTGTTAGTAAAGCAACCACCTACCACTGAGGCACAGAGACACAGAGAAGATCAAGAACGCTGCGTCTCTGAAGAAGCGAGACGAGCTTCAAGGTTTTTCTCAGCCTTTTGCAGTCCTCTGTGCCTCCGTGTCTCTGTGGTTAATAGGTTTTAACTATGCTAAGAAAACTCGAAGCTGTTTCAGAAAAATATGACGAGCTGACCAGACTCCTGTCCGACCCGGGCGTTGCTGCCAATCACCAGCAGTACCAGAAGTACTCGCGGGAACGGTCCGACATTGAAGATGTGGTGAACCACTACCGCGCCTACAAGGACCTGGAAAAGCAGATCAGCGAAGCCAACGAGCTCACCAACGACAAGCAGTCTGATCCCGAACTGCGCGCGATGGCCGAAGCAGAGCTCAAGGAGCTTTCTCCGAAAGTCGCGCAGCTGGAGCAGGAGCTGCGGCTCATGCTGGTGCCCAAGGACCCGCGCGACGATAGGAACGTCTTTCTCGAGATCCGCGCAGGAGCGGGCGGAGACGAGGCCGGTCTCTTTGCCGCGGAGCTCTTCCGCATGTACTCCCGGTATACTGAAAAGAAGCGGTGGAAGCTCACCCTCCTTGATATGAGCACCACCGGCGTGGGCGGGGCAAAGGAAGTGATCGCCCAAATCCAGGGCAAGGGCGTGTTCAGCAGGCTTAAATACGAGAGCGGCGTGCACCGGGTGCAGCGCGTCCCGGCAACGGAATCCGCCGGCAGGATCCATACCTCGACAGTGACCGTGGCCGTGCTGCCCGAGGTGGACGATGTTGAAGTGAATATCGAACAAAAGGACCTGCGCATCGACACCTACTGCTCTTCAGGCCCCGGTGGCCAGTGCGTAAACACCACCTACTCAGCGGTCCGCATCACGCACATCCCGACCAACGAGGTTGTCGCGGTCCAGGACGAACGCTCGCAGCTCAAAAACCGCGAGAAGGCCATGAAGATCCTCAAGTCCCGTTTGCTCGAAAAAGAGCGGGCGCGTCAGGATGCCGAGACCGCCCAGGACCGCAAGTCCCAGGTCGGTTCCGGCGAGCGCAGCGAAAAGATCAGGACCTACAATTTTCCACAGAGCCGCGTGACCGATCATCGCATCGGGTTGTCGCTTTACCGGCTCGATGCCGTCATGGACGGCGATCTCGACGAATTCATCGACGGCCTTACGTCGGCAACAAATGCCGAGCGGCTGAAAAATCTATAGAAAGTGGGAAGATGGAAAATGAGTGAATGCGATTTTCGTCTTAACTTCCTACCCTCCTACCTTCCTATCTTCGGTCGTTACTTTGACCATCATTGAGACGATCAACAAGGCGGCCACGCGGCTGCAAGCGCACCAGGTGGACAACGCGCGCTGGGATGCAGAGCTGCTGCTCTGTCATGTTCTGGGCCGCGACCGGGCCTGGCTTCTGGCGCATATACAGGACGGGATAGACGACCAGTCGCTCCGGCAGTATGAACGGGCCATTGACCGGCGCGCCGTACGCGAGCCGCTGCAGTACATTACGGGCAAACAGGAATTCTGGGGATTGCCGTTCAAGGTCACGCCTGATGTGCTGATCCCGCGTCCCGAGACCGAGTTCGTTGTAGAAGCAGCGCTCAAGGCCGTCAGCATGGCGTTGTCTCCAATCATCATCGATCTCTGCACCGGTTCCGGCTGCATCGCGATCAGCCTTGCAAAGGAGCTCCAGAACGCGCAGGTCTTTGCAACGGATCGATCGGAGCAGGCTCTTGTGGTTGCGCAAGAGAACGCCCGTATGAACCTGGTAGCTGACCGCATCCGGTTCCTTGCAGGAGACCTGTTCGTGCCATTCGCTGAAATGGACCTTCACGGCAAGGTCGATGTGATCACCGCAAACCCGCCGTATATCCCGGCAGGCGACCTTGCTTCGCTGCAGCCCGAGGTCAGAGATTTCGAGCCGGAGATGGCACTTATAGCAGGACCCGAGGGAACCGAGATCGCGACAGCGATCATACAGCAGGCTCCTCTCTTTCTGAAACAAGGCGGCACGCTCATCATGGAAATGGGCATGGGCCAGACAGCTGCGTTCAGTGCTATGATCAAGGAAATCGGCGCCTATAAAAAACCGGAGATACTCAAAGACCTTGCAGGGATAGAGAGAGTTATAGTAGCGAGAAAGGCGTAGGCGGCGAGCGCAAGCATTCAGAAGCAGGTTGAGGTCCACAGTTTTTCTCCTGACTCCTGGCTTCTGGCTCCTGCCTACTGTACTTACCCATGAAATCAATTTACATCAACGGCGGAAAAAAACTCACCGGCGAAGTAATGATCAGCGGCGCAAAGAACGCAGCGCTCCCGATCCTTGCGGCCGGCCTTTTGTGCGGCGGCAGGCACCGGATCGCGAACGTGCCGCAACTGGCCGACGTCACCACCTTCGGCAGGATACTCCAGAACATGGGGATCGCCTTCGAGCGGCAGGGCCACGAGATCACGATCGACGCTACGAACCTCTCGAACCCTGAGGCGCCCTACGATCTCGTGCGCACCATGCGCGCTTCAGTGCTGGTGCTGGGGCCGCTCGTGGCGCGCATGGGCAGAGCGCGGGTCTCGATGCCGGGCGGGTGCGCCATTGGAGCCCGGCCCATCAACCTGCACCTTATGGGACTTGAAAAGCTCGGCGCGACCGTCGAGATCGAACACGGCTACGTCGTCGCCAGTGCGAAAAAGCTCCGCGGCGCTCATATCTGCTTCGACACCGTGACCGTGACCGGCACCGAGAACCTTATGATGGCAGCCGCCCTTGCCGAGGGAGAGACCACGCTCGAGAATGCCGCGCGCGAGCCCGAGATCGTCGACCTTGCTCATGCGCTCATCCAGATGGGCGCGAAGATCGAGGGAGCCGGCACGGACATCATCAGGATCCAGGGCGTCGAGAGCCTTCGGCCCATGGACTATACCGTCATGCCCGACCGGATCGAGACCGGCACCTTTGTGATCGCCGCCGCTATTACGGGCGGAGACATCCTGATCAGGAACTGCTTCCCCGGCCATCTCGATGCGGTCATCTCAAAAGTGACCGAGGCGGGCGCCATCGTGACTGCGACGGACAACACGCTCCAGGTACAGGGACAGCGTACCATCCGCCCCGTGAACGTAAAAACGCTCGAGTATCCTGGATTTCCCACGGACATGCAGGCCCAGATCATGAGCCTCATGGCGCTAGCAGACGGCGCCAGCATGATCAACGAGACCATTTTCGAGAACCGCTTCACTCATGTTGCCGAGCTCCGCAGGATGGGCGCCGATATCCAGACCGACGGGCGCACGGCTATAATCAAAGGCGTGCCGAAGCTGTCGGCAGCGCCGGTCATGGCAACCGACCTCCGGGCCAGCGCATCGCTCATCTTGGCGGGCCTCGCAGCCGAAGGACAGACCGTTATATCACGCATCTACCATCTCGACCGCGGATATGACAACATCGAGCAGAAGCTGTCGGCGCTTGGAGCAGACATTAGAAGAGCATAGAAACGCATGCAAGCTTGCAAGCTGACAAGCCTGCCGGCATCTTGAGGAACTCATGAAGATCTTCGATTCACAGCACCAGGACATTGCAGCCGAACTCAAACGGATCATCAACCGCGGCGAAACTGCGACCGACGAAGTTGCCGTCGTGGTAAAAGAGGTCGTGGAACGCGTGCGCAAGGAAGGCGATCCTGCCTTGCTCGAATACACCGAGAAATTCGACCGGGTTACCCTCACGCTCAAGGACATCAAAGTAACGCCGCAGGAGATCAAGGACGCCTATACCAACGTTGATCCGAAAAAGGTGGATGCCCTGAAGCTCGCGGCCGCGAACATCCGCTCCTTTCACGAGAAGCAAAAGATCAGCTCCTGGGTCAACCAGGAAGCGGACGGCGTTATCCTGGGCCAGCTCGCACGCCCTATCCGGAGCGCGGGGGTCTATGTGCCCGGCGGCAAGGCCTGCTACCCGTCGTCAGTGCTCATGAACGTGATCCCGGCCAGGGTCGCGGGCGTGGAACAGCTCATCATGTGCTCCCCGGTCCCCGGCGGGACACTGAATCCTTACATTCTGGTTGCAGCGGATATCGCCGGCATAAGCGAGATCTACAAGATCGGCGGCGCTCAGGCCATCGCAGCCATGGCCTACGGCACCGCCACGATCCCGAAGGTCGACAAGATCGTGGGCCCGGGCAATATCTATGTGGCAACCGCAAAACGGTACGTCTTCGGCCAGGTGGACATCGATATGATCGCCGGCCCGAGCGAGATCCTGGTCATTGCCGACGACAGCGCCGACCCGGCCTTCGTAGCATCGGACCTGCTCTCGCAAGCCGAGCATGATGAGCTCGCGTCATCGATCCTTATTACCACGTCACGCACTTTGGCTGAGCAAGTCAATATCGAGGTCGAGCGTCAGCTCGCAACCCTGTCGAGAAAAGAGATCGCTCGCAAGGCCATTGACCGTTTCGGGGCCATCGTGCTGGTCAAGACCCTGCAGGAAGCGGCTGATGCGTCAAACTCCATTGCCCCGGAACATCTCGAGCTTGCCGTTGAAAAACCCTTTGATCTTCTGGCGCTGATCACGAACGCGGGCGCCATTTTCCTCGGCCATTACACGCCCGAGTCCGTGGGAGACTATGTTGCCGGCCCGAACCACGTGCTCCCGACCGGAGGCACGGCCCGTTTCTTCTCGCCCCTGTCCACGGACAGCTTCATGAAGAAGTCGAGCCTGATCTTCTATACCAAAGAGGGACTGGACAAGGTTGCCGAGGCCGTGATGCAGATCGCCGATGTGGAAGGTTTGGAAGCGCACGGCAATACGATCCGGATCAGGATGGCGAAGAAATAGTGTATAACCTTTTGGACACGGATCAACACGGAAAGGTCGGATAAGTCTTATCACAGATGTCAATCCGTGTGCATCCGTGTAAATCCGCGTCCCATTAATTTCTTAAGGAGTTTTTATGCCAACAAAAAAAGTGAAAAAGACTTCATCCAAAGCTCCTGCAGCCACCCCGAAGCTCAAGCTCGGCCTGCCGAAAGGAAGCCTCCAGGAGTCGACATTCAAACTCTTTGGCAAGGCAGGGTACCGGGTGCAGGTAAGCTCACGAAGCTACTATCCGACGATCGACGACAAGAATATCGACTGCACGCTCGTCCGCGCCCAGGAGATGGCCCGCTATGTTGATATCGGGATCTTCGACGTAGGTCTCACGGGCAAGGACTGGATCCTCGAACAGAATGCCGACGTAATCGAGGTCGCCGAACTCCGCTACGCAAAGGGCGGCCTCAACCCGGTGCGCTGGGTCGTGGCCGTGCCGGAAGACTCGAAGATCAGGTCCGTTAAGGACCTGAAAGGCAAGCGCATCGCAACAGAGCTCGTGGGCTACACCAAGCGGTATCTCAAATCCAAAGGAGTCACTGCTGACATCGAATTTTCCTGGGGCGCCACTGAAGTAAAGCCTCCCCGCCTGGCAGATGCTATCGTGGAACTCACCGAGACCGGCAGTTCGCTCCGCGCCAACAACCTCCGGATCGTCGAGGTCATGCTTGAATCCACAACCCGGCTCATCGCTAACAAGAAGGCCTGGAACGACCCCTGGAAACGGAAAAAGATCGAGAGCATGGCCATGCTGCTCCAGGGTGCGCTCGCTGCCGAGGAAAAGGTCGGCCTGAAGATGAATGCGCCCAAAGCGAACCTGAAAGAGATCTGCGGCCTCCTCCCCTCGATGCACGCGCCAACGATCTCGCACCAGACCGACCCTGAGTGGGTAAGCCTCGAAGTGATCCTTGACGAAAAAGTTGCCCGCGACCTGATCCCCCGGCTGAAGCGCCGCGGCGCTTCGGGGATCGTTGAGTATCCCTTGAACAAGGTCATATCGTAAATGCGATTGAAACGCGAAAGGCGGCCAAATGGCCGCCTTTTATATTTTCACCATGTATAGTTGTCAACACACACACCTTGTATTATTATAGCGATGTAGCCAAGGGAGGGGAAACCATGAAATCAACGGTAAAAAGAAAAAGTGTCCAGAAAATACTCGGCAAAAAAATAGAGCCCGATACGCCGGACCTGTCCCCAGAAATAACATTGTTCAGGACGAATTTACTGAAATCTTTAGAAAAGGTTGCCGGCAAAGGCGGAGGTCGAAGGGGATAGCACTTTACTGAAGTACATTTGGTCAACGGCACCCTACGGTCGAGGCGGAGGATTCAAATTTCTGCTGTTGGATAAGATGATTCCACTTTCAAACAGATTTATTTGACGGTGCAACACCCAGGGAAGGAGTTCGAAAGCAAAGACAAAAAAAGGATAGCAATGAATCTAGCGGCCTGATCGATTATTGTGATATAGACCCCAAAAACGATGAATAAATCACTTGAAGACATGTATCATAGCGAAATTAAAAGTTTTGTAAATAAACTCATTACCTTTCTTGGGACCGCGGAAGTTAAGCGCTGCTTGGAGAAATATGACGCATCTTTGCAATCAGCTGGCCCCTTTTTTCGTGAATATTATTTAAAAACCAGACATCCTTGGTGGGCTGGGCTCTCCGAATACAACAATTTGGAAAAGAAAGGGATGTCTGTTCGGAAGCATCTTACAGAAGGGCTGAAACGTCTAGGTGGTGATGCAAAAAAGATTGCTATTCTTCAAAAGAAAATGCCTGAAGCAGTAAAAAACAAGTACAAGAAAGACCTTCTGGATGATGATAGTGCCTATGCCTATTTATTTGAACTTAACATGGCCTGGCATTTTGTCTTGCGTGGCTATGATGTGATATGGCCGGAAATCCATACTGGTCGTCATTCTGAATTCATAGTTAAAGCACCAGACTTTGAATTCGAAGTTGAGTGTAAGAGGGTAAAAGCCGACTCTGCCCGCAGAATACGGAGGAGAGACTTCTACAGGTTTGCGGAAAAAATTGTTCAAAAAATTACTGCACGCGACTATTGCGGGAGTACTGATATTGTTCTTAAGGAAAGATTGCATAGTAACGAGCAATATGTCAATGAACTAGTTAACGAGGTTTTACGCGTTATAGATGCTGGAAATATTAACGGTCATTTCGAATTTTCATTTGGCCGCTTGACCCTAGATCTTGCGCGGAATGATGACTTTGTCGTTGATTTGGGCGAGAAATTTGAAAACCTCCGGAAAAGAAGAGCACCTCATGCACTAGGTGGTATTTTTGCTAAAGCAAAGAATGGAGCACCAGTTAATCCAATTGAAATCACACTTTCTTCTTTGAAGGCTGATGATTATGTAAAAAACTTGAGAAATACTATTTCAGAAGCAGCAAAAAACCAGCTGAGTGGTAAAATACCTGGCCTTATCATTTGTTTTCTTGAAGGCTTTGATGATTTGCGAGGACTTGAAAAGGGAAGTGCATTGCAGGATATGTGTCATTCTCTATTTCTCAAAGAAGGTCTTTCTCATGTGGCGGCCATTTGTTATAGTTCTGAATCTAATATTGTCAAGAGGGCAGGTGTTGACGAACGGCACTTCAACCAAGCACTTACCTTTAGGAACCCTAATTGTAAATATGAAAAGGCCAAGGCATTTCCCTTTTTTGATAAAGAGGATTTAAAGTGGCTTACTTAAACCTGTATCGTGAGTCGAGCAGACTTATGTGATGAGGTGAGGATCCGATGCTAAACTCTGAGCGATTTATCCCCAGCATTTAATAGTATTGACCGCCACCTAAGACAAGTTATGAAACATCCAGAGGGTCACTTCTTTAACGTTGTCATCATTGTCAAGATCAAAGAAGCGACCCCCGACACCTTCGTTTTTTAAAACACTCGACAGTACTCAGCTAACGTCTATATCTTTCCGTTGTTTTGTCAACGGCTAATACTGTCCCTGACTCAACGTCAATAAGGCGATAAGCTTTTTCATCTACATAACCGCGGTTGTTGGTGGTTGGAAAGCGCGAAAACGAAATATCCATGATGTGGGTTGCGCCCGTCATTTCTCCAATTTTAACCCTTAATTTATCGGAAACGAATCCTGCTTGGTTAATCCGAAATTCATCCAAAAGTTGTTTAAATCTTGAGCGGTCTACGACAGAGAAGTTCTCTTCATCGCTGTAGAGTGATAGCAACCCCCCCTCGGCGTCGGACTGTATACTGTTTCGTATTGAATCTGCCCAATCAAACCGCACATCTGGGAAAGAATTCTTCACATCGCTAACAAGCACTGCTATAGATACTTTCTTTTTAAACTCGATTAGTTTTCTTATGGATTTTACGGTTGGTCTTTCTTTGATCATTTTTGGATCGAGGTCAAAGGTATGTTGTTTTCCATTGCGATTGATAACGAATGATACTTGTTCTCCGTTGTTTTTGGTATCCAGTAGAAGTGCAATATCTTTACCAGTCGTGATTTTTTTCCCGTCACCAGTGACGATAATGTCTCCACGCATGATACCTACATTTTCTGCAGGAAAATTCTTCGCCAAGGATTTAACAACCGCTTCATTATTTATAGTTACTATGCTTATGCCAACTTTCAAAGTATCAACAAAATTATCTGTCTGGTCGGGTTGTTGTGGCATCCTGGTACAACCTAGAATCCAAACCATACACAATATAAGAACTGACATTTTACGCATATTATAATCTCCTGTTTGTCTTTCTATTTGCCCGCCCTAGATGGATTAGGGAAATTAGAGGAACTTAAATGCAGTACACATTTGGGGTCACTTCTCGACCTTTGACATCTCTTCCCTAAACTACTACTGATTGTCAAGCATCGAGAAGTGACCCCAAATGCCCCTGGCGGCACTGTTGATTGACTTGTTAGCCATGACGTCTCAGTAGCGCATTTTTGCGAAAGCGTGTTGTTACCGGTGTGTAGTCACGGATTCGAGAGTCATCATAACGTTTGAACACCATCACTGAACCGTACAAATTTCTGAACACCTCGGAAGTTACACCGGCAGGAATAGTCATATCATTAACACGATTAGCCGGGTTCTTCGCAAAGCGGGCCTTGATAAGGGTATTTAACGCAAGGAACACATTCCCGAGCAATTCTAGTAAATAACTGGAAAAGCATTGGAGACGACTGCGTACCTCTTCAATCATCGAGGCAAGCAGGGCTGGAAACTGTTGTGGAGTGAAGCTATATCTCTCCTTGACGCACAGTTTTTCCAATTTGCCCATCAAGGTGGAAAGCCGAAGCAAGTGATGCTTTGCTGTATTCGCCCCAAAGGATATTAGCTGCTCATTCGTTAATGATAAGCTGATATCAGAATTTACATCTGGGCACCAGAACTGTAAATGTACTTGCTTCGCCACCCAGGTTTCGAGATCCGATACCGCTCCGCGTAACCCAGAATCGCTGGCTTCGTCCGGGTATGTGTCGCAAAACCAGCGAAGCCCCTTGAGCAAAGACCAGCTCTGAAACTTACTATTGATATGCGCGCTCGGCGTTCCCTCAGCAAAGAACTCGACCACGAGAACCAAAAAGAGATTGAAAGACGATCTTGTGAGGAAGAGAACCGATTGCTCTGGTGGTATGCCACCAACCGTATAGAGTTCAGGGCCAACGATATCAGCGAGAACGCTGTGCGTCTCGTGGAGCAACACAACCTCCAAGTCCCCTTCAGACTGAATTGTAGCAATATTTGGCACTGCGGGCCTCTGCAGGAAAAATGTTAATCTTAGTTGAAATTTAAGGAAGCGGCTCCTAAAATGGTAAGGTTTGTTTCCCGACAAAACAGTACCAAGAAAGGAGCCGTTCAATGGATACGATAGTCAAGTTTGGTAAAAAAG
>Ga0315272_10000550_pt1 | contig 19046 bp, 21 predicted proteins | sample C3_middle_MG_FD_203918 | JGI IMG/M metagenome (GOLD analysis project Ga0315272, IMG submission 203918) | Sediment microbial communities from Yellowstone Lake, YNP, Wyoming, USA - C3_middle | ecosystem: Environmental > Aquatic > Freshwater > Lake > Sediment | place: USA: Wyoming | collected...
ACTGGGCAGCCGAGTTTACCTTGATATGTGCATCATTGGCGTTTACCCCGGGCATCGGCACCATGCGCTGCACCGCAACCGCACCGGTATTCAGCGTTTCAAAGCTGTGCGCGGCGCCCTGGCCATCAGTAGTCAGGAACACCACACCCAGGCGTGTGCCAGAGGCCACCTCATAGAACATCGGCAATTTTGCAGATGACGATTCCGCAGGTCCTGCAGTGCCCAGCTCGGCCAGAAAGCCTATGTTGGCTGTCACGCGGCCGCCGTAGAATATTGACAACTCACCGCCACCTGCCGGAGTACTCACTGTGTCTCCTACACCGTTAGGATTATTTGCTGAATCAGAATTGGAAACATTTTCTACCCCCGCTGTTGCCAGTACGCCCAAATTCAAATTTGCAGGAATGGACAGACCATCGCCTTCCACCTTCTCCTGTTTACCGATCAAAGTGAACCCGGTGTTTTTGAAGACGCGTCCAAAAGCGTTCAACATCGGGAACTGCTGAAAGTGACACTGGTTGCAGCTAAAGCCGGTCTGACGTGCAAATACCGGTAGTGCCGATGCCGCTTGAGAAAATGCTGCACTTGCCAAAATGGCAATTATCACCATCATTTTTTGTTTTGATGCATTTTTCATAAAGCTCAACCCTATATTGTAAAATTAATAATATAATCAAGTGCATAGAGTAAATCCCATTGATTATCCCTTGCCTGACCAATCAATGCTCTGCGCATGGCTAATATATACAATATACCCTAATAGGGCCTGTCATATATCTGACAGCAGCTTGAAATGCTCTTGATTTATTTTTGTTTATATTCAAATTTACGCCGCAAGGTATCTCATGAAGGTCACAATGAAAAACAAAATAAAAGCGCATCACGTAACATGTAATTAACTTGCTACGTAACGCGCTTGGTTTGTTGACTTGCCCCCATCCCGCCATCTCACGGGATGGAGCCTATTTTAATTTAAACCAATGTTACCGGCTCCAGCCCGTTCTGCATCCAGCCGACCATGCCGCCCATCTCGGTCTTGAGCTCGAACGCAATGCGGCTGGCCACCGTACGCGCCGCTACCCGCCTGGGCTGGGTGTGGGCGATTGCCCCCTGCACCCCGCGCCCGATGCTGATACAAATTTTTGGCAACTGCGTGGTCTTGCCCGAGCCGGTCTCGCCGCACACGATGACCACCTGATTAGCCATAATCGCCCGCGCCAGTTCCTCGCGGCGCAACACCACGGGCAGGTCGGCGGGATATTCGATCGGCTGCAGCGCCGCGATGCGCGCAGCCCTGCGCGCCTGTACCGAATTTTCGGGGAGCGGAGTGCTGGAGCCTTCTGCTGTAGCGGCAGTCGCAGCAGAGCCTGAAGGCGGAGTAGGGTAGTCAGGTAAATTCATGGCGCGCGATTGTACCTCAAACTCACGCACACAAAAAAAAGCAGGGGAACCGAAGTCCCCCTGCTTTTACTTTGCTTCTTTTCCTGACCCGTGACCGGGAGCAGAATACTGCCTGTAGCTGTTAGAACATGGCTTGCAGCATCAGGGTGGTTACTTCCTTGCCTGCTGGGCTCACACCCACGACAGTATCCCATGCGGTGCCCGATTGTGCAGTGTAAGACAGGCTAAGCTCAACGTTGACAGCCAGATTGTAAGTTGCGCCGACCATTATGGCATCGTCGGTCAAGGCTTCATGTGTTGTTGGATTCTCAGCGCCGTTTTTACCCATACGCACGGCCGCCATCACCGTTGCCACATTTGGAATGACCCCAAGCTGGGCGGCCAGGTTTATCGAGCTGGCTGTCTGTACATTTCCCGTGTTGAAGAGGTTACCAACGACATTGACATCATTCACGGCAGGTGCCGTACCGTAGGAGAGGTACATACCCAAAGGCATGTTGCCTACTTTGCCCTGCATCTGCCCGTCTATGATGGTTGCCTGGGTAGCCTGCATGACTGCCGTCGGTACACCCAGTGTATCAGGTGCACCGCCGTCATCACCCGTGAATACCTGCACGCCGATAGCGCTATCAAAGCCGACTACGTCAAACATGCCTGCAGCACGCGCATAGTTCATCCTCATGTTGCCGCCACGGGTGGGGGCACCAAGCGCCGGAATCACAGCATATTTGCCGATGTTGACAAAGTAGTGTTCATTATTCACCACAAATGACGCACCCTGCGCTCCAGTTGCGGTACCCAGATACTGGGCAGCCGAGTTTACCTTGATATGTGCATCATTGGCGTTTACCCCGGGCATCGGCACCATGCGCTGCACCGCAACCGCACCGGTATTCAGCGTTTCAAAGCTGTGCGCGGCGCCCTGGCCATCGGTAGTCAGGAACACTACACCCAGGCGTGTGCCATTGGCAACCTCATAGAACATCGGCAATTTTGCGGAAGAAGATTCCGCAGGTCCTGCAGTACCCAGCTCGGCCAGAAAACCTATGTTGGCTGTCACGCGGCCGCCGTAGAATATTGACAACTCACCACCACCTGCCGGAGTATTTACAGTGTCTCCTACGCCGTGAGGATTATTTGCCGAATCAGAATTGGAAACATTTTCTACCCCCGCCGTTGCCAGTACGCCCAAATTCAGATTTGCAGGAATGGACAGACCATCGCCTTCCACCTTCTCCTGTTTACCGATCATGGTAAATCCGCTGTTTTTGAAGGCGCGTCCAAAAGCGTTCAACATCGGGAACTGCTGGAAGTGACACTGGTTGCAGGAAAAGCCGGTCTGGCGTGAAAATACAGGAAGTGCTGAAGCCTCTGGCACGAGCGCCAACAAGGACAGCGCACCCGCCAATAAATAAATAATCTTTTTCATTTTAATTTCCCCATACATTATTGAGATATTTTCTTCTATAGAACTGAAATCATGTTCTGACCCTAACTCTGCGCTTATCATTTTATTTAAGCAATAGCAGCAATGCGCTTTTTTTCCAAATAGCATAGTGAAATAGTTGGGTAAATTTTATACCTAAATTAATAAGGAGGGTTCCTCGGGTCATCTTTAATATCGGGCCTGCCAAGCAGAAACCGCCAATTTTAAAATTAACCATGTTGATCTGAGTACAATAAAAAAACGCACTGCCCTCCTGTCAATATGACATTCGATCAATGCGTCTTCTTTTACAAAGATTACCCGCCACTACTGCGAGTAAATTTCTGCGGATATTATGCCAGAGCCGAGGCCTCAAGACCGCTCTGCATCCAGCCCATCATACCCCCGCGCAGGTTGTAGACATTGTCATAACCTTGCTGCTGCAGGAACATGCACGCCTGGGCAGAGCGCGCGCCGCTGCGGCAAATAAATACCAGCTTTTCATCGCGGCTCAATTCGCTTACTTTGGCCGGAAGGATGTGCAAGGGCATGGCCTCTGCGCCAGAAACGGTGCCCGAGGCGATTTCATGCATGCCGCGCACGTCGATGACGCGCATATTGGGATGCTTTTCTTTCACCCATATGTGCAGTTCCGGGGCGTCGATTTCTTTGATATTGCTCATAAACATAGTCATTCTCCTGTGTTGTTTTTTCTATATTAACATAATCTAATATAGATGTGATAATAATCCACTGCAGCCCCAAAACCGGCCACTAACGCCGTTTCAACTCCAGCAGCTCAAAGCACACCCTGCCCCGCGTGTTTTCTTGCAGCAGCAAACGATAACCCAACTGCTCTGCCCACCGGGCTGCCTGAAACAGGCCCACGCCCAGGCCATCCTCGGACTCTACTACGGTATGCAGCAGTTGCATCACCACATTTTCCTGAATTTCACTGCCACTGTCGCACACCGTCAAACTGAATGGCCGACTGTGCAAGCTGACTTGTACAACAATATTGGGCTCATGCAAGCGCTTGTTGCGGGCATTGTCGATTAAATTATCGACGATACTATCAAACAAATTGAAAGGGATGGCAAGTTGATCCAGACCGCCTTCATTCTGCAACCACTCCAAATTACGGTACTGGTGCCTTTGTTGCAGGCCGCTCCACCATGTCGCAAGCGGCATCAAGCTTGCTTCCGTTTCATGCATGGGGACTTTTAGCTTGGACAGGGTCAGCTCAATGCGCTGTGCCATTACAGGCAGTTGCTGTTGCAAAATAGGCTGCGCCTGCGCCGGTTGCTGCTCGGCAATCGAGATCAGGGCAAACAATGATTGCAGCATGTTTTTAAGATCGTGCGTCAAACGTGCGCCCGTTTCATGCACTGCTTGCAAACGTGCCATTTCGCGCAGCCGTTGCTCGCGCCGCTTGGACTGATAAAAATAAGTCAGCATATTTGCCAGCAATTGAATATGCATCAGCACTGAAGGGGCAACTCGCGCGCGCGTAAACAGTACCAGGCGCAAATCAAGATCCTCCAGTTCGATCCTGTAAGGGCTGACCAGTCCCTGGTCGCCATGCCCTTCCTCGCTTTCCCAGCTCAAGCCGCTCAGCCAAGGCAACTCGATCATATGCCCCGTGGCCATCCTGAGAAAGGCAGCCGGGCTTTGCTCCTGCTGTGCAGATCTCGCCAGTTGCTTGATCCATTGTTCAAACGGTGTGCCTATGTTCAAAAAATAACGTGAAAATACCGGTTGAAATCCGGAAAATCCAAGACGCGGATACCACAACCAGCCAAGCACAAACAAAAACAGGCCCATGAAAAACAGGGTGCGCAACAAGGCCTGAAAATAATCCACATGACCCAGGTTCATGAAAGCCAGGCTGCCCAACACCAGCAGTGTCAGCAGCATAAACAGCAGCATGCTGTAGATGAAATCGACCGCCATTGTTTTCTTCAAACGCTCACTCTCATGCGGCACCAGCGCCATACTCAGCAGCAGCAGCGGCAATACATACTCCATAAAATTTCTGCTCGCCTCGTCCATCGTCGGCAGCATAAATAGTTGCGGGGTCAACCACAGCAGCAGCACAGCCAGCAAATAACCCATTGCCAGAAGATAGCGCAAACGCTGCCGTACACTCTGAAACGCGAATACACGACCGCCCACCAGAGCAAACAATCCGCTGACCCAGAATGCCAACACCCACCAGTTCAGCCACCACAGGGCCAGCGCGCTGACGCTGATGATCGTTATTGCGCGTCTCGTGCTCAATTTGTCCTCGCCACGCCACAACGGTTGCCACAGCAGGAACAAACCCAAATGTGCAAACAGCAAGGGACGCGACCAGATACTTTCTACACCTGCCCACAGGGCAAGATGCAAAGTCACCAGCATCGCCAAAGACAACCAGCGTCCGGAAACGATCCAGCGAGTCGGCATGAATGTCATTTTTTCATCACTTCTATGTCAAAGATTCGTCAATTTTTGCCGCATAAAACAACTAATATATTGAAAACAAGTACAGGCTGCTTTAATTTAGTATTATCTGGGTGGCACAACTATTGCTTTATAATTTAACATCAGAACTCAACATATTGAACTCACACTTAGGAATAATATGAAACGCAAGCAATCTGGCTTTACTTTAATCGAAATCGCGATCGTGCTGGTAATTATCGGCCTGCTGCTGGGCGGGGTGCTGAAGGGCCAGGAATTGATCAATAGCGCGAAGGTTAAAAATCTGGCAATGGACTTTAAGAATATTCCAGTTTTCATCTATGCTTATCAGGACAAGTTTAGAGTTCTACCTGGTGATGACTCCAATGTGAACATTCATCTGGACAACGGGACCGCGGTTGCTACACCCGCAGCTGCTGCTAATCGTGGAAACGGCACCATCGACGGATCTTGGGACTCAATAAACGCAACCGACGAGTCAGTTGTTTTCTGGCAGCATGTACGTATGGCCGGCCTAACTTCAGGCCAGCAAAATATTACAGTAACGGGTATTCTCGACCCTTATTTTCCTATTAACGCTGCTGGAGGCAGACTGGGTGTTCAAGGTAATTTAGGCACTGCTGCTTCTCCAAATCCTATTGCAGGAATTACTGGCACCTATGTAATTTGCTCTTCAAATATCGCTGGTAAATTCGCAAAACAATTGGACATTATGCTCGATGATGGCAATACGGACTCGGGATCAATGAGAGTAACATCTTCCCCCGCAGGCACAGCCGCCATACCAACTGGACAACCATTTGTTACTACCGTAAACATTAATAACGACGCTCTCTACACCGTCTGCATGGGCGTTTAATTAAACCTTGCAGTACGATCAAGCCCGCCTCGGCGGGCTTTCTTATTTTTTCACCTCCAAATTGCTTAATCGATGCCACTCCACTAGACTAGCCACATAGATCGGCGAGACAGAGACCCTTATGGAATTTAAGTTGAGCGACCATACACGGGAACGCATCCAACAGCGCAAGATTAAACCGGAATAGATAGCAATTGCCATCACACATCCAGATCAGACTGAAAGTGACTTTGAGGATCGTTCATTGGTTCATGCACTTAAATTAATTCCCGAAAAAGGGTTCAGGAAATTGCGTGTAATTTACAACGAAACAACCTAGCCAGTGACCATCGTTACTGCATATTTTGAATAAGGTGTAGCCATGAAAATCGAATTCGATCAGCTTGCAGATGCGCTCTACATCCATCTTGCCGAGGGCGAGGTGGAAAAAACCGAGGAAATAAAACCCGGCATGATGCTGGATTACGATGCGGACGGCAATGTGCTGGGCGTTGAAGTGCTGTATGTGAGTAAACGCGCGGATATGCCCCTTAAAAAGGCGGCATAACCTGCAATAACCGCAAACCATCACTAGCCCTCGCGCAACCGCTTCTCCGCCTCCACCAGCGCCTCCTGCTGCCCCAGCAACATCAGCACATCGCCCGCTCGCAACACGATATCTCCCGACGGTTGGCTTATAGTCTGGCTACCTGGCTCGCTGTTGCGGCGCACGGCATTGACGACCACTTGCAGCCCGCCCAGATCAAGTTCGTCCAGCGTTTTATTGACCGCAAAATCCCGCCCGCCCAGTAACACACTATGCAAGCTCGCCTGCAAGCTTTCAGTTACTTCGCCCACTCTGTCATCGGCGGTATGGAACTGGCCCCTGAACACACTGTAACGCCGTGCGCGATTTTCCTGGATGCGGCGTATCACGCGATTGAAGGGCACGCCCGACAGCAGCAGCGCCTGCGAGGCGAGCATGACGCTGCCTTCCAGCACTTCGGCTACCACTTCGGTTGCTCCCGCCTGCTTCAGCGTCTCGACGTGGCTGTCGTCGGCGGTGCGCACCACCACCGACAGGCCGGGGCGGGCGGATTTGACATGATGCAAAATTTTCAGCGCGGAGTGCTCGTCGTCGTAAGTGATCACCAGCACTTTGGCGCGCATCAGGCCGGCGGCCATCAGCACTTCGCGTTTGCTGGCATCGCCGTAAACTACCGATTCTCCCGCCAGCACCGACTGCCGCACAAGTCTGGCATCCATATCCAGTGCCACATAGGAGATACACTCACGGGTCAGAAAATGTGCCAGCGCATGGCCGCTGCGCCCGTAGCCGCAGACGATGATATGCTCCTGGGTCGCCATGGCCTGCACCGAAATCTGGTGCATCTGCATGGCTCTGCTCATCCACTCACCGGGCGACAGCTGGCGCACAATCGCCTCGGCATACTGAATCAGGAAGGGCGCCGCCAGCATGGATAGCAGCATGGCCGCCAGCACAATCTGGGTCGTGTCGTGGCTCAGCAATTTTGCTTCAAAGGCAAGGGTCAACAATACAAAGCCGAATTCACCCGCTTGTGCCAGACCCAGACCGCTGCGTATACCCACCCCCCAATCGCCTTTGTACCAGCGCGCCAGCAGCGCAACAACAGTTGCCTTGAACAACAGCAAGGCAAACAATAGCAATGACACCCAGCCCAGATTGCTTATCAGCTCACCGAGGTTAAGCAACATTCCTATCGTGACGAAAAACAATCCCATCAATACATCGCGAAAGGGTTTGATGTCGTCTTCCACCTGGTAGCGGTATTCGGTTTCGGCAATTAAAATTCCCGCCACAAACGCGCCCAAAGCCAGCGACAGACCCGCCAGTTCGGTAAGATAAGCCAGACCCAAAGTAATAAACAAAACGTTGAGCATAAACAGTTCGGAAGACTTTTGTCTGGCGACCAGATGAAACCACGGGCGCATCAGGCGCTGGCCGAATAGCAGCAGCGCTCCCAGCACCAGCGTTGCCTTGAACAAGGCAAAACCAAGCGTGGACGCCAGATCATTTGCAGGGCTGGCCAGGGCGGGAATAATAATCAGCATCAGCACCACAGCGAGATCCTGAAACAGCAATACCCCCATGATCAGCTGGCCATTGGGTGCGTTGAGTTCGGCGCGCTCAACCAGTATTTTGCTGACAATGGCAGTGGAGGACATGGCCAGCACACCGCCCAGCGCGACCCCGGCACGCCAGTCCATACCCAGCAGCAATGAAGCGGCAGCCACCCCCGCCAGCGTGAGTATCAACTGCGCGCCGCCCAGGCCAAACACGGTAAATTTCATGCTGCGCAATTTCGCCAGACTGAATTCCAGGCCGATACTGAACATCAGAAATACCACGCCAAATTCGGCCAGGTGTCTGGCCCGCAGCGTGTCTGGAATCCAGCCCAGGGCATGCGGCCCGATTGCAATACCCACGGTGAGATAGCCCAGTGTTACCGGCAGCTTTAACAGGCGGCACAACACCACCACGATGACCGCGACAGCAAGCAGGACTAATACGAGTTGCAGGGTATTTTGCATATATTTAATTTATATTTTTTCTTGTCTATTCGTGTAGGGCGTCAATAAGCGAAGCGCATTGCGCCGAATGTCTTCGCCTAACCATGACTAACACTTTAATCGCCATACTCTAACTCACCCTCATTGCCACCTGCCCAATGTTTCGGATAAACACCTTCCTCAACCAAACGATGGAATGTTGAAAAAGGCCAATCTGCAACGCAACGTACCAGGCCATGCTTCAAGGGGTTTATATGCACATAATCCATATGTGCCCGATAATCACGCTCATCCCGTATCAAATGCTCCCAATATCGCCGCTGCCAAATGCCACGTTCTCCGCGCCGAGTACGTACAGCCGACAATTTTTCCGTACGCGGCAATGATTTGGAAAATTCCATTTTGATCAACCGCAGGCGCGTTGCGTAATTCGCATCATCTGGCGGCAATTCAATCACGCAATGCATGTGCTCTGGCAATATCACCCAGCCATGAATCGTAAAGGGATAACGATGCTTTACCGATTTGACCACGGTGCGCAACAATTCGATGTTGAGCGTTAGCAGGTCATTGCCCTGCCGTTGCAGGAGGTTGACAGTGAAGAAATAGGTTCCGCCCGGATGCCAGGCGCGACGGTAATCAGGCATGACGGTAGTATTACGGAAGACACCATCCGGCGCAATAATGATTGCGCCCTACAAACAATCTCAAAATTTCTCCGCAGGCTGGGCGCACTGATATAATGTAAAAACATGAAAACACCTCTAATAGCCTCACCCCACGCATTAGTCCTCGCACGCGAAGTTATCAACATTGAGGCGGCTGCCGTACTTGCCCTCACCCATAGTGTTGATGAAAACTTCCTGCGCGCACTGAATATCATTCTGTCGTGCGAGGGACGGGTCATCGTCAGCGGCATGGGAAAGTCCGGCCATATCGCGCGCAAGATTGCCGCCACCATGTCCAGCACCGGTACGCCGGCATATTTTGTCCACCCCGCCGAGGCCAGCCACGGCGATCTTGGCATGATTACTTCTCAGGATGTGTTTATCGCCCTGTCGTACTCCGGCGAAAGCGATGAACTGATGACCATTGTGCCGGTGATCAAGCGCCAGGGTGCACGCCTGATCAGCATCACGGGCAATCCGAAGTCCAGCCTGGCGATGGCGGCGGATGCGCATCTGGACGGCTCTGTCGCAAAGGAAGCCTGCCCGATGGGATTGGCCCCCACCACCAGCACCACCGCGGCACTGGTTTTGGGTGACGCGCTGGCGATGGCGCTGCTCGATGCCAAAGGTTTTGGCGAGGAGGATTTTGCCCGCTCGCATCCGGGCGGCAGCCTGGGACGCCGCTTGCTAACCCATGTGCGCGATATCATGCACAGCGGTACTGAAATCCCTGCTGTTCCACTGAACACCATGCTGGCAGAGGCGATGCTGGAAATCTCACGCAAGGGCCTGGGCATGACGGCCATCGTGGACGAAACGCAGCATGTACTGGGTATCTACACCGATGGTGACTTGCGCCGCACGCTGGAGAAGCGGCTGGACTTCAGCACCACACAGATAGGTTCGGTCATGTCGCGCAGTCCGCGCAGCATTACCCCGGATGCGCTGGCGGTAGAAGCCGTGCGCATGATGGAAGAGCACAACATCAGCCAGATGCTGGTGGTGGATGACGACAATAAACTGGTGGGTGCCTTGAACATGCTCGATCTGCTGCGTGCAAAGGTAATTTGAAAATGGTCATAAAATGTTAGCTCAACGCATACGGGCAATTAAACTGGTCGCTTTCGACGTCGATGGCATTTTGACCGATGGGGGTCTTTATCTCACCGACTCCGGCGAGGAGTTCAAGCGTTTCAATTCACTTGACGGTCACGGCCTCAAAATGCTCAAAGCCTCGGGCGTGGAGATCGCCATCATCACCGGTCGCACCTCGCGTTGCGTTGAACTGCGCGCAAAAAACCTGGGGATTACGCGGCTGTATCAGGGCGTGGAAGACAAATGGGGTGCGATGCAGGCACTGCTGGCAGAATTAAAACTCGCCCCCGATGCCGCCGCTTTTATGGGCGACGATGTTGTGGATTTGCCGGTGATGCGCCGCGTGGGCTTTTCCATCACCGTGCCCAATTCCCCGCAAGCGGTGCGCGATCACGCGCACTACCTTACCCAGCGCAACGGCGGCCATGGTGCGGTGCGTGAGACCTGTGAACTCATCCTGTCAGCGCAGGGCTCGCTGGACGCGCAGCTGGCACCGTATTTGTCATGATGGAACGTCTGCGCAGCTGGCTACCGCTTTTGCCGCTGCTGCTGCTGCTGGCGGCCTCCTATTGGCTAAATCTGCAGGTACAATCTCCAGCATCCCGATCCGGCCAGAACCTGCGTCACGACCCCGATTACGTTATTGACAATTTTACGGCTACCACACTGGACGATCAGGGTAAGATTCGTTTTGTCATGTCGGCCAAAAAAATGTGGCACTACCCCGATGATGACACGACACACCTTGAAATACCCCGTCTCGAAAGTTTGACAGCTGAGCTTCCACCTATGCTCATGTCTGCAAAGAAGGGGGAAATCTCCAGCAAAGGTGATGAAATTTTTTTGCGTGATGACGTCATTATCGTGCGCCCCGCTCATGCAAACAAAAGCGCGCTGACTTTCAACACCAGCTATTTGCATATCGTTCCGAATAAAGAATTCGCCGATACAAACCGTACCGTATCAATGACTGATGCCAGCACCAGCCTGAATGCCGTCGGCATGGAACTGGACTATAAGGCACAAACCATCAAATTTCTTTCGCGTGTAAAAACCGTATATGAACCCGTTAGGAAATAAATTGCCTGCCATGGTTTGTCTGCTGCTGTTAAGCCACGCGGTATTGAGCTTTGCGGAACAGGCTGATCGCCAAAAACCAGTTCAGATGGAAGCCGACCGTGTCACGGTCGATGATGCCAGCCAGACCACCACCTTCGAAGGTAACGTGCAAATGCGCCAGGGTACTTTGCTTATCGAAGCCACAAAAATTGTAGTCATACAGGACAAAAAAGGATTTAGCCAAATGACCGCAGTCGGGCAACTTGCACATTTCCGTCAAAAGCGCGACGGGGTAAATGAATATGCCGAAGGCTTTGGCGAACGTATCGAATATGACAACAATACCGAGACGGTCAATTTTTTTGGCCAGGCACGGGTGAAACGCGAGGGTGACGATGTGCGCGGTGAGCACATTGTTTACAGCACAAAAACCGGTGTATTTCAAGTTTTTGGCAGTAGCGACAAAAATCCTGACACGCCCAAGAAGGGGCGCGTAACGATTGTTATCCAGCCCAAAAATCAGGATACCGGAACTGCGCCTGATATGCAGGCGCATCCAATGCAACCCGACACCACTACGACGAAATAAAAACCATGAGTGAATTGCGCACCACCTCATTAAAGAAACGTTACCGTTCTCGCACCGTGGTTCAGGATGTGTCACTGACCGTCAAGAGCGGAGAAATTGTAGGCCTGCTCGGCCCCAACGGCGCGGGAAAAACCACCAGCTTTTACATGATCGTCGGGCTGGTCGCGGCTGATGGCGGCGACATATTCATTGACGATAAAAATATCACCCACTACCCCATTCATCGTCGCGCGCGCCTGGGCTTGAGCTATCTGCCACAGGAGGCGTCTATTTTTCGCCGTCTCAGCGTAACTGAAAATATTCAGGCAGTGCTTGAACTGCAAGGTTATGGCAAGGAGGAGCTTCAGGTTCGCCTGGAAACCTTGTTGAGCGATCTGCATATTACCCATATCCGCGACAACCCAGCGATCAGTCTGTCCGGCGGTGAACGGCGGCGAGTGGAAATTGCCCGCGCACTGGCCAGCAACCCGCGTTTTATTTTGCTGGATGAGCCGTTCGCCGGCGTTGACCCGATTGCCGTGCTGGATATCCAGAAAATTGTGCGTTTTCTCAAGGAACGCGACATCGGCGTGCTGATTACCGACCATAATGTGCGCGAGACGCTGGGTATCTGTGACCGTGCTTATATTATTAACGCCGGCTCGGTGATGGCTGAAGGCAAGCCCGATGAAATCGTCTATAATGAAAGCGTCAGAAAAGTATATCTGGGCGAAAATTTCAAGCTATAAAGCGGCTAGCATTGCAAAATGAGTAAGAGCAAGCCAGCAACCTCAAAACCAGACACCATCGTATGAAAGTAGGATTACAACTCAGACAGTCGCAGCAACTGACGCTCACTCCTCAGTTGCAACAGGCTATCCGTTTATTGCAGCTGTCGACAATAGAAGTCGATCAGGAATCCGAACGTCTGTTGAATGAAAATCCCTTTCTTGAACGCGATGACGACTACCCGGCCCAAACTTATGTGCATGGTGATTCGCAGAATAATTCCCAAAATAATTCCCAGACCAGCAGCAGCGAAAGTAGCGCTACGGAACGCGAAGCTGCCCCCAGCGATTCTGATTGGGCCATTCCAACTTTTTCCGCAGCTGCCAGTCCCGATGACGAAGATAGCGGATTTGGCGAGGTGGCGGCCGACAAGCCGAGCCTGCGCGACCATTTGATTTGGCAACTCAATCTTAGCCCCTTGGAAGAGCGTGACAAACAGATTATCGGCCTGCTGATTGATGCACTTGATGACAACGCCTATCTGACGCAATCCCTTGAAGAGATTGCCGAGTATCTTCCGCAAGAACTCGATATCACACTGGATGACCTTGAAACCGCGCTGGTGCAATTGCAACATCTGGATGAGCCCGGCATCGGTGCACGAAACCTGAGTGAGTGTCTGTCCCTGCAGCTGCTAGCCATGTCGCGCGATCCCGTCAGCACCCACAACCCGCTCAGCCTGGAACTTGCCCAGCGTCTGGTAGAACATCATCTCGACCTGCTCGCAGCGCACGATTATGCAAAACTTAAAAAAGTCCTGCACTGTGACGACGCAGCCCTGCGCGCAGCCCAGGATTTGATTGTGCACCTGCAACCCAGGCCCGGATCGGCATACGAGCAAAATGCATCAGATTATGTCGTGCCGGACGTATTGGCAGAACGAGTCAACAATGTCTGGCGCGCACGCCTTAATCCGGAAGCAATGCCGCGACTGCGTATCAACCAGGTGTATGCAAATATCATGCAAAATCGCGGCGAAAATTCCGCCCAGGAGATGTCCGGCCAGCTTCTGGAGGCGCGCTGGTACATCAAGAATTTACAGCAGCGCTTTGACACCATACTGCGTGTATCCCAGGCCATCGTCGAGCGCCAGCACCAGTTTTTCCAGCACGGCAAGATTGCCATGCGTCCGCTGGTACTGCGCGAAATTGCAGACCAGCTGGAACTGCACGAATCCACTATTTCACGCGTCACCACGCAGAAATTCATGCTCACTCCAAGCGGAATTTATGAACTTAAATATTTTTTCGGCAGTGGTCTGGCCACCAAGACAGGTGGCTCATGTTCGTCCACTGCCATACGTGAAATCATCAAGCGCATGGTCGATGAGGAGGATGAACACAATCCCCTGAATGACAGTCGCATGGCTGAAATCCTGGCACAGCAGGGCATCATAGTTGCCCGGCGCACCGTGGCAAAATACCGGGAATTACTGCATATTCTCCCGGTAAATCTTCGCAAGTCCCTTTAACCACAACAAGGAGTAGACCATGAACATTAATCTTACTGGACGTCACCTCGAAATCACTCCAGCTATTCGCGAACACGTGACCACCAAACTTGGGAAGTTAAAACGTCATTTTGACAACGTAATCGACATCAATGTCATCCTGTCCGTGGACAAACTCAAGCAAAAAGCCGAGGCTACCGTGCACCTGAGCGGGAAAACAGTTTTTGCCGAAACCGATGACAGCAACCTTTATGTCGCAATTGATAATCTGGTTGATTCACTGGATCGCCAAATCCTGAAGCATAAGGATAAAAGTTCAGCGCGTCGTCATGATGATACTGGCAGTCATGCTGCAGCAGAATAGTTTAATGAGGGCGACTTAGGGTAGCCTTTTCCTTATGCGAGCTGTGCGCAACGCAGCCTTATGCTGCGGTCCACAGCTTTAATCGTGGTTGAAACAATGAATCTGATCAGTAAACTGCTACTCCCCGAAAACATCCTGCTGGATACCGAGTCCACCAGCAAGAAACGGGTGTTTGAACGTGTAGGGCTATTGTTTGAAAATTCTCACCAGATTGCCCGCAGCCTGGTATTCGACAGCTTGTTTGCGCGTGAAAAACTGGGCTCTACCGGACTGGGACAGGGTGTGGCTATTCCGCATGGCCGCGTCAAAAATTTACGCGAAGGCATAGCTGCCTTCGTCAAGACTCAAAATCCCATCCCCTTTGATTCACCGGATGGGCAAGCGGTAAATCTGATTTTCGTATTACTGGTCCCGGAGCGAGCCACCGATGTACACCTGCAATTGCTGGCGGAACTGGCGCAAATGTTTAGCAATAAAACCTTCCGCGAGCAATTGCAGAGCAGCGTTGATACTGTAGCGATTCACCGATTATTTACAGACTGGAAAGCAGAGTAAATGGCACAAGTCAACATTCGGCAACTGTTTGACGACAAGCAGGAACGCCTGGCTTTAAGCTGGGTTGCCGGTGCTGATGGCGCAAACAAAATACTCGATAGCGAACTGGTCAACGCATCCAATCGAGGGCTGATAGGCCATCTGAATTTAATCCATCCCAACTGGGTGCAAGTTCTCAGCACCATAGAGCTGGACTACCTGCGCGACCTCAGCCCTGCCGAACGGGATGCCGCGCTCGCCCAGCTTGAGCGCGGCGGCACGCTGTGCCTGATCGTGGCAGGAACGGATGAAATTTCGCAGGCTCTGGTTGACTATGCCAACCGCACTCAAACTCCTTTATTCCGCTCCCCCCAGGGCAGTGTCCATCTGATGTGGCTGGTACGCCATTACATCGTCAAGGAGCTGGCGGAATCTACCACACGCCACGGCGTATTCCTTGATGTGCTGGGCGTGGGGGTGCTGATTACCGGCGACAGCGGCGTGGGTAAAAGCGAGCTGGGACTGGAGCTCATCACCCGCGGCAATGGCTTGGTGGCAGACGATGTTACCGAACTGTTCCGTATATCGCCCGAGACACTGGAGGGTCGCTGCCCGGAATTGCTGCGCGATTTTCTTGAAGTGCGTGGTCTGGGCATGCTCAATATACGCACCATGTTTGGTGAGACATCGGTACGGCGGAAAAAAAGCCTAAAACTGATAGTGCATTTGCACCGGCCGGTCGGAGGCGATGTCTCGCAGCTTGAACGATTGCCGATTGATGCCAGCTATCAGGAGGTACTGGGAATACAAATCAGAACGGTCAGCATACCGGTAGTCGCCGGCCGCAACCTCGCCGTATTGGTGGAAGCGGCTGCGCGCAACTTTGTTTTGCAACAGCGCGGCATCGACACGATGAAGGAATTCATTGAGCGGCACGAGCAGCAGATGCTGGAGCAATAAGCGAGCAGATCAATATGAAAGCAGAACAATAAGATGCAACTTTTTCTGATCAGCGGTCTCTCAGGCTCGGGCAAAAGCGTCGCGCTGAAGGTATTGGAGGACAGCGGTTACTACTGCGTGGATAATCTTCCGGTGGAATTGCTTCCCGCACTGATGTCCAATCTTGACCGGGCCGGATACAAACACATTGCGGTCAGTATTGATGTGCGCAGCGGCAACAGTGTGCGGCAATTGCCGCAGCAAATTGAGCAACTCAAACTGAGCGGTGTCGATGTTCATCTGCTGTTTCTCGATGCGCAAACAGACACCCTGGTCAAACGTTTCTCCGAATCTCGCCGCCGTCACCCCTTGAGCGATGACCGGCTTACCCTGCCCGAATGCGTGCAGCGCGAGCGCGAATTGCTCGCTGATATCGCCAGCATCGGCCATCATATCGACACCAGCGACCTGCGTGCCAATGCCCTGCAATCATGGATAAAAGATTTTATCCGCATTGACCGTGCCAATCTAACCCTGCTGTTTCAGTCCTTCGGTTTCAAACACGGCATTCCGCTCGATGCCGACCTGGTGTTCGACGTTCGCTGCCTGCCCAATCCGCACTATGACCCGCTGTTACGCCCTCTGACCGGACGTGATGCGGCTGTCATTAATTTTCTTGAAGACACACCAGGCGCGCAAAAAATGTATGTTGATATCAGGACCTTTGTTACAGACTGGCTGCCCTGCTTCATCGCCGATAACCGGAGTTACCTCACGGTAGCCATCGGCTGTACCGGCGGTCAGCACCGCTCGGTTTACTTTGCAGAGAAGCTTGCACGCCATTTTGAGTCACAGCTACAAGTACTGCTGCGCCACCGCGAACTGGTTGCCAGTCTCTAAGACAGCACTGAGCCATGCAGCACGTCAAACCCGGAGACTGGATCGTATTTTTTGCAGGGGGGGTACTTGTACTCTGGCTTGCAGCTTCCATCTGGCACGTTAGTCCTGCCGACAAAGTCATCATCCGCAGCGGCGGCAAAATACTGCGTGAACTGCCACTCTCGCGCGATCTTGAACTTGAGGTGCCGGGCCCGCTGGGCTACAGCACAATCACCATCCGCAATCACCAGGCCCGCATCACCTCCGACCCCAGCCCGCGCCAGTACTGTGTCCGCCAGGGCTGGCTAAAGCAGGCAGGCGAAGTCGCCATTTGCCTGCCTAACCAGATAAGCCTGGAATTAACCGGCAACAACAAACGCTATGACAGCCTCAGTTATTAGGCTTGCCACCACGGCCAACGATCATCACATTGCGCGCATGGCAGCACTTGCACTGGGTCTGTCAGTGCTGGAAGCAGCCATTCCTTCGCCCCTGCCGGGGGTCAAACCCGGCCTGGCAAATATCGTTATCCTGATTGTGCTGGCACGTTACGGTTGGCGTACAGCGGCATGGGTATCGCTGTTGCGCGTTTTGGCAGGCGGCCTACTGCTGGGCAGCTTCCTCACTCCTGGGTTTTTCCTCGGCCTGTCTGGCGCACTGTGCAGCCTCGCCATCCTCGCCATCAGCCAGCACTTGCCACAACGCTGGTTTGGCCCAGTCACACACAGCATACTGGCGGCATTTGCACACATTGCCGGACAACTATTGCTGGTATATTTCTGGCTTATTCCCCATGCCGGGCTGGCTTACTTACTGCCTGTTTTTGCCACAGCCGCGCTTATATTTGGTACCGTAAACGGCTTAATCGCGGCACGTTATATCGATACGCCCCAACCACATGGAGTGGCAAATTATGAAAACAATTAACCTCGCTTTTACCGGCGCATCTGGCCTGCCCTATGGCATGCGCCTGCTCGAATGTTTGTTGCACAGCGGTCTGCGTGTACATCTGGTGTATTCGCAAGCTGCACAGATAGTCGCCAAACAGGAAATGGATTTTGTGCTGCCCAACAGGCCGCAGGATGCGGAAAAAATACTGAACGAACGCATCGGCACTTGCAGCGGTGAGTTAAAAGTGTTCGGCATTCAGGACTGGTATGCACCGATGGCCTCCGGCTCCAATCCCGGCGATGCGATGGTGATCTGCCCCTGCACCATGGGGACGCTGGGCAAGATCGCGGGCGGTATCAGCGACGACTTAATTGCACGCGCAGCAGATGTCATACTCAAGGAAAAACGTGCATTGATTTTAGTGCCACGCGAAATGCCATTCTCCTCCATTCATCTGGAAAACATGCTCAAGCTATCGCATGCGGGCGCGGTGATCATGCCGCCCAACCCGGGTTTTTATCACCACCCGCAGAGCGTGAAGGACATCGTGGATTTTGTGGTGGCGCGGATACTTGATCATCTGGGGGTGGAGCAGACATTGATGAAGCCTTGGGGGGAAGAGTAGTTTTTTGCTTGCTGGAGGAACACAGCACTTTAAAATCAACTTCAACTTCGCCGGGGGCAGCCCGGCAGCTGATTACCTTTCTTGCATTGCCAAGAAAGGTAAGCCAAAGAAGGCGATCCCCAATCCGCCACCTCTTCGAGGTTCCCTGCGTTGCTCAACTGGTCAGGCGGCTGCGGAACTCGCACGATCCACTACGCGTCCACGTGCTCAGACAGTCCTCGCCGACATCCCCTGACCAGCCTCCGCTACTCGGTGGCGGAAGAGGGGAGGGAAAGGCGAAAAACCAAAATCAAAATCAGACTCAAAGTCAAAAGCATATTTCGTGTGTGGGCACTTTGTGCCCACACGGTTTTGTTATTTTTGATTTGGTGGTGGTGAGCTTCCCCCGAAAAATAGTCTTCCAAAGGTGACGTAAAATTAACGTTATTTTTGAAAGGAAAGAAGATGAAAAACATACCGAAGCGGGAATACACGCCCGAATTTAGGGAGCTGGCTGTCAAG
>Ga0315272_10000551_pt1 | contig 19041 bp, 21 predicted proteins | sample C3_middle_MG_FD_203918 | JGI IMG/M metagenome (GOLD analysis project Ga0315272, IMG submission 203918) | Sediment microbial communities from Yellowstone Lake, YNP, Wyoming, USA - C3_middle | ecosystem: Environmental > Aquatic > Freshwater > Lake > Sediment | place: USA: Wyoming | collected...
GCCAAACCACGGCCCCGAGGGCATGAGGTAGTAGGTTTTAGACATTGATAAGTTCCCGTAGGGGATCTGGACGTTCTGGAGGTAGACCCAGCCGCTCCATGAGCTCAGCGGTATGTAGGTGGAATTAGTTCCGTCACGCATCTTGAAGACGACTGGCCTATAGTAACTTCCTGCGTAGATCAGCTTGTCAGTACCTGTGAAGTACTCCTTCACATATACCACATACAGTGTGTCGTTGGCCACGCCTAGGTAGAGCCCCAATGGTGTCTTTACAAGCCTAGCTACGGCTATTGGTTTGGAGTACACGTACTGTGAGTAACCCCAGGTGAGGTTATATTTCCATTTATCCAGCGAATTCTTGCAGGCAGGGTTATTATTGGGATCGTATCCGTTGGCCTTAAGCAGGTTTTCTATCTCTACCGGGCCTATTACTTCGTCGTAATATTCTGCGCCATATAATACATATCTGAAGTTGAGGGCAGCCTTCGGCGAAATTATACGCACAACTGGACAGCCAGGAAGCGCTACAGTTATGTTGTAGCCTATGGCTGTTCCGTTGGTGTAGGTGAGTAAGGCGGTAGCAGATCTCCAACTACATGAAGTGCTGGAATATACAACACACACTCTCACACTTTTCGTCACGTTTTGGATGACTACCGTATTTGTTCCGTTGTAGGCCTTCGCTCCGTTTAGCCATACCATGACGTTGCTACCGTTGCGGATAACGGCGATGTTCAGCCAGCGGTACATCTCGCTTACAATGTATTGAGGTTGAGTAGGTGCGCTTGGGTTGTAGTCGTAGACGTATAGCGTAGTGCTACCTTCCCACCGAGACGTTTTGTTGAGAAGTTTCACGAACTTTACAAACAGCTCTTGGTTGGGGTCTTTCGTTGAGATGCTGTATACGTCCTGCGTATCTTCAGGCACCAGGGTCAGAGCTCTGAAGTTGGGGCGTTCTGTTATGTAGAAGTGGAAGCCAGGGTTGGGCAGACTATCCTTATCCAGCACCATGTATGGGTATTTGCCTATGTTTTGAAGACTCACATATAATGAGCCGAAGCGGAAGAAGGCGGACATCACCGGTACGTGGGCGTAGAACGTGTAGTCCAGAACGTAGTCGGCGTAGGAGATCAATGCCTGTTCCAACGAAGTTAGAGACGTCTCTGCCATGTTTTGTCTCTGGATACACACCGGCGTAAACGATAAAGACCTCGCGGCGGTGCCGTACCGCGTCACAACGGTGACGTTGGCGTCGCAGGGCACCGCCACCGGTCTCCCGTCGGTCGTGTTGAGCCAGACTGCCCTGTTTACAGTAAGTCTCGCTACGGGGACGTCTACCCACTTCCCCTTATACTGGTATTTTATCTCTGTCACCTCGACCTTATCTGCAGAGGGCTTTACGCCGAGTTGTACATGTGTCGTGTTGATGGGCCTCACCAGAGGATAAAAGGCAGCCTTGGCGTAGTCTACCGGTTGCTGGGGGTTGAAGTAGTACAACAGGACAGCCGCTACGCCGAGAAGGACAAGCGCCAATACCACCGAAACTATGAATGTTCCCAACTCTTCCAGTATCTGCATGAGAGGAAGAGAGGAGGAAAAAACAATGAATTAACAGTCAAAGACATAGGCAGCTTCGTTACACAGCGTGATCATGCTTGCTGATGGTTTGGTCATATCGCCATAATCAAGTGTCGTAACCACCCGAGACTGAGAAATTTTTCAAACCATAAAGAGATAAGCTAAGTTAAGATTAATCTAAAAAATTGGTTTTTACCGTCATCTATAAGCTGCGAAGAAGCTAGTTGGTGGTAAGTTGGTTCCGTTTGGCGTCTCGATAGTAGGCATTTGTATGCCTGAGGGCAATATTGCATTAGCAAATATTGCGCCAAGCGACGCAGGCATCAGCGTCCCGAAAGATAGACTCATGGTTTTGCTTGTAGTAATAGGCAATAAATATGTATAAGTGTAGGTGTAATAACCTGCAAATACTTGTGGCACATTGTAACTAGCATCTGTCATAGACTTCACAACAGTGAGAAAAGCTTTTCCTGTGTTAGTATCATTCTGAACAGCTTGTAGAAATTTATCAAGCGGCCCTCCTTTCTGGACTGCGTCTTTGTTGTATTTTATACAAACGATTTCGCCACCAATGTTTATCGCTTGTTCATCCTCAGCACACTGGTTGCCGCTGGAGCTAGGAGAAACGTTTTTATTTGGGTTCGTATATATCTCAAAGCCAACTTTATTGTTAGATGATTGATAGACGTTGATAGATCCTTCAAGGACTGTATTTGAACCACTTAGTCGGATTCTAACTAGATAGACTCCTGATGCGTTAGGCTTCCGATAAACAGTGTAAATTTCTGTTTCAGTCACTGTAGTGATACTACATGTAGATACAACAGTACCATTCACGTATATAGATGCAGATTGATCGCCCCAACTTACACCTAATCTAAAAGCGGCACGCGCTCCACCAAGATATCGCGATGCTACTACAGTATCGGGTATTTTATAAATGTAGACATACGTATCAGTGACTAGATTAGGATAGTCTTGGAGGTCGATTGTTATGCTTTGAGAACATGTCCACCCAACACAGATAACGACATTAGGTTCTGTCGCTATGAAATTAACCAATGCTCTGCTAATATAGAAGATGTTGCCCTCTTTGCCACAGCCGACGTAGCCTGTTATGTTAATTGGAAGACCGGTGCGGTCGAGGTCGCCAGTGGCGGCTTGATATGCGCTTAACATTACCTTGCTGTACTCGTCCCATGTCTCGGTACTTTCAGGCGCCTTTATTGGTTTGGTGCATAGTATACGCCCTTCCAGCTTCTTGGTGCCACTGCTGTATTTAACAATTGTGGCCACCTCGTCGCCACATTTCGCCGTAGCAACTGTGCCGGGGCCGCCAGAGGCCTTGAGCTGGCCGTTGACGTAGAGCCAGACCCGCTCGTAGGGAATGCCGCTGTAGTCCTCCACCCAGAACTTCACGGCGCCTGAGTCCATACGCACCTTGAGATACGGCAGTGGATTGCTATAGGCCAGCTGGCCTGTGTTGGGCCACAAGTGTAGCGCCACCCCCATCAACCACACTGCCACTGTAGTGGACAACACAAATGCGATTACTGCCTTCGCAAGCTCGTTCATGAGAAGGAGAGAGAGAAAGAAAAACGATGAATCGACAAATAGTGTATTATGAAGCCGATGTTTGGAACACGATTGGCAACGTAGCGGAGAGAGATACATGTCACCAGAGCTCAAGGCCAAGACGTGGACAAGGTAAGAGATAAAGACTTCAACTTGAAGACCCAAGTTCGTATACACATTTCTCTAAACGTCGCCTGACCACGTAATTCATCTCATTGATCTCTGTCTACATGTCTATGGAAGAATATCAACAGAGCCAAAGCTTTGCGGAGTTCTTCGAATTAGCCAAGGTCGTAACTGAGTTGGGCGGCTCCACGCGAGGTAAGCGGCGCGTCAAGGTGTTTAGACGTGGTAAGTATTGGGTCATATATAAAGTCGTAAGAGATAACCGTGTTGAGGTGGGGTATATAAATTGGTATGATTATGGATACCATGCGTTTGTCAAGATTAACTTGATAAAGGGGTGCGTCATTTACTACTATTACCCCATAGCGGAAATATACAAGTTAACCGGGCATGACATTGCAGGTCTCATGCAGGTCGACAACGTAGGCGATCTCCTACGCTTTATCCACTCAAATGTACGTGACAGTAGCGGCAGAACGCCATGTCACCTGCCCATAACTGAGTGGTAACGCATCGACGTATATGTGGCGACGCTTGTCCAAAACCCAGACCTTTTTCCATTTCCTTTCTTTTTTCCCAATTCCACGCAACAGCTACCCCCGTGGAGCTGTTTTGCAGAAAAAGACCACAGAGACCGGAACTGAGTCAAAGAACACAGATGTCTCGCCGCACTTCTAAATTGCCAAAACACTACAAGCCCATATGGTTTGGTGGAAGGAAGAGGAGGAAGAGTGGGGAGAAGAAGAGCTCTGGGAGTTTGAAGAGGAGGAGTGGGAAGAGGATGATAGTTGGTAACCCTCTTTTTTCTCTTCTGCTTCGTATTATTCTGGTTGAAACTGAAGGGGAAAAAGGGGGAGGTTAGATTTTCTTTAACCTTTCACGCAGGACATTGATAAGCACTTCATCATCCCTCTCATCCTTGGGATATATAAATATCTCCTCCATCATTCTGACGGCGCCGTTTTGTTCCTCAAAGTATATGAGACGGAGAGGGTAGTCGTAGCCTGCTCTCCTGTAGACCATTCGCATTATTTTTGCCGCGAGCGCCCACTCCGCCTTCGTAGTCCATTCACCTTTCTTTAGAATATGGCTCTTTAGCTCCACCAGCTCTCTTGAACCATCAAAATACTTAACAAGGAAGTCGGCTTGGGCTGTAAACCTTACTCCGTCGATGTACATTTCCGCATACTTTACCCGCTCTGCCTCGAAAACTTTCGTTGCCCACATCTTTAACTTCATCAGCTTCGCGAAGGCTCCTGTGTGGGGCTCGCCATAGTGTTCAATAAACGTACGCATAGCGACCACAATATCTTTCGACTGCAACAGGGCAAGGACAGCCTTCTCAAAGGCCTTACCGTAGCGCGAACTCAGCGCGTCCGGCGGAGCAATTTTAACTACGTCACTGACTTTAACCATAATTTTGCCAAAATAATCCGCTTTGTTGAATTGCAAAGCGCTCAGGGGGGCGCCCGCTCGAATATTCTGTACTCCGGGAACTCTACCTCAAAGACGCGACCAATTTTGGCGTTGCACAGGTTTTCTACGACCAGCTCGCCGTTGACTATCTTCTTCTTTGCGCCGTCCACGACCTCTTCGCGCGGGAGGAACAGCCTGGCGTCGGAGCCGCCCTCTTCCCACTTCTTCGCTATCTCCGTCTTGTCGCCAACGAACCTCACGACATTGCCGAACTCGTCCGTGGCCACCGCAACGTCCCCGAAATCCACGACGACAATCCTCTTTCCCCACGCCACAGTCGTGAGTATTTTGACTTTCACGATCTATATCTAGTTCCTGCCTTTAAAATTATCGCATTGGACGGTGTAGACATTGCCGCGGCTAGTCTTCATGGGCTCTCCGAACGCCCTCTCCATGAGGGCGTCTATGAGCTGTATAGTTACTGAGCTACGCCTCAGCGACATGTGGCGGGAGAACAGCCTCTTCGCCTCCGGATCTTTCGTGATGAGGCGGAGCGCCCTCTTTGCCGTGGCGTATTTGAACCTGCACAGCAGCCTCCTAAGCGCATCCCCCAGCCTGGCCAAGACCTCCTCAGCCGCCTCGTCGTCTGTGCACCAGAGGGCGGCTCTGCCCATCGCCACGGACACTACGCGGCCCTCCTGCCTCAGCCTGTAGAGGACGTGCTTCAGCTCGTTGCGGCCGATCTTCAGCCGCTCCATGAGCACCAAGGCCGTGGCGCACCCCGCCGCCTCGATCTCTCTGTAGACCTTCTCAGTGCGTATCGCGGCCTCCCTAATTGTGCGTCTCCGCATCATCTCCGCCTGGCGTCTAAATACACCTCCGCTATGGCCCGCATAGCTTTCGCCAGCTTTGGGTAGTGCCTAGGCGCAATGAGTGGGCCGGACTTGGCCCTGCTCCACTTCCCCGCCTCTATGACCAAAGAGACAAAGACGGCAGGTGTTTCATTGCACAGCTCATAGGCCACCTCTCTGTCGAAGGCGCCGGCGTACAGCATGATGGCCAGGGTTGACGTCGCGTAGACGCACCACATGGGGAGCACCACAGCGTCGGCCCCCTCCACAGGCCTCCCGTACTCCTTCAGAAACTTGTACAGCTCGGCGGCGCGGCCCTGCGGGGGACACGCCTTGACCACCGGCGGGAGCGTCGGCGGCCACCTGTCCTCCAAATAGACGTATAGGCAGTTGCCCTTGAGGACTACTGTGGTGTCCATTATTGAAGCCTGTAGGCTGTTCTACACTTCACGCAGGTGATTACTCCGCCCACCTCGGCAAGCAACGAGCCACATTTTGGACATTTTGGCCACAGCTTCACCGTGTCTGCAAGCTTGACCCCGGTGGCGTCGCTCAGCCCCTTAAGCGCCTGGTAACTCTCCCTCCTAAGCCTTACGCTCACAGACATAGCCCTGCTTGTGGATAGGAGTTCCGCCCAAGAGCGGGGGGATTCCGTTGCCGGGCTCCCCCCCAAGCCCCGGCCGCACCGGCGGCCAAGTAGATGCGTAAAATCTGCATGTGAAGAAAAAAGTAGAAGTTTTTAAACATGTCCGCCGACAGCTTCGGCGAACAATACGACGACAGGGATGTCCTTACAGGGATTTCTTGACAGGGATAATTATCCCTGTGGGTTTATCCCTGTAGGCGGTGAAAGCTTTTATGCCAGCGGCGGCGCACAGCCGTGTTGAGGGTTCTTCTTCTGGAGGCGTACAGCTACGCCGCGAGGCGCGGGCTGGGGTATAGAGACTTCTTCCTGGCCTTGGCCGCAGCAAGAGGCGCACCCGTCTCTGCCGACGCCCGCCTGGTCTCTATGTTTAGGGATTTGTCCCAGCTAGCCGAAGCCGCCCCCGCAAAGTGGCACGTGCCAAAAGGCGCCGTGCTGGTGGACGGGCTGGGGCTTGCGGAGGGCTACAACATATACGTCGCCGGGACGCACTTCGTGGACGTGAACGTGAACCCCCGGGGCGACACCTTGTGCTTCAAGCAGAGGCTGGAGGTGCCGACCATGGCCCACGCGTCTAAGAGGCTGGGCACCGCCACGCTCTACAGGTCTACAGACAAGCTCATACACAGCCTCCCGCCCATGCCGCCAGAGGAGCTGGCGGCTGTCTTAGAAAGGGAAGTGAATGAAAGGTTGAGGATGATTGCGGAGGATGCGAAAAAGATGGGCGCATCCATCGCCACAGACCACGCGTATGACCTCGTGTGTGGAGACGGGCTGTGTTGGCTGTGCCACGGCGTAAAATGCCCCCTTTCGAAGCTGGCCCTCGTGCTGGGCTAACCGTTATAAGTATAAGTCCAGCCGCCGGATTTGACTTGTAGCTTCTTTATGTTGCCCTTGATGGCGTTTAGGAGGGCCACAACAATGCTTGGATCAACAACGATAAAGTCAACCTCCACCTCGGCCCCCTCCGCAATGGCCTGGAGGACTGAGTCGAAGTCGTAGGTGCGCTGCGGCTGGGGGGAGGGCGTCGGCTGTGACGACTGCGGCGCTGACGATTGTGGCGTTGGCAGTTGTGTTGTTGGTTGTGGCTTCTGTTCTATGATTATCAAGTCGCCCTTTTCATACACTGCGTAGCCCCGCTTCAGGGCCTCCTCCCGCACCGTCTGGAGGAACGCCTCGTAGGCCTCTCTTGAGAAGACGTAGTACTGACCCCCCACCTGGGCCACGCGGTTGGTCTTGGAAAGCTCTGCGTAGCTCCCGGGCTCGAACCTGCGCCCGAGAGACGTTGCGATTTTGGGGTCGAAGACGAAGCCGACTGCCTGCGCCAGCGTCTCTAGGTATTTGGCGAGGGCGCTTCCAACCGTCTCGTTCCTCTTCACCTCAAGGCTCTCTAAGAGGGTTTCGTACCCCACCCTCCCCCCGGGCCTTGCGTCCAGCTGGGCCGTCTTGATTTTTACAACCTCCACAGAGCCTGTGGGCGTCTTGTAGTAGGCGTCTGAGAGGGCGTCGGTGATCGCCCGCGTCAGCTCGTTGAACACCTCCGACGCCTTCTCCACAGCCGCGTCCAACAGCTCCCTCCGGTACGACTCCAAGATGCGTTCATATATCTTCTCCTCGGCCTTCTTCACCCGCTCGCTTTCTCTAGACTCTAAGTAGGCCTTCGCCTCTGAGACGGCTCTCATGAGGGCGGCCTCCTTAGCGAAGGCCGGGGCGAGGACGTCGTACTTCGGCGCGACGGCCACTGCGAACCCCTTGGCCCTCTCCAGCGCCTGCCGCGGGTCGCCGCTCAGCACCACTATTAGGTTGAGAGCGCCGTCCCTCAGCTGCTTCGGGTCAAAGTCTCCGTCGGCCACCACTACGTTCGCCCAGTTGGGCGTCTGTGCGCGGAGGAGGAACTCCTTGAGCCGCCGACGCGCGTCCACCGTCTCCGTCTTGAGGGCTTCGTTGTAGAGCTCCATGAGGAACGCCTTGACGTTTAGAAACGGCGTAGCCACGTACGCCACCTCGCCGTCGCTCTCCACCGCCTTTATGTGGGGGAGGTCGGCCAGCGCCTTGACCGCCTTTACCGCAGACTCCGTGGACATAATCTGCTTCAGCTCCTCCATAATCCACCTCTCTGTGGAGGACACCACAGACCTGTCGCCGGCCATCACGGCCGCGAGCCTCTCCGGGTCGCCCACCATAGAGCCGGTGAAGACTGCGTTTACGGCGTATAGGAGCTCTCCCTCAGCCTTCCTCTTCACCACCTCGTAGAGAGATTTGTAGCGGCTTGCGTCTACGCCAAGAAGCGCAGATATGGCGGCTTCGGTGAGGTGGGCCGCCGTGGCTTTTCCGTGCCCCGCCTCGCACGCCGCCAGGGCGTATGCGGCCATGGCCTTTAAGAGGCCCCGCAGGTGGTGGGCCTGGGGGAAGGGGGTGTCCTCCCTAAGCACCTTCTCCGCCAGGTCGTAGAGGCCGCGGCTGAAGTCCTCCGGCGACAGCCCCAGCCGCTTGGCCACAATCTCCATAGCCTCATCCACGCTGACCCACCTCGCGGCGGCCGCCAGCCTAACCCGCTGCAGGTCCCTCTCGAACTGGTCCACAAACACGCTGATTCTGCACGTGCCGGAGACCTGCTTCCACCCGCGGTAGTCGCTGCGGGCGCTCGCCACTAAAAGCACCACGGCCGACTCCTTGTCCGTCAAAGGCCTCCTCCTCTGCACCAACTCGTATATGAGGCGGAGGAGGTGAACCATCTCGTGGTCCGCCCGGTCGCAGTTCATTGTGGCGAAGCCGAACAGCTCGTCCACAAGAATCAGCAGGTTCGTGCTGGGGCTTATCGCCTTGGCCAGCTCCTCGCCGTTGAGCCGCCTAGGGTCGTACCCAGCCTTCTCGATGAGCTCTGCGGCCTTGCCGTCGCCCGCCGCCTTCAGCGACTCTGCGAAAAGCTGCAGCGTCTCCGACGCGCTGCCGGTCTTCATGTCCACGGCGAGGACGGCCACGGGGGCGTCCAAGGCGTCGATGCCTTCGCCCAAGAGGCGCGCGAGGGCCGGGCCGAGCCCGCGCCTGAGCTTGGGCCACTTCTTGAGGGAGTAGAAGAGGTGGAGGAGGAGGGCCAGGAGGTGCGTCTTGCCGCTCCCCATGTCTGCGTCTAGGAGCATGGCCACGAACCTCCCCCGCGTCCCCTGGACGGCGCCTAGGACCTGCGTAAGCACGGCGGACATGCTCTTAGTCGGCTGGGTCAGCTCTATGAAGAGCTGCGGGTTCGCGTAGTCGGCCGAAAGGTCGCTTTTGACGAGGGCGTGGACAATGGAACTGATGGACGGCGCTAATTCATCTACGCTGCGGCCGGTGGCGTACTCCTCAAGCCTACCCTTGAGGCACTGCATAGCCAGCCCTCTTTAGGAGCTCTCTGACAACTTGGTCGTAGTTCCGGGCCTCCATCTCTATCTTCAGCAGCGCCAGGACCTTCTTGACCTCTTTAGACACAGGAACCATTACATACTTCTTTGGCATAACCTAAAAAATTTCGAAGTTTAAAAAGATTAGAAGAGAGCCTTGCCGCACTTGAGGCCCAGCTTGTCTCCGGCCGCCGCCACGATGAACTTGGCGAGGGCGAATTCGTCCTCCCTCAGCCCCTTCAATCTCTCCTCCGCGGCGCGCAGCATCCCCTCGGCGCAGAGCTTGTCGGCCTCGTAGATTGTGCTTAAGATGTGTCTAATTGCGAGACTGTGCCGCCCCGCCGCCACGTCCCTCGGGTGCACCAACGTCTTGGCGTCGCCCTTCCCGTAGTGGAGGCCCTCAAGCCTGGCGCCCAGGACCTGCGCCAGGCGGTTAGCCACGTCGTGCTTCACCCTCAGCTTCTCGTCGGAGAGGATGAGTAGGTAGAGGTACAGCTTGCTACGGGGGTCGAGAAAGGCAGCCCGGGCCTTGGGGACGCCGAGCCTCTCGGCCAAGGCGTCAAGGAAGGCGTCCACCGCGATAGAGATGGCCGCAGACATGAGGCCCTTTATCTGCGTCCCGTCCAACGCCTCGAACCGCGTAGAGGCGGCAAGGCCATTTGCAATGGCGGTCACCGCCGCCTCGCCCAGGAGGCCCCTCTCAAGGAGCATCTCCGCCGTCTTCTTCGCCTCTGCGTACACGGCCTCGCGGAACTTCGGGTCTTCCCTGCCCTGGACCAGCTGCCTCTGCATGGGCCGGGCCACGACCACGATGGAGGTGTTAAAGGCCGTGCCGACAGAGGCCACGAGCCTCTGCGGCGCCTGCGTCCACACCTGCCAAGCCCGCGTCACCGCGAAGCCGGCGCGGTACAGCCGGAAGAACAGCTCCTCCCAACCCTCCACCTTTCCGTATGTGTACCACAGCATGAAGAGCCCATCGTCCTTAAGCACAGTCTTGGCGGCTCTGAAGAACTGCTCCATCTTGTCCCCGAAGCCGGAGCCGGGCTCGCCCTTGATCTCCCTCGCCTTGGGGAGAGATGCGCTCCGCGGCGACCACGATATCTTCACACGCTCCGGCGGGAAGAGGACGTCCAACACGGGGTCGAGCGCTGACCTCAGTACCTGCCAGAAGAACTCCGAAATCCCCCCGTAGTCATGTTGCTCATAATACGGCGGGTCGACATGCACCACGTCCACGCTCTTAGGCGGCAGGTGTTTGTCAAGCTCCGTGGCATCCCAGAGGTATATGGCATCCCCCTCGCCCCACAGACCCTCCAGCGATTCGGACAGCCAACGAAGGACAGGCAACAAGCCGCCGCCAGTCAGATACAGCTTGCCCGACTCAGCAACGTCGACCTCGAAGGCCCACGGCAAATCTACGACATACGGATTTGCTTCAACGAAGTCATAGCCGAGTTCTATTTTGCGTGACAATGCATACTGCGTAACAGTGTAACTTACTGCTTCTGCACCCGAATGCCACAATGTAAGTATGTTGTTGTAGGTAATCAATTTGCTTACTCCTATTGTGAGATACAGAGCAACGGCGGCCCCGAGTTCGCCGTATTTTTCCTTCAGCTCCTTTGTCCTCTCTCTTACGTATTTGATGAGTTTGTAGAGGATGAGGAGTTGACGTGGGCTGAAGAGATAGTGCCAGTGGGTTAGTCCAGTCTCTATAAGCGGTCTGAAGACCTCATTGTCTCTGTCTATCTGTGCAGTGGGGAGGATTAGGGCGGCGTCTCTGGCCTGGGCCAACTCCTTGGCGGCTTCGACTAAGTATTTGATGTCTTCTTCGGTTGGTTCACGGTAGCGGTAGTGCTTCTGGGAGTGTATAGGCCTTGGCGGTCTGCCTAATGCGGGTTTGCGTGGTTTCCGACTCGTGCTCCGCACCTGTACAGCCACCGGTATGTAGAGACGTCTAATCCTCTCCTCGATGCCCTCCGTCCTCCCGGCTAGGAGGTCGCCTATGAGCCGTTTGTGCTCCTCTGCCCATTTTCTTTGCAAATCCTTGATACTTAGCGGTCTGCCGCAGTGTGGACAAACTGACGGCGGGCTGTACGGCTTGTCTTGTAGCTTGACGCGGACGTTTCCGTTTTCGAACTCGAAGCCGTAGTACAAGTTATTCTCCTTAGACAGCAACGTCGTTTTGACTATAGGCACCACGCCGCCGCATGTATGCACCGCTCCTCTGACATAGATAATCCTCTTGGCGTCCTCCGGGTAGTACTTGGAGAGCTCAGTTTCGGCATATTCGATAAGCTTCTTGGCTTCCTCCAGAACCAGCTGAAACAACTGTTTGCCAAACCTGGCAGGGAATTCTATTGACGCTCTTTGGAGGAGGTAGGCCACGGGATTTAGGTCGCCCGCCACCACCCTCAGCCCCAGCCGCTTCGCCTCCAGCGGTATCGTGCCGCCACCAGCCATCGGGTCTACCACAAACGGGACGTAACCGCCTAGCTTCCGCCTCAGCGCCTCTCTGTCTGGCTCCACTGAGAAGAGGCCGTAGAGCCGTCCCTCGTTTTCAACTTTTTTCCTCAGCTCCCCCATGCCGACAATCCCAAGGAGCTCTTCCGCGGAGACGTCGGCGGACAGAGCCGCAGCGGCGTTTAGGACGCGGGCGACTGACAGTGGCTCCCTGGCGGGGTAGTAGTGAAGGTTGTGGAGCTTCGGCAGGTTCGCCCCCTTTACTTCTCCGGAGACTCCAAGCACCTTGAGGACCTCCTCCTTCAGCCATTTCGGAAGGAGCTTGAGAAACGCCATCTCGTGAGCCGCCAAGGCGTTGACCTCCTTTACGGGAAAGGTTTTTTCTATCAGCTTCATTGAACAGTTCAAAATGGGACTTTATAAAGAACGTATCTATGGGTCACCACCGGTTCAGTCTGTCGATGATCTTCTTCAGCTTTTTGCATATACACGCCTCGTCGACGTTGCACGCCTCGATTATGCTTGCAACGTCGGCCATGGTTGAGATGGGGTGGCGGTTCAGCTTCGGCTCCCAGGCGTAGATGCAGTGCATATCAGACTCGTATAGCCGGTGGAAGCAGTTGGGCGTGACGCGCCTCAGCATGGCGCACAGCTCTGTTGCATACTTAAGTCGCTCCATAGAGGACGGTGGGCGGGGATTTTTAAACATGGAGGATGAAACGGCCCAACAGAAACCAGGGTTCAAAAAGTCATGCGGAGAGAATCAACTTAAAAACGTCTGCCTCTTTTTATCCATGGAACAAAACAGTTGTCAGGATCTAATCGAGGCGGTGAAGCGGGGCGATATTATATGTACTATACGGCTGTTGGGTGAGGGCAAGGACCCGAACGTTAGGGATGAGTATGGGAGGACGCCGTTGCACTATGCTGTGAGGTATGGCCCTGCTATGGTGAGGACGTTGTTGAGAGATGGCGCCGATGCGGACGTCGCCGACGACCGGGGCGAGACTCCGCTACATATCGCGGCGTTGCTTGGTCTTGACGACGTTGTGAAGCTCCTCCTCATCCACGAGAAGAGGCTTAACGTCAATGTCCAGGATGACCAGGGGCGCACCCCGTTGCACGAGGCGGTCACTTGGCACCACGCCAGCACCGTGTCGCTCCTCCTGCTGGCCGGGGCGGATCCAAACATAAGAGACAATTCGGGCAATACGCCGCTACACCGCGCCCTCCTCCACATGAGGCGGCATATGAGGGATGTGGTGAAGATGCTCCTGGAGGCTGGGGCCGACCCCAACGCCAGGAACAACGAAGGCAAGACCCCGCTCCACTACGCCGTGTTGCACAACGACCCCAGACTTGTATCACTGCTCTTGAGGTACGGCGCCGACCCCACTATAAAGGACAACAACGGCCAGACCCCGCTGGACCTGGCCAGGAGCAGGGGGAAGATGAAAGCTGTCGAGGCCATCGCCAAGAAGCGGCCGACTCTCAGGACATGAAATAACCATTTTTTCCGGGGGGTCGCTTTCAGTCTCCGCCTCTATATAGCGTGAGTTGGAAAGGACCGAGTAATTTAAAAACGTCTACTCCATTTTGTCTATGGAACAAAACAGTTGTCAGGACCTAATCGAGGCGGTGAAGAGAGATGACATCGTATGCGTTGTAAAGATGTTGAAAGAAGGCAAAGACCCGAACGTCAGAGACGAATCCGGCAGGACGCCGCTGCATCACGCTGTGTTGCAAGGCCCAATTATGGTGAAGACTTTATTGGAACATGGCGCAAACCCAGACGTCGCTGATGACGACGGAGTCACTCCGCTTCACATCGCATCTATGTTCGGCCTCTACGACGTGGTGAGGCTCCTCCTTAGCTACGGGAGGATAAATGTCAACGTCCAAGATGAGGGCGGGCATACCCCGTTGCATGAGGCGGCCACGAGGTGCGCCCCCAACGTGGTGTGGCTCCTCTTGGCAAAAGGCGCAAACCCAAACGCGAGAGACAACACGGGCCATACCCCGCTCCACAGCGCCGTCCTCCTCAGGCCGTGTATAGACGTGGTGAAAATGCTCTTAGAGGCGGGGGCCGACCCAAACGCCAAGACGAAGTACGGCACCACGCCGCTCCACATGGCGGCGCTGCACGGCGACCCCAGGCTCATAAGGCTTCTGCTGAAGGCCGGCGCCGACCCCAACGCCCGCGACGACCGCGGACAAACGCCGCTGCACAACGCGGTGAGGCGGAAGAGGGTAGAGGCTGTCAAGGTCTTGATCCAACACGGCGCCGACCCCACGATACCGGACAACGAGGGAAAGACGCCGATGGACCTGGCCAGACAAAAGGGAATTGCTGAAGTCTTCGCCACTAGGGGATCGAGACGGGGCGGAAAAACGGGCGGGAGACGTCTATACAACTAACCACACTTTTTTCTACGGCTCTCTTTCTGGGGGCTTAAACTTTCATAAGAGAAACGCAATGAAGACGTAAGTGTGGACAACGCCGCAGAGTACGTTGAATGTAGAAACCGTCTTAAAGAGACCCAACACGCCCACCACCGCGGACCCTGGCTACTGAACCCCCGTGCCCGCGTACATCATGATTCAACAGTCCCTTAATTGTGATGAGGTTTTAAGTGTTATGCCAAAGAAAAAAACGAGTCTAATGTTTGGCGAAGCGGAGCACCTCGTGGGGCCTCATGAAGAGGATGTCTTCGGAGGTGGTTAGCTCTTCCGCCAGTTTGTCTTTGTCGAGCTCTGCAACCTCTGTAAATCCTCTATCTCCTCTGTACACATAGTACAGCGTCGCGTCGAACTTGTCTCTTAGCATGGAAACCAGTATTGGGTTGTATGTAGAAATTACCGTATACCCCACTTCGCTGAACTTTTCAATATATTTTACCATGAGGTAAAGAAGCCGCGGGGGCCCCTCAGGCTCTTCAAGCAACACTATTGATCTCCCCTTTACGCCGTTTAGATCAGCGAAAGAAGCCGCCGAGGAGAGACCCACGAGGTAGTACATGATGCGCATCAGCGACTCTGGTGGCTTTGTGGCAACGTGACCGTCATATAGCGCAACTCTTCCGTCGTCCAGTAATATGATCTCTGCTTGGCTCAACTCTTTCAACTCTGCGTTTAAATTCCTCAGCAACTCCTGTTGTGTCATCGCTACGACGCCAAAGTTTTTTCCATCATCCCGCAGAAGTTCATATGGAGTCTCAACTTCAACACCGTTAACCATGCTATTTGCTATATTCTCTCTGAACCGGTCGAATCCGTAAAGTCTCACCAGAATATCCTCTCTGTGCGTTATAAGTAAATCTTTGACCGTGGACATATCAACACCGTATTGTCGTCCATTATACGTGAATAGACAGTTGGAATGACATTCGTTAATCGGTATTGTAATGCCATTGAGATCGAAATCAAGTTGCTCACATATGGATATCTGTAGCAAATGACGCCACTTGCCAGCGTCTAGCTTAATTTCTATGTCTTTTGCACCATAACCAAAGAGATATCTTATGTCTGTAACTCTGGCAAGCCTTGATAGCGGTTCTACATCGTTATAGAATACATATCGGTCGAAGTAGCCTGCAAGCGCTATGGCCTCTAGCAAGTTGGATTTGCCAGCGGCAGGCGGGCCCAAAAAGATTGTGACCCTCCCCAGCTTTATCTGCGTCTTTCCTATTGACTTGAAGTTGGTTATCGATACCTCCATGTGGTATTCAATTTCTACAGTTTAAAAAGATGAACCCAGCCGCCGAACCCCCGCTGCCCCCTTTCTCCAAATGAAAGATGATGTCTTTTCTTTCTTTTCTGCATATTAATCTAAATTGAACGCCGAGTTCAAAAAATGTAAAGAGAGAGAACGACGTCTCTTACGTCGAAAGAGTTGAAGGCGTCGGCGGCTGGGTACGCCTTGGGGGGTCTCCGAAGAGAAAACGCAGTCCGCTTACAGGGATTTCTTGACAGGGATAATCATCCCTGTTGGGTAATCCCTGCGACGTTTTAATTGCTTTTTAAGTTCTGTACGCTGTCTGACGTGTACGTCACGACGGCGTGGGTCTCCTCCGACGTCTGGGCCCTCCTCCAGGCGGTGAAGGAGGTGGTGGGGTACTGGCGGGACGCCGAGGTGGTTAGGCAAGCCATCTTCACTGCGGCTGTGGAGGAGGCCCAGGGGAGGCCTTTGATTTCGCCGACCGAGCTCTTTAGGGTTTTTCCCGAGCTGAGGGAGGCGGCGGAGAGGTACGCGGCGCGGTTCTCCGCGCAGGTGGGGAGGCTGAGGGAGGTGGCTGTTAGGCTCCCCGCCGCGGCGCCGTTGCAACGAATAAAGAAGGTGCTGCGGGAGAGGTGGGGGGTGCGGGCGCCCAACGGGATGGCCGTGGAGTACGCCCTCTCGACATACCTCGCGGTGCGCGCGAAGAAGCCCGCCGGACTCCCTGAGCCGGTGGTTGGGATGCTGTCGCAGGTTTATGCCAAGGTCAAGTCCGCCGCTAGGAGCGAGAAGAAGGCCACGGCGATAAACGAGATGAAGCTGAGGATGAACACGGCCAAGGAGCTGGCCAAGGCCCTTGGCCTTCCGGTGGACAAGTGGTGGGAATCTATAATGGAGGAGGTGGCGGCTGCGGACGACCCGGAGCCCGTATTGAGGCGGTACATAGAGGGCAACGAGGTGCCGCGGGTGAAGACCTCCGACAGGTTCGCAGAGGCGGCCTCCCTAGTGTTGAAGGAGGTGAAGGACGCGGAGTCGCTTAGGCGGCTGTGGTGGGCGAAGCGGGGCCTCATGCTGAGGGCCGCCGAGAACAAGCAGGAGAAGGAGATCGTGAAGATGATAGACCTGTATGTGCAGAAGGACGCCGAAACAGCCCTCAAGCTCCTCAAGGCCATAGAGCGGGGCGAGAGGCCCCCGCCCCCTCCGCCGCCTCCCTTCGACCGGACCGGCTTCTACACCTCCGTGCGGACTCGGCTGGATACCTTCGACACAATAGCCAAAAGGATCTTGGCCAAGGCTAGGGACGTAGGCCTCCCCAAGGCCCTCTACGACGCGGGTGAGTACTTCCGCAGCTTCTCGAAAAGTGCGGAGCGCGACTTGAAGACCATGATGGACAAGGCCCCGCCGGAGGAGAGGGAGGAGGACGAGCTGAGGCAGAAGCTTGAGGCGGCCCTGGACGCCGCGATGGCGGTGGCGGCCGCCGGAACGGCCGCAGGCGTGGTCGGCAGAGAGGTCGGAGAGCTCACGGAACTAGCCATACAGAAGTTCCTCGCCTACTGCCGCAGATACCTAGGGCTCCCAGAGCCGACGTAGGACATCTACTGCCAAACGAAAAAAACTGGGATTACGTTACGCCAAAGCTACCACGTTTGGTTTTCGATGTATGATACTACAAAGTATAACACAAGAAGCACCACCGCAACTGCGGAAAGGATGTCGAGTGATTGAATTAGCGGAATTATGGCATCTGTAACCGATTCGCCCAGCGTTTGGCCAATAACATATTCAACAGTATGCGCAACCATGTCTGTGGCGATTATGTCTATTACTTTCTTCTCAACGTTTTGCACAGACGTCTGCACTGCGCAGAATAAAAAGCTTCTCTTTGTAGTGTGGCTGTAGGAGTATATAGTTGGTTTGCCGAAGGCGGCGTTGTGAAAGGAGAGAGACAGTTAAGCCGATATTGCAGTTCTTGCGCCTACAGGGATGTATTGACAGGGATAAATATCCCTGTTGGGTAATCCCTGTGGCGTATGTACTATCAATTTGTGTCAAACGACGATATTCTCTACATCGTCGTGGGGCGATCTAAATTGTACTCTCTCGTCAAGCGGCTGGGCTAAATCATCAAGCTGTTTTTCGCCTCTTTTCCTAATGCTGAGGTTGCCTACGCCAAGGTTGTTGACAGCGGCAGTAGTGGCGTTGGCGCTGGCGCTCGCTGTACAGCTGCATGCGCAGACCACCCCGGTCAACTATCCAAAAATGTCCATCCAGCCGCCTATAAAGACGTTGCCCTTAGTAGAGCTTAAGGGCTACATAGTTGCGCAAACTGATTGGCATCCCCCCGGCCAAACAGTCTACTACCTCATCACCGTGGACCGTCAGCGCTACAGGCTTGAGCTCGGCGGAGCCAGACTTTACCTATGCAAGCCTCTTAGGAGCTACGTGGGGACTGGGAAACTTGTGATAGTCAAGGGCTACTTGAAACTTGTGCCTGTAACGCTACGCAACGTTATATACTACGAAAAGGTGTTGGTCGCCGCCGAGGTGAGAGACCCAGCGTACCCGTACTGCAGAACCTGATTTTTCTCAACAACTTTCGGTCTTCACGCCGTGTTTATAGTTGGTTCTTTTTAAATTGGTAGAATAGAGGGGTCGTGATGCTTAATATTCTGATCAAGCGGGCGCTTAGGAACGCCTCGCCGGCGGAGGCTGAGCGGATAAGGAGAGCTCTTAAGGAGGGCAGAGTCGCCGAGATCCTCCCGGAGCTGGTGAAGCTGGCTGAGAAGGACGGGCCTCTGGACATCTTCTACGTGTCCGAATCGAGGTTCGCGCCTGTGGAGGAGCGGGAAGAGGTTATAGACGAGACGGAGGAGCCGGTGGAGGAGGAGGGCTTAGAGCCAGTGGGAGAGGCCGAAGAGGCGGTGGAGGACAACGAGTACGTTGGCCAACATGTGGTGAAAAGGGCATTCCCCGAGACGGGGGAGGGCCTGAGGAAGAGGCTGTTTTAGAGTCGTCTCGACGTCATTGTACAGGCTCTTGGTAGTAGTGTACATCTACATATTTGACGTCTAGGTTGTCGTCTACCATGAGCTCTAGGACTACGCCCTCTCGCCAAAGCAATATTGTGTAGACCCCTCTGTCTATGCGGTTGACGATTACGTTCGGCCTGCCTGCGAACCACGCATATATGCCGTTTAGGCCGCCGTCCTCCAGCTTCTCAAGCACGGCCTTGACGAGGTTTTTGACGTTGTGGGATGGGGATTCCGTTGCCCCCCGCACGGCCCCGATAACGGG
>Ga0315272_10000552_pt1 | contig 19031 bp, 19 predicted proteins | sample C3_middle_MG_FD_203918 | JGI IMG/M metagenome (GOLD analysis project Ga0315272, IMG submission 203918) | Sediment microbial communities from Yellowstone Lake, YNP, Wyoming, USA - C3_middle | ecosystem: Environmental > Aquatic > Freshwater > Lake > Sediment | place: USA: Wyoming | collected...
CGGTTGGCAGCACAGTACGTGCCGCAGATGGCGGGACCGTTGTATTCACAGGATGGAATGGCGCCCAGGGGTACACCATTGAAATCAACCACCAAAACGGTTTTTTGACAAGATATTGCCATCTGAGCAAAATCCTTGTCCATGTTGGCCAGAAGGTATACGAGGGACAAACAATTGCCCGTTCCGGCAACACCGGATATAGCACCGGACCTCATTTGCATTTTGAAATCGAGAAAAACGGGGTTCATGTCAACCCATTGAACTATATCTAACGGGGGAAAACCCATGGCGAAGAAGAGAAAGCTAAAAAAGGTTTCGAGAAACATTTTCATCTATTTGATGATGGCGCTCATCGTGCTTTCCATTGTCGGTTTTTCGGTATTTCGGATTATCGATTTGAAGCTTGAGGAGCGGCAGCTTTTGGCACAACAGGAAGCGTTGATTCAAGAAAAAGAAAAACTCAAGGAGCAGTTGGCAAACGTCAACAACCCGGAGTTCATCGAGCAAGAAGCCAGAAAACAGCTGAAGCTGATTATGCCGGGTGAGACGCTTTACATCTTGAAGGACGATACTGATGCGAATTAAAGAAACCATTGTGGTGGAAGGCAGGGACGACACAGCTGCCATCAACCGGGCGGTGGAGGCCCACACCATTGAAACCCACGGATTTGGCATTTCGGCCGCAACCTGGCAGCTGATCCAAAAGGCCCACGAAACCACTGGCATCATCGTATTTACCGATCCGGATTTTGCGGGAGATCAAATCCGAAAGAGGGTAATGGTACGTTTTCCCGATGCAGGGCAAGCATATCTGGACAGACTAGACGCATCGGCTGGCGGTGATGTCGGTATCGAAAACGGCTCGCCGGAAGCCATCCGCGCAGCTCTTGCAAACTGCAAGTATATCAACCCCACCGAGGCCGAGACATTCACCCGGGAAGATCTCATCAAAGCTGGCATGTGGGGTGGCCCTAACGCCGCCGAAAAACGCAGGCAGGCAGGCAAAATCCTGGGAATCGGATACGGCAACTGCAACAGTTTTCTCAAGAAGCTGAACCAGTTTCTTATCAGCAAGGAAGAATTCAATGAAGCTTTACACAACATCGGCAATTCATGATATTGAGCAGCAATTTGGCTTCAGGCTTTCCAAAAGTCTGGGCCAGAATTTTCTAATAGACAAAAATATCCGTGACAAAATCGTTGAGGGTTCTCTGATTGGTCCGGATGATTTGGTGATTGAAATCGGTCCGGGGGTCGGGGTGCTCACGCAACTTCTTGCAGAGCAAGCGGCTCAGGTCATCGCGATTGAAATCGACAAAAGCCTGATACCGGTTCTCAAAGAGACATTGCAGGATTATCCCAATGCGGAAGTGGTCAATGAAGACGTTTTGCGCTGCGATCTCAAAAGCTTGATTGCCGCCCATCACCCCAAAGGAGCGGTGCGGTTTGTTGGAAATCTTCCATACTACATCACCACGCCCATCATCATGAAGATCCTGGAAGACAGGGTGCCCGCCGACAGCATTACAGTCATGGTCCAAAAGGAAGTAGCGGACAGGCTTCAGGCAGCTCCGGGAAACAAGACTTATGGCGCCATCACGGTTGCGGTACGGTTTTATTGCGAAGTAACAAAAGTGGTTTCGGCACCAAAAGAAGTGTTTTATCCAAGACCAAATGTGGACTCCACAGTAATACGCCTGGATATCCGCAAAGATTGCCCGGTAAAACTTTTGGACGAGGCCTCCTTTTTTGCAGTGGTAAAAGCGGGCTTTGGCCAACGGAGAAAGACTCTGCACAACGCTTTGACAGGCATCTATGGTTTAGACAAAGCGCAGACCGGTGAAATTTTGGCAAAGGCAGGGATTGACCCGGGCCGTCGCGCGGAAACACTGGACATGGACGAATTTGCTTTGCTGGCAAATACCATCATAAAGGAACAAAAAGAATGAACAAAGCAAAAGAATTTTACTTGAAATATTTCCACAACCCCTTGGGATTCAGCGTCGCCCTGGCACTGGTCCTGAATTTTACCATTGAGGCTTTTTCCCGAAAAGGGATTGCTCCGGCTTTCGTTTTTCTCAACGATCATACTCTGGTCTTTTTGTATAACACCTTAATCATTTTCGCGTTTTTATCCGTGGCGATTCTATTTCGCCGCAGGGTCTTTGTGTTCTCGGTAGTCAGCGCTATATTTTTGGCTGGAGGCATAATCAACTTTGTCATTGTGACAAAGCGGATGACGCCATTTACCGTATATGATGTCATGGTGCTCAAAGAAGGCATGGCCATTGCCACAAATTACTTGTCCAAGGTTCAGATTGTGTTCCTCATAGCGGGCATTGTCATTTTGGCTGCCGGCATTGTAATACTTTGGCTCAAAGGCCCCAGGAAGAAGGAAAAAATCAACTGGGTCCGAAATTTGATTGTGTTTTTTATGATAGTTGCCGGAACAGCCGGGGTAACCAACATGGCCATCAAGGCGAATATTGTTGATACCTATTTCCCCAACCTGGCTTACGGATATCAGGACAATGGTTTTGTCTATTGCTTCCTAAACACGTGGCTCAACACCGGTATCTCCAAGCCCGACAACTATTCGAAGGAATCCATTCAATCGATCTTTACCAAAGATGATTTCGCAAATCTGGTCGCCGCCAAAGGGTCCGACGGCACAGAAAAACATCCCAACATCATATTCCTGCAACTGGAGTCCTTCATGGATCCCCAAAACGTTGAGGGAATCGGATTTTCCAAGGACGCGATTCCCAACTATCGGAAGTTGATGCAGACCTGTTCCACCGGAACCATGGAAAGTCCTGTTGTGGGAGCCGGAACAGCCAATGTGGAATTTGAAGTCATTACCGGTATGAGTGTCAAATTCTTCGGCCCAGGCGAGTACCCAAACAAGGGCATTCTACTTAAGACAACCAGCGAAAGCGTTGCATATGACCTGAAAAAAATCGGCTATTCAACCCACGCGATCCACGACCACCGAGGCGCTTTTTACGAAAGAAATAAAGTGCTGGCGAATTTGGGATTCGACTCGTTCACCTCGTTGGAATACATGAACAACGTCGTCAAGACACCAAAGAACTGGGCGAAGGATACCGTTTTGACCCAGCAGATTGAAGATGCACTTGCATCGACGAAAGGGCCGGATTACATCTACACCATTTCCGTGCAGGGGCACGGCGCCTACCCCACAACTCAAATGTTGACGGATCCGGTAATCACCGTGAAGAATGCCGCCACCGAAGAACAAAAGTGGGAGTGGGAATATTACATCAACCAAGTCTATGAGATGGACCAGTTTGTAGGCGAATTCATCAAACAAATGCAATCCTTCAACGAGGATACGGTTGTGGTGATTTACGGGGACCATCTGCCGGCAATCAGCGGAATCAGTGATGACAATCTGAGTGGCAGAACTATGTACCAGACCGATTATGTAATCTGGAGCAACTACAAAATGGCCAAAGAAGACAAAGATCTGGCCACATATCAGCTTTCGGCGTATGTGCTTGACCGGTTGGACATCCATCAGGGAACCATGGTGACCTATCACCAGAAATATCGGAACAGCAATACCTACATGAAAGACCTGGAAGCCCTGGAGTATGACATGCTCTACGGCAAGAATTATATTTACAATGGCGTGTCTCCCTTCCCAAGGGACAATATGAAAATGGGAGTCAAGCCCATAACGGTGGATCAAATCGTCCAGATTGGCGACAAATATTACATCAAAGGCAAGAATTTCACCGAATACAGTAAGATCAACCTGGACGGCAAAATCCTGAAGACCATTTATCTGTCGCCGACGGTGTTGGGCCTGCTTGAAGACGTGGATCCCAATTCCGTGAACCGGATGAAAGTCAGTCAGGTGGAAAAGAACGAAGAAATTCTAAGCACCTCAGAATAACGTCGCCGGCTAAACGTCCAACCACAACGCCAAACCGCAGACCACCCATGGAGGGCAAACCATGAAAACCCTTGAAACCAAACGATTGATTCTCAAAGACTGGACCGAGGAAGACGCAGGCGAGCTTTTCCAATTGGCGAAAAACCCAAACGTGGGGCCTCACGCCGGATGGAAACCACATGCCGACGCGGCGGAATCACTTGAGATTATTAGGACCCTTTTCTTGCCCAGCCTAGTTTGGAAAATAACCGACAAAACCACCGGAGGCATGATTGGAAGTCTTGGACTGGAAACAGACCGTTTCCGTCCGGGGGTCGCCAGCAAAGAACTGGGCTATTGGATTGCGGAAGCCTACTGGGGTCAGGGACTTGCCACAGAAGCCTGTCAGACGGCACTCCAATACGGCTTTGAAGAATTGAAGCTGGAAATTGTCGGCATTTGCACCGGACCTGCGAACCTGCGCTCCCAGCGGGTCATCGAAAAACTGGGGTTCACCTACGAAGGAACCCATCGGCGTTGCTACAAAATCTATGACGGCACCATCCGGGACTCCCTTACCTACAGCATGCTGAAGGAAGAATGGCAGAAGCTGCATAGGTAAAACCTACCCCACAAAAGATTCATAATGATAAAGAACAAACAAAAACCGTATGCGATATTGTTGCATACGGTTTTTTTGTCGAATCATGGATCGCATTCACTGGCAGGATGCGGTGAAAGGATCCTATAAAAGCCCTTATTTCACCAAATTTTCCAGAGCGGCAAGAACGTTGATGAATGGACCCTCATTGAGCAACGTGGCATCCTTGTATTTTTCATACAAAGGCCGCCTGGTTTTTTCCATTTCAGCCAGGGCTTTCTGACCGGTGGACAAGGGCCGACCATCCGTAGCCAATCGGGTGAGGGGCCGGTCGACGAAGATCAGCTTGCCGTTTTGCTTCAGAGCTATGGCATTTTGAGGGTTTAATAGTATTCCACCGCCGGTGGCGATGACAAGTCTGTTTTGCTTGCCGAATTCCTTGGCTACCTCGTTTTCAAGGGCACGGAAGGTTGGCTCGCCATCCTGCTGGAAAATATCAGGAATGGATTTGCCTGCGAGTTTAATGATTTCCTTGTCCAAATCCACAAAGGTCCGGCCAATTTTTTTGGCAAGCTTCTTTCCGAAAGAACTTTTGCCACTTCCGGGCATCCCAATCAGCACGATATTTTGCAACAACCCTTCCAGCTCTTTGATAATCCGTTCCGTTTCTTGTTGCAGATTGGACCGTCCGGTAAACAGCTCTGCCGACCGCGTCGCCTGGGCCACCAACATGGGCAAACCTCCGGAGCAGGGAATGCCTTTTTCTTGGGCTTCCAGGACCAAAGCGGTGGAAAACGGATTATATATGACATCCAGCACACCGTCGCAACTTGGAAAGTCGGCCAGGTGGATGATGGTTTCCAGATTGCCGGGGAACATGCCCACCGGCGTGGTATTTACGATGATTTGTGCATCTCTTGGGAGGCCGCCAAAGGAAACAGAGTCAACTCCATCAATGGTCGTTGGATTCCGTTCCGCCACGACGATTTCTGAAGCGCCAAGGTCCCGGATCAAGGCCCTGGCGGTCCGGCTCGTGCCGCCACCCCCAAGCACCAGAACTTTTTTGCCGGAAAAAGAAATGCCAGCACGGCTTGCGGCATAAGATAACCCATGGTAGTCCGTATTTGCGCCATGAAGAAGGCCATCCTTAAAATACAGAGTGTTGATGGCTCCGATGGCTCCGGCCTCCGGGTCAACGATGTCGCAATACTTGGCGACTTCGGTCTTATATGGGATTGTGACATTCAACCCGGCAAAATTGCGGCTTTGCAAAAAATCCCCAATTTGCTCCGGTGGCAGCGGGAATAATTCATAGGAGTAAAGCCTCAATTTCTCGTGGATGATTTTTGAAAAACTGTGGGATAAATGTTCTCCCAACAAGCCATAGATCATAGGTTTGTCCTTTCCATGAGCAAATCCAAAAGTCCAATGGCAATGGCCGCTTCCACCACAGGCACCGCCCGAAGGACGATGCAAGGATCGTGTCGACCTTCCACATGAAGAGTTTCCGGTTCGAGTGTCGATAAATTTATTGATTGCTGCTCCATGGCGATGGAGGGCGTCGGCTTGAACGCCACACGCAGAAGCAGGGGCATGCCGGAGGTGATGCCACCCAGTATGCCGCCATGATGGTTGGTCACGGTGCGGATTTTGTCGTTTTCGACGATAAACGGATCGTTGTTTTCGGAACCCCTAAGCAGGCTGGCCGCAAAACCGGTGCCGAACTCCAACCCCTTGACGCCCGGAATCCCGAAAAGAATGGGAGAGAGAATGCTTTCTATGCCATCAAACATGGCGCCTCCCAAACCGGCTGGGACGCCTATGGCACATGCTTCCACGATGCCGCCTACGGAATCCCCCTGGATTTTGGCTTCCAAAATAAGCCGCTTCATTTGCTCACCGGCCTCCGCAGAGATCACAGGAAAGTCGGATATCGACAGAGTATCAAGAAGTGTTTCGGATATGGCGGTTGGGTCAAAATATTCATCCTGCCTGTCGCCGATGGAAGATATATGGGCACCGATTCGGATACCATGCTGGTCAAGAACCTGCATAGCCAACCCCCCGGCAATGCAAAGGGGCGCGGTCATCCGACCGGAAAAAGGTCCACCGCCTGCCATGCTGACAGAATCACCGTACCTTATATATGCTGTGTAATCCGCATGCCCGGGACGGGGCACCTTCTGAAGACGTTCGTAGTCGCCGGAGCGGACATTGGTGTTTCGGATAAACAAAGTCAGCGGACTTGAGGTTTCGACTTCGACCAGATCCGGTTCTTTGCGTGGCGTGGCAAAGGGGCTGTTGCCGGGAGCCCGGCGTTCCATGAACCGTTGAAGCCGTTCAAGATCCGGGATGAACCCTTGCGGGAACCCTTCCAGCGTGACGCCAATCCGGTCCTCGTGGGAGCCGCCAAAAATGGTGACGCGGCAGTTCTTTCCAAAGCTAGATTTCATTGATCTTCCCTCCCAGCCCTTTGAAGTCCCGGAAAAACCCGGGGTATGACTTGTTCACGGCTTCTGCGCCGTGGATAATGACAGGTTCCATACAGTTGGTCGCGGCGATGGCGGCGGCCATGACGATTCGGTGGTCGTTGCATCCATCCACTGTGCCGCCGCGAAGCAGGGGCTTCCCCCGGATGACCATGCCATCGGGCAGCTCATCCGCATCGCCGCCCAAATCACGGATCAAACGGACCGTTGTTTCCAGCCGGTCGCTTTCTTTTAGGCGAAGTCGTTCGGCGTGTCTTATGGTGGTTATGCCGGGGCGCACGGCGGCAACAACGGCCAAAATAGGAATCAAATCAGGAATCTGCGAACCGTCAATCACGTTTGGAAAATCCCGGAGCAACTCCGAGACCACCCGATCGCCTTGCAGGGAAGCCGCGGAAAGACCGGTGCAAGTGACACGGTTTCCGAAGCCAACGTAATTGGCCGCCAGCCAAAAAGCCCCATTGGACCAGTCTCCTTCCGGAGTGGTTTGAGCCGGGCATTGGTAGCGCTGGCCGCCAGGGATGATGTATTTGAGCAGGGCCTCGCGATGAGGACCGAATGTTCCTTGTTGGGTTGTCACATCCACGTGGATGCCCGCGTCCATAAGGACTTCCAAGGTCATATCCACATACCCTTTGGATTCCAAAGGGGTGGTGAGAAGAATCTCACTGTCGCCATTGAGCATAGGCAAGGCAAACAACAGACCGGTGATGTATTGGGAACTGATGTCCCCCGGCAGGTGATAAGAGCCGCTTTGCAGCAACCCGTTGACTTCCAGCTCGCCTTTTCCCAGGTGAAAACGGCAGCCGTGCCGCTCCATTTCTTCTTTGAGAGGGGACAAAGGCCGCTGAAGCAACCGCCCCTCGCCCAGGAACCGGACATGTTCTTTCATGGCCATTGCCACAGGGAGAAGGAACCGAAGGGTGGAACCGCTTTCCCGGCAAGGGAGAACCGGATTTTTTTCAGAAAGGGCCAAAAGGCATGTCCTTGTGGCTTCCAAATCTTCGGATGTTTCGGGCAGGTGCACCTGCCCGGTCGGATTGGACAATGCTGCGGCGATAAAGAGCCGGTGTCCATGGGATTTGGAGGGAATCGCCGGGAGGCTGCCACTTAAGGGTCCGGGGTGAATCATCATTTTCATGGCTGCAACCCCGTTTCTATAAATTCTTTCAAGTCATCCACATCGATTGGCTTCAAAACGCACTGCCCTTGAAGCACAGGAATCACCAGATTGATGGTTTTGCCTTTTCGTTTCTTGTCCCGAAGGGCGATTTCCGCCAGGGTTTGTGCCGGGTAGAGAACGTCCAGAGGAAAGCCGAACTTGTTTAGAACCGATAGGAGCGGCGTGAGGCAATCTTCCTTGCACCAACCTTTGACCATGGCTGCCCTTGTGACGACAACCATTCCTTTGGCCACTGCGTGGCCGTGGGAAACCGTATACCTGCTTGAGAGCTCGATGGCATGCCCGATGGTGTGTCCAAAATTCAGAAGCTGTCTTTGATCCAGGTCTTTTTCGTCTTCTTCCACCAGCTTTTGCTTCACACCGATGGCTCCCACCGCGCAACGTTGGACAAAGTCATAAAGAGGCTGGCCGGTTGGCAAACCATGCCAGGGGGCGGCTTCCAAAAAGTCGAACAGGCTTTTGTCGGCAATCATGCCGCACTTGATGGTTTCCGCCAGGCCATCCAAAATCATGGGTTCCGGTAGCGAATCCATCGTCATGGGATCAAAGACCACAAGCGTTGGCTGCCAGAAGGTGCCCGCCAGGTTTTTGCCGGACGACAGGTTGACCCCGGTCTTGCCGCCAACGGACGAATCCACTGCCGCAAGAAAGGTAGTGGGCACTTGGATGTATCGGATGCCGCGAAGGTAAACCGATGCGGTGAAACCGGACAAGTCACCGATGACACCGCCCCCCAGAGCCAGCACCATATCGGCCCTGGTAAATTCTTTTTCTGCGAGGAAATCCAACAGAACCCCTACGGAGACCAGGCTTTTTGTGTGTTCCCCCGGGGCAAACACGATTTTGTGCACGGAAAACCCCGCCTCTTCCAAAGAAGCGGTTACCGTATCGGCATATAGGATATCGACGTTATCATCGGTGACGACGCAAATTTTGCAGGGTTTCAAAATACCGGCACAGAGAATGCCTAAGTTGGACAGCGCTCCAGTTTCTGAAATCACTGTATAGGGATGATGGGTATGAATGGTCAGAGGAATCATTTGTTGCTCCTTTTCGTGTCGGTGCAATGACGTCGGCGTTTAGAAAAACTCTTTGTCGATGATCTCTTTCTTTATTCTACCATCTCGAAGGAGCTGTCGCAACGTCTCTTGGTCACCGCGCTCTATGGCTTCGGTATATTCGGTCAGCCGTCTGGTCATGGCCTGAAGCTCCTTGACGAGAAACTCCGGATTGTCCATGAACAGCTCAGTCCACATGTCTTCGTTGAGTTTGGCGACCCGGGACATATCCCAGTAACTGCCGGCGGAATATCCTTGATGCCCTTTGGCCGCTTCACTGCGGATGTAGGCACCGGATATAACGTGGGGAAGCTGGGACGTAAATGCGATCATCCTGTCGTGCTCTCTTGGGGTGGACATCTGGATCATGGTGAATCCGATGGCCTTGCAGAGATTCCGGATCAACTCAATATCTTCAATCCGGGTATCCTTCGCCGGAACGAGGATCATGGATGCCTTGTCAAACAACGCTTTTTTGGAATACTCAAAGCCGGAATGCTCGATGCCGGCCATAGGATGTCCGCCCATGAACACAAAACCCTTTTCCCGGGCGATGGGCTCCAAGGCAGAGCAGATGACTTCCTTGACGCCGCAGCAATCCAACACGATGGCGCCTTTCTTGAAAAGGTCCGCATGGGATGTGACGTATTCAATGGTCGCTTCCGGGTAAAGTGCCACCACGACCACGTCGCACTCGGGCAGCATGTCATCGGTCAGAACATCTTCGATGGCGTTGACCAGCTTGGCCTTCTGGCTGATGGTTTCGTTGATGTCATATCCGTAGACTGTATGATCCGTATTTTGATTCAGGGCTTTGGCCATGGATCCTCCGACCAGCCCCAGTCCGATGACTCCTATCATTTGGTTTCTCCTTTGTATGCCAGTGGCAGAATCTGCATCACGGCGTTCATAACATCCTGGAAAGCGGCCGGTGTAAGAGACTGGGCGCCATCGCAAAGGGCGTGGACCGGGTCGTTGTGGACCTCGATCATCAGACCGTCCGCCCCGGCAGCAACCGCGGCCATGGACATGGGTTTCACCAATGAGGCAATGCCGGTGGCATGACTGGGATCCACAATAATGGGCAGATGGGAAAGGCTCTTGATCAGGGGAATGCAGGACAGGTCCAAGGTGTTTCGCATGGCGGTCTCAAAGGTCCGGATGCCACGTTCGCACAGGATGACTTTGTGGTTTCCCCCGGCCATGATGTATTCGGCACTCATGAGAAACTCACTGATGGTGCTGGAAAGGCCCCGCTTGAGGAGAATCGGCTTGTCCAACTTGCCCAGCTCTTTGAGCAACTCGAAGTTTTGCATATTTCGAGCGCCCACCTGAATCACATCAACCTCTTCGAATAGGGGAAGATGGGACACGTCCATGACTTCAGTGACCACAGGCAGTCCGGAACGGCGTTTGGCCTCCAGTAGAAACTCAATGCCGGTTTCCCGCATGCCCTGGAAAGCGTATGGGGAAGTCCTGGGTTTGAAGGCACCGCCACGATAAAGTAGGGCACCGGCTTCTTTGACTTCTTCTGCGATGGAGCAGACCTGATCCATGGATTCGATGGAACAGGGACCAGCGATGACGGCAAAGTTCCCGCCGCCCAGCTTGACCGGTCCGATTTCGATCACGGTGTCTTTGGGATGGAACTTCCGGTTGGCGTTCTTGTAGGGCTCGGTGATCCGCTTGACGCTTTCCACAATATCCAGGGCTTCAATCAGCTCTGTATCCACCATGGATGTCTCGCCGATAATACCCATGATTGTTGTTGAACCGTATTGGCTGTAATGGATTTCCATGTCCATGCTTTTGAGCCATGCCACCAGGTTGTCCAGTTGTTTTTGTTCCGGATTTTCTTTCAGTACAATAATCATTGCGTTCTCCTCCGCGTTTCTACGATAATTCCTGACTTACCCCTGCCTGTTTGCTTTCGGGGTAAAAAAAACTCCACAGGTGTATTTTGCCTGTGGAGAAAGGTTTCGAGTGGTTTCCGAAAGGAAAGTTATCTCTCAGCAGCAAAATACACCTTACCGTAGGTAAAGTAGTAATAAAAGTATTTTGCTACCACTGCTGAATGTCTCAATGATTTGGTTCCTTTCGTTTTGTCTTTGTTAGAGTTTAACACGTTAAACCGATTCTGTAAAGGGAAGATTCGCATTTCTACCCCATAAGATGCTCAACCAGGATTTTGGTGCCGATGGCAATCAGCACAAGGCCGCCGGCCAATTCCGCCCTGGATTTGAATTTTGTGCCAAAAAAGCACCCAACTTGTACCCCGATTGCGGACAGCAGGAAAGTGGTCGCTGCGATGATGGAAGCCGCCTCGTACACATTTACGTTCAGGAAGGCGAATGAGACACCAACCGCCAGCGCATCGATGCTGGTGGCAACGGCCAGAGGCAGCATGGTAAGCGGCGCAAACGAAGGATTGGGGCAGGAGTCTGCTTCCCTGGATTCTTTGATCATCTTGCCGCCGATGAGGGCCAACAAAAGAAAGACAATCCAGTGGTCAAAATTCCCGACCAGATTGCTGAATTTCGCACCCACATAAAATCCGATAAGCGGCATGGCTCCCTGGAAAATGCCGAACCACAGCCCGGTGTAAATTGATTGGGATGCCGACCGTTTTTGGTGCTCTTGTTGAATAGAAAGGCCTTTGCATATGGCCACGGCGAAGGCATCCATGGAGAGGCCTACCGCCACTAGCAGTAATTCGAATAAACTCATGAGAAGAGTATATCTTCGGGAAATCGGGAAGTCAAGGAGAAACGGGGTGAGTATGGAACCGCAAAACCTTGTTTTCATTGACAAAGGAAGCGCTTGCCAATTACAATAAAGCATAACATCCGGACATCGGGCAGAAGATCAAAACGAAGACGGAACAATTGGAATAACAGAAAGATAAGAGCAGGAAGATAAGAGTAGGTACCAATCATGAAAACCATCAAACAGGCAATGCCCCGAACCCTCGCGGACTCAAACGAGTTGCCCTCTCGGGTCAGAAATATCATCGAAGAAGTCAGCGTGCGGGGAGACCGGGCGCTGCATACATATAACGTAGATTTTGACCAGTGTCACAGGGATACTCTTCGGGTCGGCAAAGACGAAATCGAAGAGGCGTACAAGCAGGTTCCCACAGAAGACATCGAAATGATGAAACTGGCTGCAGCCAACATCCAGGCCTTTGCCAAGGCACAGCGGGCTTTGTTTGCGCCGCTGGACGGGGTTTCTCCCATGGCAGGCATCACGTTGGGGCATCGAGTGATTCCGGTGGATGGTTGCTGCTGCTACGTGCCCGGAGGCAGTTATCCTCTTTATTCCACAGCTCTGATGCTGGGAATTCCGGCAAAAGTCGCAGGAGTGCCACGGGTAATCGGCTGTTCTCCGGCGGTGAAGGGTACGCCCAACATTCACCCAAAAACTCTGGTGGCCATGGATATGGCAGGAATGGATGAAATTTACGTGGTTGGCGGCGCCCAAGCGGTTGCGGCGGCCACTTACGGCACCCAGTCCATCAAACCGGTGGACCTGATTGTTGGCCCGGGAAACAGCTATGTGACCGAAGCAAAGCGCCAGTGCTTTGGGAAAATCGGAATCGACTTTCTGGCAGGCCCCAGCGAAGTGCTGGTGATTGCCGACGGCAGCGCCAACCCAAGAGTCATCGCTGCGGATTTGCTGGCCCAGTCGGAGCACGACAAAGTCGCCAAGGGGATTCTGGTGACCACAGACCAGGCGCTGGGAGAAGCGGTGCTGGCCCAGGTTGGAAGTCAGTTGGAAGGGCTTTCCACCAGAACCATTGCGGAACAATCGTGGAAAGATTATGGTGAAATCCTGCTTGCCGAAAACCTGGAAGAGGCGGCTGCGTATGCCAATGAATATGCTCCGGAACACCTTGAAATCATGGTGGAAGACCAATACGAACAGAAACTGGCAGACTCTCTGAGAAACTACGGATCCCTGTTCATCGGCCAGAGGACCGCTGAAGTCTTCGGCGATTATGCCACCGGCACCAACCATACACTGCCCACGCTTGGTGCCGCCCGATACACCGGCGGGTTATGGGTGGGCACATTCCTGAAGGTTTGCACCCATCAGAAACTGGATGCCAGAGGCGTAGAAACCATACTTCCCATTGTATCTTCCCTGGCAAGAGGAGAAGGGCTGGAAGCGCACGCCCGTGCCGCAGAAGCCAGAAAGATTCTGGACGAACAATGAAAACCAATTTGGTGGCCATCTACCATCATCCGGGGATGCAGGCGCTGCATCAATCCCTTGGACTTCAAGACCATAGGACCCTGGTGCTATGGGCACTGGAGACCGGAAAAGAAATCCTGGATATTTTTGCCCTTGTCTTTCCTGAAGATCCTCGTCCCGCCCTGGCACTGGAAGCTGCGGAAGCTTGGTCAAGGGGAGAAATTAAAATGCCGCTGGCCAAAAAAGCAGCCCGTGAAACTCACGAAGCTGCCAGAGAAGCCAAAGAAGCCAAAGCCACCCAAAATGCAAAAGCGGCCAAAGACGCAAAAGTTGATGCCGCCGTTGCGGCTGCCCATGCCATGGGGCAAATTATTGGTGTAGTCCATGTTGGAACCCATTCCACCGCCTATGCCGCTTATGCGGTGCAAGCGGTGGTTCTTTTTAATATACACGAGAATCAGGAAGACACATTGGAAAAGACCGCGGAACGCCTTTTGGACCGATTGGCTTATTGGGCCACAGCGCCGAAGGACAGCCGCCCATGGGCGAAGTTTCTATAACGCAAAAAACAAAGACAAAGGGCAGACTATTCTATCGAACTCGTCCGCCCTTTAGTTGAGGGTATACCACAATGGAGTATATCCTCCTTTCTTTTACTACTCCTATTCGGTTTCAATATGTCGCCCGTAGACTCTCATATCTCTCAGATTCATGTACCGTACCGGCACAAAACGCTGAATCCCGACCTCATCGACTGTTCCTTATTCCTTCGAATGTAATCTCTCGATTAGCTCTCAGCGAACAGGATTTCAACCTTGTTTCGAACTCCGCTTTTCACGGCGGTCATTCGTTTTTGGCTACGATTTTTCGGAGCGGCCCACCTACTTGACATTCCTTTTGTGGAACTCATCTTCGGTGAGTAAGGTAATAATACTACCGGGAAATCCATTTGTCAATAGGTATTATCAGAAAATTGAAAATATTTTTGAATTTAATTAAAACGTTCAAATATCAACGCTTTATGGACACAAATAACGCCGATACATCCGGATTCAACCTGTGGTATAATAAAAACATAAAAAAAATTTTTGAGAGGGGAAGCACCAATATGAAGAAGCGGACTAAGATTATTATCCTGGCTTTTTTGACAGTCCTCGTCCTTCTGACAGGCGGGTTCTTTGTCTACGTTTCCGACTATTCACACGCCGAAAATATTGCCATGGCACTGGCGGCAGATCCAACCCAGGCGACGATTCAAGATGATCTTGTTATCCTTGATCCCACTACGCCCGGAGACACCGGCCTTATTTTTTATCCCGGGGGCAAAGTCCAGGCGGAAGCCTACATGCCACTGCTGGACCGGCTGCGAGACAATGGGATTACCTGCATTCTTGTGAAGATGCCATTTAATCTGGCGGTGTTCAACAAAAATGGCGGAGAGGCCGGGTTTGCTGCAAGACCACAAATCACACACTGGTTCATCGGCGGACACTCCCTTGGTGGCGTGATGGCCAGCAGCTTTGCGGTGGATCATCCGGACCAGATTCAAGGAGTTGTGCTTTTGGGCGCTTACGTTTATGGTGGATGGAGTCCGGACAAGGCCCTTACGATTTACGGAAGCAAAGACCAGGTTCTGGACAAAACCAAAATTGATTACACAACCAATGTGCTGGTGATCAAGGGCGGAAACCATGCCGGCTATGGAAATTATGGCAAACAAAAAGGAGACGGCACCGCGACGATTTCCAAGTCCGAACAACAGAGAATAACCGTCGAGGCAATCCTGGAATTTATCGGCAAGGAGAAATAGATGGAATGGAAGGCAAGAGCCAAACAACTCAAATTGGACATCCCGGCGATTTTTATCGCCATGCACAAAAAAGAAACGCCGCTGCAGGCAAAAATAATGGGTGGTGTGATTGTTGCGTATGCCCTTTCTCCCATCGACATCATCCCGGATTTCATCCCGGTGCTCGGACTTTTGGATGAGCTGATTTTGCTGCCAGTTCTGGTGGCGGTTATGATCAAAATGATTCCCGAGGAAATGATGGACCGTTACCGGGTTGAGGCGGAAGGACTTTGGGCCGACAAAAAACCACAGAGGTGGTATTACGCCATTCCTGTGGTCTTATTCTGGCTTTTGCTGGTGGGGCTTGTCTGGCTACTGTTCCGTATAGCAACCTAAGAAAGCGAACTGTTTGGTGGAGTCTTCCAACTGCGCGAACAGGGATGCCAACGCATCGTCGTACACCGAAATTTCAAAATCAAAGAAGAAACTGAAATCAAAGTCGCTATCCGGAATGGGGCGGCTTTCTATTTTTGTCAGGTTGACGTCGTATGCCGCAAACTTGGACATGAAATGATAAAGCGCGCCGGGCCTGTGGGACAGAATCACCATGATGCTGATTTTGTTGGAACCCGGATAGATTTCCGGCTTCTTGGAAATGCAGATGAACTTGGTGTAGTTGTTGTCGCTGTTTTGGATGCCTTCCTTGACGATTTCCAGATTGTATAGGTCCGCGCAATAGGCGGAGGAAATGGCGGCCACGCCCTTTTCGGTGGAAGCGGCCACATGCTTTGCCGCCATGGCTGTGTTTTCACATGGTTCCACGGTGGCCTTCAAGGTTTTTAGGAAATTCCCGCATTGGGCCAGGGCCTGCTCGTGGGAATATATTTTTTTGATGTCGGAAAGTTTGGTGCCCGGTTTGGCCAGAAGCACGTGATTTATTTTGAGTTTCAGACTCTTGGCGATGTAGAAACGGTACTGACGCATCAAGTCATATATTTCGGTTACGGACCCGTGAAGATTGTTCTCAATGGGCAGGATGCCATACTGGCACATTCCTTTGTCAACCGCTGAGAAAACCCCTTCAAAGGTATTGAAATACATAATCGAAGGATGGCTGAAGAATTTCTCCGAGGCCTGGGTGGAATTGGCGCCTTCCGCACCCTGACAAGCCACAACAGCATCCTTGGGGAACATCTGAGGAGTTTCCTTAAGGGCCGCCTTCATGACTTCAGCGGTTTTGGAGTCGGTGTGGATGGCACGCAGCTGGTGGGATCTGGACAGGTCAAAAAGGGTATGGAAGAATATCTTCATGTAACCGCGCATCTCATCGTTGTCATCCTTCGACAACCGATTGATGATTTCCCGTTCCCGGCTGCTGTCGGCCACCGGCAGATTCTGCTCTTTTTTGATGGCCGCCACTTGTTCCACCAATTCAAACCGTTTCCGGATCAATGCGGCCAGCTGGTCGTCCACCTGGTCGATTTGTGGTCTGATGTCTTCGAGTTTCATATCATGTCTCCTTTGTACCAATTATATCCTTCTTGATCCGTGTTATATGTTCCTTTTGATTCGTGCGGCGATCAGGCTTCCCATTTCAAGGGTACCCAGTATTTTTTGTTCTGTCTCTTCGTTCAAATCCGAGGGTGTCCGAATCAGGTCAGTTGTACGATAGCCCATGGAAAGGACTTCCTTGACAGCGCTTGTGACGCTGTCGGCTTCCTCGGTGAGGCCGAAGCTGTATTTGAGCATCATGGCAACCGACAAAATGGCGGCCATGGGGTTGGCTACGTTCAAGCCTGCGATATCCGGCGCAGAACCGTGGACCGGTTCGTAAAGGCCAAAGCCTTTGTCCGCCAGACTGGCGGAGGGCAGCATGCCGATGGAGCCGGTGATCATGGAGGCTTCGTCGGAAAGGATGTCGCCGAACATATTGCCGGTGACGATCACGTCAAATTGTTTGGGGTGGATGACCAGCTGCATGGCGGCGTTGTCCACATACAAATGGGACAAGACGACCTCCGGATATTCCAACGCGACTTCTTCCATGACACGGCGCCAGAGTCGGGAGCTTTCAAGGACGTTGGCTTTGTCTACGCTAGTGACTTTTTTGTCGCGTTTCATGGCCATTTCAAAGGCCACACGGCCGATCCGACGAACCTCTTCTTCGGCGTAGATTTCGATGTCGTAGCCTGCCAGGCCCATGGGAGTCTGTTTTGTGCCTTTTTCGCCAAAGTAAATGCCGCCGGTCAATTCCCGGACCACAACCAAATCCAAACCGCCTGCAACAAATTCCGGTTTCAGCGGACATGCATCCGCCAATTCGTCAAACATTATGGCAGGACGGATATTGGCATAAAGCCCCAGGGCTTTTCGCAAACCCAAAAGAGCCGTTTCCGGGCGGTTTTCCCGTGGCTGGCTGTCCCACTTGTCTCCGCCCACCGCGCCAAGAAGCACGGCATCGGCTACATTGCAACCATCAACGGTTGAGATAGGCAGACATTCCCCGGTTTCATCGATGGCAATGCCACCGGCCGGGTAGTTGTGGATCGTAAAGGTATGCCCAAAGACGTCTCCTACGGACAGAAGGACCCGGAGGGCTTGTTTTGTGACTTCAGGGCCGATGCCGTCACCGGGGATGGCCGCGATTTGATAATTCATTTGGCCTCCTTAATGCTGTTGATCAGCCCGCCCGCACGGATGATATCCAGGATGAACGGTGGAAAGGGCTCCGCCTGATAGGTTGTGCCCTGGGTTTCATTGATGATGGTGCCGGCGTCAAAGTCCACGGCAATCAAATCGCCAGCTTTGATGGCGTCCGCAGCTGCGGGACATTCCATGATGGGCAAACCAATGTTGATGGCGTTTCGATAAAAAATCCGGGCGAAACTTTTGGCGATGACACAGGAAACCCCGCTGGCCTTGATGGCGATGGGGGCATGCTCCCGGGAAGACCCGCAGCCGAAGTTTTCTCCGGCAACAATCAAGTCGCCATCTTTGACATTGGCGGCAAACTCCGGGTCAATATCTTCCATACAGTGGCGCGCCAACTCGGCGTGGGAAGACGTATTCAAATATCGGGCAGGGATGATCACATCCGTGTCCACGTTGTTTCCATATCGATGGGCAAAGCCTTTTACTTGCATGATGATTCCTCCCCGGGTGCTGTGATATATCCGGCAATGGCTGAGGCCGCCGCGATGGCAGGTCCGGCCAGATAAATTTCTGATTCCACATGACCCATCCGCCCAACGAAGTTTCGATTGGTGGTGGCGACACAACGTTCACCGGCTGCCAGAATTCCCATATGTCCGCCCAGACAAGGACCGCAAGTGGGAGTGGAAACCACACAACCCGCATCTACGAAGGTTTCCAGATAACCCTTCACGATGCACTGCTTGTACACTTCCTGGCTTCCCGGAATGATAATGGTGCGGACGTGGGGCGAAACGGTTTTGCCTTTGAGAATGGCCGCTGCTTCTGCCATATCGGACAGACGTCCGTTGGTGCAGGAGCCGATGACCACTTGGTCGATAACAATATCTTGCGCCAGAGCCTTGATCTCGTCAATGGTTTTTGCGTTCTCCGGCAGATGGGGGAAAGAAACAGTGGGCCGCAGCTCCGAAAGGTTGATTTCGTAGGTTGCGTCGTACTGTGCATCCTCGTCTGCCTGGTAAATCGTGTAGGGACGTGAGGACCGCTGGTCAAGGTAGGCCTTGGTGATTTCGTCCACCGGGAAAATCCCGTTCTTGGCGCCGGCTTCAATGGCCATGTTGGAGATGCAAAGCCGATCGTCGATGGTCAGGGATGACAGCCCCG
>Ga0315272_10000553_pt1 | contig 19025 bp, 17 predicted proteins | sample C3_middle_MG_FD_203918 | JGI IMG/M metagenome (GOLD analysis project Ga0315272, IMG submission 203918) | Sediment microbial communities from Yellowstone Lake, YNP, Wyoming, USA - C3_middle | ecosystem: Environmental > Aquatic > Freshwater > Lake > Sediment | place: USA: Wyoming | collected...
AATAAAAACTCATCACGCCCTCCGGTACGCCCCATCTGGGCAACTATGTCGGCTCGATCCGTCCCTCGGTACGGGCCAGTCTGAGGACGGACGTCGAGAGTTTTTATTTTTTGGCGGACTACCACGCCTTGATCAAAATCGACGAGCCCGCGCGCATCCAGCGCTCGACGCTGGAGATTGCCGCGAGCTGGCTGGCAGCCGGGCTGGACCCCGAGCGCGTCACCTTTTACCGTCAGTCGGATATTCCTGAAATTCCCGAACTCACCTGGTTTCTGACCTGCGTCACCGGCAAGGGCCTGCTCAACCGGGCGCACGCCTACAAGGCGGCGGTGGACAAGAACACCAGCGCCGGCGTGGACCCCGAGTCCGACGTCAGTGCCGGCTTGTTCATGTACCCGGTGCTGATGGGTGCGGACATCCTGATGTTCAACGCCAACCGCGTGCCGGTCGGGCGCGACCAGGTGCAGCACATCGAAATGGCGCGCGACATGGCGAACAGTTTCAACCACCGTTACGGTGAACACTTTGTCGCGCCCGAGGCTGAAATCGAAGAAAGCGTGGCCACGCTGCCGGGCCTGGATGGCCGCAAGATGAGCAAGAGCTACGACAACCACATCCCCATGTTTGCGTCGCGCGGGCAATTGCAGAAACTGATCGCGGGCATAGTCACCGACTCACGCGCACCCGGCGCCCCCAAAGAAACCGAAGGCTCGGCCCTGTTCCAGATTTACCAGGCTTTTGCCAGCACCGAGGAAACCGCCGCGCTGCGCCAGGCCTACTTACAAGGCATTGCCTGGGCGGATGCCAAGCAGTTGGTGTTTGAGCGCATAGACCGCGAGATCGCCCCCATGCGCGAGACCTATCTGGCACTGCTGAACGATCCGGCCAAAATCGAAGCCATCCTGCTGGCGGGCGCTGCCAAGGCACGCAAAATTGCCACCCCCTTCATGGGCCGGTTGCGCCAGGCGGTGGGCTTGCGCGACCTGCGCACTCAGGCCAGCAGTAAAACCACCAGGACTGCCAAAACAGTCCTGCCGGTATTCAAACAATACCGTGAAAAGGACGGCAAGTTCTACTTCAAGCTGGTGGAGCCCGCCGGTCGCGTGTTGCTGCAAAGTCTTGGCTTTAGTACCCATCAGGAGGCTGCTGCCGCCATCGCTGGGCTACAGAAACCCGGTGGCCTGGCTGCACCGGCACTGCAAGCGAGTCTGCAAGAACTCATCGGCATCAGCGCCAGCGACATCAACGCTGCCTTGCAGCAACTTGCAGCCGACGACTAGCGTCACAGCTTCAGTGTGACGACAAAAAACCCGACAGGCTGGCGTGCTGCGCGTCGCGATAGACCGCGCACAAGCGAATGCGCTCCAGGGATTGTTTGAGATAACTGGCACCGCCCTCATCAGCAGCGAGCCGTGGTGTGAAAAATTGCTCCACTTCAGCCGCCTTCTTGGCCGAGCAGAAACCCGCAAAAAATTGCGGGAACCGGGCCATCGACTCTTTCGGCAGGCGCTTTGAGATCGCTGCAAAATTATCTTTCACAAAACGAAACTGGGACTCACGCGCAGCCTCGTTGCTGTGGCGATCACGCCCGGATTGCATGATTTCCCGAATGTCATGTTGTGGCGACAACCACAATTGCTGCGCCGCCAGCGCCAGGTCGGGCGCTCCAAAGCGAGCCAGTGCGCTGTAGATGTCGGCTCGCTCAGCGCGATCGGGGCTGAGCACAACGGCCCGCACCAAGGCATCAAAAAACCCCTTGTCGCCGTCAATGGCGGCACTACGCAATACCAGACCGCGACTGGCCGCGTCAAGCGACTTGGGCTGGCGCAACCAGGCCTGCGCGAGCTCCTTGGCTTGTGCGCGCAAGGCGCTGTCGCGCCCGATGTCAAGCAAGCGCTCAACCCAACGAGCGCGGGTCAAACGATCATCGTCACTGTCAGTGGCTCGATCAAGCAAGCCCAACGCACGAGCACGCGCGCCAAAGGCACGCTGCCACAAGTCGGCATAGGCCGCACCTTGATTTGCGCCAAGCAAAGGCTCAACCTTGTTGAGGATGTCCAGCGCAGCATCGACCACTTCGCGACGCGGATGTTGCGCATACTGAAGTGCCAGTGACAGGGCATCGGCCAGTGGCAAATCACCCGACTCGGTCAGCGCCTGTGCATCATCAAGATGGGCCAGCAGTTCGCTGACGCTCAAATTGGCCTTGACCATCAGCTTGCTCAACTCGCCAGCCGAATAAACGGGGCGGTAGTAGCCGGCACCATTGACGTTGGCTTCTACCCAGGCTGGACACGTGGCGTCCGGCAGGGCCAAGCTGGCGCTGGCTTCTGTGAGCAAGACTTGCATTTTCCCGGCCGGGCTGCGCACCGTCATCGGAATTTGCCAGAGCGACGCTGGCGCTGCCACCGATCCCTTTGGCAAAAAGCGTGACTGTGAAAGCGTCAGCGTCGGCTCGCCTTGACACGCCAGCGTGACGCTCAGGCGCGGTATGCCGGCTTGTTCGGTGAAGCTCTTGAAAGCACTGGCCAGCCTGGCATCACCGTCAGCGATGGCGGCCACAAAATCGTCGCCGGTCGCATTGCCCCATGCGTGGCTGGCCATATAACGCCGCACACCTGCCTGAAAACGGTCAGCGCCCAACCAGGTTTCAAACATGGCCAGCACTGCCTGGCCCTTGCTGTAGGTGATGCTGTCAAAAGCGCTCTCCAGCGATTCAACATCACTCACCGGCTGGTGAATGCGCCGCGCCGAGAGCAGCCGGTCGGTGTGCATGGCCCGGGCGCGCGCGTTCTGCGTGCCGGTTTCAAAGCGCCACTCGGGCGCCACCTGGGCGGTGATTTTGTCGCCCATCCAGGAAGCAAACGACTCGTTGAGCCAGAGGTCATCCCACCAGGCCATCGTGACGTAATCACCGAACCACTGATGGGCCAGCTCATGCGCCTGCACTTCAACAAAGCGGCGCTTGAAGTTGACCGTTTCGGCCGTTGGCTTGGCCAACAGGATGCGCGCGGCAAAGGTCACCAGGCCGGGGTTTTCCATCGCGCCAAAATTGAGCGTGATCGGCAAGGCCATCACGTCAAGCTTGCCATAGGGGTAAGCCATGCCGAAATAGGTTTCCAGCCGGGTCACGATGGACGGCGTCATGCTGGCGGCGTAACGCGCCTCGCTGGCGCGACCGCGCGGCGTGATGAAACGCAGCGGCGTGTTGCCGACCTTGCCAGCATCGAGAATATCGAACGGCCCGACACCAAACGCCACCAGGTAACTCGGCAGCGGCGGCGTGGTTAAGAATTCGACCCGCTTCATGCCGTTGGCAAGCGCCACTTCCTTGACTACCGCCGTGTTGGCCACCGCCATCAGTTTGGCCGGAATGGTCAAGGCCAGCGTCCATGGCACCTTCCAGCCCGGCTCGTCAAAGACCGGAAAAGCGCGGCGCGCCGAGGTGGCCTCGAACTGGGTAAAGGCGTACCAATCACCGCCCTCTTTTTGCCGAAACAAACCCTGACTGCCCTTGTTGTCAATTTGCCCGCTAAACGCCATCTTCAATTCGCCCTGACCCGCCGGAACCGGCTTCGCAAAAATCAGGTCGAGCAAGTTGTTGTCGGCCACTTTGGCGGTCGCACGGTAGCGCTGACCGGCCATTTCCAGCACGGCCGAACTCACCTTGATGTCGGTCGCGTTCAGACGAATAGTGCGGCTCGCAGCCTGGAGATTTACGGCAATGGAAATTTCACCGTGGTGGCTCGGCTGATCCGGATCAATCGTTAACCCAAGGTGGTACGACATGGGCGTCACGCCCTGCGGCAAGCGCATCGGCAACGGCTGCGCAACAACTGGCAACGCCGCCAGCCAAAACAAAATCAAACCAATCATCCGACTCATTGTTCGTCCTTCTTTTCAGTGGGATTGCACGACGTGCAGCGAAGTAGCGCCGCATGGTAACAGGCGACCAGAACCGATCGGTTGGCTGGTACAATCCGCGCTGCTTGACACCGGAGAGATGGCAGAGTGGTCGAATGTACCTGACTCGAAATCAGGCGTACCGCAAGGTACCGTGGGTTCGAATCCCACTCTCTCCGCCAGAACATTGACTTTCAACTGGCTATCAGTAAATGAAAGCTGTCCAAGGCCCCGCACCAGGCGGGGCTTCGCGCTTGGGGCTCCTGACCGTGCATTACCGCCATCACCCGAAAAAGTGGTCTCAAAATTTGACCCGTACCGAATAAATGTGATTTGGTTCAGTGGCTGCGGCTGAAACCATACGATCAACCCTTCTGCAAAGTTCATCTCCATGCCACGCATTCAGTTCACGCCCGCACCGCGATATTCCTTCGCCACGGAAATCCAGATTTACATCAGCCATGTCAATCAAGGCGGGCATTTGGACAATGCACAATTGCTCACCTTGGTCTCCGAGGCACGGGTGCGGTTCTTCAAGTCGCTGGGCTATTTCGAATCGGGCGTAGAAGGTGCACTTATTGTCGTGGGGGACATCGTCGCCCAATACAAATCCGAAGGATTTCATGGCGAGACCATGTACGTCGAGATGGCCACCACCGACTTCAGCAAGTACGGTTTTGACCTTCAGTTCCGGATGACCGAAAAGTACACCCACCGGGAAGTCGCTCTTGGCAAGATCGGCATCGTTTTCATCACACGAGACGACCGCAAGGTGACGCGGATTCCTCCGGCCTTTATGGCCAAAGTGAACCAACTTTAAGCGTGGCTGGCCCTGCGAAACTCCAGCCTTGAAATTTACCTTGAAATCAAACCGACATCGGACTGGGCCACGGCAGCTTGATGCCCTCTCGGACAAAATTAAAGCCCTGGCGCTATAAGAAATATAACGCCAGGGCTTTTTCTATTGCGCGCTTGAAATTACGCGTCCCGGTTTCAGGTATTGTGAGCGTTGCGCTTCTTGGCATCGCGCGGCACAAACACCTTGCCGCCATTGCCGGGCCTCACACCCATGGGTTTACCAAACGCGGGTTTGCGGGGGCCGAAGTCGCCACGCGGGGCAGCAGCTTCGTTGCGGGCACCGGCAAAACGGTCGTTGAAACCACCCTTGCGTTCGTAGTTGAAACCATCACGTGCGCCGGGCTGGCTGTCACGCTGAGCGAAACCATTGCCGCCGTTATTTTGGTAATTCCCGGCACCCGCATCATGACGACCAGGGGCATTTCTATCGGCAAACCCACCTCGGTTGGCAGCAAAACCACTGGGGCGCCCACCACCACCGAACTTTCGATCGCGCGAATGGAAATCGCTGCCGCTGCGGCTGTCACGGCCACCAAAATTGGAGTTGGGCCGGGCATCAGGGAAACGCTGCTGCGGCTCCAGGCCGGGAATGGTTTCAGCCTTGAACTGCTGACGGCTGTAGGCCTCAATGTCAAAAATCTTGCGCCGGTCACGAAACTCGGCAAAGGTAACGGCCAGACCGTCGCGCCCGGCGCGGCCGGTGCGGCCAATGCGGTGGGTGTAGTCTTCGGCCTTCATCGGCAAGCCGAAGTTGAACACGTGCGTGATGGTCGGCACATCGATGCCGCGGGCCGCCACGTCAGTGGCCACCAGAATCTGCACCTGTCCCTGGCGCAGCGCCATCAAGCGGCGGTTGCGCAGGCCCTGGCTCAGCGCGCCGTGCAAGGCGACCGCGGAGAAGCCTTCTTGCTGCAAGTCGTTGGCCAAGCCGTCGCATTCGATCTGGGTACTGGCAAACACCAGCGCCTGGTTAATGCCGGCGTCACGCAACCAGTGATCCAGCAATTTGCGTTTGTGTTGGGCGTTGTCCGCCCAGAACAGCACCTGCTTGATGTTCTGGTGTTTTTCCTGCGGGCTGTCAATCTGCAAGCGCTGGGGCTCGCGCATCACGCGCGCTGCGAGTTGCTGGATGCGCGGCGCGAAGGTCGCGCTGAACATCATGGTTTGCTTGCGCGCAATGGTGAGCTGGTTGATTTCAGCCAGGTCGTCGGAGAAGCCCAAATCCAGCATGCGGTCAGCTTCGTCTACCACCAGGAACTGCACCTGGTCAAGCTTGATTTGCATGGAGCGCTGCAGATCGAGCAAGCGCCCGGGCGTGGCCACGACCAGGTTGGCATTTTGCAACTTGGCAATCTGCAACTGGTACGGCATGCCGCCCACAATGTTGGCAATGCGCAGACCACGGCAATGCTGCACCAGGTCAATCGCGTCGTGCGCCACTTGCTGGGCCAGCTCACGCGTCGGGCAAACCACCAAGGCGCCGGGCGCGGCGGGCGAGAAGTGGCGCGGGTTGGTCGGATCTTTGCGTTTGGCACGTTTGGGCGGGGCTTCGCCCTTGGCCGCTGCCTGTGCCACGGCATGTTCAAAATCAGCGCGCTCCTTGGCCTCGGCTTGTGCTTGCTGGGTCAGCAGCGTGTGCAGAACCGGCAACAAGAAAGCGGCGGTTTTGCCGCTGCCGGTCTGGCTGGACACCATCAAGTCAATGAAACGGGGCGCGCTGTCACCCACGCCTTCGCCTTGCATCGCCAGCGGAATGGTTTTGATCTGCACCGTGGTCGGCTGGGTGAAGCCCAGGTCTTTGACCGCGTGGATCAGCTCAGGCGCCAGGCCCAAGGTCAAAAAACCGTTTGGAAGCTCGGCAACCGGCGGGGCTGCCAGCGGCGTTTCAACGACGTTTGGCGTCATCTCGGCCGTGTCGCTGGTAGCAATGGAAAGTGTATCGGCAAGCGAAGTATCGCCCGCCGTTGAAAAAACGTCAGTCATGAATTTACTCACACGCGAGCGCCGCAGGGTATGCGGCTGCTCCGTCAATGGTTAAAAAACATCAACCATCAAACGGAACCTGCTCTGACTCACGAAGTGAGTTCAATCAGCGCTTGGGGCCTTCTTAAGGAACTTCGCCATTTTTCTACGGCGAATTTGCTTTTAGCCCAGTGAATGAAGGGAGATGTACAAATATGCGCTGCTGTTTGCAGTGCAGCATTGGATTATCGCATGGATTCGGGTTTCTACCTAATCACCCCAGCTTCAGGAAATGTTCCCGGTAATGCGCCAACTCGTCGATCGACTCAAGCACATCGGCCAGGGCCGAGTGACGCTGCTTTTTCTTGAACGCTTTATAGACCTCGGGGCGCCAGTGTTTGGACAACTCCTTGAGCGTGCTGACATCGATGTTCCGGTAGTGAAAAAAAGCCTCCAGCTTGGGCATGTACTTCACCAGAAAACGTCTGTCCTGTCCTATGCTGTTGCCGCACATGGGCGTGACCTTCTTGGGCACGTACCGACTCAAGAAATCAATCACCTGCGTTTGCGCGTCCTCCTCCGACAAGGTCGAGGCCTTGACCTTGTCGATCAAACCGTTCTTGCCATGGGTGCCTTTGTTCCAGGCGTCCATCTGCTCAAGCAGCTCATTGCTCTGGTGAATGACCAGCACCGGACCTTGGATGCGAGGCTCAAGATGAGGGCCGGTCACGACCACCGCTATTTCAATGATCCGGTTGCACTCGGGGTCAAGGCCCGTCATCTCACAATCAAGCCAGACTAGGTTCTGATCGGATTTGGCCAATGTTGCGTTTGTCTGGGAGGTGTTTGTGGAAACCATAGGGGGAATTGTCGCCTATGCCCTAAACTCGCACGCCATGCTTGACTCGATTTCTTCTTTTTCTCCTTCATGGCGGCTGACCTGCGCCTTTGCACTGACGCTGCTTCTCGTTGTGCTCCTGAAATTCTGGCTCAGTTCGCGCCAGCTCCGACACGTGGCGCAGCACCGTGGCGAGGTCCCGGGCGCTTTCGCCCAAACCATCACCTTGAGCGCCCACCAGAAAGCGGCCGACTACACGCTCGCCAAAACACGCCTGGGGTTGCTGGAGTTGGCCTTGGGAGCGGCGGTGCTGTTGGGCTGGACGCTGCTCGGCGGGCTCTCCGGCCTGAACCAGGCACTGCGGGCCTGGCTGGGCGGCGGCATGCTGCAACAACTGGCCCTGCTGGCAAGTTTTGTGTTGATCAGCGGTCTGATCGATTTGCCCCTGAGCCTGTACCAGACCTTCGTTGTCGAGGAGCGCTTTGGCTTCAACAAGATGACCTTCAGGCTGTGGCTGCTCGATTTGCTCAAGTCGAGTCTGATGGGCGTCGTCATTGGCCTGCCCATTGTCTGGCTGATCTTGTGGCTGATGGGGGCCTTGGCTGGGTGGTGGTGGCTGTGGGCGTGGGGCGTCTGGATGGGTTTTAATTTACTGCTGCTGTTGATCTACCCGACTTTCATCGCGCCACTCTTCAACAAGTTTGCGCCGCTGGAAGATGAGACCCTCAAGGCACGGGTCACGACGCTGATGCATCGCTGCGGCTTTACCGCCAAGGGTCTGTTCGTGATGGACGGCAGCAAACGCAGCGCCCATGCCAACGCCTATTTCACTGGATTTGGCGCGTCCAAACGGGTGGTGTTTTATGACACGCTGCTGGCTAAGCTGTCGGCGCCTGAAGTGGACGCCGTGCTGGCGCACGAACTGGGCCACTTCAAGCACAAGCACATCATCAAACGCATTGTCTTGATGTTTGCCTTGAGCCTGCTTGGTTTCGCGCTGCTAGGCTGGCTGGCGACGCAGACCTGGTTTTATACCGGGCTGGGCGTGCAGCCCAACCTGAACGCGCCCAATGATGCGCTGGCGCTGTTGCTGTTCATGCTGGCCTTGCCGGTTTTCAGCTTCTTCATCGCGCCGCTTTTTGCCCAGCTCTCGCGCAGTCACGAATTTGAGGCTGACGCTTATGCGGCGTCACAAACCAGTGGCCAAGACCTGGCGCTGGCGCTGCTCAAGCTGTATGAGGACAACGCTTCGACGCTGACGCCGGACCCGGTTTATGTGCGGTTCTATTACTCGCACCCAGCGGCATCCGAACGGCTGGCGCGGATGCTGGCATGAATTGCATCAACCAGCCCACGCGCGCCACCGCATGAACTCCGTTGTCAAGGCGCTTGCAGGTCGGCTCAACCGCGGCCTGATTGTGGCCAACTACGGGCGCCATTTTCTGGTGGAAACACCCGATGGGAAACGCCTGATCTGTCACTCGCGGGGCAAGAAAAGTCAGGGTGTCGTGGGCGACCGGGTGCTGTGGCAGGCCTCAACCGACGAAGGCACGATAGAGCAAATAGAGCAACGCCGCAACCTGTTTTACCGGCAGGATGAAATTCGCACCAAGTCGTTTGCCGCCAATCTTGACCAGGTTTTGATCCTGCTTGCAGCCAGCCCGGAATTCTCAAGCAGTCAACTGTCGCGCGCTCTGATTGCCGCCGAGGCCGAGCACATCACACCCATCATCGCGCTCAACAAAAGCGATCTGGCCGAACCCTTTGCGCGGGCTTGGGCCTGGCTGCTACCGTACCGGCAAATGCATTACGGTGTGCTGGCGCTGTCGCTCAAAGAATCGGGAGAGGCGGCGCGTCTGGAGCTTTTCAAGCTGCTGCATGGCAAGACGACGCTGGTGCTGGGGCCTTCCGGCGCCGGCAAGAGCAGCATGATCAACCTGCTGGTGCCCGGCGCGCTGGTGCAGACGGGTGAAATTTCCCAAGCCCTGAGTTCCGGCAAACACACCACCACCAGCACCACCTGGTACTGGGTGGATGCAGAAAAAGAAACCGCCTTGATCGACTCGCCCGGTTTTCAGGAGTTTGGCCTCCAGCACATAGACCCGGCGCAACTGGCCGCCTATATGCCCGATCTGAAGCCCCATGTTGCCAACTGCAAGTTCTACAACTGCAGCCACTTGCACGAACCTGGTTGCGGCGTGATTTCCGCCGTCAAGGCAGACGCCGGTGAAAACGAAATAAGCGCGAATCGCTACAAGATATACAGCGATCTGTATGCCGAGTTGAGTCAGCCTAAAAGATATTGAATCACCCCAGCAGCCTGGCCAGGGTCAACAGGGCAAGGAGCAGCATCCACATCACCACCGTGCGCCAGACCAGGCCCACGATGACCGCCAGATGCGCCAGCTCGGGGGCTTGTTCCGGCGCTGCAGAGCTGGCCGTATTGGCCGCAGTAACAGCGGGTATTGCGCCGGCGCCATCGGCTGGCACGCTGGCCAACCCGCCCAGCCGGATATTGACGGCGCCCGACGTTGCCGCCAGCACGACGCCATCGTTGTCCACTTCATTGTTCGACTCGTAGTTGCGCCAGCTGTCAATGGCCTCCTCAAAGCTGCCAACCACGCCAAAACTAACGGCCGTGATGCGCGCAGGCAGCCAGTCCACCACTGTCCAGGCGTTGCGGGCGGTCTGTTGCAACGCGTCGCTCACCGGTTGCAAGTGCGCTTTGCTCTTGTGCTGCCAGTAGCGCACGACAAATTCACTGAGCCGGTACAGCACCGCACCAGCCGGACCAAAACCGAAAGCCGCCAGCACCGCAAACCAGGCCAAGACACCGAACACATGGCGGTGGGCGGCCAGCACGGAATGCTCTATCACCTGGCGCACAATTTCGCTGCGTGGCAGCTCACTCACATCGATTTGCCGCCAGCTTGCCAGCAGTTCGCGGGCCCGGTCTTCCTCGCCCTGCGCCAAGGCGTCGCGGATCTGCGTGAAGTGGAAACTGAACTGACGAAAACCCAAGGTGGTATAGAGCACGGCCACACTCCACACCAGGGCTACCGACCAACCCACAAATATGTCCAGCATCAGATAAATGATCCACGCGGCCAGGGTTGGCCCGCCCACCGCAAAGCCCCAGGCAAGCCAGCCGTGAAACGGCTTGCCGGCATCGAAATTTCTGGCGCTCCAACGGATCCAGGCGCGCACGCCCGCGTGCACCGCGTTGCCTCGACCGAGTGGACGCGCCTGTTCCAGCAGCAAGGCGAACAGCACAGAAATAAAGCTCATACGGTAATCATAGCGGCAGCGCTCTTCAGGCCGTCAGCATGCGGTAAAAATTGCGCAACATACCCGCCGTTGCACCCCAAATAAAGCGCTCAATCGGACCATCCTGGTAAGGCATGGAAAACCATTCACGCCGCAGCCCCTGCGCCTCAAGAACATGACGCCTATGGTGCGCCGGGTTCATGAGGAACTCCAGTGGAACCTCGAAAATATCAGCCACTTCATGGGCATTGGGGCGCAGCGCGAAACCGGTGTGCACCAACGCCACCACCGGCGTGATGATGAAGGCCGAGCCGGTAACGTAGTGCGGCAATGTGCCCAGCACCTGCACATACGCGGGGTCCAGTCCAATCTCTTCCTGCGCCTCGCGCAAGGCTGTGGCTACCGCATCGGCATCGCCTGCATCGGCCTTGCCGCCCGGAAAGGAAATTTGCCCGGCATGCGTGGAAAGATGCTTGGTGCGTTCCGTCAGCAACACGCTTGGATGTTCGCGCATGACCAGCGGCACCAACACTGAGGCGTGCAGCGGTGCTTGCTCGGAAAATCGGATTTCTGCCAGCACCTCGGGTGTCCACACCGGCGGCGCAGTGAAGCGTCGCTGCAAGGCTGAGGGCTGCAATGCCGACGCTGCCACCGGTGGCAAATGCGAATCAACGCTGGCAATCGGAAACTTGCGCGGATCGAAGTTTGGCAAACGCGACAAAGCAGTGGGGAAAGATTTTGATGGCATGAAAGAATGAAAAAAAACCGCCACCAGCACAAGCCCGGGGCGGTTTATTTGAAAAACAGCTCGCGTTATGCGCTGGCAACGACGGTAGCGGTTTTTCTGGCGGGCAGTTTTTCTTTGATACGTGCCGACTTGCCGCTGCGTTCACGCAGGTAGTACAGCTTGGCCCGGCGCACGTCGCCGCGACGCTTGACCTCAATGCTGGCAATCAAGGGGCTGTAGGTTTGAAAGGTACGCTCAACACCTTCACCGCTGGAGATTTTGCGAACCGTAAAAGCGCTGTTGAGGCCACGATTGCGCTTGGCGATCACGACGCCTTCGTAGGCCTGAACGCGCTTGCGTGCACCTTCGACCACACTGACGTTGACGACCACCGTGTCACCGGGTGCGAATTCGGGAATTGTTTTCCCGAGACGAGCAATCTCTTCTTGCTCAAGGGTTTGAATCAGATCCATGATTTCCTCGAATGATCTTGGTTGCGCCAGCGTCGGAATTGACACGAAATTGTCCAACTGCAAAGAGTCGAACGGCCAGCCAGAGGATCGGTTAACCCGTGATTATAGCCAGATCAAGCGCCGCCCACTGAGTGGCAGTGCTCAGGCATTCCCGCGAGCAGCTTCGTCTTGACTGGCAAGAAAGGTTTGGTCTGCCAGACTCAAACGCCCATCGCGGCGCGCCTGGGCTATCAGGTCCGGTCGCCAGCGCAAGGTGAGCGCCAGCCGCTGTTCGCGCCGCCAGCGCTCTATTTGAACGTGATGACCCGACAGCAGCACCGGCGGCACCGCAATGCCCGACCAGTTTTCCGGCCGCGTGTATTGCGGGCAATCCAGCAGACCGTCAAGCGCCGGGTTGAAACTGTCCAGTTGGTGGCTGTCAGGGTCGTTCAGCACACCGGGTTGTAGCCGGGCGACCGCGTCCAGCAAAGCCATGGCCGCAATTTCTCCACCCGAGAGCACAAAGTCCCCGAGGCTGACCTGCTCGCTGACGTGCTGGTCGATAAACCGCTGGTCCAGCCCCTCGTAGCGCCCACAAATCAGGATCGCTCCTTCGCTCTGGGACCAACGCTCAACCATCTCATGGTTGAGCGGTTTGCCGATGGGGGAAAAAAGCAATACCGGTGCAGCGTCAGTCCGCTGGGTCTGTATGCTGTTGAGGCATTGGCGCAAAGGCTCGGCCATCATGACCATGCCGGGGCCGCCACCAAAGGGCCGGTCATCGACCCGCCGGTAATTGCCTGAGGCGAAATCGCGCAGGTCGGCCAACCGGACATCGACCTGACCTGATTCAAACGCGCGCCGCGTGATACCGCTGGTCAGGAACGGCGCAAACAATTCAGGGAACAGCGTCACTATGTCAAAACGCATGGTGTCACGCTCAAAAATCAGCCTGCCAATCCACCAGGATACGCCGTGCGAGCAAATCTACCTTGTCAATGTAGATAGACACAAAAGGAATCATCCGCTCCTGCACCTTGCCATCCTGTAGGTAATCCATGACCAACACGGTTTGCGCCCCGGTCGAGAGCAGCTCCCTGACTACACCGAGTTCAACGTCTTCACGGTTGACAACGGCCAGTCCAATCAGGTCAACCCAGTAGTACTCGTCTTTATCGGTCGCCGGAAAACTCGAACGCGCGACAAAAATTCTAGCCCCACGCAAGGCCTCGGCGGCGTTGCGATCATCAACTTGATGGGCGCAAGCGACCACCGTGCCGGAGTGATTCTTGGCCTCCTTGACCGCCAGTTTGGCAACCTCGGAAAAAGTTTTTTTACCTTTTTCAGTGGGTAAGAGAAACCATTGCTTGGAAGAAAAAAGCGCCTCAGGATCGGCGCTATAAGGCAAGACTTTGAACCAGCCCTGAATGCCCCAGGCATCCGCAATCCGCCCAATTTCGACGGCGTCCGTCGGCAGTTCGGCGGCTTCAAGGCCAGGCAGCATCACAAAGTCAATCGCCGTCAGGCCGCCTCAAAGCGACTACAGCCTCTGTGGGTGACGGCCGTGGTACGCGAGAAGGCAGGCTTGCAGGCCATAAGGCTTCAGGCCGCTTTTTTTGCCGCTTGACCGATCAGACGTTCTACCGTGGGTGAAGCCTGCGCACCAACGCTTCTCCAGTAAGTCAGGCGATCCTGAGCAATCCGGATACTCTCTTCATTGGCCGTTGCGATTGGATTGTAAAACCCGAGGCGCTCGATGAAACGGCCGTCACGACGGGTGCGCTTGTCAGCAACAACGATGTTAAAAAACGGGCGAGCTTTTGCACCGCCACGGGCGAGTCGAATGACGACCATAATTGATCCTTTGGGGGGCGAAGTTTTAGGTTCGCCGTTTAATTCAGTATTTAATCCAGCGTTTGAGACACGCGACATGACCACCCGGCCAGCGACACGCTGAATAGCACTTCATTATAACGTTTCAAATTCTTATGACTATCACCCGTCGCCACAAGAGGCTGAATTCCACATTTCGCGACTGATTAAAAAATCAGCAAACTGATCCAATAAGCTATTGCGCCGACCAATGCCGACGCGGGGATCGTAAGAATCCAGGCCCAGATGATGCTACCCGCCACACCCCAGCGCACGGCGCTGGCGCGCCGGGTTGCACCGACACCCACAATGGCACCCGTGATGGTGTGCGTGGTGGAAACCGGAATACCCAGAATGGCGGCGACAAAAAGTGTGATGGCCCCACCCGTTTCGGCGCAAAACCCGTGCACCGGCTTGAGTTTGGTGAGCCTTTGCCCCATGGTCTTGACGATGCGCCAACCACCGAACATGGTGCCCATGGCGATGGCCGTATAGCAAGTAAAAACCACCCAGGTCGGCGGCGCCTTGTCACCTATCGCGCTGTAACCGGTGGCGATCAACAGCATCCAGACAATACCTATGGTTTTCTGCGCATCATTGCCGCCATGGCCCAGGCTGTAAGCGCCAGCGGACACTATTTGCAAGCGGCGAAACCATCGGTCAACCCGGCTCGGCGTGCTCAAGCGCAGCGTCCAGGAAACCGCAATCAGCATCAGGGAACCTAGCAGGAATCCCATCAACGGCGACAAGAAGATGAATAACACCGTCTTCATGATGCTGGCAAACACCAGCGCCGAAGCACCCGCCTTGACGATGACAGCCCCCACAATGCCGCCAATCAGCGCATGCGATGAGCTGCTCGGAATGCCGTAAATCCAGGTCACGAAATTCCAGACGATGGCGCCAATGAGCGCCCCAAAAACAATGTGCACATCAACCACGCCCGGCTGTGCGAGGCCTTTGCCAATCGTGGCCGCCACGCTGAATTGGAAAACGAAAATAGCAATAAAGTTGAAAACCCCGGCAAAAAGCACGGCCTGACCAGGTTTGAGCACCCCGGTGGAAACGACCGTCGCGATCGAGTTCGCGGCATCGTGAAAACCATTCATGAAATCGAACACCACGGCGAGCGCCACCAACAACACAACCACCCACAATCCGACCTGAACCGATGTCATAGCCGATCAACCTCAGGAGTTCTCGAGGACGATGCCCTCGATCACATTGGCAACATCTTCGCACTTGTCGGTGATCGTTTCCAACAGTTCATAGATCGCCTTGAGTTTGATCACTTCACGCACATCAGGTTCCTGGCGAAAGAGCTTGCTCATGGCGCTGCGCATGATGCGGTCGGCATCCGACTCAAGCTGATCAATTTCTTCACAGGTCTTCAGGGCTGCTTCGGCGGTCGCCGGATCGGCAATTTTGGCCAACAATTTCACCGCATCACGCACCCGCTCACAGCATTTCACGCTGACATCGGTCAGTCGCACAATATCTTCCGTCATATGGTGCACGTCATACAGCGCCATGGTCTCGGCCGAGTCCTGAATCAAGTCGGCAATATCGTCCATCGTGTTGATCAACGTATGAATCTGTTCCCGATCAATCGGCGTGATGAAGGTTTTATGAATGCCTTTGTTGACTTCGTGTGTGACCCGGTCAGCCGCGCGTTCGGCAATGTCAACGTCGGAATTGTATTTTTGGCGCAGGGAAACATCGCTGTAATTGGCAACCAGTTTGGAGAATGCATGGGCTGCCTCCACAATCCGGTCGGCGTGCTGGTTGAACATTTCAAAGAAATTGCCTTCACGTGGCAGTAATTTGGCAAACAACATCACTCACTCCAAGGAAAATTTTCAATCAGTTGACTTTCATACCGGCAGGCAGTGTAACCGCGGCCCCTGCACCGTCAGGCCTGTTAACAGGCGGCGTTGCTCATCTGCTGCGAAAAATAAAATAGACTGCACCCACCATGCACAGCGCGCCCCACAGATAGTCCAATTTAAAGGGTTGTTTGAGATAGATCATGGCAAATGGCACAAAAACCGTGAGCGTGATGACCTCTTGCATGATCCTGAGTTGCGCCACTGGTTGGAGCAAGTTCATGGCGTCAATTATCCGGCAGTGAACGCCGCAAGTTCTCTTCTGCCAGCCTGGAGTCGGCGCTCGTTCGCTTCGCGTAACTGCGGTCTGTCCATCTGATCAGTTGGGGACAGAGCTTGCAGACAGCCAACATCCTGATATTGGTTGGGGACAGAGCTGGTTCGCTTCGCGTAACTGCGGACTGTCCCGCAACTCATTCGGTATGTAGCTGCGGTCTGTCCCGCAAAATATAAAAAAACGCCCTGTGAACTCAGTCGCAGGGCGTTAGCGGCAAGTCAGCCCCAGCCCAAACCAGGTCTTCACAAACCCTGCACGGTTCAGACCGGAGCGTTTTCCCTGACCGATGCTGCAGCATCGGTGTAGTCCTGCACCTTGTCGAAATTAAGGTACTGGTAAATCTTGTCGCTGGCCGCAGTCAGTACACCCATATCCGCCATGTACTCGACTTTGGTGGGGATGCGTCCCAACTTGGAACAGATGGCACCCAGCTCGGCACTGCCCAAATAGACATTGCTGTTTTTGCCCATGCGGTTGGGAAAGTTGCGGGTCGAAGTCGAAAACACGGTGGCGCCTTCCTTGACCTGCGCCTGGTTGCCCATGCACAGGCTGCAACCGGGCATTTCAATGCGCGCTCCGGCCGAACCGAACACGTTGTAATGACCTTCTTCGCTGAGCTGCTTGGCATCCATCTTGGTTGGCGGTGCGACCCACAGCTTGACCGGAATGTCACGCTTGTTTTCCAGCAACTTCGAGGCGGCCCGGAAGTGGCCAATGTTGGTCATGCAAGAACCAATGAAGACTTCGTCGATCTTGGTGCCGGCGACCTCGCTCAGGGTCTTCACATCATCGGGATCGTTCGGGCAGGCCAGGATGGGCTCGTGAATGTCGGCCAAATCAATCTCGATGACGGCGGCATATTCGGCATCAGCGTCGCGTGCCAGCAGTTGCGGATCGGCCAGCCACGCCTGCATCGCCTTGATCCGGCGGTTGATCGTGCGCGCGTCGGCGTAGCCCGTCGCCATCATCCATTTCAGCAAAGTGATGTTGCTGTTGATATATTCTTCAACCGGCTCCTTGTTCAGATGCACGGTACAGCCGCCGGCGCTGCGCTCGGCCGAGGCGTCGCTGAGTTCAAAGGCTTGCTCCACCTTGAGATCGGGCAGGCCTTCGATCTCCAGAATGCGGCCTGAGAAGACGTTCTTTTTGCCTTGCTTAGCCACTGTCATCAGCCCGGCCTTGATGGCATAAAGCGGAATCGCATTGACCAGATCGCGCAGTGTGATGCCAGGCTGCATTTTGCCCTTGAACCGCACCAGCACACTCTCGGGCATGTCCAGCGGCATGACCCCGGTGGCAGCGCCAAACGCCACCAGCCCCGAACCTGCCGGGAAGCTGATGCCAATGGGAAAACGGGTGTGACTGTCACCGCCCGTGCCTACGGTATCGGGCAACAACATGCGGTTGAGCCACGAATGGATGATGCCGTCGCCGGGGCGCAGCGCAATGCCGCCGCGGTTGTTCATAAACGCCGGCAGTTCGTGGTGCATTTTCACATCGACCGGTTTCGGATAGGCCGCCGTATGGCAAAAAGACTGCATCACCAAGTCGGCACTGAAACCCAGACAGGCCAGATCCTTGAGTTCGTCGCGGGTCATGGGGCCCGTGGTGTCTTGGGAACCGACGCTGGTCATCCTGGGTTCGCAATAAGTTCCTGGGCGCACGCCCTGCTGCTTGCCAGCCACCACCGGGAAGCCGCAGGCACGGCCGACAATTTTCTGCGCCAGCGTGAAACCCTTGTGCGTATCCACTGGATTCTGGGGCAAGCGAAACAGCGTGCTCACCGGCAAGCCCAGCGCCTCGCGTGCCTTGGCAGTGAGGCCCCGGCCGATGATCAATGGAATGCGGCCACCGGCGCGCACTTCATCAAACAACACATCGCTCTTGAGTTTGAACTCGGCAATAACCTTGCCATCTTTGAGCGCTTTGCCCTCGTACGGGCGCAACTCGATCACGTCACCCATGGCCATCTGACTCACGTCGAGCTCAATCGGCAACGCACCTGAATCTTCCATCGTGTTGTAAAAAATGGGAGCAATCTTGCCACCCAGACAGACACCGCCAAAACGTTTGTTGGGCACAAACGGGATATCTTCGCCGGTAAACCAAAGCACCGAATTGGTGGCTGATTTGCGGCTGGAACCGGTGCCCACCACGTCACCCACGTAAGCGACCAGATTGCCTTTGGCTTTGAGTTGGTCAAAAAACTTGACCGGGCCGCGCTTGCCGTCTTCTTCCGGCACGATACCGGGGCGCGCGTTCTTGTGCATGGCCAGCGCATGCAAGGGAATGTCGGGGCGGCTGAAAGCATCAGGCGCGGGCGACAGATCGTCGGTGTTGATCTCACCGGCGACTTTAAACACAGTGAGCTTGATTGACTGTGGCACTTCAGGGCGTGAAGTGAACCACTGGCCATCCGCCCAACTTTGCAAAACCGCTTTGGCTTGGAGGTTGCCCTGGGCGGCTTTCTCCTGCACGTCGTGAAACTGATCGAACATCAACAAGGTTTTCTTCAACCCATTGGCGGCCACTTGCGCCACGGCCGCATCATCGAGCAAATCAACCAGTGCACTGATGTTGTAGCCGCCCAGCATGGTGCCCAGCAGTTCGGTGGCTTTTTCACGGGAAATCAACGCGCACTTTTCGGTGCCGTGGGCGACGGCTGCCAGGTAGCTGGCTTTAACTTTGGCGGCATCATCGACACCAGCCGGCACGCGGTGCGTGATCAATTCGAGCAGGAACGCTTCTTCGCCTTGAGGCGGATTTTTTAGCAGTTCAGTAAGTTCACCAGTCTGCTTGGCCGACAGCGGCAAGGGAGGAATGCCGAGGCCAGCGCGCTCAGCAACATGGGCCCGGTAAGTTTGCAACATGATCTAGTCCTTCTGATTTAAAAAAATGTCCCAAGCCCGTCAACAGGCTCAATCGGTCGTTCACTTCACGTAAACCGCTGGCAACGCCTCGAGCAGGCTCGGCGCCGGATTGC
>Ga0315272_10000555_pt1 | contig 19014 bp, 18 predicted proteins | sample C3_middle_MG_FD_203918 | JGI IMG/M metagenome (GOLD analysis project Ga0315272, IMG submission 203918) | Sediment microbial communities from Yellowstone Lake, YNP, Wyoming, USA - C3_middle | ecosystem: Environmental > Aquatic > Freshwater > Lake > Sediment | place: USA: Wyoming | collected...
CGTCTACTTGGTTTTCGTAGGAGATGGTTATCAATCCATAGTCGTCCTCCAGGCTACTGGAATGTACTCTCCTAGACCTCGCGTAGACGCTTGAAACCTTCGAGTCCAAGAGACTATTTATCACATAGATGTCGTGTATTGCCAGGTCTATTATAATGCTGGTCTTGGCGACCCGGGGATTGAATGGGCCGACTCTCTTGGCCATTATTGTAACAGGTTCTCCGAGTAATCCGCCCCTAATGATCTCTCTCAATCTAGTTACCGCCGGGTTATACCTCTCCACGTGTCCAACCATCAATACGACATGGTTCTCCTCCGCCTTCTTAGTGAGCTCAAGTGCCTCTTTAACATTAAGTGCTATGGGCTTCTCCACGAGGACGTGTTTTCCAACATTAATAATCTCCAGTGCAATATCCTTGTGGGTCTCAGTTGGAGTTGCAATACTGACCGCGTCTACTAACCCAAGTAGCTCTCTATAGTCTTTGAAAGCCCTTGTCTTAAATGTCTTGGATACGCTGAGGGCTAGTTCATAGTTTATGTCTGCGACACCGACAAGCTCGACTAGTCCGTTCTCGGCTAACTGGCTATAGATCCTTGCATGATGGAATCCCATGTTGCCTACTCCGATAACGCCGACTTTTATCAATTTACCCACCGGCTAGTTCTCTAATAGCATTGACTACGTAATCTAGGTCTTCTCTCGTAAGCAACGGGTGTACTGGTAGGCTAAGCACTCTCCTCGAAGCCTCAATAGCGTTGGGACAGATGTTCTGGGGGTAACCAAGCCTCTTATATGGTGGTTGATGGTGCACCGGCATTGGATAGTGTACAGCGGTCTCTATGCCTTTCTCTCTCAACTTCTCAACTAGCTTATCACGTGTCAGTGGGAATTCGTCTGTGACCCGTATTACATATTGATGGAACACGTGTTTAACACGGGGGTCGACATATGGGGGAATAGCACCCTTTATCCCTGATAGATGAGAAGTCAGGTACTCTGCGTTTTCTATCCTTTTATTATTCATAGCTTCTAGTCTCCTTAATTGAACCCTACCAATTGCAGCCTGTATATTAGTCATTCTGTAGTTATAGCCTAGTTCCTCGTGCACGTATTTAGCTGTTTGCCCCTGGTCACGCAGTATTCGTGCTTTCTCGGCTATTTTATCATCGTTGGTTGCAATCATTCCCCCCTCTCCAGTAGTCATGTTCTTAGTTGCATAGAAGCTGAAGACAGCTACGTCTCCAAATCCGCCTACCTTTCTACCCATAAAGGTTGCGCCATGTGTTTGTGCGCAGTCCTCTATCAATAGCAGCTTGTGGTCGTCCGCTATTTCTCTAAAGGCTTTCATATCTGCTGGTTGACCATAAAGGTGGACAACTATTATCGCACTAGTTCGCGGTGTAATAGCCCCTAGTACACTGTTAGGGTCTAGGTTGTATGTCTTTGGATCAATATCGGCGAAGACGGGCCTTGCCCCCTGGTAGAGAATGGCGTTGGCTGTGGCTATAAATGTAAACGGCGTCGTTATTACTTCGTGCCGTTCTCTAATACCAATAGCCTTCAAGGCTATGTCCAATCCCACCGTACCATTAGCAACCGCAATGGCGTGTTTTACACCCAGGTACTCGGCGAACTCCTTCTCGAATGCATAGACCTCGCTCCCCTGGGCTAGAATACCGCTCTTTAACACTCGTATGACAGCCTCGATCTCCTCATCCGCAATATATGGCTTTGCAATGGGTATCTTTCTACTAGGCTGGCTCATTTCATATCCCTCTCTCTTAAATACCTCTCGTAGTGCTCAATGGGAATACGTACTTCCCTGCCACACTCCGGGCACTTGAAGACGACGTGTTCGCTGGTTTTCTCAACTATATCGCTATCCCTCAATGGCTTACCACAATAGCAGACGAAACCCCTTAGTCTAGCGGGATTACCCATTACTAAGCCATGATGGGGGACATCTCTGGTTACCACTGCTCCAGCCGCGACCATGGCGTACTCTCCAATTGTCACCCCGCACACTATCGTGGCATTAGCACCTATACTAGCACCCCTCTTAACAAGCGTTGGAACAACCTTCCAATTCCTGTTAAAAGCCCTGGGATACAGGTCATTGATGAAGACGGCGTAGGGTCCAACAAACACGTCGTCTTCCAGTTTAACGCCCCTGTATACGCTTACTCCGTTCTGAATCTTGATGTTATCCCCGATCTCCACGCCTACATCAATATATACATCCTTCCCGATATTGCAGTTCCTGCCTATTTTGGCCCCAGATCTAACATGAACGAAGTGCCAGATCCTCGTACTCTCCCCTATTACGGCTCCCCCCTCGACTACTGCTGTTGGGTGTATGAATACTTTTCTCCCGTTATCCACGGAGAGTCGCCTATTCGAAATACCATGCTGGGAACAGCCTAGAAGAGATCTTCTTTACTGCGTCGAGATCTCTCTTAACGTTCTCGGCTCCTAGTTCGCTAAGCCGTCTTTCATTGCTTTCAACCACGAATCTCCAGATAGTATTAGGGTCTATGGAGTCCAATAGCTTCGTGTTTGGTATTAAACAGTGTCCTCCAATATAGTCTGGATAGAAAACCGGCCTGTCGCGCAGTACCTCGTGTACCTCTGCGATAAACTCTGCTATACCGGCTAGCTCGGCGTCATACTTTAGTGAGAGCCTGTGTAACTCCTGCCATGTTGCAATCATTACGGCCCTATACGCGGTTTCAAATAACTTGGCGAGCTCTAGTGTCTCAGGGTTTCTCGCCGTTTTTACCTTGAAGCCGGCTTTCGCGAGGTGCTCGGCAAATACTTCTGTATCCTCAAGCGGATGCGACGAAACCCATTTAGGCCAGAACATCATGTGCCTCTTTAAATTAGGATGTTTTCCACGCATAGGTGAATAAGCAGTGGGCAATCCTGTCTTCTCATGGATGATCCTAGTGGTACCAGGTAAGACAGTAGAGTGTATTGTAAGTCTCTTGGGCCTCAACTGCTCGACATACCTAATTGTATATTTAATAAAGTGCTCCGTGTATGGGTATGCAATGTGGAGGAAATCAGCGTCCTCGGTAACTCGTCTAGTTTATTGGGCGAGATCTCACTTCTGGCATCATATCCATAAACCATATAGGTGTTCGAGGCCTTTAGGGATCTCATATAGTGGCCCGCCGACTTCACCTAGACCAATAACTATGGTGGTTTCCATATCTTCACGCCCACGCGTGTAGCCTCCCATTATAATGTACCCCTCAGATAAAAAGCCTTATTATCTCAGCGATTCTCCACGGTGTGGTTTCATCGCCAAGTAATCCTTCTACGTAGTTACCCGGCTTCCAACCAAGGATTTTATCCTCGTCTAGCTTATCTGGGTCGCAGAGCAGTGCTTGATTATGCTCTACTAGTTCAATCCACTCTGTATTCTTTCTGAGGACTACCACCGGCTTCCTAAGAAGATATGCTTCTCTCTGGACTCCACCAGAATCTGTTAAGACCATCCTGGAGTGATTCAATAGCTTTATGAAGTCTATGTAGCCCAGCGGCTGTGTCAGGACGATATTATCGTTCTTGGAAACAAGATGTCCCAGTCCATACCGGCTAATGCTCTTTCTAGTTCTGGGGTGAATGGGGAAGACGACTTTATGGTTTTGAGAAATTCTGGTAATCACTTCGAGTAATCGGGCAAGCCTGTCTGCATTGTCCACGTTTTCAGCTCTATGCAAAGTAACCAATATGTAGTCATTTGGTTTCAGGCCGAGTCTTCCCAATACACTGCTTTTCTCTTTGGCAATGGGTAGCCATTTCCTCAAAATATAGACGTGGACATCTCCCACAAGATATGCACACCAGGTACACGCTCGCTCCTAAGATTGTTAAGCCCGGTCTTCGTAGGCGCGAACAATAAACTCGAGACATGATCTACTACCCTCCTATTAACTTCCTCCGGCATACTCATGTCAAAAGATCTCAGTCCAGCTTCAACGTGCGCAACTTTAAACCCTGCTTTTACAGCAGCTAATGCACCCCCGAGAGCAGAGTTGGTGTCACCGTAAACAACAACCATATCCGGTTTTTCACGGATTATAACCTCCTCTGCTCGTCTAATGATCTCTCCAACCTGATAGCCATGAGAACCACTACCAACACCGAGGAAGTAATGAGGCTCAGGGATTTCTAGCTGCTCATAAAATACTTTATTCATTTCATAGTCATAATGCTGACCAGTATCTACGACAACATGATCAAATAGCTCAGAGAAAGCATCATATATAGCGGCGAGCTTAACGTAATTAGGCCTGGTACCTACAACCGATAGAATCTTCACTATACCACCCCTTCGAGTGCTCTCAGTAATGACTTCTTGAAGAAATACTCATTTTCACCTTGTAGCCTAGAAGCCTTGCATTGTATTTAAGTGAGGAATATTGCTGGGGAGTCAGGCCTGAGAGCTTTGCTAGTAGGTCTTTGCAGTCCTTAAAAACAATTCCAACACTTTTTTACAATGCTTGCCAAATAAAAATAGTTCTCCGGGACTAAGACGGGTAAACCCGAGTATAAATAACTAGAGAACTTCGAGGTTGCACCGAATTCGTAGTATTCTGAGGCTTTCAAGACAAGCCCAAAGTCATATGAACTATACATCGCGTGTAGAGTTCTCTGGTCTACCTCGTTTAGCTTTTTCACATCGGATTTAGTAAGTTCCACAAGATGGGAGTCTCGTCCAACTAGGAGAAATTCTTTTTGCGTCTCGTCACAGTTTGATAAAAACTCCACGATTTTTGGCGAACCCTCGGGTTAGTGAATCCCGCTGAATAAACTATTTTGAAGTTCCTAAAATCAATGTTTTTTCTCTGGTAAAGGGATATCAAAACCATAATCCAGTATCTCGAAATATTCGAAATTATGTTTGGGTAGCTTATACCGGGTAAAGATGTATCTCGACGTTAACTCGTTGAAAACCAATAGCAAAGATGCTGCCTTCAAATATAGGGCTTCTATGATCCTTGATAGTTTCACATATGGAACAAAGTTCCATGCGAAAATATTCTGTTCTGTCGGCAAGTCATACACATAAAGTATTATCTTCTTTCCAAGGAAACGTAGAAACAAAAGATTAAATCCGATTAACGATTTAGCGACAAATCGAGTCAAGGACTGAACAACGGGATTAAATAGTCCGGGATATAGAATAATCCACATCTTGTGTTTACTTAGGATTAATTGGATAACGCTGGAAGCCAGCGACCTGGAATACTTGACTGAGAATCCTGATTCTCTGCAGTGTTCCCCCATATCTGGTATGAGTTGTGATGTTGCGCGTCCAAATAGCGTCTTTTCTGGTAATAGACAAAGAATATGGTTTCCCTTAGCCTTCATGTCTACTCAGCTGATGCTCTTCGTTCATGCTAGCAGGGCCTGTATGCCTTTGATGCAATCCCTTATTTTTCTAAAAGTCTCCTGTATATCTCGATGATTTTGTCAACTCTCTTCTCAATGTTGTACTTTTCCTCGGCAAGCTCCCTACCATTTCTTCCCATTCTTTTTGCAACGGATGGATTTTCCAATAGGTACAGGATCCTGTCGGCTATTGCTTTTGGATCTCGTGGTGGCACCAAGAATCCGTTGGTTCCGTCTATGATTTGATCCGGTAATCCCCCGACATTGCTTGCAATTACGGGCTTTCCGCACGCCATGGCCTCGGTTGCTGCCAGCCCCCAAGACTCTTGTAGGGACGGAACGACCACGATATCGCTTGCTGCATAGTACTTGGGGATTATGTTCCTCGGAATGGCCCCCGTGAAGAGAATGTGATCTTTAATTCCTAATTTCCCTGCGAGCTCCTTATGATAGTTCAATAATGGCCCGTCACCGCCTATGATGAAAACTACATCTTTTTTCCTCGAAATCACGAGTTTAGCAGCCATAATAAGGTATGCTATTCCATATACGGGTCTATGATGTCTCGCTGTAAATACAATGTATTTGTCTTCCGCTTTGTATAGTCTTTTTATCTCTGTCCCGTCTATTGAGGGGTTAAATTTGCCCACGTCTACACCGTTAGATATAAGGTGTATTTTATTGATTTCGTTGTTACTCAATATTCGACTTGCCTCTTTATAAAGTGCCTTACTAGCAAGTATTATGGCATCGGCCTTTCTGAGCACACTCTTTATAATGAGATCATAATGCTTATGCAATCTGAGCCCATAGCCGACGGTGGGCTCGGTTAAGAGGTCATATCCGTGAATCGTAACGATGAGGGGTCTTTTAATTCTCTCCTTGGCGAGTACTCCAGCAAGTCCCTCGGGATAAGCAAAATGAGCGTGCATCAAGTCTAAATTATATCTTTCGATAACCCTCGAAACACTTAGTGCATAAAGACTCTCCCAGTAGATACGCAGTGGATTCCTCGACAAGGAAATAAAAGGATAATCAATAAGATTCCTCACTAGAAAGTGAAGAGTCCGTAACTTGGGTCTTCTCGTAATTCCATGGAATTTCATTCCATAAGAGGCTATTTCGCGCTCTAGCCTTAATGTTACAATATGAATATCCAGGCCTTTCCGTGAAAGCCTAAATGCTTCGTCGAAAACAAATGACTGGGGTATTTCGCTGGGGGATTTATCAATTGAGCTTGCTATTATACAAACTCTATGATTAAAGCTCATTAGTTTCACCTGGAAAGCATGGTAGATATGTTGCCTCTAGTTCTCTCTAAAATAACGCTTAAACTGATAAGCTTGGCCTCTTCTGCGTTGCCATGCAACATTACTCTCAGACTACATGCATCCGAGAAGTAATCGATGCTTTAAAGAATACTAAACAAGGTATGCCATAAATTCTATTTGTTCGCAAAGTAGATGATATCCATATCTTTTCCTCTGTACACCAATGATAGTTGATTTATTCTGTTCTCCAGATACGATGGTATATCAGGGTGATATGCTTTCATTATATGCAATCCGTTTTTCCTGAATATCAGTAAGCCAGTGAAATGCTCTAGGTAATCTGGGGTAACAGTAAAATAGCTACCCGAAAGACTAATCTTGATCCCTTGTTCAGGTATAAGTATAGCTGTGCCTTTAAATTCTACCCAGATATAGTTATATCCTAGATATAAACCCGCTTTAAGATCAGTTATATAATCAATACCGCTAGTTAATAAAACCGCTATCTCGCTCAATTCAAGCGCTTCAACACATTTCAGAGAACCAGAGCTTAGCGTACCAGTATAAAAAGTCGAGACATATGGGCTTCCAGGCATCAACACGCCCCCGAACCCGAATGAAATGATTGCAGCAAAAATAATCCCTACCGCATATATAGTCCCCACGCGTCCTCTTCGTGTTAAAGCAGATAACGACTTAGGGGCTATAATAGCCAGGATAACGGATGATGACATACCGACGTATCTAATGAGGTCGAGCCCGGACACGTATGTTTGACTAAGGATTGCTATACTCAGCCCTGTCATCGCCAATAATGCATAAGATGATAAAACAATATCTCCAAAGTCGGCTATTATGATAAAGCCTAGAAGTAGTAATATGATGTAGGGGGCAATATCAGCTATTAAACTCCACAAATATGCGCCACTCACGATTGTAGAAGCCTGGGCGGAACGTGTAGGCCCTGCCAGGAGACTGTAGATGACGCTAACGACATTGGACACCCCCCTTAAAACAGCTGAAGCGATAACATATGCTACATATAGGGCAAACAGAAGTGCAAAAACAATGATTTTTGTTTTCACAGTTTTCGTGCTCTGGGCTTGTTTTCCAAAAAGACTCTGAATGAAAAACGAATAAATTAAGAATATTAGCGTGAAGAGAGCTAAGCCCCCATGCCCCATAACTACGGATACTGATAGTATTAGTGCTACAATAGCATTAAAATTGAGAAACAATAACGGTAATGATGATAAAATAGCATATGCTTGTGGGATGAAAGAGGTGGACCACATAACCACGTGAGGTATTGTAAAAACAAGGAGAATGGATAAGTGTGGGTAAGGTATTCTTGCATGCCTTGCGACCACGAATATCCAGAGCGAAAGCAGAAGAAGATATAATAATCCCATTAGACTACTTGCCCATAAAGGATCAAGCCCCATAACCATAGCTACAATAGCGTAAAGTATTGAAACCAAAGGAAACGGATAGGCCTCGTGAACTACAGTTAAATCTCTGACCCCCCCATTCTCGATTATCTGGCCGGCCTGTATGGAGTCACGCCATGTATCAACTCCGAAGTTGGGCACGTAAAAGCCATAGAATGCACTTATAAGCAAGGCTAAGGTCGCAGTAGTTGTGACAACAGCTAGAAAGGCATTCCTTGAAAAAACCAGAAGCGAAAGCACTAAAATCAGGGGAAATATAGTGAGAAGGCCTGAATGGCCTTGGAACAATAATTCTAGGAATGCTAAAGTAAAAATAGAGTATGGCAGTAAAACCAACAGGGCATTATTGTTCTCAAGCCTGGCGAACTCTACTCCCTTGCTTGGAGGTTTTGACAAGTAAAAAATTGTTAGAAAAGCCAGTATTGCCATAAAGCTTGCAAAGAAAAATTGTCTTGGCGTAACAACCCCTCTTAGGTAGAAGAAATACACGAGTACATATCCCAGTAGCAACAAAGCAGTGATAATCAACCTGTGTAGTCTCATGGGATCATCCTCTTCATAGTTGATCATATCTGTATTCGTTTCCCTTACTAAACGTGTTTCTCTTGCTCGTGTTCAATCCGAGGACACTAAAAATCCTGTTGGCGATCTTGCTATAATAAAATATTTCTGCAAGTGATGGGCTTTTTTCAGATAACCTATGTCTCGATTCCTTGTCTCTGAGAACCATTAAAATTCTTCTAGCGACATCGCCTGGTTCAGGCTCACAAAACAATATGTCTTCCATGTCTTTCAATCCCAGCCACTCGTAGATTTCGTGTCTTGTTGTTATTACGGGTATTCCAAGTGCCCATGCTTCAATTACCTTAATAGGGATATTTGAACTCGTAGTAGAGATTTTTATGCTGGGTACCACTAGGGTGTCGAAGTTCTTCATTAGTTTGAGGGCTTCCTCATGTTTTATAAAGCCCGTTATATGGCAATCCACCTTTAGTTCTCTGCATAGTTTTTCTATTTTTCTCCTCTCAGGGCCATCACCCACTATCAATATCTTTATGGGTCTATCCAGGGAGTCTTTGATCTTCGCAACGGCTTTAACGAGTATGTCCACGCCTTGCCACCATTCAAGGAGCCCTACGAATCCAATAGTGTATGAGTCTTTATTGATGCGGCTTGATGCTTGCTTCTTTATCCTCTCTATTTTCTCTCTGTCTATACCTGCTGGAACCCATACGATTTTACCCTTTGGCAGTGTTTTTCTCCGTAAAGCGATCTCTCTCAGTAGTAATGAGGATGGAATACATATACAGCCCGCTCTCTCTAGAACAGTTTGATCAGCCAATTTATATACGAATGAAAAGACCCTGCCAAGAGTTCTCTCCTCGTCTTCGAATATTGCTGGTATTTTCACGCATGTTTTCCGAGCCAGTGAAGGTATGAACATAAAAGCAAAAGCCAGAGGAGAAGACCTTACATAGATGAATCTAACGGGCTTTAATTTATCTAGCAACAGTATAATCGATGTCAATAGGATCGAAGATAGCAATAAAGACACTGTATAGGGTCTAAGAATTGGTAGTGGTAGGATGATACTGTTTCGCGCCCATTCTTCCCTACGTAAATCAGTTATGAATTCCCTTAGTTGAATTAATTTAGATTCCCTTGTGAAACCCAGTATAATACAAGTTCTTTCTCTACACAGATTCTTTACAAGTTGGATTTCATTTACAACATCTCCACTGTGATCAACGAAATTTGGTATTAAGATTAACCCCCTGTCCCTATGAGATGTTTTTGAATTTACCATAGATTTTCCCATATGCACCTTGCTCTCGGTTCATAAAAGATTACGGCATGTATATATAAAGTCTAGAGACTTAAGTCTCTCTCCCTATATTCCTGTATAATGCTAGAGTGAAACCGACCCATGCTATATTAGGGTGAACAATGTCGAAACCTTCTTTATTGATGTATCTTAAAGCTACTCTCCCCCAATAGAAGTTCTTGAAGGATCTTCTCCTTAAAGCTTACATAGGGTTTAGGTGTTGGTACTCTAACAATCTGTGCTCCATTAATATCCTCATAAACAACTTTATCACTATTATAGTTGGCGTCTATGACCAAGGGATCTACTTCAACCCTTCTTAGATGCCTTGAGAGCTGATATATTTCTCTATAGCACCTTCTCTTGTTGGTGACATGGGAACTAGACCTGAAGATATTAGTGCTACCCTCAAACCCTTACACCATACCTCTGAAGAAGCTCCCTATAGAGACTCTTCATAATTTCGAATTCCCTCTTCAGCTCCTCTCTATGCATAGTTCTTGATAAGCTCTCCCTTCTTGCGATGTGAAGAACAGGGTTGTTGGGAACGTATATGATGTCAGATCCTTTGAGAATTAGTTGTGATGCAAAGTATTGCTCGTTTCCTGGCGCTCTCTTTAATAGCCTATGCTCTGGGAACCAAATATCGTAGATGTAGCTTGTTTTGAAGCTCATGTTAGCTCCTCTGAGTGGTAGTGAGTAGCAGGTTTTGTTTGGTATGCCGTATCCATGAGCTATGTTCAGCTTCTTCGTTATGTATACCCCTAACCTATACTTCCTTAGTAGTGGAAGGGGTTGCTCAAGCCAAGACCTAATGAAAAACCGGTAGAGCTTTACTTCAAGTCTATCATCAGGTATAGGTAGTAGTCTTGTACTTCCTAAATCTATGTAGATATCCCTGCTACACACTCCAGCAACATGCTTATAGAGAGTATGCAATTTAATATACCTTTCTATCCATTTCTGCAGAGGTATAACATCATCATCAGTAAATATCGTTATATCTCCCTTAGCCTCCCTCTTACCCAAGTTAAGGGCGTGAGTAAAGTAACCTTCTTTTTGTTCGATAACAATACATTTTAGTGAATATTCGCGACAAAGATTGTTTATAGCTTTGAAATTGCAATTCTTAATAACAAGGATAATCTCGAAGGATTTTATAGTTTGCTCCCTAAGACCTGACAAGAGATATTTCAGATATTCACATCTATTACTTGGTACCACAAGAGAGATCTTCATATAGTCTTCACATTACATTTTTATTCAACAGTACAATAATTGAACTGATGGGTTAAAGTATGTCACGCTACATACTATACGTGCATAATCTGCGTGTTGATACATTATTTGCAAATTTCCAATGAGATAATAGAGTGTTTGTATGTCTATTTGTAACCAGTACAAGGTATTGGGGGTAAATGTAGAGTTCGTTAATAATGGGGCATATGCGGATCCCACCATTGTGGTTATGTAAAGTCCTGCAATGGTTTGTGTATGCATTCTTAGAAAATTTCTTGCACTATCCACACTTGTTAAAACGGATTGGAAGTTTCTTCCGCTAAAGTATACGAAAGGAGCCGTTACTATGAAAAATATCATTAATGCGATGAGAGCTTTCTTTAGTGCATTGCAATATCTGCACTTGTTGAATTGTTTATGTGCCTCAACGAATGCTAGTGAAAATAGGGGGAGTAGCAATTCAGGAACTCTTTCTATATACCCTGCTCCTCCGAGTCCTGCTGCAACGGCCCCTATGGCTATAGAAACTCCGAGAATTATAAATGTTCTGATCAGATAAGCACTACTTTTTGTTGCTCTATACATCCATGCTGTTAAGATTGTTCCACTAATTATGAGCATCCCCATGTACACGGCCTTGAACATGACAACATCTTTCCATGGCTTCCACGCTCTATATATCCCCTGCGATGCTACACCTGTAACGCCCTCAAACAAGTACCTCTTTATCACAGATATGACTGCGTTAGCGAAGTTCGATAGAGTGAATTTTGATATGTAAAGCAGGTAAAGGAACCATGCTACGAGGAAATATGTTAGCAACATTAAGATTGTTGGAAGGGATTTCCTTACATGTTTTGAGAGGAGTAAAGCTACGGTTGCAGATATGAGTGCTGTAACCATGAATATTGTAACCCCTTCGTGAATAAATATTGTTGCGGTAAAGACCAGCATTAAAATGAGAACCTTCTTCGCATCCCTATACATAATTATATCGAGGAGTAGTGCTATTGAAAGCCAGAAGAGTACATTGGCATATGTCTGAGCAGCATAGTGAAACCTGCTAAAGCTAAGGACGAGGAATAGAAATAGTGCTAAGAATGCTTCTCCATAGCTTAAGCCACATTTTCTTAGAAGTTCGAAGAGTATCGGTATATAGATAATTGTTGCCACTACATGAAACCATTTAACAAAAAAGCTGAAGATAGGGTCATTAGGGGTTGATGGAGTGCCATAAGCAATGTTTATGAACATTGCTGTGAACCAGAAGAAAGCTGGCTGCAAATCGAAATAAGCATCAACATTAGGATTGGAGTGACCAGTGAGAGTTACAAAGGCGCCTCGAGTCATGTGTCCGCCAGCATCATAGAAATTCTGGTCGTAGTAAGAATCAGCCACGTCTGGAAGTAGACGAATACTTGTAATTGACAGTACCAGAACAATTATTGGTAATATAGAGCCTCTTCCGCCATCACCATGCCTACTGGAGAAGAAATATAGAAATGAAGCCAATAAAAATAGATCTATGCTTATAGCTATAGCAACATGCTTTGATAAAGGCCCGAACATATCTTCATATGTGTAATACCCTTTACACCATGTAAAAAGTGATGCAGCGTAAACAATATAGGCAATAAGTATAGCAATAACTACAACCATAGTATATGTTTTCTCATTACCAATGCTATATAAAGCCTTCAACACTATCCTACCTTTCTTGCTAGTATTACGAATCTTCGTGAAAGTGCTGGTGTAAAAAGTAGTTTATCTACTAAATTTATTAATGGATTTTGTTTGTTGTAGAGAGGTTTTGCCATAACTATTTCAAAGCCGTTATCCATGAGATACTCTTTAAAGGCCCTAAATGTTGCTACTTTTACATGACCTACAACCCCGTGGTTTTTGTATGGTGGTGCAACTCCATAAAGCTTCTTTCTAGATATCTCCAGATCCCTTGGTTGATAACCGAGCAACAATGCTAATCTGTTTACCCAGCTACCTAGGTTAGGCATTGAAACTAGGAAGTAGCCTCCATCAACAAGCACATTCTTCACATTCTCTAGAACCTCATCCCAGCACGTAACGTGCTCCAAGGAGCCAAAGCTTGTAACAAGCTGAACCTTCTCATCAATATTTATCGGTTTGCAGAAATCATGATTCAGTACAACGACCTCCTTTACAGATGACCTACCCTTTACCCTATCTAGAAAAGATAGCCTCTCTGTATCGATATCAATAGCATATACCTTTTCAGCGCCAATGAAATCCGCAACAATAAGTGTTAGCAAACCATAGCCACAACCGAGATCCATTAAAACCTTTATACCCTCATCCCTAAGATACTCCAGTACAGGTTTAAGTTTATCTATAGCGGATAGGGTATACGAAGAGGTTGCTACGCTTTCATCCTTAAGGAGATCTTCATAACGCTTAATCATGTTATCCCATAGAGACATCATTATCCACGCAATACTACTTTTTAATCACATTCTACTATATCTTTAAAGCTAAGCATTAAAAGTTGAATTCCTCTCTTGTGTTACTATGGACTTCTTCATTATCCCCACCTCTCCAGCACTCGTACCGTTGGTTCTCGAACCTTTGTTGCAACAACCACTATTAATTGTCTTAGGCTTGGACTTAGCTTTACTACGGGGGTATGCTAAGAGCCTTAAGATGTTTAGTTTTGTAGGCTTCTTTAAAACGATTCTCACCAAGTCCTTGAAGCTTGAGATCCTTAGATGCTCCTCTGGATCAGCATCAATAAATGTTAAGTCGTTTACTACGGAGTAGTAAGCCTTTGTTATCTCGAACCCTGCCTCCCTAAGCAGTGATATCACTTCCCTCATTGTGTACTCCCTCACGTGGTAATGGTATATGGGTTGAATGCCTAGCAATAGTCTTAGCCTTCTGAATAGAGACGCTATGTTCGGTGTTGTTAGTATTAATACTCCCCCACGCTTCAAAGCCCTATTTATCTTGTTTAGAACCAGAGGCACGTAGTAGTAATACAGATGCTCCAAAACCTCTGTAAAAAACAGCACAGTCAGCGTTGTCAACGCCTAGCTCATCCCTCTCAAGATCACACCTAACAACGTTAACATTACAAGCATTTGCAATTCTCATATAGGGCTCTGGATCAACATCGAAAGCAATAACATTGTACCCCATCTTCCTGAGAGCACAGAGATTATAAAGGGTTGTGTACCGAGGTCCAAGATTGTTGAGTCCTGTTTACACCATTCCTCAACAAGCTTTAGAACCTCTAACCTCCTACCAAACTCAAAGTAATAGCTGTGAACAATCCTCGAATCAGCCAAATCTTTCAACAATTTCTTTAATACTTAGCAAAGCCTCTCTAGCATTCATAGCAATTCGCCAATAATGCTAATGTACCTCTTAGCTATCTCTATATAGTTAAACTGCTTAACGAATTCGAGACCATTTCTAGACAGCTTTAGCCATAACTCTTCATTTGTTAACAGCTTCTCTAAGGCATCTGCATAGTCTTCGGGGTTAAAGCTATTTACTCTGATACCGTTGAAGTTATTGATAACAACCTCTTCTGGCACAGCGTTTGAGACCACTACGGGGGTTCCACAAGCCATGGCTTCCAAAGCAACGTAACCAAAACTTTCGTAGCTTGATGGAAGGATCAATGCTTTTGCTTTGCATAGAAGCTCGTTCTTCTCGTTCTCCCTCAAGCCATACTTGTATTCAACGCTTTCATCTTTTGGAAGCTCCGAGGAGGCACCTACAATAATTAGCTTGGTGTTGAAGCCTCTTCTTCTCAACAGTTTTACTGCCTCAATGCTTATGTGAGGGTTTTTAACAGGTCTAGTACCAATGTGAACAACTATATCCTCTCTCTCACTAATGCTTCTATGCTTGTATAGCTCTAGCTTCATGGGCAGGGGAATAACTTCACAGTCTATCCCTAGAACACTTCTAACCTCTTCCCTAAGCTTGTAACTAACACAAATAACCCTGTCATAATGTTTGTAAAGCTGCTTTGCAACATACAGATAGAGCTTATTCACCTTAAGCGTTATTCCATGATTTACAGCTATCCTAGGCCTAAACCTAAGGGGAACAACACCATTTACAATAGCAACATCAAATCCACCTTCTCTAAGCATTGCTGAGCCTTTGAAGAGCCAGTCAAGGGCTATCCTAACCCACGGATCACCCTCACAAGGCTCTTTACGAAGCGTGTGAATAGGTATTGCTACGTCTAGTCCATGGATATCCTTGAACCACTCCTCTAGTCTCTCCCTATCAACACCTCTATAGCACCAACTAAAGACCTCTACCTCATGACCAAGCTTTCTTAAACCCTCTGCTAAGAGGACGATAAACCTGTTGATGCCGTCGAGATGCGTTATGTACTCCCTTCTAATCAAAGCTATCCTCAAACTTCTATCACCTCATCAATACAGTATGCATAAGTATTTTTTGCACCACTTCGCTCCATGTCTTTATCTGTGCTTTTTCTGCTCTAACCAAATCTCTTACTAGTGGTTTTGTCTGTGCTTCTAGGCTTTTCATTCTTCTCTTGATGTTAATACATGGTTAATCACAAGTATTCCTCATAGCAAAGTATATTTTGGTCATAATATTCTAAATGCCCTATCTAGCATTCAAGAAGTTAAGTAAAGCCTCCTTAATATGTCCATAGACGAACAGAAAAACTTAATTTTGTGTTTCTCATGCATGCTTGTAGATGCTCATGATCTTTGCTGCTATTTCGCTCCATGTTAGGATATTTCTTCTGCCTTCTGTGCCTAGCTTGGTTCTAAGGTTTTCGTCATTGAGCAGTGTTATTATTGCCTCTGCTAGTTTTTGGGGGTTCTTTGGTGGTATCAGTAAGCCGTTGTTCATGTGTTTTACTCTGTATGGTATTTCTCCTACTGCTGAGGCTATTACTGGTTTGTTTCTTGCCCATGCCTCTGATATCACTATTGAAAAGACTTCGACGTAGTTGCATATGCTTGGCAATACTAGTGCTATTGAAGCGTCTAGTGCTCCTATCTTTGTCTTCTCATCTACGTACCCAAGAAATATAACATTGTTTTCTATCCCCAGTCTCTGTGCAAGTTCTTTGTAAGGCTTCTGATCCCCAGGCCCTATAATAACTGCTTTAAGCTTTGGATGCTCCTTCACAGCTATGCCCATAGCCTTGATCAATACATCTACACCCTTTAACCTGTGCAATCTACCAATATACGCAACGAATGGTTCTTGAATTTTGTATCTCTTCCTAAACTCCTCAGCCATGTTAGGGGCATTAACAACCTCTTCACTAACACCGTCAGGTATGTAAAGAGCTTCAACTCCATACCTATTCCTTAAAATTTCGAGATCTCGAAAACTCTTAACGAGCTTGATATCGGTTAATGCAATAGTTTTCTTAAGCATGTGACTAGCATAGAAAGGTCCTAGAAACCTAACCAAGGGGTTTGGATGATCATGGAGAGCGTCAACTGCCATGAAGTACATAGCTGTTTTAATTCCCAGCTTCTTAGCTTTTTCAACAATTTTAACCGTGAATAAACTGTTTTGGCTGTGACCATGAACAATATCGGCATCCCTAATAACTTTCTCTGCATATTCCAAGGGGTATGTGAGGTCAGGGAAGCGAAGCCTTAAAGCCTTTACCCTATGAACATAAACACCGTTTATAACCTCCTCCTTCGGTCTATTCTCAGCACCAAACCTGCTTGTGATTACATGTACTTCGTGACCCATTTTAGCTAGCTCTTCTGCAAGGCTTTGAATGGCTCTTTCTATTCCTCCTATAACGGGATAGTAATGGTGGTGTACATGCACAATCTTCATTTTGTGTTCTCACGCAATCAAATCGTTGTATAGCTTTTCATATTTTGGTAATATTCTACTCCATAAAAAGTTCTGAGACCATTTCATTGCGTTTTCGCTTATCTTTCTCCATAGACTCTCATTTGTTAGCAACTCTATTATTCCTTGTGCATAATCTAAAGGATTTGGTTTTGCCCATACACTAGCGATATTTGGTGGAGCAGAGTAAAGCTGACCCCCAAACCCTGTTATAACAGATGGTAAACCATGCTGTGCAGCTTCCAAGAGAGTAATTCCGAAGGGCTCGTAAAGCGATGGGAATGCATATACATAGCTCTTTAAGTACAGCTCATGCTTTACAGCTTCTGATACCAAGCCTAGGTACTGCAATCTAATATTCTTCTTTCTCGCAAACTCGATAAGACTTTTCACAATACCCTCATCAGGTCCCGCTAAAACTAGGGACGCCTTGCTCACAGCTTTTGATACAAACACCATTGCCTTTACCAAGAGGTCAACATTCTTAGCCTTACTCAATCTACCTAGGTAAAGTACTACGCCCTCATCTCTATTGGTAACATCATCTTTTCTGCAACTATCTTCGCTAACCCCATTTGGTATGATAATAACCTTATCCTTCTTCAAACCTAACTGAACAGCCTTTTCAGCTTCATAAGGCGTTAAAGCTATGTAGACATCATAAAGCTTAAGATAGTTAATTAGAAATGCATCGACAAAGCGATGATAAAGCCATGTCGCAAGACCTAGTTGAGAAAATTTATGGAATGGTGCATGACCGTGCAACACTGCCTTGAAACCCAATCTTCTCTTTAGCCTAGCAACTTGAAAGACCTGTGGATGCCTCCACACATGGACGTGAACAATGTCAGGCCTCAACTCCCTGAGAACTGCAGGCAGTTCTGAGCTGTAGCTCCCGTGAGACCATGTAAAGTCTGGTCTAAGTCTAATCACATGAACTCCGTTGATATTCTCATACCTTGGAAGAGAACCTATACCACCACATCTAAGCCTATTATAGGTGATGACATAGACACTGTAACCACGTACTGCTAAAAATTCTGCTACCCTCTTAACAACTTCCTCAACACCACCAACAACAGGTATATAGAAAGGTGCTACGTGCACTACTTTCATAATCGATGCCTGAATATATATATTATAAGGGTATCAGTATATACATGTCTCCAAATCGTTCTATCGCTATGTAATTGAGGTTCTCTAATTCTCTAACTGCTGATCTTTCTGCTTTATTGTGTACTTCGAAGAATATCACTGGTCTACATTTAGTAATGGTTTTAGTAGCGCCTTTTATTATTTCGGCTCCTGCTCCTTCAACATCGATCTTTATAACATCAATGCATGGCAAACGTAGTTTTTGAACCAGCGTATCTATTGTTGTACATGGGATTTCTTGTCCTGAGACTGTAATTGTGCCTTCGGTTGATGAGAGGGCTGTGTTTAATGGTATTACATTGTGTGTGCAGGAGTTTAATGCGATGTTGCGTAGCATGTATTTATATTCTATGGGTAGAGGCTCTATAGCTATTATTTTGATCGAGGGATTCAGTTTACAGGCTCTGATGGTATAGTAAGCATCGCTCGCTGCTCCTATGTCGATGAAGTACTTGGCCTTGGTGATGTACTCATCGAAGTAGTCTCTCCATTGAGGTTCAACAAGACCAAACATGATTGTGAAGTACCTGCTTTCAGCAAAGGAGCCACTCTTCGGTAACACAAACTTTGCACCCCAAAGAGTTGGAATGAAGACATCATTAGCAAGAATAAACATAGCCCTGTACATCTTAGCAAGAGCGCTTAGAAACAAGTAAATTATGTGAGAGCCTCTATACTGCAGAAATCTGCTTCTCAGAGCAACTTTAGACATAATCCTTTCCATCATGATAACCTCTCACACCACAGCCACGACTTAATTCCATAAGAATTTCCTGCAAATAATTTGATGCTATACCCTACGTCGCCTATGTATGG
>Ga0315272_10000556_pt1 | contig 19008 bp, 21 predicted proteins | sample C3_middle_MG_FD_203918 | JGI IMG/M metagenome (GOLD analysis project Ga0315272, IMG submission 203918) | Sediment microbial communities from Yellowstone Lake, YNP, Wyoming, USA - C3_middle | ecosystem: Environmental > Aquatic > Freshwater > Lake > Sediment | place: USA: Wyoming | collected...
GCTTGAGCCTTGAGACGCTTTTTCTCGTCCTCAGGCAGGCCCTTGTATTCCTGCCACTTCTGCGCGATCACCGCTTTTTGTCCAGGCGGTGCCTTGTTCAGGCTTTTGTATTGTTCCCGCACGGCCGTACGTTGCTGCGGGGTGAGCTTTGCCCAATCACGCATGCGCCGCTGTACCCGCTGCTGTTCCTCCGGCTTCATTGACGGATAGCGCTTGACAACGCCAATCCATTTCTTGCGGCGCCACGGCTCCAGCTTGTCCCACTCGCCCGACAGGGGCGCCAGAACTTGCTGTTGTTCAGTCGAAAGTTCTTTCCACGTGGGTTGGGTCAACGAGGCAGTCGCTGCCTGGCCGGTGTCGACGAACAACAGCCCGAAGGCTATTGCGACGACTGCGAGGAGCGATCGAGCCATGCACGAAACCCATGATCCAGATACGCGGCTGGCGGAAGGTCATCCGCCAGCAAGGCGCTATCAATCTCCGCATTTTCAGCAGCTTGATCGTAAAGATTCCAGACGTAGGTGCCTGATGCGCCGACGCAAAGGGCCAGAGTTGCAAAAATGATGCGGCCATGGCTGAGCATGCTTTCGGCAATGAAGTGCCCGGTACCCGCCAAATGCAAGCCACGAATCGGCATCCGTTGACGTTCAAGCGCCTGCTGGCGCGCAGCCTGAAGGCGCTTGGCCAGGTCCAGGCCAAGCTTCTCCGTGCCCAAATTGAGCACTTGCCGAACTTTGTAGCCGAATTCGTTTTCCGGGTTCATAGCGTAATTCCTTTCACCTTGAGTGCTGCGGCCAAAGCATGCGTGGCCCGGGAGCAATGTGTCTTGACACTGCCTTCCGAGCATCCCATGGCGGCCGCTGTTTCGGCGATGTCCATTTCCTCCCAGTAACGCATCAAAAACGCCTCACGTTGACGTGTCGGCAGTTTTCTAATTTCTTGTTCAATAATTTCAAGTACTTGTGATTGTTCAAGCTGCTGGTGCGGCGTGACAGAACTCTTCGACCCCTCCTGGTCATGCAAAGTTTCCAAGGGGTCGGCATCTTCGTCGCCCTCTGGGGTCAGGGAGGAAAACAGGGTGGTCCAGGTCGAGCGGACTTTCTGCCGGCGGTAGTAGTCACGGATGGTGTTTTGCAGGATGCGCTGGAACAGCATCGGAAATTCGGTGACAGGTTTGTCACCGTACTTTTCGGACAGCTTGATCATCGCGTCCTGCACGATGTCCAAGGCCGACTCTTCGTTGCGCACGGCGTAAAGCGCCTGCTTGAAGGCGCGGCGTTCGACCTCGGCGAGGAAGTCTGACAGTTCGATGCGAGAGGCCAGCTTAGAAAGTCCTTGTGTTTTAAGGGGCTTACGATGCGCTTACGCAGTGTACGCCTTGACCATTCAAGGTCGAGCCAGTATGGTTACGGGTTTTCGGCATTGCCCGGCATTTTCGGAATTTATCATGCAGTTGACTGGCGCGGAAATTGTTATCAAATGTCTTCAGGAAGAAAAGATTGACTATGTCTTCGGCTATCCTGGCGGCGCAGTACTTTTCATCTACGACGAGCTGTTCAAGCAGGACCAAGTAAAGCACATTCTGGTCCGGCATGAGCAGGCAGCAGTTCACGCGGCGGATGCCTATTCCCGCTCGTCCAACAAGATAGGCGTCTGCATGGTGACATCGGGACCCGGTGTCACCAATGCTGTGACAGGCATCGCCACTGCGTGGATGGATTCGATTCCGATGGTTGTCATCACCGGTCAGGTGCCGACGGCCTACATCGGGCAGGATGCCTTTCAGGAAGCAGATACTGTCGGCATTACGCGCCCCTGCGTCAAACACAATTTTCTGGTCAAGGACGTCAAGGACCTGGCGGAGACGATCAAGAAGGCGTTCTATATCGCCAAGACCGGACGTCCCGGCCCGGTGCTGGTGGATATTCCGAAGGACATTACCACCCACAAGTGCGAATACCAGTATCCGAAGTCGGTGACGTTGCGCTCATACAACCCGGTAGTCAAAGGTCATGCCGGGCAGATAAAAAAAGCCGTGCAGCTGCTGCAGGAAGCCAAGCGCCCGATGATTTATGCCGGCGGCGGCGTTATCCTCTCAGATGCCTCGGACAAGCTGACCAGGTTGACGCGCTCACTTGGCTTTCCCATTACCAATACGCTGATGGGTCTGGGTGGCTATCCGGCCACCGACGGACAATCGCTCGGCATGCTGGGCATGCATGGCACCGTTGAGGCCAACATGGCGATGCAGAATTGCGATGTGTTGCTGGCGGTAGGCGCGCGCTTTGACGACCGCGTCATCGGCAATCCGGAGCATTTTGGTCAAGTGCCGCGCAAGATCATTCATATCGATATCGATCCCTCGTCCATTTCCAAGCGCGTAAAGGTTGATGTGCCCATTGTCGGCAATGTGCCAGACGTGCTCGACGAGATCGCCAAGCTGCTCGATGCATCGGACACCAAACGCGATGCCAAGGCGCTGGCTGCGTGGTGGAAACAGATTGAGGAATGGCGTGGCAAGAAGTGCATGGAATACAAGCAGGGCAAGGATGTCATCATGCCCCAGTACGTTGTCGAGAAGCTCTACGAGATCACCGGCGGCGATGCCTTCATCACCTCCGACGTTGGCCAGCACCAGATGTGGGCGGCGCAGTATTACAAGTTTGACAAGCCGCGGCGCTGGATCAATTCCGGTGGTCTGGGTACCATGGGCGTCGGCCTGCCCTATGCCATGGGCGTACGCTTTGCCAATCCCAAGGCTACAGTGGCCTGCATCACTGGCGAAGCCTCGATTCAGATGTGCATCCAGGAACTCTCGACCTGCAAGCAATTCAAGTTGCCGGTCAAGATCATCAACCTCAACAACCGCTATCTCGGCATGGTGCGACAGTGGCAGCAGATGTTCCACGGCAATCGCTATTCCGAATCCTATGTTGACGCCTTGCCCGACTTCGTCAAGTTGGCTGAGGCCTACGGCCATGTCGGTATGCGTATCGACAAGCCGGGCGATGTCGAGGGCGCGCTGCGCGAAGCGTTCACCAAGCACAAGAACGATCTCGTTTTCATGGATTTCATAACCGACCAGACTGCCAACGTCTTCCCCATGGTTGCCGGCGGCAAGGGTCTGTCGGAAATGATTCTGGCGGAGGATCTCTGATCATGCGCCACATTATTTCCATCCTGATCGAAAACGAGTCCGGCGCGCTGTCCCGCGTATCCGGGCTGTTCTCGGCACGTGCATACAATATCGAGTCGCTCACCGTGGCGCCGACCGAGGATCCCTCGCTGTCGCGCATGACTATCGTCAGCGTGGGTTCCGATGACGTCATCGAGCAGATTACCAAGCAGCTCAACAAGCTCATTGACGTGGTCAAGGTGGTCGATCTTTCCGAGGCGGCGCACATCGAGCGCGAGCTGATGCTGGTCAAGGTGCGCGCTACGGGCAAGGACCGCGAGGAGATGAAACGCATTGCCGACATCTTCCGCGGCCGCATCATCGATGTCACCGAGTCAACCTACGTGATCGAGCTTACCGGCAACGGCGCCAAACTTGACGCCTTCCTTGAGGCCATCGACCGCTCGCTGATACTGGAGACGGTGCGTACCGGTGTTTGCGGCGTCGGTCGCGGCGACCGCATACTCAAAATCTGATTCTTCGCCTGCGTCGGCCCGGTGGTCGGCGTGGGCAATTCACCATTTCTGATATAGGGGAAACCTCATGAAAGTCTATTACGACAAAGACGCCGACCTTTCGCTGATCAAGGGCAGGAAGGTCACCATTGTTGGTTACGGTTCGCAGGGTCATGCCCATGCACAGAACCTCAAGGACTCGGGCGTAAAGGTGACCGTTGGACTGCGCCGTGAAGGTGCCTCCTGGTCCAAGGCCGAAAAGGCCGGCCTCAAGGTCGAGGAAATCGGCAAGGCGGTCAAGGGTGCCGACGTTGTCATGATCCTTCTGCCGGACGAGAACATCCCTGCCGTGTATTACGGCGAGGTCGAGCCCAACCTCAAGAAGGGCGCAGCGCTGGCTTTTGCCCACGGCTTCAATGTGCATTACAACCAGGTGATACCGCGCAACGACGTCGATGTCATCATGATCGCGCCCAAGGGGCCCGGTCATACGGTGCGTTCCGAATACCAGCGTGGCGGCGGCGTGCCTTCGCTGATCGCGGTCTATCAGGACAAGTCGGGCAAAGCCAAGGACATCGCGCTTTCCTACGCTGCCGCCAACGGCGGAACCAAGGGTGGCGTGATCGAGACCAACTTCCGTGAAGAAACCGAGACCGACCTGTTCGGCGAACAGGCTGTACTTTGCGGCGGCCTGGTCGAACTTATCAAGGCCGGCTACGAGACGCTGACCGACGCCGGTTATGCGCCGGAGATGGCCTACTTCGAATGTCTGCACGAGGTGAAGTTGATCGTCGACCTGATCTTCCAGGGCGGCATCGCCAACATGAACTACTCGATCTCCAACAACGCCGAGTACGGAGAGTACGTCACCGGACCGCGTGTCATTGGACCGGAAGCGCGTGCCGCGATGAAGGAGGCACTGGCCAACATCCAGAACGGCAACTATGCCAAACAGTTTATCCTCGAGGGTCGCACCAACTATCCCGAGATGACCGCGCGCCGCCGTCTTACCGCCGAGCATTCGATCGAGCAGGTTGGAGCCAAACTGCGCGACATGATGCCTTGGATCAATGCCAAGGCCCTGGTCGACAAGTCCAAGAACTAAATTGGCCCCCCACGCTCGCGAGATCATCTCGCTGCCCCCCACGGGGGGGCGAGCCTCCCTTGGGGCGGCCCTGCGGTAGGCTATGGCAAACTACCCGCACCCCATCATCGCCAAGGAGGGCTGGCCCTTCCTCGGCGGCGCGGTAGTTGCCGCCGTTCTGGTCCATGCCCTTGCCGGACTTGGCTGGGCGTTGCCGCTATGGATCATCGCGCTGTTCGTGCTCCAGTTCTTCCGCGATCCGCCGCGCGAAATACCGTCCAACCCCAAGGCGGTGCTGTCGCCGGCCGACGGCCGCATCGTCGCCATCGAGCCAGTGCGTGATCCATGGCTGGAACGTGACAGCCTGAAAATCAGCGTCTTCATGAACGTCTTCAATGTCCACTCCAACCGCAGCCCGGTGGATGGGGAAGTGAAACAGCGCTGGTACAACCCGGGCAAGTTTGTCAACGCCGACCTCGACAAGGCATCGACAGAGAACGAGCGCAATGCTCTGCACATCCGCACAACCGATGGTCGTGACATCACTTGCGTCCAGGTGGCCGGCCTCATAGCGCGACGCATCCTTTGCTACGTGGAGGCTGGCGCACAACTCACGCGGGGCCAGCGCTACGGTTTCATTCGCTTCGGTTCCCGCGTTGATGTCTATCTGCCCACCGACGTCAGCGTGAAGGTGGCAATAGGTGACAAGGTCAGCGCCACCAGTTCCATTCTGGCTGAGCTGCCGTAATACAATGACCGGGTTGCCAACAAGCCCCGACAATCATGCCGCAGCTTAGAACCCGCAAGGCACTGATGAACCCGGAACTGCGCCGGCGTGGCATCTACATCCTGCCTAACCTGTTTACGACGGCGGCTCTGTTCGCGGGCTTTTACGCCATTGTGCAGGCGATGAACCAGCGTTTCGAATACGCTGCGGTAGCAATATTCATTGCCATGGTGCTCGACGGTCTCGATGGTCGCGTGGCTCGTCTGACACACACACAGAGCGAATTCGGTGCCGAGTACGACTCCCTATCCGACATGGTCTCCTTCGGCGCTGCACCTTCGCTTGTCATCTACGAATGGGCGCTCAAGGGCATGGGCAAACTGGGCTGGATTGCTGCCTTTATCTACTGTGCCGGCGCTGCCTTGCGGCTGGCGCGCTTCAATACCAACATCGATATCGTCGATAAGCGCTTTTTCCAGGGCCTGCCCAGTCCGGCGGCGGCGGCCCTGGTCGCTGGTCTTGTCTGGGTACTGCTCGACAACGGCTGGAGCGGCGACGAGGCACGCTGGTATGCCTGCGTGTTGACTATCTTCGCCGGCGTTACCATGGTCAGCAATGTTCGCTTCTATTCCGGCAAGGACATCAACCTGCGGCGGAGCGTGCCCTTCCTGGCGATTGCGGCATTTGCCCTAGCGCTAGCGCTGGTGTCGAGCTATCCACCGGGGGTGCTGTTCGCACTTTTCCTCTGCTACGCCCTGTCCGGCTATGTAATGGCCGCCTGGCAACGATTTGGTGGCCGGCGCAAACCAGTTGCAAGCGGCGAATAATCCCGATATAGTCGAGCCATGAATGCCACCCTAGCCTTCGTTGCTGCATTTCTGCTTCTCTCCGGTCTGCTGCTGCGCCGCGCCCTGCGCGCCAAGTTGCTGCTGCCGCTGCTGCGCCGCGCGCGCTAGCAAACCCCCCACCCATAATTCGAGCAGTGAGCACCGGGCGGCCCCAGCCCCCGGGTGGTATATCCGTATCCTCAGGAGACGATGATGGCAAAAGAACATTTGGTGATTTTCGACACAACCTTGCGCGACGGCGAGCAAAGTCCCGGCGCATCGATGACCCGTGACGAGAAGTTGCGCATTGCGCGGCAACTGGAGCGCATGAAGGTCGATGTCATCGAGGCCGGTTTTCCGGCGGCTTCTGTCGGGGATTTTGAGGCGGTGCGGGGCATTGCCGAGGCAATCAAGGATTCCACCATCTGCGGTCTCGCGCGCGCTAACGAAAATGACATTCGCCGCGCTGGTGAAGCCATCAAGCCTGCTGTCTCCGGTCGCATCCACACCTTCATCGCTACCAGCCCGATCCACATGAAGTTGAAGCTGCGCATGGAGCCTGATCAAGTGCTGGAACAGGCGGTCAAGGCGGTGCAGTGGGCGCGCCAGTACACCGACAACGTCGAGTTCTCCCCAGAGGACGGCGGCCGCTCGGATGTCGACTTTCTCTGTCGCGTTCTCGAGGCAGTGATCAAGGCCGGTGCCAAGACGCTGAATATTCCTGACACCGTCGGCTACAACCTGCCATCGGTCTGGGGTGGATTGTTCAAGACATTGCGCGAACGGGTGCCGAACGCCGACAAGGCGATCTGGTCCACCCACTGCCACAACGACCTTGGCATGGCGGTGGCCAATTCTCTGGCCGCCGTGCAGAACGGTGCGCGCCAGGTCGAATGCACCATCAACGGCCTGGGTGAGCGCGCCGGAAACGCGGCATTGGAAGAAATAGTCATGGCTGTACGTACGCGCCCCGACCTCTTCGGATGCGACACGCGCATCGATGCCACGCAGATCGTGCCGGCATCCCGACTGGTGTCGCAGATTACCGGGTATCCGGTGCAGCCGAACAAGGCCGTGGTCGGTGCCAACGCTTTTGCTCACGAGTCCGGCATTCATCAGGACGGCGTGCTCAAGCACCGCGAGACTTACGAGATCATGCGCGCCGAGGATGTCGGCTGGACCACCAACAAACTTACTCTCGGCAAGCTCTCTGGCCGCAATGCTTTCCGTAATCGACTCAAGGAGCTCGGCATCGAACTGCACAGTGAAGAGGCGGTCAACGCGGCCTTCACCCGTTTCAAGGAGCTTGCCGACAAGAAGCGTGAAATTTTTGACGAGGACATCTACGCCCTGGTGGGCGAAGAGGCCATGACGCCCGAGCAGGAGCACATTCGCCTGGTGTCCTCGATGTTCCATTCGGAAACCGGCGAGGCGCCGCAGGCCAGACTGGTCCTGGCCGTCGGCGACAGGGAACAACCGAGCGAGTCCTCGGGCAGTGGCCCGGTCGATGCCACGTTCAAGGCCATCGAGAATGTCGTGAACAGCGGTACCGAGCTGCTGCTCTATTCGGTCAATGCCATCACCACCGGCACCGACGCGCAGGGCGAGGTCACCGTGCGCCTTTCCAAGGACGGTCGCATCGTCAATGGCCAGGGGGCTGATACGGATATCGTGGTGGCCTCGGCCAAGGCTTACCTCAACGCGCTGAACAAACTGTACGCCGGCGCCGAGAAGCTCAATCCGCAGCTGTAGTTTGCTTCGCCCGCCCGGTATGCCGGGCGTAGGCGACGGTGCTTGCAAAAAAAACGAGGGACAGCAGCACCTCGCTGCCCGCCAGCACTCGTGCCGTACCGCTCTCCGTGGCTGCCCGCACCACGCCCTCCGTCAGGTAGGCAAGTATCATCATCGACGACCACTGATAGGTGTAGCGCCGGCCATGCAGGATGCCGAACAGGGGCAACAGAAGCGGCAGGGCCTTCAGCACCAGCCATGAGCCGCCGGGCTTGATCGGCGCCAGCCAGAGTTCCCAGGCCAGACAGAGCGCGATCAGTGCGATCAGACTTGCGCTGGCAATCAATATGAGTCGTGAGTTCATCGGCATCGTAGAATCCCCGCGATTATATGCTGCGCTGGATCCTCGCTCCCTTCCGCCTTGTCGTTCGCGTCGTCCGGCGTTTCAATGTCGAACGCTGCGGGCAGACTGCTGCCGCTCTTTCTTTTGCCACATTGCTCGGTCTGGTGCCGATGATTGCGGTTGCCGCGGCCATCCTCTCCAGCCTGCCATTTGCCAGCAGCCTGGGCGCAGGCCTGGAAAAATTTCTGCTTGCCAACCTGCTGCCGGACAAGGCGGGTGTTGTCGTCGCCAAGTATGTTGGCCAGTTTGCACTGCGCGCGGAACGTGTCACGGTAATCGGCGGCGTGTTGCTCGCAGTAACCGCACTGTTCCAGATGCTGACCATCGAGCGCGCTTTCAATGTCATCTGGAAAATCAAGGTTGAGCGACCATTGATCCGCCGATTGGCGATGCACTTGGCGGCTTTGCTGGTGGGGCCGCTGGTGTTCGGCGGCAGCCTGGCGGCCATTACGTTTTTGGCCAGCGTTTCCTTTGGCCTGCTCAATGAACCGGAATGGTCCCACACGCTGCACCTGCGTGTTTTGCCCATAGCCTTCGTAACCGCACTGTTCGCGGTCGTCTACTGGGCCGTGCCCAATCGGACGGTTCGCGTGTTCCACGCCCTATTGGGTGGTGTGTTGGCCGCCATGGGTTTCGCCCTGCTGCAGATGTTGTTCGGCATGTTCATCGCAAAGTTGCCGACTTATACGGTCGTCTATGGAACTTTTGCCGCCATGCCGATTTTTCTTATCTGGCTCTATGCGTCGTGGGGAATAATCCTGATCGGCGCACTGGTGACGGCGGAATTGCCGGGTGTCTTTGAACCGACGTCTAGCCGCCGGGCGAGAAATCACGCTTGAATTCGAATAGTTCGATGCTGGAAGTCTGCAGCAGCAGAGAGGCGGGCATGCATTCGGTAAGTTGAATCCTTCCGGCGCTCTCGCTGACCAGGGTGAACGGCCCTGCCTGATGAATCCCCGGGTTGCAAAGAACAGTCTCGCCACGCTGTGCTGCTGCCAGCGGTGGTAGCAGGAAAGCCTCGCCCTTGGCACCTGCTTCCGAACACGCCGGACCAATCAGGCGCACTGCTTCGGCCGATGTCGCCAGGAGTTCGAGGCCCAGTTCGAGGTGTTCAGGATTGTCGCTGCGGGCCCAACGTACAACGCACAGGTTCCAGGGCTGATCGTTTGCCGGCTGCACGGCCAGTGCACTGCCGGCTATCAATCCGCGTGTATTGCCCGACACATGCATGATTGCCAGTCCACCGGGGCTCTCGTTGAGCATCATCCAATCTGTGGTCGTCATGCCAACCGCATTTGCGACCGGATCGGCGTCGCCACGCAGGTGCTTCCAAAGTGTCGACATGACGGTGCACACCTGGATGCGCGCACCGCTGCTGCGGCGCTGCATGTGGCGTTTCGGCGGCGACAACCAGCGCCCCGCAGCGCGATGCAGGGCCTGGCGCAGCGCCGGTTCGGCGGCACGTGCTTCCAATTCCATGGTTCGCGGATCCTCGCCATTACCCAGATGTTCGGCGTGCTCAAGTGCGGTTCGGCCAAGTTCGCGGCAGGAAAAGCAGGTAGTGATGCCGCTTGCAGGTGCCGGCTTGCGAACGATTGCACACGGCGGTTGATCAAGAGCGTCATTGATCCAGTACCAGGTGTCCTTGGCCTTGGGCGGCGCCATGCTGGCAAGTTCCAGGTCGACGGCAAACTCACGCAGATAGACGATCAGGAAGTCGAGTTCTGCCGGCGTGAAGCTTTCCGGTTGGCCCGCGGACAGAGCCATCATCGTCTTGAAGTGGCGCTGCGCAGCGGTGGCACCGGCCGGCATGGTGCTGTCGTGGGGAATGACGTCCATGGTCCAGTTGTAGATCACCTGGGCGTTGCGCCACATGTCCGGCGGCGCCGGTGAGGAAATCAGCAAAGACACTTCCAGCTGCTGCAGCAGATTACCCAACGCCAGGGCGCTGAGCGAAGTCGGGTTGCGATGCAGACTATTGAGGCGCTCCTTGTCGGCTTCACGCATCACTTTGGCGTAGGCCGCCGCGATGGCACCGTGGACGTCAAGCAGGCCCTGCGAGATCGTACGCAGTCCGCTGTCCACTGGCAACGATGCTTCCTGCAGCAAGGGCTTGAGTGCAGCGCTGATCGCATTCACCCGCGGCTGAAACAGTTCAAGGATGCGCAGCAACTGCAGGGGGGCAACCCCCATTTCCTCGACGGTCGACAGATGGTTGCGCAGTGGCACCAGGTCGCGTAATGGATCCTGCGCCGGGGGCTTGGCCAGCCAGTCCAATGCGTCGTTCAATGCTGGAGACGAGACCGCGGGATCGGTAATTTTTGCCATTCAGCGAGTACTTAATCCACCCTGGGAACAATAGGCACGGATCCACGGTCAACGCGTCAGGGATCCGAAAGCGATTCTAGTAGAATTCATCAACCTTATCAGAAAAACCTTCCCGTCATGACCTATGCCGTCCGCCGTTTCCTGCAATTGCTGCTGCTGTGTCTCGCCTTGTCGCCGTTGACTACCAACGCTGCGGATTCAAGCCAGTTCTTTGACCAATCGCTGGGCGATTTCAAGGCTGATTTGGCCGACGCGCTCAAGGAGGGGAAGAAGGGCATGCTGATCATGTTCGAGTCCGAAGACTGCCCGTTCTGCCGCATGATGAAGTCACAGATACTCAATCGTGAGGATGTGCAGACCTACTTCCGCAAGCACTTCGCTATCGTAGCAGTGGATGTCCTGGGCAGCGTGACGATGAGCGATTTCTCCGGCAAGACACTCACCCAGAAGGACTATGCGCGTGTGCAGAAGCTGCGCGGCACGCCGACATTCGTCTTCGTTGGTCCGGGGGGCAAGGAAATGACGCGTTACGTCGGGGCCACGCGTGACGCCAAGGAATTCCTGGAGTTGGGCCGCTACGTGGCCGAAGGACATTGGCAGACCCAGGGCTTTGGCCAGTTCTATCCGGCGAGTCGACGTTGAAGGCTGAGCCGTTGTCCGCCAAGTCGATCCCACCACGCGATCGCCTCATTGTCGCGCTGGACGTCGCGGATGCGAGCGCGGCAAAGGCCCTCGTCGAAAGACTCGGCGATTCGGTTACCTTTTACAAAATTGGCCTTGAGCTCTTCATGGCCGGCGGCTACTTTGAACTGCTCGACTGGCTGGTCAAACAGAACAAGAAAGTTTTTGTCGACCTCAAGTTCTTCGACGTGCCGGAGACCGTGCGCTCCGCCGTGCGGGCGCTGGCCAACAGCGGCGCCACTTTTGCAACTGTGCATGGCAACCAGGCCATCATGGAAGCCGCTGCCCGCGACAAGGGTCCGCTCAAAATACTTGCCGTGACCGTGCTCACCAGCCTGGATCGCGGCGATCTGGACGATCTCGGCTTCGCCTGCGATGTTGACAAGCTGGTGCTTTCGCGCGCTCGCCGGGCGCTGGCTACCGGGGTGGACGGGATTGTTTCCTCCGGCCTCGAGGCGCCGATGATCCGGCGTGAGCTGGGTGAAAAGCTGCTCGTGATCACGCCGGGCATTCGCCCCGTCGAGAACAAGCCGGCAGACGACCAGAAGCGCACCGTCGATGTGGCCCAAGCCTTCCGCAACGGTGCCGACTACATCGTCATCGGCCGCCCCATCCGTCAGGCCGCCGACCCGCGTGCCGCGGCCGAGGCTGTCCAGGCGACCATCGCCGGCATCTTTAGCTAAGGCTGGCGCCGGCCGTTGTTTTCCGGCGGGAATGCCTCTATAATCCGCCCCTTTTCCGATTTCCGAGGGAGCGACACATGGTTGTCATCCGATTGGCCCGTAGCGGCGCAAAAAAGCGTCCCTTCTACAACATGGTAGTGACCGACTCGCGCAACCGTCGTGATGGCCGCTTTGTCGAGCGCATTGGCTTCTACAACCCGAAGGCTGCCGCCAACGAACCGGGGCTGACCATCAATGTCGAACGCCTGGCCTACTGGCAGAGCGTTGGCGCGCAACTGTCGCCGACTGCTGCCCGTCTGGTCAAGCAAGGCGCGGCCCAGAAAGCCGCCTGATCAGCCGCATGGTAGTGCTGGGGCGGATCATCGCCCCATACGGCGTGCAAGGTTGGCTCAAGGTGTTCCCAATGGGGGACGATCCAGAGTCCTGGCGCGATTTGCCAGCCTGGTGGCTGGGCAGCGATGCCGATGGGACCGAGTGGCAACGCTTTGATCTGGAAGACCTGCGTCTGCATGGCAAGGGTCTGGTTGTGAAGTTGCAGGGCGTCGACGGCCGCAGCGCAGCCGAGGCGCTGGATGGTCGCTATATTGCTGCGCCACGCGAGACCTTGCCGCGGACGGATGTTGGCGAGTACTACTGGGACGATCTGATCGGCTTGCATGTAACGAATGAGCAGGGCGTGGTGCTGGGTACCGTGTCCGAAATGCTGGAAACCGGTGCAAATGCTGTGCTGGTGGTGCGCGAAGTTAAGGCAGAGGACGCGAAACAGCGCCTGCTTCCCTTCATAGCATCGGTGGTGAAGACTGTGGATGTGGCCGACGGCGCGATTCGCGTCGATTGGCCGGCGGATTGGTGACCTGAACCGGGAGAGTGGTGATGTTGCGCTTCGATGCCATCACCCTGTTTCCCGAAATGTTCGCGGCGCTTACGCAGTCGGGCATTACGCGGCGGGCGCTGGAACGCGGGTTGTGGCGGATGGAAAACTGGAATCCGCGCGACGCGACAGAGGACAAGCACCGGACGGTTGATGACCGGCCGTATGGTGGAGGGCCTGGCATGGTGATGTTGCCGGGGCCGCTGGAAAAGACGATAGCTGCGGCGAAGCAAGCGCGCGGCGATGCTGTGAAGGTGATTTGCCTGTCACCGCAGGGTGCGCCTTTGACGCACCGGCGGGTGCAGGAACTGGCAACAAGCAGCGGAGCGATCCTGCTGTGCGGGCGTTACGAGGGCATCGACGAGCGGCTGATCGAGCGCTGCGTGGATGAGGAAATTTCGTTGGGCGATTTTGTGCTTTCGGGTGGCGAGATCGCGGCGATGGCCCTGATCGACGCCTGCGTGCGGCAAGTGCCGGGGGCGTTGAACGACGAGGCCTCTGCAGTGCAGGATTCGTTTGTGGCCGGGCTGCTGGATTGCCCGCACTACACGCGGCCGGAAGTGTATGAAGAAATGCCGGTGCCGGAGGTATTGCTGTCCGGGCACCATGAGAACATCCGCCGCTGGCGACTGAAGATGTCGCTGGCGCGGACCCGGAGTCGCCGTCCGGAGTTGTTTGCAAGTTGGTTGGCGCAGCGCAAGCTCAGCGGTGGGCTGAGCGCTGAAGAAACGCAACTCCTCGGAGAAATCGAGGCCGAAGAGCTCTGCGGTCGTATTTAAATCGAAGTACAGAAAGAGACAACGACATGAACCTGATTGAACAGATTGAAAAAGAGGAAATCGAGCGCCTCGGCAAGGTCATTCCGGACTTCGCCCCGGGCGATACGGTAGTGGTCAATGTGAACGTGGTGGAAGGTGAGCGCAAGCGCGTCCAGGCCTTCGAGGGCGTGGTTATTGCCATTCGTCGTCGCGGCCTCAACTCCGCCTTCACGGTGCGCAAGGTGTCATCGGGCGAGGGCGTCGAGCGTTCGTTCCAGACCTATTCGCCGGCCATCGCCAGCATCGAAATCAAGCGTCGCGGTGCCGTGCGCCGCGCCAAGCTTTATTACCTGCGCGACCGTTCCGGCAAGTCGGCCCGCATCAAGGAAAAGCTTGCGGCCAGAACCGCTGCCTGATTCCGCTTCGGCACAAAAAAAGCCCGCGAAGTTCGCGGGCTTTTTTTATTGCGCTGCCAGCCACCCCAAGGCGCGGTACCCCCATTGGGGGCAGCGAACGTAGTAAGCGTGGGGTGGGCTTCGGCTGGCGGGATGCTCAGCCGGCTTTCTTGTTTCGCTCGATCAGGGCGTAGGCCGAGTGGTTGTGGATGGACTCGAAGTTCTCGGCCTCCAGCACATAGGCATCGATGCGCGGCTCGGCGTTGAGGGCGCCGGCGACGTCGCGCACCAGGTCCTCGACGAACTTGGGATTGTCGTAGGCGCGTTCAGTGACGTACTTCTCGTCGGGCCGCTTGAGCAGGCCGTAGAGCTCGCAGGAACCCTGTTTTTCCACCATCTGCACGATGTCCTCGATCCAGACGAAGGCATTGGTGGTGGCGGTGACGGTGACGTGTGAGCGCTGGTTGTGGGCGCCGCGCTCGGATATCTTTTTGGAGCAAGGGCACAGGCTGGTCACCGGCACCAGCACCTTCATGGTCTGGCGATAGATGCCGCCTTCGAGGATCTCGCCGACAAAGGTGACCTCGTAGTCCATCAGGCTCTGCACCTTGGACACCGGAGCTTCCTTGTTGATGAAATAGGGGAAGCTCATTTCGACAATGCCGGTTTCGGCTTCGAGCTTCACCACCATTTCGCGCAGCATCGTCTCGAAGCTCTCGACCGAAATCTCGCGGTCGTGGCTGTTGAGAATCTCGACGAAACGCGACATGTGGGTGCCCTTGAAGTTGTGGGGCAGGCCAACATACATGTTGAAGTTGGCGATGGTGTGCTGCACGCCGCCGTTCTTGTCCAGTACCTTGACCGGGTGGCGAATGGACTTGATGCCGACCTTGTTGATCGGCAACTGGCGGGAATCTGCACTACTTTGTACGTCGGGGATGGCCATGGCGTCTCTGGCGTTCACGGTTGGGCTCCTGGGGTCGGGGGTGCGCGTCAGTCTTAGCTGTCGCGTCATGCTATGCGGAGCTTATGATAGCAAAGCCGACAAAAACACTCAACTACTACGTTTGGCTTCCTTCCAGTCGGCTCCTGACTTGGGAAATGATGCCGGCTGCGTCCAGTTTCAAGTCAACCAGCACAGTTACCTGCTCACCGTGTTCGATGAAACGGTCGGGCAGTCCCAGACGCAACAGCGGGACACTGCTACCGGCCATTTCGAGGCAACGTGCCACTTCGGCACCGGCACCGCCAATGACCGCGTTCTCCTCGATGCATACGAGCAACTCATGGTCAGCGGCGAGCTGACGCACCAGCGCAGCATCCAGCGGTTTGACAAAACGCATGTTGGCAACAGTTGCGCCCAGCACGTCCCCGGCGGCCATTGCTGCGTCCAACAGGGTGCCGAAGGAAAGGATGGCCACGCGTGTGCCCACGCGACGTACCTCGCCCTTGCCGAGCGGCAGCGTATCCAGGGTTGGTTCCGGCACGGCACCGGTGCCGGCACCGCGCGGATAGCGTACAGCGGAGGGGCCATCGTGGTGATAGGCCGTCGTGAACATGCGGCGGCATTCGGCCTCGTCGGCAGGGGCCATTACGACCATGTTGGGGATGCAGGTCAGGTAGGAGAGATCGAAGGCGCCCTGATGGGTCGCGCCATCGGCGCCAACCACGCCGCCACGGTCGATGGCCAGCATCACCGGCAAGTTCTGGATGGCGATATCGTGGATCAACTGGTCATAGGCGCGCTGCAGGAATGTGGAGTAGATCGCGACCACCGGCTTCATGCCCTCGCAGGCGAGGCCGGCGGCGAAGGTGAGGGCGTGCTGCTCGGCGATGCCGACATCGTGGTAGCGATTCGGAAATTCCTCGGCGAAGCGCACCAGTCCGGAGCCTTCGCGCATGGCGGGCGTAATGCCCACAAGGCGTGTGTCAGTCTTTGCCATGTCGCACAGCCAGTCGCTGAAGACCTGCGTGTACGTGAGTTTGCCGGTCTTCCCTGCGGCAATGCCGTTGGTGCTGTCGAACTTGGACACGCCGTGGTAGAGGATCGGGTCAGCCTCGGCCAGCTTGTAACCCTGCCCCTTGCGGGTGATGACGTGCAGGAACTGCGGACCCTTGAGTTCGCGCAGGTTTTGCAGTGTCGGGATCAGCGAGTCGAGGTCGTGGCCGTCGATGGGTCCGATGTAGTTGAAGCCAAACTCCTCGAACAGCGTGCCCGGCACGAACATGCCCTTGACGTGCTCTTCGGCGCGCTTGGCAATTTCCAGCAAGGAGGGCGATACCGACAATACCTTCTCGCCGGCGCGACGTGCGGCGTTGAAGGTGCGCCCGGAGAGCAGACGCGCCAGGTACTTGTTCATGGCGCCGACCGGCGGCGAAATCGACATGTCATTGTCGTTGAGGATGACCAGCAGGTTGGCGTCGATCACGCCGGCGTTGTTAAGCGCCTCGAAAGCCTGTCCTGCCGACATCGCACCATCGCCGATGATGGCCGCGACCTTGCGGTCCTCGCCTTTGTCCCGTGCCGCCACCGCCATGCCGAGTGCCGCCGAAATGGAGGTTGAGGAGTGGCCGACGCCAAACGTATCGAACGGGCTTTCATCGCGCTTGGGAAAGCCGGAAACTCCCCCCGCCATGCGCAGCTTGGCCATTCCGTCGCGCCGCCCGGTGAGGATTTTATGGACGTAGGTTTGGTGTCCGACATCCCAGACCAGACGATCCGCCGGCGTGTCGAAGACGTAGTGCAGCGCGATGGTGAGCTCAACGGTACCGAGGTTGGACGACAGGTGACCGCCGGTTTTTGCGACCGAGTCAATGAGGAAAGTACGCAGTTCTTCTGCGAGCTGCGGCAGTGATTCGCGTTCCAGTGCGCGCAGGTCGACTGGCGAATGGATCGTGTCGAGGAGCGGGGTATCAGTCATCAGTAGGATCGCTCGACGATGTAGCGGGTGAGTTCATTGAGGCGGACGGCACGTGCGCCGAAAGTTGCGAGCGCTGCCAAAGCTTCGTCACGCAACTCGGTGGCAAACGCCTTGGCGCGGTCTGCTCCGAGCAGGGCCACGTAGGTCGGTTTGTTCTGCGCCGCGTCCTTGCCCGCCGTTTTTCCCAGCGTTGCGGTACTGGCTTCGGCATCAAGAATGTCATCGACCACCTGGAATAGAAGACCGATGCGGTTGGCGAAGTGTGCCAGAGCCGCGAGCGCCGCGTCGTCGGCACTTCCGCAATGGGCGCCGAGCAGCACCGCGGCACGGATCAGCGCGCCGGTCTTGTGGATATGCATTTGCTCGAGCTCGGGAAGGGACAACGCCTGACCGACCGCGGCGAGGTCGATGGCCTGGCCGCCAGCCATGCCGCGTGAGCCGGCGGCATGCGCCAGCAGCATCAACATTTTTAGTCGGCGCTCGGCAGACGGAACGGCAGCTGTATCGGCCAGGGCCTGAAATGCCAGCGACTGCAAGGCGTCGCCAACCAACAACGCCGTGGCCTCGTCGTATTCAACATGTACTGTCGGCTTGCCGCGACGCAGGGTATCGTTGTCCATGCAAGGCATGTCGTCATGCACCAGCGAATAGGCATGAATCAGTTCCACCGCGCAGGCGGCACGATCCAGCTGCGCGGGCGACGCATCGAATGCCGCGCCGGCGGCGTGGCAGAGCAGCGGCCGTACGCGTTTGCCACCACCGAGCACGGCATAGCGCATGGCATCGTGCAATCTGGCGGGCAGCACACTCGGCCCTGGCAGCAAGGTGGCCAAAGCGCCTTCCGTGCGGTCCTGGACCGCGGACATCCATTCGGCAAAGGTCATGAAAAAAAGTTTGGTCAGGCGTTGTCGCTGCCGGTGTCGCCGCTGTTGGTGTCGAAAGTTCGCAGGGCTTCGCCATCAAGCAGGCGAATTTTCTGCTCGGCACCGGTCAGGGCAGTCTGGCAGTAGCGCAACAGAGTGGCGCCGCGTTCATAGGAAGACAATTGCGCCTCGAGCGGCGCATTGCCCTGCTCCATGGCATGGACAATGGATTCAAGCTCGGACAGGGCGGCTTCAAACGAGGCCGGCGTGTCCTTTGGGGTTGCCTTGGGCATGCGGGGGCGTGAGGAACGGTGGAAAGACCGTAAAAATACCGTATTGAGGCCCCTCTGGTCAATTTGATCCGAGTTTGGATATACTCACCTGTTCCCGCTGAAGCCACGCTGTTTCTCGCTTTCGGGGTGATTCCGGTTTCCGGGTCGTATCAATTCTTGGAGGTTGGGAAATCATGTCCGATCTGGCTTCGCGCGCCAATCTGGCGCCCGGTGTCTCGCAGTTCCCCGTGCAGTGGTATTTCGACGAGAAGCTTTTCGAACTGGAGAAAAAGCTGATCTTCGATGCCGGCCCGGGCTATGTCGGCCATGAACTGATGGTGCCGGATCTGCACAACTACCGTTCGGCCGAGTGGCTGGATCATTCCCGTTTGCTGGTACGCCAGCCCGATGGCGTGTACGACATGTCCAATGTTTGTCGCCATCGCCAGGCCATCATGTTGCAAGGGCAGGGCACGGCGCAGAACATCGTTTGCCCCATCCACCGCTGGACTTACGATACCGCCGGACAATTGATCGGCGCGCCGCACTTCCCGGCGAATCCCTGCCTCAACCTGCACAAGCGGAAGCTGGAAAGCTGGCAGGGTCTGTTGTTCAAGGGACCACGCTCGGCCAATGCCGACCTCGCAGGCATGCAGATCGCCAACCAGCTCGACTTCTCCGGCTACAAGCTCGAACATGTCGAACTGCACCAGTGCAACTACAACTGGAAGACTTTCATCGAGGTTTACCTCGAGGACTATCACGTTGCCCCGGCGCATCCTGGCCTCGGCGGCTTTGTTACCTGCGACGACCTGACCTGGCAATTCGGCGACT
>Ga0315272_10000557_pt1 | contig 19007 bp, 13 predicted proteins | sample C3_middle_MG_FD_203918 | JGI IMG/M metagenome (GOLD analysis project Ga0315272, IMG submission 203918) | Sediment microbial communities from Yellowstone Lake, YNP, Wyoming, USA - C3_middle | ecosystem: Environmental > Aquatic > Freshwater > Lake > Sediment | place: USA: Wyoming | collected...
GATGCACTCAAAAAAATCGGGGTGAGTTTCTCGATGGACGATTTTGGTACGGGCTATTCCTCACTTTCTTATCTGACGCAGCTCCCGCTTGACCAGCTGAAAATAGACCAGTCTTTTATACATAACATAGGCGCGAAATCGACCGATGCGGTGATCGTTCAGACCATAATCGGCATGGCTAACAGCCTGAGCATCGAGGTGATTGCCGAAGGGGTGGAGACAGAGGCGCAGCATGTCTTCTTGAGGCAAGCTGGTTGCATGGCCTATCAGGGTTATTTGTTTGGCAAGCCATTAGCTCTAAAAGAATTCGGGGATACATTCCTGAGTGACAATTCTATGGGAGCCGGCATGACTCAAGGTTTGACGTTGCATAAAGCTTAACAGTATGGTGTGCCGTATCTCTGCGCGGCACCCTGAATTTTGAGAGCAGGGCGTTTTGCGGTATCATCGCGCCCTACTAAATCATTTGATAAGACCACTAGCCATTCCGCTAGGCAGCCAAACAACGGCAACCAAGCGGCTGGTTATGTCCAGGCACCTGCATGACCAAGTTCATCTTTATTACCGGCGGCGTTGTTTCTTCCCTTGGGAAAGGCATCGCCGCCGCTTCTCTTGCGGCCATCCTGGAGTCGCGCGGCCTCAAGGTGACGATGCTCAAGCTGGACCCATACATCAACGTTGATCCCGGCACCATGAGTCCGTTTCAGCACGGCGAGGTGTTCGTCACTGAAGACGGTGCCGAAACCGATTTGGATCTGGGGCATTACGAGCGATTCATTTCAGCCAAGATGCGCAAGGCCAACAATTTCACCACCGGCCAGATTTATGACAGCGTGATTCGCAAGGAGCGGCGCGGCGAATATTTGGGGAAAACGGTACAAGTGATTCCGCACATCACCAACGAGATCCAGGCATTTGTTGAGCGCGGTGCGGCTGCTTCATACGATGGCAAGGTCGACGTGGCCATCGTCGAGATCGGGGGAACGGTCGGCGATATCGAGTCATTACCGTTTCTGGAAGCTGCTAGGCAAATGGGTTTGCGCATGGGACGTCATCAGGTTGCATATGTGCATCTCACCCTGGTTCCTTATATCGCCACCGCAGGTGAACTGAAAACAAAACCGACGCAGCACAGCGTGCAGAAATTGCGCGAGATCGGTATTTTCCCTACAGCCTTGGTATGCCGCGCCGACAGGCCTATCCCTGACGACGAACGAGCAAAGATATCCCTGTTTGCCAACGTCCGCGAAGAAGCCGTTATTTCGATGTGGGACGTGGACAGCATCTACAAGGTGCCGCAGATGCTCAACCAGCAAGGCCTGGATCGAATTGTCTGTGAAGAACTTGGCCTGGATCTGCCGCCCGCCGATCTGTCGGTGTGGGCGAAGCTGGTGACCGCACTGGAAAATCCGCAGCACCAGATTACCATCGGTATGGTCGGCAAGTATGTCGACCTGACCGAATCCTACAAGTCGCTGATCGAGGCGTTGCGCCATGCCGGGATACATACCCAGACCAGGGTGAATATCGAGTACATCGATTCTGAAGCCCTGGAAGCAACCAACATGCAAGGTCTGGAGCACTTCGACGCGATACTGGTTCCGGGAGGTTTTGGCAAGCGCGGCACGGAAGGAAAGATTTCCGCGATCCGGTTTGCGCGCGAAAACAAAGTCCCCTATCTGGGTATCTGTCTCGGGATGCAGTTGGCGGTGATTGAGTATTCCCGCCATGTCGCTGGCATGAGCGATGCAAACAGTACCGAATTCAATCAGGCAACCGAGCATCCTGTGGTCGCACTGATCACTGAATGGCTGGACCGCGATGGCAAGGTTGAAACGCGCAGTGGCGATTCCGATCTGGGCGGAACCATGCGCCTCGGTTCGCAGCGTTGCCCAATCAAGTCTGGCACGCTAGCTCAGCGCATTTACGGCGACGAAGTGAATGAGCGCCATCGGCACCGCTATGAAGTCAACAATCACTACGTACCCGAACTGGAAAGATCAGGATTGATCATTTCAGCGCGTACGCCCAGCGAGAACTTGCCGGAGATCATGGAATTGCCCCAGTCCATGCACCCATGGTTCGTCGGTGTTCAGTTTCATCCAGAATTCACCTCTACGCCACGCACCGGACATCCATTGTTCAAATCCTTTGTGGAAGCGGCTTTACAGCGTCAGGCGATCCATACAACAGTGAAGGCCGCAATATGAAATTATGTGGATTTGAGGCTGGGTTAAATCGACCAATTTTTTTGATTGCAGGGCCGTGCGTGATCGAATCGCAGCAAATGGCGATGGATACTGCCGGCAAATTGAAGGAAATCTGTAACGAATTGAAGATTAATTTCATCTACAAATCTTCATACGACAAGGCCAATCGCAGTTCCGGAAAATCGTTCCGGGGTTTTGGCCTGGATAAAGGGTTGAAGATACTCAGCGAAGTGAAAGCACAGATCGGTGTGCCGGTGTTGACCGACGTGCACAGCATCGACGAGATCGCGGCGGTCGCCGCAGTCGTGGATGTGTTGCAAACCCCGGCATTCCTGTGCCGGCAGACCGATTTCATCCACGCGGTCGCGAAATGCGGCCGGCCGGTAAATATCAAAAAAGGTCAGTTCCTGTCGCCGTGGGATATGCAGAACGTCGTCGAGAAGGCCCGTGAGGCCAGCGGCACGGACAACATCATGGTCTGTGAACGCGGCGCGTCATTCGGCTACAACAACCTGGTATCCGACATGCGCTCGCTGGCGGTGATGCGAGGCACAGGCTGTCCGGTGGTATTCGATGCAACGCACTCGGTTCAGTTGCCGGGCGGGCAGGGTACGGTCAGCGGCGGGCAGCGCGAGTTCGTGCCTGTGTTGGCGCGGGCGGCGGTAGCGGCGGGGGTTTCCGGCTTGTTCATGGAGACTCACCCCAATCCTTCCAAGGCTCTGTCGGATGGTCCGAACGCCTTTCCGCTCGGGCATCTCAAGGCATTGTTGCATACGCTTAAAGTGTTGGATGAAACAGTCAAGCAGCAGGGGCTGATTGAAGAAATTATCGATTTGAAGAACGTTTAAAAGAAGGAAAAGTATGAGCGCAATTGTTGATGTCATCGCCCGCGAGATACTGGATTCGCGCGGCAACCCTACCGTGGAAGCGGATGTATTACTGGAGTCCGGTGTGATGGGACGAGCCTCAGTGCCATCCGGTGCGTCTACTGGAGAGAAGGAAGCCATCGAACTGCGTGATGGCGATAAGCAGCGTTATCTGGGCAAGGGCGTGTTGAAAGCAGTCGAGTTCGTGAATACCGAAATCGCCGAGGCGATCATCGGCCTTGATGCAGCAGAACAGGCATTCATCGACCAGACCATGATCGATCTTGACGGCACCGAAAACAAATCGCGCCTTGGCGCAAATGCCATACTGGCAGTGTCGATTGCGGTGGCGCGCGCCGCTGCCGAGGAAAGCGGACTTCCGCTGTATCGTTATCTGGGTGGTTCCGGCAAGATGTCCATGCCGGTGCCGATGATGAATATCATCAACGGCGGAGCCCATGCCAACAATAATATCGATATGCAGGAATTCATGATCATTCCGGTCGGCGCACCCAACTTCCGTGAAGCGTTGCGCTACGGTGCCGAAGTGTTCCATGCACTAAAGAATCTGATTGATAAAAAAGGTATGCCGACTACCGTGGGAGATGAGGGCGGTTTCGCGCCGAACCTGCCGAGCAATGAAGCAGCGCTGCAACTGATCGTGGAAGGCATCGAATCTGCCGGTTATGTGCCAGGACAGGACGTGGCAATCGGTGTGGACTGTGCCAGTTCAGAGTTCTATAAGGATGGCTTGTACCATCTGGATTCTGAAGGCTTGAAGCTGACCTCCGCTCAGTTTGTCGATTATCTCGCCAACTGGACGGACAAGTATCCGCTGATCACCATCGAAGACGGCATGAGCGAGCACGACTGGAGTGGCTGGAAGTTGCTGACCGATCGGCTTGGTAAGTCAATACAGATCGTGGGTGATGATGTTTTTGTCACGAACACCAGAATCTTTCGTGAAGGTATCCGTCAAGGCATAGCGAATTCCATCCTTATAAAGATCAATCAGATCGGCACGCTCACCGAAACATTTTCCGCAATCGAAATGGCCAAGCGTGCCGGCTACACTTCGGTGATCTCGCATCGTTCCGGCGAGACCGAAGATACCACTATTGCCGACATCGCCGTGGCCACTAACGCGCTGCAAATAAAGACCGGCTCGATGTCGCGCTCCGATCGCATGGCAAAATACAACCAGTTGCTGCGCATCGAAGAAGACTTGGGCGATACTGCCAGCTATCCTGGGCAGGATGCGTATTACCAGCTAGGTTGATTCCAACCCCATTCCGTCTGAGCAACCGTCGTGGTTTCTGAAATGGCAATGAATTTATTTGCCTTCGAACTGAAGATGGAAACATGCGCCGTATTGTCACACTGATACTGGCAGCGCTGCTGCTGCTGTTGCAGTACCCGCTGTGGCTGGGCAAGGGCGGTTGGTTGAAGGTGTGGGACATGAATCGCCAGGTTGAATCCCAGCAGCAAGTCAACCAGCAGACCCAAACGCGCAATGCAGTGCTCGATGCCGAAGTACGCGACCTTAAACAGGGAACAGCTGCCATTGAAGAACGTGCGCGCAGCGACTTGGGCATGATCAAACGCGACGAAGTATTTTTTCAGGTGCTGGAAGATACATCCACAAAAATCACAGGTAAGCAGTCGATGTCATCGCCTGCTTCTGCTGTATCCACCGTTACAAAGTAAGACGCGTCCGACCCAGACAAAGGTATTAGACGACATCCTAATAAATTATCCGCAATTTTGTGACGATCCGAAAATATCCACGTAGATTTTAAGCTGGTTACTTACTGAATCCTGATAACCACTCTGCCGAGCGCACCGTGTTCGCCACCAGCATGGCGATGGTCATCGGCCCGACGCCGCCGGGTACCGGAGTGATGTAGCCCGCCACTTCCTTTACGCTGGCGAAGTCTACATCGCCGCACAACTTGCCTTCCGCATTGCGATTGATGCCGACATCGATCACGACGGCACCAGGCTTAACCATATCGCCGGTGATGAAGTTGGACTTGCCTACCGCGGCGACCAGTATGTCGGCATCACGGGTGTGCTTGGCCAGATCAACCGTCCTGGAGGTGCAGATGGTCACGGTGGCATTCTTGTGCAGCAGCAGCAAAGCCATCGGCTTTCCGACGATGTTGCTGCGCCCCACAACCACCGCGTGTTTTCCTTCGATCGCAATGCCGGTCTTTTCGAGCAGCACCATCACGCCAAATGGAGTGCAGGGCGCAAATCGGGTGTTGCCGGTGACCAGAGCACCGACGTTCATCTGGTGAAAGCCGTCCACGTCCTTGTCCGGACTGATCGCTTCCAGCACCTTGCCGCTATCGATGTGCTTTGGCACAGGCAATTGCACCAGGATGCCGTGGATCTTCGGGTCATTATTCAGCTCGGCGATCTTAGCCAGCAGCTTGGCTTCCGATGTGTCTGCAGGCATGACGATGTGCTCTGAATGCAGGCCGAGTTCGGCGCAGGCCTTCACTTTGTTGGCGACATATACCTTGGAGGCGGGATCTTCGCCGACAAGGATGACTGCGAGCCCCGGCGTGGTACCGCGTGCCTTCAGCGCATCAGCGCGTAACTTCCACTCGGCACGTACCTGTTGCGCGATGGTTTTGCCGTCGATGATCTGTGCCGTCATTGCATCTCCTCACTGAATTTTTATTAGGGCGGGCAAAGCCCGCCATAATTTTATGGTGTCTGGCAAAGCCCGACCTAAATGGCTTTTAGAAGCTGGGTTTGTCCGGAGCATTCTGGTAGTTTTCAACACCTGCCATGATTTCGGCGCGGGCATCCTCAATTCCGCTCCATCCACCGATCTTGACCCACTTGTTGGGTTCGAGGTCTTTGTAGTGCTCGAAAAAATGACTGATCTGCTTGAGCACGATTTCTGGCAACTCATTGTGACTTTTCAGGCCACGATAAAGTGTGGAAAGTTTATCTACCGGCACGGCAAGAACCTTGGCATCGAATCCTGCCTCGTCCTCCATCTTGAGCACACCCAGCGGGCGGCAACGCACTACCACGCCGGTGTTCAGCGGCACGGGTGTGATCACAAGCACGTCCACCGGGTCGCCATCGTCGGATAGGGTGTGAGGGATATAGCCGTAGTTGCATGGGTAGTGCATCGCGGTATTCATGAAGCGGTCGACGAAGATCGCGCCAGACTCCTTGTCCACTTCGTATTTCACCGGCTCCCCGTGCATGGGAATCTCGATGATCACGTTGAAATCGTCGGGCAGACTTTTCCCGGAGGGGACTTTGTTCAGGCTCATTACGGCTTCCTTGATGTTTAAAAGTCGATAATTATAAGCGATGCGGGCGATGCGCACACTGGAATGGGCGGAGTTGATGGAGCCCGCTGAATTGGGATTTGTCGCGCTCCCGCTAAGCTAGCCGTTCAGTGAAGTATTTTGACCCTTACAAATGAGAAAGGCTACTCGATTCAACTTCTATCGAATAGCCTTCCCGTTTAATACACCAACTTTTAAAAAACTCTCAGCAGAGCTTCCTTATTCTGCATATATCGGTTCAAAGATCATAGGCAACCGAGGAATGCAATAAGCGCATCGCGATCAGCAGCACTAAGTGCTTCGAACGCTGTTTTGCTTGAGCTCGCCTGACCGCCGTGTGCAAGGATCGCATCCGCGAGCGTGTTCGCACGAGCATCGTGGAGGAAGCGCAAGCGTTCTGCCATAGCGACCAGAGTCATCGTGCGGAACTCAGAGCCCGTTGCCGATCCCTGGGTCAAACCATCCGCAAGTCCGGGTCCCATGTCATGCAACAGAAGATCCGAGTAAAGGACAGCTCGTGTTCCGCCAGGTCCTGGGAGCGATGGTGTATGGCAAGTAACGCAACCAGCCGTCGCGAACACTGCGGCTCCGGCCGAGCCGGTACAGGTTGCACTAGGCTTATTCGCATCGACTGACTTAAGGAAATGAGCCGTGGTCACCAGCGGAACAGCATCAAGTTCCGGGACAATCAGGTTCGAGCCGGTACTGTCGACCAGGTCAGTGCGCATCAGACCATTGGTAAGCCCCATTTCATTGCGGAATGCACCACCCATGAACTCAATGAGTGTAGGTGTATGTGCTTTCCAGCCGAAGCGACCAATCCTGCCGTCAGACAGGCGGTTTACACGCCCCCTGATCTCAACTGGCTGTGCCGCTGCGCCTGCAAGGATATCAAAATCCTGCACGGAGTCGATAAGACTTGTACTCCTCAACGTCATCGAACTGCGGAATGCGCTAACCGTGGCGTCGCTAGGTACTCCCGGCGTCAAGGTGGTCGCGCCGCCGATCTCATTGATCGAGTGCAGACGTGCTGTCGGTCCGTGCGGCCCATCGATTGCCAAGACAGGCACGGTGCTCATGCCGCCTGCTATCGGGTCGCTGTGACATGTATCACAGCTCTGCGCGTTAAACAAAGGACCAACGCCTTCATCAATTGAATAATCTCTCTTGAAGAAGAAGCTGCCAAGGTCATTCGTCGACTTCGCGCCCTGGCTGCTGGCTGCTGTCATAAGACCGGACATGATCGGGCTAGAACCGAAGGCGGGCACTTTTACTACAATACCGCCCTTATCTTTGGTCTGTCCCGTTACCCAGATTGTCTGGCCGTCTGGCGAGACGCCCATGCCGGCTGCGCGGAAGGCATCCACGCCGTCGACTACAACAACGATTTTGGCAACAAGGTCGCCAGCCTGGGTGATACGAACGATACTGTTATTGCCACGGTTCAACACATAAAGATCAGCACCAACCGCGAGTGTAGAGTTGCTGGCAAAGTTCTCCGATGCAACTTCAGGTATTGTTGGAGCGACATCAACCGGGATGTTATAGATGCTCTTCGAAAGATCGCCAAGTACACGTGGAGCGGAGGCAATAAAGAGCGTACCGTCGTCCGTGATATCAAATGCAACGACACGGTTAGCTTGTGGATCGGTCACATAGAGCACTCGCTTGGGGGCCCAGTTAAATGCCATACCGGCGCGCACGACTGTTCTTTTGTCGGTAGACTCTGCTGCGGCTGGAGTTACAACTGTTAAAGGAGTGATTGTCCCAGGTGGCACAAGATCATTTATGCCTTTTGCTACATGGATCTGAACGATACTGCCGTCGGCTTCAGCAGAGGCAAACACTGCTCTGGTGGAACCATCTGGAGATTTGGAAAAGATCGCAGTACCGATGCTACCTGAGGATAGGCCGTGTGACGTTGAGCCAACGCGGTTCGTCAGGGTACCACTGAACACACCGCCGGCAACAGCGGAAGGTGCCCCAGCCAATGGAGCGCCTACCGGATCGAGGACCGTAACTTTACCGGGGCCTGTCGCACCGTAAGGTGCATTCGCGATCCATGGTCGGCCATTGCCGTTGTTGATCGAGATACCGAGCGGCAAGCTCACACCAGTCTCGATCGCCGTTACGGCTAAAGGGTCGAATCTGCTATTGACAAAAGCTGCGTTGTTAGCCGAGTACACCTGCACGGCACCATTCGCCGCTGAGGCTTGGTCGCCCGCCGCAGCAAAATTCGCGGGTACGTCTACGAGACTCGATGGGTCGATAGACAGTATGGAACCAGCATATTGATCCAAATTCGAGAGCGGCGCACCGTAATTCGAGGTACTCGCTACAAGCAGACGCGCACCATCCAGAACTCGGCCTGGATTGGTGTATGGATTAAAGAGTGGGGTGGTTTTATAATTGATCGGGCTGCCACGTTGGAACATACCGGTTTGTGCAATCGCTCCCGCGCCCTTGATACCCGTTGCGACAATTTGTCCATGGATTTCATTTGCGTCGTCTGTTACAGCTACTACTGTAGCTGCCGCCATTACACTAAGGTTACTGGCAGAATTGTTGGCTGTTGAAGCGTTGTTCCCACCTCCGTTACATGCTGCTAAGATCATCGCACTTGACGAAGCAAGTACCCCTAACGACCTTTTGAATTTCCTTTTCATAGTGAATCTCCTGAGTATTTATATTTAATATTAGTCACTAATCAAAATGACTCTTGGCAATTCCTTGTTTCAAACTAACCAAGGCAAAATTTGCCTCCCCATTACTTCTAAAACCTTAAAGTGACTTGATAGACTAGTCTCAAATTCAAGGATTTATATTGAAGATTTTGCATTTTCACATTAATACTGCTTATCGAATACTGTACTGAAGTACAAGTGCCTTAATTAATAAGCATTTTTGAGTTGTCGCCCGCTTACGCTTGAAACCTAGTCGAACTACTCATAGTTTGCGCTGTACATCTCTGCTAATAGAAGTTTCCATTTATATTGATCCCTCCCTCTGTAAGTTAATCGAATGATTAGTTACTACCTAGCGTTTTTCAATACTGCGATGGAACAAAAGCACTTAATATGCCAATATTTAATTCATTGATTTAAAACATTAAATATTTTAATATTGACGCGATATTCTCAAATGACGGAATTATATGATTGGTTTCCCAAAATGTGAGAGAGTGCTGCGATATGGTTTGTTAAGCAGAACAATTTATTGTGCGGGTGAAATGTTCAGTGCTTCGTCTTGGGTTTGCCTACACTTAATCTTTGCTCGATAGGCTATGTTTTCTCGAAAGACCGGGGTTACATACTGCGGAAAGTGAGAAGGGATGGCGGGCTCGCGTCAGTGATAAATTGCCGCTGTATACAGATTACTAACAAGATGGAAGGCCTATAGTTATTCAAAGGCGCGCACCTCGACACGTTCCGGAATTTCGATTTTCCAGAAAGTGATTTTCCAGAAAGTGATTTTCCAGAAAGTGATTTTCCAGAAAGTGATTTTCCAGAAAGTGATTTTCCAGAAAGTGATTTTCCAGAAAGTGATAACCAGTGCTCCGCTTCTGCCAAGGTTGCGGATTTTTTCGCTGTGACACCAACCTCAATAGTTGGCCGACTGATATTCGACAGAAGTGAGAGTTGCTGCCATCAGAGTCGAGGGTGGTGGAAATTTACCTGTGATAGAGCCGGTCTAGCCGCAATGATCTTGTTCCCGAACATTGCGACTTGAGCCGTCTTTAATCGCGTACTTTTTTTGTTTCCATCACTTGACGTTAACGGTCAAGTGCATCTGAGGGTGAATGGCGCATTCAACTTCAACTTTTCCAGGTTTGTCGAATTTCACAACTTTTGATTGACCCTTAGGATACGAACCCAGATCAAACGTGGCTGCCTCAGAAAGAGAGAAGATGTTATGGTTGAACGGGTCATAGTTTTTGAAGCGTAGCGTGTCCCCAACTTTTAGATCAATCGACTTTATATCGTCTGAGCCTTGTATGAAAGCTTTGTTTAGCTGACCAATCTCAGTTTCAGCTGCGTTTGCACTTGCAGAAAAAACAACAGGCAGCAGAATTGAAAGCAGTATCTTATTTCCTTTAATAAACATCGACTTGCTCCTTATTTTATTAATATAATCGTAGTATTTAGTTCGCAATATTGTCGGCAAGTCCTGCTGCAGTGTAATAGTCTACAGCAGGACCTTATCATTTATTCTTGCGGCAGCACCGGATAGACAAAGATCGGATGTGGGCTTGTCAGTGAACCGAGAAAAGCAACGATGTCGCTTTTGTCCTGTTCGGTCAATTTAATGTCTTGAGGCAAAGTCGGTGAAAGGTTGGTTTTTACCACTCCGCCTTGCGCATAATGTTCAACAACAGCCGCAAGTGTCGGAGCGGACCCATCATGGAAATATGGAGCGGTCAGGCTGATATCCCGTAATGTAGGTGTTTTAAAGGCCCCGTCCATCAATTTCAGCTTGCGTTGCTTGAACCGGCCCTGGTCGTGATTTTCTTCGCCAAATGATTTTAGGCCAATATTATGGAAGCCATTGTCGGTAAAGTTTGGAGCTTGATGACAATTTGCACATTGCGCTTTTTCGACGAAAGTTTTGAAGCCATTGACCTGTTGGGCCGTCAAAGCATTCTTGTCCCCATTCACCCAGCGATCAAACGCTGAGTTCCTGCTGATAATCGTGCGTTCAAATGCTGCGAGTGCTTTGGCGATAGACTCGCGCGTCAACCCTTCACCCGGATAGGCTTTTTCAAAGGCCTTAACGTAGGATGACACTTTGTTAAGGGTTGCAACAACCACTTCCGGTTCCACAGTGCTTGCTGCGTTAATATCAGCCGGCTTGCCTTGACCCGCGAAAGCTTGTTTTTCTAACGTGGGCATTCTCCCGTCCCACATATATATCGAGTTGTACCCCGTGTTCACAATAGTAGGAGCGGCGACTGTCAAGACTTTGCCTTGGAACCGAACAGCTGTAGGTAAACCATCGGCCCAGCCCCGCTCTGGAAAATGGCACGAGCCACAGGTTACCTGGCCGGTCCCGCTCAGGCGTGGATCAAAGAATAATTGCTTGCCAAGGGCTGCGCGTTGCTCTGAATATTTATTGTCATCTGGAGATGTCGGCATTTCGGGTAGCTGCCAAACCTTCAAGCTCTTATGGCCCGCCTCGAATACTTCGCCATCCGCAGCTGCTAAAAGTGGCGTAACAGTCAGATTGACCGCCATTGCCGTCAGCAACAATGCCTTTTGAACCGTGGTGTGCAATTTGCGTTTCTCGTTCATTACCTTTTCCCCTTAAATGGTTGGTGTGTGAATATTGGCGTACTGTCATACTTGATCTTGCCTGCGACAACGTTATTCCTGTTGACGTACTTGCTAGCGATTAATGATAACTGAAATCAACCCCCCGTTTGTCTATTCGTTTCGGAGTTGATAAACGGTAACTTGTTTACCGACTGATTGCGGCCTTTTTGTGTGTGTGCCCATACCTTCGCTAATAGCTGCTTGTCAGTCCTAAAATACTAAAGGTAGGATAGAAAATTCAACCTCACAAGTCAAATTATCTTCGCACCACATCTCCTCGCTAAACCGTTTTTTAATTTAAATGCTGAAACCTGCCAGTTTCTTGGGTACCGCAACATTTTTAAGGCGAACATACTGCGGTAGGCCATCCTTGTATGGAGGATAGTCTTCGCCCTTGATCAGCGGTAACAGGTAGGTGCGGCATTTTGCCGTGATGCCAAAGCCGTCGGGTGTGATGAAATCGCGCGGCATGAATTTTTCCACATTCGCTACCTTGCTCAGCGGAGCGACGCCGATCTTCCATTTGTAGGGTTTGTCGGAGACGCGGTCGACTGTGGGCATCACCGCATTCTGACCCTTGATCGCCAGCTCCACTGCGGCCTTGCCCAGTGCGTAGGCTTGGTCCACATCGGTCTTTGATGCGATATGACGCGCGGCGCGTTGCAGGTAATCGGCAACGGCCCAGTGGAATTTGTAACCGAAAGCGTCCTTGATCATGTTGGCGACGACCGGTGCTGCGCCGCCGAGTTGTGCATGACCGAAGGCATCACGCGTACCCTGTTCGGCGAGGAATTTTCCGTCCGGATAATGGCAGCCTTCCGAGACCACCACACTGCAATAGCCATGTTTCTTGACCAAGGCGTCCACCTTGGCAAGGAATTTTTTCTGGTTGAATTCGATCTCTGGGAACAGGATAACAACGGGGATGCCGTGGTCCTCGACCAGTCCGCCGGCAGCCGCGATCCAGCCGGCATGGCGGCCCATCACTTCGAGGACGAACACCTTGGTCGATGTCTTGGCCATCGAGGCCACATCGAAGCTGGCCTCCAGCGTCGAAATCGCGATGTATTTTGCTACCGAGCCGAAACCGGGGCAGCAGTCGGTGATCGGCAAGTCGTTATCCACGGTCTTGGGGACATGAATGGCCTGTACCGGATAACCCAGCTTTTCGGAAAGTTGCGAGATCTTGTAGCAGGTGTCGGCGGAGTCGCCGCCGCCGTTATAAAAGAAGTAACCGATGTTGTGCGCCTTGAAGACTTCGATCAGGCGCTCGTATTCGCGTTTGTTGGCTTCCAGACTCTTGAGTTTGTAGCGGCAGGAACCGAATGCGCCGGAGGGTGTGTAACGCAGAGATGAAATGGCCTTGGCGGATTCCTTGGTGGTGTCGATCAGCTCTTCAGTCAAAGCGCCGATGATGCCATTCCGGCCAGCATACACCTTGCCGATTTTATCCTTGTGTTTGCGTGCAGTTTCAATCACCCCGCAGGCAGAGGCATTGATGACTGCAGTGACACCGCCGGATTGCGCATAAAAAGCATTCTTTTTTGACATGATTATTCTCCCTGATTTTTGAATATGGTTTCTAGATACCTGCCTTCGCCCTGCATGATTGCTGTGATTTCAAGATTCGAATCATACGACATTTTAAGGGGCAGAGCGAAAGTTAAGCGTTCGGTTGTTTATCTATTTCGGCGGGATGAGCCGGGCTTCTTGATTATCAGCTTGGTGGCGCTGAGATGTCAGGTGAGGGTCTATTGATCTATCTGGATTTACGAATTCAGCTCCAGATAATTCTGGAACTTTTGTGCAACCCCGGTAGGAGCTTTCACGGCATCATGGATAAGACCATATAAGGGATAATGCGAGATATCGATCAGGCGGTATTTTTCCACCATCGCCAGCGAGTGTATACCTTCACCACTGATCCCTGCCGTCTCGCCCCTGGCAAGCTTGCATCCGAGTTCGTGATGATGGGATCCGGCACTGGTGGCGGTTGTAATGAGGTCACCCAGTCCGGCCAAATGCAAGGATGCCGCCGGTTTTCCTCCCATCAGGGCGACGATAGAACGCAACTCCGTCAAAGCAGTGACTGTTAAAAATCCGCGCATGTTGTCACCGAGTTGAAGTTCATCCGCCATGCCGAAAGCGATGGCATACACGTTCTTGAGAATGACAGACCAGGAAATGCCCGTAATGTTGGCAGTGTGATTGATATGCAACCGGGTGCCCTTGTACAGGTTCAGCACCCTGCGGTAGATCGAAACATTTGAACACCCCAATTCAGCGAAGGCGTATCTGTCAGCGCGTATCTCTTCAGAGATCATCGGTCCATAGAGTAGCGAATAGGGCTGTTGCCCCTTGAATGTTTGTTCAAATACTTGCGCAGGCGTTCGGCCCTGTTCATCAAGGCCCTTCGCAATGCTGAGACAGATGCATCGTCTTTGTAAACAAGGTGCGAGTCTTTTCAGCAGATCATGATGCGCAGTAGCTGGCACACAGAACAACACGAAATCTGCTAGCGCTGCCTCATGCTCAACGTTGATGGATGCCAGGCCTTTTATAGTTCGGGTGTCATGGATGGACAGTTGATGATGACTAGCCAGCAAATGTTCCATGGCATGCCCCATCTCACCATATCCGACGACCAATACATGGGATGATTTCTGCTTCATGAACAAGGGGGCATCTCAATGACAATCTGAAAACGATAAATTGTAAGGGCCTAAAAAAATGGGGTAAGCCTTGGCTAACCCCATCGGTTTTATATTGCGCTGAGATTACAAAGGCTAAAACTCTTTCCAGTCATTGTCATTACTCTCGTTTATGGTGAGCTGTTTGCGTGTCTTCCGGGCAGATCCTACGGCAACAGTGTTGAGAGTCGGGATCCTGGCAGTGGTGGGGTTGGCAGTCTGCGAACTTCCGACCGAATCATCCAGTGTGAATATGCTGACAGCCTCCTGCAGGGCTTGAGCTTGTTCCTCCATCGCCTCCGCGGCGGCCGCAGCTTCTTCCACTTGCGCGGCGTTTTGCTGCGTTACGTCGTCCATCTGTGTGATCGCCTGGTTCACTTGATCGATACCCGCGCTCTGCTCGCTGGAAGCGGCGGAGATTTCGGACATGATATCGGTGACGCGCTTGATCGAAGTGACGACCTCTGTCATCGTTGTACCGGCCTGGTCTACCAGCTTGGAGCCGGCATTCACCTTGCTTACCGAGTCATCGATCAGGGCCTTGATATCTTTCGCCGAGGTGGACGAGCGCTGCGACAGGTTGCGGACTTCACCAGCAACTACAGCAAAGCCACGGCCATGTTCGCCTGCGCGTGCCGCTTCCACTGCGGCATTCAACGCGAGGATGTTGGTCTGAAACGCGATGCTTTCGATGACGCTGATGATGTCAACGATCTTCTTCGAACTTTCGCTGATAGAGGCCATGGTGTCGACTACCTTGTCTACGACGATGCCACCCTTGATGGCGATATCGGAAGCACTTTCTGCCAATTGATTGGCCAGTTTGGCATTCTCGGCATTCTGTTTCACCGTTGCGGACATCTGCTCCATGCTGGAAGCGGTTTCTTCCAAGCTGGAGGCCTGTTGCTCGGTACGACTCGAAAGCTCGGCGTTGCCTTGCGCAATCTCCTTGGCAGCGGTGGCGATGGAATCGGTGGAATTGCGTACATCGCCGACGATTCCCGCGAGGCTCGAATTCATGTTCTTCATGGAGAGCAACAGTTGTCCAACCTCATCATTTTGGCTGGCATCTATCTTGGAGCTAAGGTCCCCGCCTGCGATTGTGGCGGCCACCTGTTGTGCCGTAGCGAGCGAACGTATGATTCCGCGGATCAGCAAGAACGTAAAGGCCAGAAGTAAAACCATGCTGATACTCATGACGACCAGGGAAAACACAATCATTTTTTGGCCGCTCGCAACACTGCTTTCATAGATTCTTTTAACTGCGGCATCCTGAGCTGGGATCAACTGTCCCAATGGTTTAAGCAGGTTGCGGTTGATCAGCGGCCACTCTTCCTGGAGCGGTGCGAGGAGAGCCTCTTTATTGTTCGACTCATAAATCCCGTCCAATTTCCGGAAAAAAGTACTAAGGGCGGCAACTTCCTTATCGATACTTGCGACCGCTTCCTTGTCCTGTGCATCAAGGCTGGCATTCTTCATCATGGTGTTGAATTCGGCCCATATCTGGGGTATACGATCCTTGGCCTCATTCAGTTGATCTCTTGAACCCTTGATGGACATCTGGTCAAGCGGAACAGCTACCAGTCTGAAACGTACTTCCTTAAGTACGGAATCCATTTCCTGCAGCAGAATCAGCGGCTGAACATTGTGTTCATAAACAGCAGCCAAGGCGGACGAACCCTGGCGAATGGAATACACGCCCAAGCCGGTCAATCCCAACATAATTATGACCGCCAAAATAGCCATACCTATTAATTTTGCCTTGATGCTTAATCTGTTTAGCATAAATAATTCCTCCGAACATTTATTGAGTTGTTGTGCTGCTCGACATAATAATCTATTTTTTCAAGTTAGTACCCATAGTAATGCGATGGGGTTTTTAGGCAAGCTGCGCAGAGTTGCAATGCACTCTTGCATCAATTATTCAATTCACCTTCCAGTCGACAATAAATATCTCCTCGCCTCAAAGCACTGCCAAGCGTAGATGCACTTCATGTACTGCAAATGCCAATGCCGATAAATCAACTTGGTTGCGTCTGCGGCTGATTGTGCTGGCATGCAGAGGGCCGGAAAGCCCGCCCTTTTTCATTTAGTCGATCCGTATCAAAGCAGCGGAACGATCATCAGTGCGACGATGTTGATGATCTTTATCAATGGATTCACCGCAGGGCCTGCTGTGTCCTTGTACGGATCGCCCACAGTGTCGCCTGTCACGGCCGCCTTGTGTGCTTCCGAACCTTTCCCGCCGTAGTTGCCTTCTTCAATGTATTTCTTGGCGTTATCCCAAGCCCCGCCACCGGTAGTCATGGAGATCGCCACGAAGATGCCGGTGATGATGGTGCCGACCAGTACGCCGCCCAGCGCTTGTGCACCGAGTGTCAGGCCGACGATCACAGGCACTGCAATCGGCAGCAGCGACGGGACGATCATTTCCTTGATCGCGGCCTTGGTGAGCATGTCAACGCATGTGCCGTATTCAGGTTTTCCGGTGCCTTCCATGATGCCGGGAATCTCCTTGAACTGGCGGCGCACTTCCACCACCACCGATCCGGCGGCGCGGCCGACAGCCTCCATGCCCATCGCGGCGAACAAGTACGGCACCATGCCGCCGATGAACAGGCCGATGATCACCATGTGGTTGGACAGGTCGAAGGTCAGCGCGGGGCCGCCGTGGGTGGCGAGCGCATGGGTATAGTCGGCGAACAGAACCAAAGCCGCCAACCCGGCGGAGCCGATGGCGTAGCCCTTGGTGACGGCCTTGGTGGTGTTGCCGACAGCGTCGAGCGGATCGGTGATGTTGCGAATGGAGTCAGGTAACCCGGCCATTTCGGCGATCCCTCCGGCGTTGTCAGTGATCGGGCCGTAAGCATCGAGCGCGACGATGATGCCGGCCATGGACAGCATCGAAGTTGCGGCGATGGCGATGCCGTAGAGCCCGCCCAGATGGTAGGCCCCCCAGATCGCCAGGCACACTGCTAAAACAGGTGCGGCGGTGGATTTCATCGATACGCCGAGACCGGCGATCACGTTGGTGCCGTGGCCTGTGGTGGAAGCTTGCGCGATGTGACGCACCGGGCCGTACTCGGTGGCGGTGTAATATTCAGTGATCCACACCATTGCCGCAGTCAGCGCCAGGCCGATCAGGGAAGCCAGATACAGGTTCATCGAGGTCACCATCTTGCCGTCGATCATTACGCCTTCGCCCAAAATCCAGGTGGTCACGGGATAGAACGCGACTACTGCCAACCCGGCGGATACGATCAAACCGCGATACAGCGCGTTCATGATCTTGCCGCCTTCGCGCGCATTGACGAAGAACGTGCCGACGATCGAAGCGATGATCGAGACACCGCCCATCACCAGCGGGAAGATCACTGCCTGTGGAGAACCTGTGATCATCAGTCCGCCCAGCACCATTGTCGCGATGATGGTCACGGCATAGGTCTCAAACAGATCGGCGGCCATACCGGCACAGTCGCCGACGTTGTCGCCGACGTTGTCGGCAATCACGGCCGGGTTACGGGGATCGTCCTCGGGGATACCGGCTTCGACTTTGCCCACCAGGTCGGCGCCAACGTCTGCGCCCTTGGTGAAAATGCCGCCGCCAAGACGGGCGAAGATGGAAATCAGTGAGCCACCGAAGGCCAGACCTACCAGAGCATGCGTTGCTTCAGTGGTAGTCTCACCCATCATCAGGGTGAGGAAAGCGTAATAGCCCGCTACACCGAGCAGACCCAGACCAACCACCAGCAAGCCAGTGATCGCACCTCCCTTGAAGGCCACGTTCAGGGCGGCATTCAGGCCATCCTTGGCGGCTTCCGCGGTGCGCACGTTGGCACGTACCGATACGTTCATGCCGATATAGCCGGTCAAACCAGACAGGATCGCACCGATAGCGAAGCCGACGGCAGTTGGCCATTTCAGGGCGATCAGGATAACGACAAACAGGATCGCACCGACAATGCCGATAGTGGTGTACTGACGGTTCAGATAGGCTTGCGCGCCTTCTTGCACTGCAGCAGCGATCTCACGCATGCGATCATTGCCGGTCGGCTTGCCTATGATCCATTTGATAGAAAAGATGCCGTAAAAGATCGCAACAATGGAGCATACCAACGCAAATCCCAGACCACCTGACATAATGTCTCTCCCTGTAAGATAAATCAGCCAACCGCCCCGACAGCCAAATTGCACGCCAGAACATCCACAAGCAAGTTCAAGTGCCTAGGATACTTCGGATTTTGGATAATGACATAATTTTTTTCGGTACCTTTTCCTGGCGATGGGTGTTTGCGATAAGGCGGGTTCGGATTTTGTCCACAGAATGCCCATGCATAGAAAAATTATTCAGGTATCGGGTGCAGTCCGCTGGAGTAGCGCGCCATCAGTTCGACGTAGTGTGCGGCGTTGGCCTGCAATGCGGCGATCTCGTCTTCAGTCAAGGTCCGCAAGACTCTTCCGGGTGAACCGACTACCAGTGAATTATCGGGGATCACCTTGCCCTCTGAGATCAGCGCGTTCGCACCGATCAGGCAGTTTTTGCCGATCACCGCGTGATTGAGGATGACTGCCTTGATGCCGATCAGGCTGCCTGCCCCTATCGTGCAGCCATGCA
>Ga0315272_10000558_pt1 | contig 18978 bp, 17 predicted proteins | sample C3_middle_MG_FD_203918 | JGI IMG/M metagenome (GOLD analysis project Ga0315272, IMG submission 203918) | Sediment microbial communities from Yellowstone Lake, YNP, Wyoming, USA - C3_middle | ecosystem: Environmental > Aquatic > Freshwater > Lake > Sediment | place: USA: Wyoming | collected...
CGATCAATGACGGAAAATTATTTTTTTATACGGGCAGTGCTTAACTGGTTGGCTGAACCACGCCATTTCAATCGTCTTTTGGCGATCACGCTGCGCGTGCTGGCTGCCCTCATTGTGCCGTTCAGCCTGGTGACCTTCTTCAAGGCCGGAAAGCTGATATTTGATCTGCCGGCGAGTGGCATTCTCGGCGGCATTGTGTTCCAGGTTTTTTTCGTACTGGCGATCTACGCCGTGGTGCACGGCCTGTTCATTCGCGCCCGGAACGTTGACGCCCTGTCGGGCGGGGAATACAACATGTTCCCCCTGGCTGCGATTCTTGTCCGTGCGGCAGGCGAGGCGATCGCGGCGTTCATCAGCCTGATCGCTATGGGTGGAGGAGTTTACGTTTGGTTCACCGGCAAAGGGGTCGGCACGATCCTCACCTCGCCGCCAAATTTCATGCCGCTATTCGGCGACACCACTTTCATGGGTGGTATCGAGTTCATGGTGGGTGGGGTGCTGAGCGCCATACTGGTGGTTGTCATCAGCTATCTCGCTGCTGAAGGTCTGCAGCTGCTCGCCGAGGCAGCTGCGCGGCTGCAGGCAATCCGGCGCGCAACGAGTGAACCCAGCGAGCCAAGTTTGCCCAGCGAGCCCAGTGTACGGCTTCGTTCCGGAACCGGCCCCTGATCCGGACATGCTGCGTAGCGTATCGGCATGACGCCGACTAGGGGCTGCGAGCCACTTCGTCGAAGATTGCGCGTACGTCCTTCTCCCAGGCCCCAAAGCGCGCCAGCAATTCCGGTTTGTTGAAGAATCCGCCAAGCTTGAGCGGGTCGGTAGTGAGTACCAGCGTGTCATCACCCTCCGCAAACACAACGATGGTGAGCGGCAGATACGGGATGAGTTCCGGATAGGCCGCGGACAGCTCACGGATTTCGGCCTGCTTTCCGAAGAAAACGATGCGGTACTCTGCGGTCGGAAAGCCGCTGGTCGTCAACCCCACGTCCACGCGCTGCACGCGCGACACCACGTAGCCCTTGGCACGAATCGTTTCCTGCAGGTTGTTCATGGCCTCCGGAAACGGCCGGGTGATGCGAGCCATCAGCAACTCTTCGGCCGCAGCCATCTGGTTCATGCCAAGCAACAGCAAGAGGGCAAGCAGACGGAAGCGATTCACAGGATGCTCTCCTCGAGAATGTCTGCGTACACCTTGTGCATCTGTTCGCATAATTCGTTGAGTTCTGCATTATTGAATATTTGGCTCAGGCGTTTGGGGTTGATGCTCATGACCAGCACTTTTCCGGCATGCTGCACGACCGTGATACGGCAGGGCAGAAACAGACCGACGCGTGGGTCAACCTTGAGCGCCTCGTTGAGAAAGGCGAAGTCGCAGGAATAAACGATCATCTGCCGACGGTCTTCCTTGCCTTCTTCCACAAATCCCTGGTCAAGCGTCTGTATGCGGATCAGGCGCATGTTGGCCGCACCGATCGCAGTCTTGACCTTGTCCACGGTTTCCTCGACTGAATAGGGCGATTCACGCACCAGCATGGGCGACTCGCTTTCCAGCACGCGTGCTCCGGGTGGCGGCGGCAGCTGTTCGAAGGCACGCACATAGGCCACGATGTCATTGATGTCCCGTTCCTTTAGCCCTTGCTTCAGGAATGAGCGCATCGGCGTACCATCGCGGCCGTGTAGCAGTGTCGTTTTAATCAGCGTATCGGAGGCGGCCGCCAGGAATCCGGGGTTATTGAGGGCCGGGGCCAGGATCGGTGCGCTGCGCGGCCGCGATAGGGTGACGCCAGTGCCGTGCCCGCCCTCACCCTGGGCGCCATGGCAAGCGGCGCAGTGCTGGGCATAGAGTGACTTGCCGTGCGTCGCATTGCCGGTGATCCGGTCACGCGCCTGGATGCCGGGCGGCTTCTGTCCCGGCCAGCTGCGGATATGGGCAATAATGGCCTCTACTTCGGAATCTGAGAGTTGGGTGAAGGCCGGCATGACGCGACCGGGACGTCCATGTCGTACAGTCATGCGCAGATAGGCATCGTCAACGCCGGAAAGAAATGCGGGCAAGGCCAGTGGTACGCCGACACCGCCACGGCCTTCGGCACCATGGCAGGCGGAGCAGCGCTGGGCATACAGGCGCGCACCGTCCGGTTTGACGCGCTGTTCGGAGGCGACAGCAACGTTTTCGCCCATGAATATCAGCGAGGCCAGCAAGGTCAGGAAACGGAACATGGTCAGCGAGCCTGGCAACCAGCAATGGGATTTACAGGCATTCCGTTTTACACTCAGAAGCTGAATTTGTATAGAGACGCATCATGAAGGTGTATATCAGATCCAGTCTTCAGCATGGCAAAGGCGTGTTCGCGCATGCACCGATACTTGCTGGCGAAACGATTATCACGTTTTCCGGCCCGCTACTGAAGCGCTCCGAAATTCGCGAGGAGGATTACCACCTTCAGGTGGATGCGGACCTGTATCTGGGCGCGTCCGGTGAAGCGGATGATTATGTGAATCACTCCTGCAATCCCAACGCCGGTTTTCACGATGGCCTCGTGCTCGTCGCGCGACGCGATATCGGTCCGGAGGAGGAGATTACCTGGGATTACAGTACGGCCATCGACGAGGAAGACTTTCCTGGATTTACCTGTCGCTGTGGCGCTGCCGCTTGCCGCGGCGCGGTGCGCTCCTTCCGTCATCTCGATCCAGTGACCCGTGAGCGACTGCGGGACTGGTTGTTGCCCTATCTGCGCGAGAAATATTTTCCCTAATGCAGTTGGCGCGGGCGCAGCAGGCGTATCTCGCGGCGTTTGAACAGTGGGATCAAGATCATACCGGTTACAAAACCACCGGCATGTGCGCCGAAGGCAACGCCCGGTTGATTCGGGTCGGTCAGCAGGATGCTCAAGAATTGCAGCAGGAACCAGAGGCCCAGTACCACCATCGCTGGCAGATAAATCATGCGCGAGAAGTAACCGAGCGGGATCAACACCAGTACGCGTGCGTGCGGGTAGAGCAGGAGATAGGCCCCGAGAACGCCGGAGATAGCTCCGCTGGCACCAATCATAGGGATGGTCGAGTCCGGCATAGGCACGGCCTGCGCCAGCACCGCCGCTGCACCGCACAGCAGATAGAACAGCACGAAGCGCCCATGACCCATGGCATCTTCCACGTTGTTGCCGAAGATCCACAAGTACAGCATGTTGCCGATGAGATGCATCCAGCCGCCATGCAGGAACATCGAGGTGACGATGGTCAGCGCGGCCGGCACTTGCCTCATTTCCGCCTGCTGATTGCCGAATAACGCTGCCGGCATGACGCCGAGCGCCTGTATGACTGCGTCGGCGCGCACACCGAGACTCAGCTGCCAGAAGAACGCCAGCGTGCAGAGCGCTATCAGACCGATAGTGATGACCGGTTTGAGAGTGGTGGGGTTGTCGTCGCGCAGCGGGATCATGTCGAACTCAGCAGCCTGAGCGGATCCTGCCGATAGAAAGCAGCGAGTTGTCGATAGACCGCCGGGAAATCGGTTTGCACAACTATCGGCATCACAAAGAACGTTTCACTCAATACGGCAAAAAACTCCGCCGGACTCTCCCCGCCATAGTCATCGATGTTCATCGATTCGCCGCGGTCGAGCACAGCGCACAGTTCCTTATAAGCTAGCTGAAAGTCATGCGTCCAGGTCTGCGCGGATAGTTCCGGTGGCAGCGGCGGACAGCCATCGGCAGCGCCGTTACGCATGTCGATTTTGTGGGCAAACTCGTGCAATACGATATTGCTGTGCATGTCTGCGGGTGCGGCGGCGGCATCCCAGGAGAGAATCACCGGTCCTTGCTCCCAGGACTCGCCGGACAGCTCTTCGTCCCAGCGGTGCACCACCCCGTCTTCATCCATAATCTCTTTTTGAACGCGGAAATCACCCGGGTAAAGAATGACAGCATGCCAACCCGCGTAGTAGTCGAAATCGAGATTCAGAATCAGCAGGCAGGCCTGAAGGGCGACCTGTACCCGCATGGCGTCGGTAATGCTGAGCCCGGCTGCGCCCTCGAAAGTTTTGGCGCGCAGAAATTGCACTGCCAGATTGCGCAGGCGTGCTTGCGTATCCGTATCCAGCGCCTGGCAATAGGGCAAGCGCTGGAGCATTGCCTGCCACAGGTCATCCGGAATGGCAGGCTGCGGCCTGAACGGCCGCCACAGATTACGCCATGTCAGCATATTGAAAGCGCAGCTAGCGCGGTGTGCCGCGCAAGTAGTCGATGGCGAGGCGCTTGCCGATTTCCACCGACGGCTGATCGAGCGGGTTAATGCCGTACAGGAGACCTGCGTAAATGGTGGTGCGCTGATAGAGGTCGATGAGCTGGCCGAGCACATGCGCGTTCAGCGCCGGCAGGCGGATAGTCATGTTGGGATGTCCGGCATCGGTGATGACCTGGCGTGTGGCGCGAAATTCGGCGTCGATGACCTCGGCCATGCTCCGGCCTTTGAGAAAGGGGAAATGTGGCGCGTCGAAATCGTCCAGCGGGACGGGCAGATCGTATTCGTGGGTTTCGAGTTCGATGAAGGTGAAGAACTTGTCGTGCCGCGATTCCAGATACATCTGTAGCTGGCTGTGCTGGTCCACCGCGCCCATGGCGCGCACTGGTAAGGTTCCGGCAGGCGTGCTGCCTGGGCGGGCGCGGTCCCATTTGCCGAGCGATTCCGCCCACAGCTGGCAGTACCAGTCCACAAACAGCTGCAGGCGGTTGATATAGGGCATCATCACGGCAGTGCGCTTGCTGCGGCGGGTATCCAGCAGAACGCAGAGCGCGGCAATTTCCAGAGCCGGGTTGGAGGTGACGTCTGCGTTGGCGCAGCGCGCCGCATTGTCGGCCGCGCCTTGCAGCAGCGCCTCGATGTCCACACCGAGCACTGCCAGCGGGACAAGGCCTACTGCCGAGAGCACCGAATAACGTCCGCCGACCCGCGGCGGTACTGGCAGGGAAGGCAGGCCCTCGCGGACCGCCAGCTCCCGCAGCCATCCGTTCTTTGGATCGGTGATGATCCACTGGTGGCGGCGCGCGGATTCATTTCCCAGTTGCCGGGAAAGCCAGTCGCGCAGAATCAGGTATTGCACCACGGTTTCGATCGTGCCACCGGACTTGCTGATGCAAAGAAGCGCGGTGGACTCGGCGTCGAGACTGGATAGCAGTCGTTGCAGGAAATAGGGGTCGATGTTTTCGACAAAATGCAGGCGCGGCGTGCCGGCAATCGGCGGTTGCGGGACCAAGGCTTGCTGCAAGGCCTTGGCGCCAAGACTCGAACCACCGATTCCGATCACCAGCACATCCCGGTGTCGACGCACGTCTGATGCCATTGCTCGAATCTGGGGGATTTGCGCCGGCATTTCGCGTGCAAGATTGAGCGCGGCGTATTCGGCGTCGAGACCGGCATGGCTGCCCTTCAGCACGTGCCGTTGAGCCTGTTCGAATACAGTGGTCTGACCAGCCAGTTCTGCGCGACTGATGCCTTCTCGACCGACGCCTTCCGTATAAAAATTGGTCGTGTCGATGATCAATTGCCCGATCTGGGGGTCGCGCTGATGGTTCTTGTTTTTCGGTGACATGATTAATGTGGCTTATTTAGTACGGGTGCAATGCCGATCCAGACTATAGCTTCGTGTCCCGCGCCTTGGCGAGGGGGCCTGCGGGTGTTTCGTTTGACTCTATTTGTGGAGAGGCACCGAACCGGATTAATTAACGCTGTTGTTGCTAGGCAGCGCATTCTGTCCATGTATAATACCGCGCCGGGCATTGTGCCCGAGTTCATACCCCATTGGAGATTAAGACATGAAGAAGATTCTGGTCCTGTCCGCGTTCTTTGCCGTTCTCGTTGGTTGCCAGCAGAAGCCGGCCCCGGCTCCGGTTGCTGCTCCGGCCGCCGCTCCGGCCGCTGAAGCCCCGGCTGCCGCTGCTCCGGCCGCTGCCCCGGCCGCACCGGCAGCTGCCCCGGCCAAGAAGTAATCGCTGTACGCGGTTCGGACATGCCCCTCGGTGAGGGGCATGTCGTCCGTTTAAGTGTGTAGACGCTCGTCCGAGGCTTCGAGCGTGTTGAGCAGCAGGGTGGCCACGGTCATCGGCCCCACCCCGCCCGGAACTGGCGTGATCCAGCTTGCCCGTTCTTTTGCGGTATCAAACTCTATATCCCCAATCAGGCGACCATCGGCCAATCGGTTGATTCCGACGTCGATAACGACCGCGCCGGGTTTAATCCAGTTGCCTTTCACCAGCCCCGGCTTGCCAACGGCTACCACCAGAATATCAGCGCGTGCGACCTGATCAGAAAGGTCCTGCGTAAAACGGTGGCAGATGGTCACGGTGCAGCCGGCCAGCAGCAGTTCAAGCGCCATCGGGCGACCCACATGATTTGATGCGCCGACCATCACGGCATGGCTGCCGAGGATGGGTTTGTCGGTGCTCTCCAGCAGCTTCATGACGCCGTGCGGCGTACAGGAGCGCAGCACCGGCAAGCGCACGGCAAGCCGCCCGATGTTGTATGGATGAAAACCGTCTACGTCCTTGGTCGGATGAATGCGTTCGATCACCGTCTCGGTGTCGATGTGCGCCGGTAACGGGAGTTGCACCAGGATGCCATCGACATGCTGGTCGGCGTTGAGTTTGTCGATGAGCGCCAACAGCGCGGCCTGCGTTATGCTTTCCGGCAAATCATGCGAGAACGAGACGATACCGGCGTTTTCGCACGCCTGGCGCTTGTTGCGCACGTAGACCTGTGAGGCAGGATCGGCCCCAACCATGATCACGGCCAGACCCGGAGCAGCAATCCCGGCGGCGAGTTTGTGCTGCACGCGTTCGCGCACCTGCGCCAGCAGATTCGTGGCGATGGCCTTGCCGTCGATCAGGCGCGCGCTCACGGGAGGTAATTCGCGGAGGGGTTCACGGCGCGCATGATCGCATGCATGCGATCATGCGCCAAGGTCGCTGAAATCGCCTCTTGGCCCATTGACCCTGTGGTAGGCGCCGCGTATATTTGCCGCCCTCGCGTCCCGAGGTCTGGTTATCTCTGGGCGCTGATTTCCCGGCAGTCTTCAGCTATATTTGCGAAGTCTCGGGGTATAGCGCAGCCTGGTAGCGCACCTGCTTTGGGAGCAGGGTGTCGGGGGTTCGAATCCCTCTACCCCGACCATCTCCGGCTGCTCGGGCGGACGAACAAGCTGTAATCCGTGAGCGGAACGGGTGTGACGAGTGTCCAGGGTCCTGAACTGGATGAACAGGCGCCCGTAGCTCAATCGGATAGAGCACCAGCCTTCTAAGCTGGCGGTTACAGGTTCGATTCCTGTCGGGCGCACCAGTGTGATGTGGAAGGCCGGTGTGGCCAGGGCATTCTGACCGGCACGTTTTTTTATGGTGAGCGTAGCTCAGTTGGTTAGAGTCCCGGATTGTGATTCCGGTTGTCGTGGGTTCGAATCCCATCGCTCACCCCAATTTCGTTTTTATAGTTAGTTTTTTGGGCCGTTAGCTCAGTTGGTAGAGCAGCTGACTCTTAATCAGTAGGTCCCCCGTTCGAGCCGGGGACGGCCCACCAACTCCAGGGCCCGGTCTACGCACCGGGCCTTTTGTATCTCCAGGGACGGAGCGCATGCCGCGTGAGCGACTGCTGCCGCCATCCACGGCCTGACGCGGCATACGCCTTCCCTGTGCATCACCGGACGCGCGGAACGGCGCATCTGTTCGCCGCAGCCGGATTCACGGATAATCCAGCCCGACCTCGGGACATCGGTTCGGGGCACTGCGAATGTGGCGAAACTGGTAGACGCGCTGGATTTAGGTTCCAGTGGGGCAACCCTTGGGAGTTCGAGTCTCCCCATTCGCACCAATTACCTGTGTGATCTGAATTTTCCCTTATTCTTGGCCTCCCCGGACAGAACCGGTATGATGCCGTGCATGTCGCGGATTTTTGTAACCACGCGTTTTTACTCTATTATTTTTGAGATGAGGTTTTTCGATGCACGTCACAGTTGAAACCACCGGTAACCTCGGCCGACGCATGACCGTGGCGGTACCTGCCGCGCGCATGGAGCAGGAAATTGCGGCGCGCCTGAAGCGTCTGTCGCAGACCGCACGGTTCCCGGGTTTCCGTCCCGGCAAGGCGCCGATGAAAATGGTTGAGGCCCAGTACGCCGGCAAGGTGCTGGAAGAGGTGGCAGGCGACCTGATCCGCACGACGTTTTATGAAGCAGTCAACGAACAGGGCCTGAAGCCCGCAGGCGGACCGGACATCCAGCCCAAGCACATGGATCGCGGCAAGGACTTTGAATACACCGCCACGTTCGAGATTTATCCGGAGATCAAGCGTCTCGAGATCAAGGGCGCGCGCATCGAGCGCCCGGTAGTGACGGTCAGTGAGGAGGATGTGGACCGCACCATCGATACCCTGCGCCGCCAGCAGGTTGGCTGGAATCCGGTAGAACGCGCCGCTGCCAATGAAGACCGCGTGCTGATCGACTTTAAGGGCATGCAGGACGGCGTGCCGTTCGAGGGCGGCGAGGCCAAGGATTTTCCGCTGGTGCTGGGCAATAACACGCTCATCAACGGTTTTGAATCAGGCCTGATTGGCGCGCGCGCCGGCGAAACCCGCACGCTCGATGTCAGCTTCCCGGCGGACTACCGCAACACCAGCCTCGCCGGCAAGCAGGTGCAGTTTGTCGTGACCGTAAAGCAGGTCAATGCGCCGGTACTGCCTGAAGTGAACGACGAATTCGCACGCGCACTGGGCGTGGCGGATGGCAAAATCGAAACACTGCGCCTCGAAGTGCGCGCGAACCTGGAGCGTGAACTCGCCGAGCGCGTGCGCAGCGAACTGCGCGAGCAGGTGTTCAAGGCAGTGATCGAGGCCAATCCGCTGGATGTGCCCAAATCGCTGGAGCAATCCGAAATCGAGCACCTTATCCAGACAAGCCGTGCGAACTTCGAGGCCCAGGGCATGTCTGCTGCTCAGCTGCCGGGCGATCCGCAGCTGTACGCCGAGCAGGCACGTAAGCGCGTCACGCTTGGCCTGATTTTGGCCGAGATGGTGAAGGTGAAGAGTTTGATTGTTGATGCCCAGCTTGTGCGTGCACGCATCGAGGAGCTTGCGGCCGGTTATGACAATCCACAGGAATTTGTTGACTGGCATTATGCCAATCGCGAGCGCCTTTCGGAGATCGAGTCCAAGGTGATGGAGGATCAGGCCGTGGAGGTGTTGCTCGCTACGGCCGAGGCCGTGGATAAACCCATGTCCTTTCTGGAACTGATGCGTCCGGGACAGCCGGCCGTTTGAAACACAGCATGCCCATGCAAAGGAACACCCGAATGAAAGATCAGATGCAGGATGGCGGCGCGCTCGACACGCGCAATCTCGGACTTGTACCGATGGTGATCGAAACCACCGGGCGGGGTGAGCGCGCCTACGACATCTACTCGCGCATGCTCAAGGAGCGCGTGATATTTCTGGTCGGGCAGGTTGAGGACCATATGTCCAATCTGATCGTTGCGCAGCTGCTGTTCCTGGAATCGGAGAATCCGGACAAGGACATCCATCTTTATATCAATTCGCCGGGAGGGGCGGTGACCGCCGGACTCGCAATCTACGACACCATGCAATACATCAAGCCTGACGTGAGCACGGTCTGTATTGGCCAGGCAGCCAGCATGGGTGCGCTGCTGCTTTCGGGCGGCGCCAAGGGCAAGCGTTTCTGCCTGCCGCATGCGCGCATGATGGTCCATCAGCCGCTGGGGGGATTCCAGGGCCAGGCCACGGACATCGAAATCCATGCGCGTGAGATCCTGCGGGTACGCGAACGCCTCAATACCATTATGGTCAAACATACCGGCAGAACCATGGAGCAGATCGAGCAGGATACCGACCGCGACTACTTTCTGGACGGGACCGAGGCGGTAAATTTCGGCTTAATTGATACGGTTATCGAAAAGCGCACCTGACCCGGACTGTGCTATAAATATAAATAGAAAGGATGACTTGAAAAGCAGGGGCGGACAGGGCATTTTGTCCTAGAGGTCAGACGAACGAGGACCAGATGGCAGACGACAATCACAGCGATCGGGGCACCGGAAAGGGCGAAAAGCTTCTCTATTGCTCGTTCTGCGGCAAGAGCCAGCATGAGGTGCGCAAGCTCATCGCCGGACCGTCGGTGTTCGTGTGCGACGAGTGTGTCGAACTGTGCAACGACATCATTCGCGAAGAGGTGCAGGAGGAACAGAATGCCGCGGCGACGCGTAGCAAGTTCCCGGTGCCGCAGGAGATCTGCAAGATCCTCGACGAGTATGTGATCGGCCAGCCGCGCGCCAAGAAAATCCTGTCGGTCGCCGTCTACAACCACTACAAGCGCATCGAGAACGAAGGCAAGATCGGCGAAGTCGAGATCTCGAAGAGCAATATCCTGCTGATCGGACCGACCGGTTCGGGCAAGACCCTGCTGGCCGAGACCCTGGCGCGCCTGTTGAATGTGCCATTCACCATTGCCGATGCCACCACCCTCACCGAGGCCGGCTATGTCGGCGAGGATGTGGAGAACATCATCCAGAAGCTGCTGCAGAAGTGCGACTACGATGTCGAGAAGGCGCAGCGCGGTATCGTCTATATCGACGAAATCGACAAAATCTCGCGCAAGTCCGACAACCCGTCCATCACCCGTGACGTGTCCGGTGAGGGCGTGCAGCAGGCGCTGCTCAAGCTCATCGAAGGCACGGTTGCCTCCGTGCCGCCACAGGGCGGGCGCAAGCATCCGCAGCAGGAATTCCTGCAGGTCGACACACGCAATATCCTGTTCGTCTGTGGCGGCGCGTTCTCCGGGCTGGAAAAGGTCATCCAACAGCGCTCCGAAAAGGGCGGCATCGGCTTCGGTGCCGATATTAAAAGCAAGAACGCCAGCAAGAAGCTCAGCGAGATGCTGCGCTCGGTCGAGCCGGAAGACCTCATCAAGTTCGGCCTGATTCCGGAATTCGTTGGACGCCTGCCGGTGATTGCTGTGCTGGATGAGCTGGATGAGGCGGCGCTGGTGCGCATACTTACCGAACCCAAGAATGCACTGAGCCGCCAGTATCAGAAGTTGCTCAAGCTTGAAGGCGTGGAGCTCGAGATTCGGCCCGACGCACTCGCGGCCGTTGCCAAGCGCGCCATGGAGCGCAAGACCGGGGCGCGCGGTTTGCGCTCGATCCTGGAGCATGCACTGCTCGACACCATGTTCGATTTGCCCTCGCTCGAGGGCGTGAAGAAGGTCGTGGTGGAAGAGGCGGTGATTCTTGAGGGCGCCAAGCCGCTTTTGATTTATGCTGAAGAAGGTGAAACTGCCAAGCGCGCAGCAAATCACACCTGATTTCAGACCTGCATTTGTATCGCCGTGTCAGGAATTCTCTTCCCAGGTGAATACCTGACTATTGAAATCAACTAAATCTGCCTCCATACTCAATAAAAGGCTATGCTCGCGAGAGTTGAGCCGTTTTTAGTGTCAGGCTGTTTAATCAGAAAGGCGGTTGAAATCCTGAATTCCAGACCAACACTGGCTTGCGAGCCAGCTCCGTTGGCGAACCGCTAAACCGAGGCATGAATCCAATGGCCAATGAAGAGAAATCCCTGACCCCCCTGGCATCACTGACCTTGCCGGTATTGCCGCTGCGTGACGTAGTGGTGTTCCCGCACATGGTCATCCCGCTTTTTGTCGGCCGCAAGAAATCGATTACCGCGCTGGAGCGCGCCATGGAGTCAGGCAAGCAGATCATGCTGGTGGCGCAGATGAGCGCCTCCGACGATGATCCGACGCCCGAACAGATTCATCGCATTGGCACGGTCGCGAGCATCCTGCAATTGCTCAAGCTCCCGGACGGGACGGTAAAAGTTCTGGTGGAGGGTGAACAGCGTGCTGAAGTGCAGCAGTTTACCGAATCCGATGACAGTTTTACGGCGCTCGTGACCATGGTTGAGGCTGTCCCGGTTGAAGACCGCGAGGGCGAGGCGCTGATGCGCTCGGTACTGGCCGAGTTCGACCAGTACGTGAAACTCAACATGAAGATTCCGCCGGAGATTCTGACCTCGCTGGCCGGAATCGACGAGCCCGGTCGCTTGGCGGATGCTATCGCCGCGCACCTGTCGCTCAAAATCGAGGACAAGCAGAAAATTCTGGAGATGCGCAACACGCGCGAGCGCCTCGAGCACATCCTTGGCGTGATGGAGTCGGAGATTGACCTGTTGCAGGTTGAAAAGCGCATCCGTGGACGCGTGAAGCGCCAGATGGAGAAGTCCCAGCGCGAGTACTACCTGAACGAGCAGATGAAGGCCATTCAGAAGGAGCTGGGCGAGACCGAAGATGGCCCGAACGAGGCCGATGAGCTGAGCAGAAAGATTGAAAAGGCCGGCATGCCCAAGGAGGCGCGCGAGAAGGCCGATGCCGAACTTAAGAAACTCAAGATGATGTCGCCGATGTCGGCCGAAGCCACCGTGGTGCGCAATTACATTGACTGGCTGGTGAATGTGCCGTGGAAGAAGCGCTCCAAGATCCGCAAGGATCTGGCCGAAGCGGAGAAGATTCTTGAGGCCGATCATTATGGTCTGGAAAAGGTCAAAGAACGCATTCTTGAATATCTCGCTGTGCAGCAACGCGTGAACAAGCTCAAGGGTCCGATCCTGTGCCTCGTGGGCCCACCCGGCGTCGGCAAGACTTCACTGGGCCAGTCGATCGCGCGCGCTACGAACCGCAAGTTCGTGCGCATGTCACTGGGTGGCGTGCGTGACGAAGCGGAAATACGCGGACACCGGCGCACCTATATCGGTTCGCTGCCTGGCAAGATCATCCAGAACATGTCCAAGGTGAAGGTGCGCAATCCGCTTTTCATGCTGGATGAAGTGGACAAGATGGCCATGGATTTCCGCGGTGACCCGTCCTCGGCACTGCTCGAGGTGCTCGATCCCGAGCAGAACCACGCGTTCAGCGATCATTATCTGGAAGTGGATTATGATCTTTCGGACGTGATGTTCGTGGCGACCTCCAACAGCCTCAATATTCCGGCGCCGCTGCTCGATCGCATGGAAGTGATCCGCTTGGCGGGCTACACCGAGGATGAGAAGGTCAATATCGCCATGCGCTATCTTGTGCCGAAGCAGCGCAAGAACAACGGCCTGCAGGAGAGCGAGGTCAGCATCGCTGAAAATTCGGTGCGCGATATCGTACGCTTCTACACGCGCGAAGCCGGCGTGCGCAGCCTGGAACGCGAAATTTCAAAGGTATTCCGCAAGATCGCGAAGGTCTTGCTGCTCGACAAGAAGCTGAAGACTGTGGAAGTCACACCGGAAAACCTGGGCAAGTATCTCGGCGTGCAACGCTATCGCTATGGCGTGGCGGAAGCGGCCAACCAGGTCGGCCAGGTAACCGGTCTCGCCTGGACCGAGGTGGGTGGCGAATTGCTGACCATCGAGGCGGTGATCGTGTCCGGCAAGGGCAAGCTCACTATCACCGGCAAGCTCGGCGACGTGATGCAGGAGTCCATTCAGGCCGCCATGAGCGTGGTGCGCGCACGCGCCAGCCAGCTGGGCATTCCAACGGACTTCTACCAGAAGCACGACTTCCATGTGCACGTGCCGGAAGGTGCGACGCCGAAGGACGGCCCGAGCGCGGGTGTCGGGATGTGCACGGCCATGGTGTCGGCGCTTACCCAGATCCCGGTTCGTGCGGATGTGGCCATGACCGGCGAGATCACGCTGCGCGGCGAAGTGCTGCCAATCGGTGGTCTCAAGGAGAAATTGCTGGCTGCGCATCGTGGCGGGATCAAGATCGTGTTGATCCCGGAAGAGAATCGCAAGGATCTCGCCGAGATTCCGAAGAATATCCTGGCTGATCTCGACATCCGACCGCTCAAGTGGATCGATCAAGTACTTGAAATGGCGCTGGAGCGCAAACCGCAACCCCTCGATGAGAAGCCGGCAGTCCCGGCCGAGGCCGCCAAGGCGGCGGATGACGCCGCGGATTCCAGCCTGATCACCACCCACTGACCGTGTCCAACTTCTGTCACCAGCCGGCCCGTCCTGGCCGGCTGGTGACAGACCAGTAATCGCAGGTTTCTTGACAAGCCTTTCCTGCACTGGCTAGATAGCCACGGCTTGCGTGGTTCTGTACTCTCACACGCCGCTTGATTCATAAACAAAATAAGACCCGCGACCCGAGATCCGTTTCCGGTCCGTGGACATAACCACCACACCACTGGGGATAACGACATGAATAAGGCAGAACTCATCGAGAAGGTGGCGGTCGCCGCCGAACTGAACAAGGCCTCTGCTACACGCGCCGTGGAGGCAGTGCTGGAGAGTATTGCCGCGACGCTCAAGAACGGTGAGCAGGTTACACTTTCCGGATTCGGAAATTTTTCAGTGACAACGCGTGCCGCACGCACCGGTCGCAATCCACGCACCGGCGAATCGATCGCCATCCCGGCGTCGAAAAACCCGAAATTCAAGGCTGGCAAAGGCCTGAAGGATACCGTAAACTAGCGCGGCTTTATGGGGGACATCTTTAGAGGATTTTCTCGAAGGATTTTCTAAAGGGGATTCCCTCAGGGGTGCTTAGCTCAGCGGTAGAGCGTCGCCTTTACACGGCGCTGGTCGGGGGTTCGATCCCCTCAGCACCCACCATAAAGACTTGGAGCGGTAGTTCAGTCGGTTAGAATACCGGCCTGTCACGCCGGGGGTCGCGGGTTCGAGTCCCGTCCGCTCCGCCATGTATCCTGAGGGCGAGCCTGGTCTCGCCCTTTTCTTTGTCGGCAGGCCGGAGGTTCAGCCTGCTGTTGCCGGTAAAGAAAACTATATTCGCAACGCCTCGTCACACTCATATGCTCACGACCATCAGAGAAAAAACCCAGGGCTGGATCGCTGCGATTATTCTCGGCTTGGTAACGATTCCGTTCGCACTCTGGGGTATCAATACCTACTTCGAAGGTAGCGGCCGACTCAATGTGGCCGAAGTGAATGGCGTGGAAATCAGTGTCGATTCCTACAAGCGCACACTTGAGGACCAGCGCCGCTCGCTCCAGCAGATGCTGGGGCGCAGCGTCGACCCGCGCCTTTTCGACACACCGGAATTCCGGCAGCGGGTGCTGGATGGACTCATCGATGAAATGCTCATCGCTATGGACGTCGAGGCGCATGGCTATCGTGTGAGCGACGCCGAGCTCAGTCGGCAAATCCGGCTCGCACCACAATTCCAGCGCGATGGCCAGTTCGATCCAAAACTCTATACGGCAATGCTGCGCAACGCCGGTCTGGATGTCTCGGGATTTGAGGCAAGACTGCGGCGCGATGTGCTGGTGCGTCAGGCCGAGAGTGGATATGCGCAGAGCGCGATGGTGACGTCCGCCGATCTTCAGACTCTCCTCAAACTGCAAGCGCAGCAGCGTGAAGCGACCGTGGCCGTGCTCAAACCAGCGCGCCTTCGCGAACGCGTCAAGATCAGCGCCCAGGCGATTGAGCAGGAATATACCGCTAACGCCGAACGCTACCAGTCGTTGGAACGAGTACGCATTGAATACATCCGTCTGGATGCCGCAGATCTCGCCAAAAATATCCAGGTGAGCGAAGACGAGGTGCGCAAGGTTATGACGGAAGGCGCTGCGAGTACGGCCGGTAAGGAAGAGCGGCGCGCTAGTCACATCCTCATCAAGCTGCCGCAAGGCGCGGATGCACAGGTGGAAAAAGCGGCTCTGGCCAAGGTGCAGGACCTGCGCGCCCAATTGCAGGCCGGTGCCGATTTCGCCACGCTCGCGCGGAAAAATTCCGAGGACCCCGGTTCCGCCGCCCAGGGTGGCGATCTTGGTTTCGTCAGTCGCGGTGCCTTGGCAAAAGAATTCGAGCAAACCTTGTTTGCGCTCAAGAAGCCCGGCGAGTTGAGTGCGCCAGTGCGTACCAGCTACGGTCTGCACCTCATCAAGCTCACCGGGGTGAAGGCCCCGTCCGCCGCGCCGGTCACGACCCGCGCCAAGGTGGAGTCCGAGATCAAAGCACGCAAGGCCGAAGAACGGTTCTTCGAGTTATCAGAGAAATTCCACAATCTGGTCTATGAACAGACGGACAGCCTGAAACCGGCTGCCGAGTTGTTGGGGCTCAAGATTGAAACCAGCGACTGGTTTACACGTAACGGCGGTGGTAGCGGCATTGTTGCCGAGCCCAAGGTCATTGAGGCGGCCTTCGATCCGGAAGTGCTGGGCCAGGGGCGCAACAGCAACACCATCGAATTGGGCCGGAACACGCTGGTGGCTTTGCGCATCGCAGCACACGAGCCGCGCAGCCTGCGGCCGTTGGCCGCGGTGCGCAGCGAAATCGAAAAGATACTGCTGGCCAGCGCCCTGCACGTTGAGGCCGAGCGCCTTGCTCAGGAGGCGCTTGGTAAATTGCGCGCCGGTGACTCTTTCGAGGCCGTGGTCCGGCAGTATGGGATGGACACGCAGGCGACGCGTTGGTACGCGCGCAAGACAGCCGGTTCCGATGCACAACTGCTCACGGCACTCTTCAAGACGGGATACCCGGAGGGCGGCAAGGCGGTGTTCGGTAGTGCCGTGCTCGCGGATGGGGCGCTGGCAGTATTTGCGCTCAAGCGCGTGACAGAGCCGGAGAAGCCGGCAACGGTGGGCGCGGATGCTGACGCACTACGCAAGCAAATGGATGCGCGCCGCGGCCGTGAGTATCTCGACAGTTATCGCAGCGGGTTGCGCCAGCAGGCAAAGATTAAAGTCTACAAGAACCAGCTTTAATTTCGGCGCGGTGGTTACGGATCTTTGATGAGCGGCCACTGGTATTTCAGGTCGGTCGCCACGGTGTTGAAGCCGCCACCCAGATAGGTGCTCTCACCGGTGATACCCGAGGCCAGGCCCGAACACAGGAGCGCCCTCACGTTTCCGACCTCCTCGATGCTCACGCCACGTCCGTGCGGTGCCATCAGATCGTTGTAATCCAGCAGTTTCTTGAAATCGGTAATAGCGGCAACCCCGTGCGTGCGAATCGGGCTGGCCGAAATGCCGTTCACACGGATGCCCGTCGGGCCCAGCGACTGGGCGAGTAAGCGTACACCGGCCTCGAGCCTGGCCGTAGCCAGTCCCATGACGTTGTAATGTGGTATGGCGCGGTCGGCACCGATGAAGGAGCACGTGAGCAGGCCGCCATGCCGTCCCCGCTTCAGCGGTATGCCGGCCTTGGCGAGCGCCACGAAGCTGCAGGAACTGATCTCGTGGGCGACGCGGAAACCGTCGCGGGCTGAAGACTCGACAAACGGGTCAGACAACTCTAGGCGCGGCGTATAGACAACCGACTGCACGATGACGTCGAGGTCATCCCAGTGTTTGGCAATTTTGTCAAAGACGGATTGGATCTGTTCATCACTGGAGACATCGCATGGTAGCACGATCTTCGAACCGGTCTGTTGGGCGTCTGGGCGTGCGACAGGAGTTTCTCGTTCTGCTAAATGTAGACGATCTCGGCGCCTTCGCGATGCATGGCAGCGGCGATACCCCAGGCAATGGAGCGTTTGCTGGCGACACCCACAATCAGAGCGCGCTTACCGGTAAGGAAGCTCATGTTGGACTCTCGGTCGTTCGGATGAGCAGATCATTTTTAGCAGGTGGGCGTCTGAAGTAAGGCTATGGTAACGTATCAGCAAGCAATGCTAAACAAAGCAACGGGACCAGGCATGTGGAGAATGATCATAGGGCGGTGTAGCGCGCGCTATGTCTTACAGCTTCTCGTAGCACTCCTCGGGGTAATCGCAATCCTGCCCAGCGTGCTGGCGGCACCTTCGGTGGCTCTCGGTTACACACCCAAGTACCCGCCTGGCTTCCATCACTTCGATTATGTGAATTCGGACGCGCCACGCCAAGGCGACTTGATTTTGTCCGCGTTTGGTAACTTCGACAGTTTCAATCCGTATCAGCTCAAGGGTATTCCGGCCGCGGGGCTTTCCGAACTTGTGTTCGAGCCGCTCATGGTGCAGAGCCTGGACGAACCATATAGCCTGTACGCTCATCTTGCCGAGGACATTGCGATCGCACCGGACCGGTTGTCAGTCACATTCCGTCTCGATCCCAAGGCGCACTTCTCGAACGGTACAGCAGTGACGGCACAGGACGTTCAGTTCACTTTTGAAACGCTCAAGGGCAAGCTGGCGCACCCGCGTTACCGCTTCTACTGGGCAGACATCCTGCGTGCGGTGGCACTGGATGCGCGTCATGTGCGTTTCGAGTTTGCCAAGGTCAATCCGGAATTGCATCTCATCGCCGCGCAGATGCCGGTGTTCGCGCGCGCCTGGGTGGGCAATACACCATTTGACAAACTGACCACGGCGCTACCCATCGGCAGCGGTCCCTATGTGGTAGAGAGTTACGACTTTGGCAAGCGTGTGAGCTACACGCGCAACCCGCACTACTGGGCCCGGGATCTCAGCACCCGCCGCGGCATGTTCAACTTCAACCGCGTCATTTTCAAGTATTACAAGGATGAAACCGTCCGACATGAAGCCTTCAAGGCCGGTGAGTTCGAATTTCTTTTCGAGAACAACTCAAAGAAGTGGGCGCGCGATTACAGCGGGCCGCAGTTCGATTCAGGACAAATCCGGCGCATGGATCTGAAGCATGGCAACAACGCCGGGATGCAGGGGTTTGTGTTCAATTTGCGCCGGCCCTTGTTTCAGGACGTGCGTGTGCGCCAGGCCATCGGCCTGGCGCTCGACTTCGAGTGGTCCAATCACAACCTGTTTTACGACCAGTACACCCGTTGCTACAGCTATTTCAGCAATAGCGAACTCGCCGCCAGTGGTTTGCCGGGGCCGGATGAAATCAAGCTGTTGGCACCGTACCGCGCAAAGTTGCCGCGCGCACTGTTCACGGCGGCCTGGAAACCGCCGTCCACGCTGCCGCCGGACAGCTTGCGCGCCAACCTGCGGCGCGCGCGCGACCTGCTGGCCGAGGCCGG